>Ga0335076_10001293_pt1 | contig 24153 bp, 24 predicted proteins | sample Lox_Sample_25_FD_206717 | JGI IMG/M metagenome (GOLD analysis project Ga0335076, IMG submission 206717) | Soil microbial communities from Loxahatchee National Wildlife Refuge, Florida, United States - Lox_Sample_2.5 | ecosystem: Environmental > Terrestrial > Soil > Wetlands | place: USA... | reverse complement strand
AGGAAGCTCGACCACCTCGACGCCGCGGTACTCGACGGACAACGGCTTCACCCAGTCGCCGGCGTGCGACGCGAGATCCTCCGACGCGAGCAATCCGCCGTGCGAACGAACGGTGTCCACGATCGCCGAAGCGATCTCGCCCCGATAGAACGCGTCGGGGCCGTCCGCGGCGAGCGCCGCGAACGTGCGTGCGGCGCCGGGCTGCCGGAAGGGCGCTCCCGGACGGACGTCGCCGTACACGGCGTGCCATTCGGCGAACGCCGGTTCGTCGCGGGGGAACACCGACGCGGCCTCGCGGAAGACGGCTGCCCCGTTCGCCGACGGGGCGAATCCTTCCCCGGCGTACCGCGTGGCCGCCGCGGCACACTGCGCGAACGGTCTCGTCCCGAACCGTTCCAGGATGGCGAACCACGCCTCCACCGCGCCGGGAACCGTGACGGTCGGGGCGCCTCGCTCGGGCAGCCCGCCGAGATCTCGCGGGCCGGTGAATTCCGCTGCGGCCCGTCGAACGGCCTCGGGGGTCGCCGCGGCCGGCGCGCGCCCCGACCCGTTGTAGGCGTGCAGCTCGCCGTCCTTCCAGAGCACCAGGAACAGGTCGCCGCCGAGCCCGCACGAGCTCGGAGCGACCACCGAGAGGACGAGGTTGACCGCGACCGCCGCATCGACGGCGTTGCCCCCGCCGCGCAGCATCTCCACGCCGGCCTCGGTCGCAAGCCGGTGCGGCGACGCCACACACGCCGACGCGAACCGCTCCTGCGTCACCGGGTCACCAGCAGGATGATCGCGACCACGACGCCGATCACGATGACGAACCGCTGCACCACCTCGGCGCTCAGGCGCCGCGCGACCGACGCGCCCGTGTACCCCCCGATGATCGCGCCCACCGCCATCACGATCGCGAACCCCCATACGACCGCGCCCGAGACGATGAAGTAGACGGCCGCGACTCCGTTGATGCACACCGCGAGCACGTTCTTCAGCCCGTTCATCTGGTGGATGTTGCCGACCCCGAGCATGCCGAGCGCCGCCAGCATCAGGATGCCGATCCCGGCGCCGAAGAAGCCGCCGTAGACCCCGACCAGGAACTGGAACCCCATCGCCGACCAGCGGAACACGGCCGACGCCTGCCGGCCCGAGTGCGACACGCGCGCGGTGATCCGGTTCTGGGCGGCCAGCAAGCCGGTGGCGAGCAGGATCAGGAACGGCGCGATCGTCCGGAACAGCGCCGCGCCCGTGTGGAGCAGGATCACCGCGCCGATGGCGCCCCCGAGGATCGACGGGGGCAGCAGCAGGAGCAGCCAGTGTCGGGTGTGCCGAAGCTCGGTCCGGAACCCCACGGCGCCGGCCAGGCTCCCCGGCCAGAGCGCGACGGCGTTCGTCGCGTTGGCGACGACGGGTCCGACTCCCAGGAAGACGAGCGTGGGGAAGCTGATCAGGGTGCCGCCGCCGGCGACGGCGTTGACCGCCCCCGCCACGACGGCGGCGGCGCCGGCGGCCGCGTAGCGCGCCACCTCGCCGACCCCAGACGCCTCCACCGACCGGTCCCCTGATCCCTCATCCGATTCACCGAGAACGCCATTGTCCCCCGGACGCCCCCACCCGAACGGGTGCCCGCGCTGAAAGAAAGAGAACGAAATTCAGTCTTCGATCCCTAGCGCCCGGCACGCTCCACGTCGTATGGTCCCGTCCGCTAGGGGGGAACGGGTTCCACCGTCCGGCAGCGATTGCCGAGAAAGGGGATGCACCATCGTGAGGCCTACTCGACGTCTGTTCTCAGGGCTTGCCGCCCTCGCCGCTGTCGCGGGAGTGAGCATCGCCCTCGTGTCCGCGGCGCCGGCGGGCGCCTCTTCGAGTGCCGCCGTCCGGGGCACCACCATTCGCACCTCGAACGGCCTGGCGCACTACCTGCCGGTTCCCGGACATCGCGTCACTCCCGACCAGACGCAGAGCAACCTGATCTACCACACCGGCGGCGTCATCATGAAGAAGAGCAACACGTACGCGATCTACTGGGATCCGCCGACGATGCAGAACGGCTCCGCGTCGTTCTTCAGCGCGCAGTACCAGACCCTGCTCGATCGGTACTTCGGCGACGTGGGCGGTAACGGCCTGTACAAGAACAACACGCAGTACTACCAGATCAAGGGCAGCAAGAAGACGTTCATCAAGAACGTGTCGACGTTCTCGGGATCGTGGACGGACACGGGCGCGTTCCCCTCGCGGATCTGCACGGACTCGGCGACACCCGGCAACTGCCTCACCGACTCCCAGATCCAGGCCGAGGTCTCGCACGCGATCTCGGTCAACGGGTGGAAGGCCAACGCGAAGAACATGTTCTTCGTCTTCACGCCGAAGGGCATGGGCTCGTGCTTCAACAACAGCACCTCGTGCGCGTTCACGGCGTACTGCGCCTACCACGGCGCGTTCGGCAACACGATCTACGCCAACATGCCGTACGGGAACACGTTCTCCGGCAACTGCACGACCCTGTCGCAGTTTCCCAACGAGGCCGACTCCGACGTGGAGATCAGCATCACCAGCCACGAGCACATGGAGGCGGTGACCGATCCCAAGCTCAATGCCTGGTACGACTCCAGCGGCGAGGAGATCGGCGACCTCTGCGCGTACAACTACGGGACGCTCGGGCTCGACGGCGGCAAGGCGAACGAGCAGTGGAACGGCAACTTCTACGTCGTCCAGCAGGAGTGGGACAACAAGGTCTCGGGCTGCAGGCAGTCGGGACCGTAACGCACGCGGTGACGGGATCGCCGCCGGCCTAGCCGGCGGCGATCCCGGCGCCCATTCCGGCGTCGATACGGATGGTGGCGCCGTTCATGTGCCGCGCATCCTCGCTCACGAGCCAGGCGACGAGGGCCGCCACATCTTCGGCGGTGCCGAACCTCCCCGCCGGGGGCAGCGTCCACTTCGACGGATCCTCCGCGTGCTCGGCGAAGCCGGCCGGTGTCGCCTGGACGCCGGGGGTCACGTCCCCCGGGCACACGGCGTTGGACCGCACGTTCACCGGCGCGCCCTCCAGTGCGAGCATGTCCGACAGCATCCGCACCCCCGCCTTGGTCACCGAGTACGCGGCGATCGACGGGATGCCGCGGATCGCCGTGTCCGACGCGATGTGCACGATCGAGCCGCCGCCACCGGACCGGAGGTGCTCGAAGCACGTTCGCGAATAGAGGAAGCCGGCGGTCAGGTTCACCGCGAGCAGCTCGCGCCACGCGGCGGGCGTCGTCGCCTCGATGGATCCCTGCAGGATCATGCCCGCGTTGTTGACGAGCGCGTCCAGACCGCCCAGCGCGTCCAGGGAGCGCTCGATCGACTGCTCGATCGCCTTGGGGTCGGACGCGTCCGCCTGCACGAAGATCGCGCCGGTCGCCGCCGCGACGTCCGCGCCCCGCGCGGCGTCGCGGCCCGTGAACACGACGGAGGCTCCGTCGGAACGAAGGCGCTCGACGATGCCGCGGCCGATCCCCGAGGTTCCTCCGGTGACCAGGGCGCGCAGCCCGTCGGGCCCGCTCACGCGTTCGCCTCCCACGCTCGGTACGAGGCCCGCATTCCTCCGTCTACGAGCAGCGCGGTCCCCGTGACGAACGCCGAGTCGGGGCCGAGCAGGAACGAGACCACCCCGGCGACGTCGGCCGCCTCGCCGATCCGGCCCATGGGTGGGACGCGCCAGTCGCTCGTGGGATCGGGACGCTCCCGGCCCCGCGTGGTCGTCACCATGCCGGGGAGGATGTCGCCCGGGCACACCGCGTTGACGCGGATGCGCGAGGGACCCGCCTCCACCGCGAGCATCTGCGCCAGCGTGATCAATGCCGCCTTGGTCACCGAGTACGCCCCGATCCACTCCTCGCCCCAGACGCCGGCGTCCGACGAGACGTGCACGATCGAGCCACCGCCGGCCTCGCGGAGCAGCGGCAGGCACCGGCGGCTGTACAGATACGGCGCGGTGAGGTTCACGTCGAGCAGCGTCTGCCAGTCCTCGGGCGTCGTCTGCGTGAGGGTGCCGTCGACGATCACGCCGGCGACGCAGACCAGAGCGTCGAGCCCGCCGAGCTCCTCGGCGGCGCGGTCCACCGACGCGTCGACGGCTTCCTCGCTGCTCGCGTCGGCGAGGACGAACGTCGCGCCCGTCCTTCCGGCGACCTCCGCGCCCCGTCCCTGGTCGCGCCCCGTGAAGACCACGCGGGCCCCGTCGGCCGTCAGTCGTTCGACCAGCACGGCCCCGATGCCTGACGTGCCACCGGTCACCAGCGTTCGACGTCCGTCGAGGAGGCCGCTCATCGGCCGGATTCTATCCAGGACCCGCGGGCGGCGGAACCGCGGCGACAGCCGGCGGCCTCCCGTGCCATGATGGAGGAGACCAACAGTCGAAAGGGGGACACGTGAGCGCGAAGAAGGGCGACCACATCGTCGTCGAGTCGGAGGCGGTCGGTACCCCCACCCGCGAGGGCGAGATCCTGGAGGTCGTCGTCGGATCGGTCTCGGTGCGCTACCGGGTTCGCTGGTCCGACGGACACGAGAGCACGTTCACGCCGAGCGGCGGCAGCGCACGAATCCGGTCGCGGCGGTCCAAGCCCGCGTCCCGCTCGAAGTAGATCGTCCGTCGCCCTCCTCACGCGTGAGGCGCGGACGCGTCGCGGCCGACGACGAACCAGACGCCTTCGACCGGCGTCTCGCCCATGTTGGCGAACCGGTGGGGAAGGGTCGAGTCGAACGCGATGGAATCCCCGGGGGCCAGTTCGTGGCGCTCGAACCCGAGTTGGACGGTGAGCCGTCCCGACAGGACGATCCCGTACTCGCGGCCGGCGTGGCGCATCAGCGAGCCGTCCGGCGTCGACGCGCCGCCCGGCTCGTAGACGACGCGCAGGAAGTCCACGCCCACCTCGTGCTCACCGGTCAGGCGCTCCCAATGAACCCCCGATCCGAGATCGATGTGCGGGCGCTCGCCCGGGTGCACGGGGCGAGCGGTCCCCGCCCGCACGGTGGAGGGCACTGCCGGCTCTTCCTGCTCGTCGCGGAAGAGGCTGTCGATGGAGATGCCCAGCTCGGTCACGACGGCGTACAGCGTTCCCACGGAGGGCTTCGACTGGCCCGTCTCGATCTGCGAGATCAGGCTCGCCGACAGCCCCACGCGACGCGCGAGCTCGCGCTGACTGAGGCCGCCGCGCTCCCGCTCCGCCCGGAGGCGCGCCCCGAGCTCGTCCAGCTCCGGCCGCGTCTCCCTGGCTTCACCGGCGTCCGTCATCCCCGAACGACCCCCCTCATAGAAGAAGCGTGCCGCCGTTGACGGTGAGGTTCTCGCCGTTGACGGAAGAGTTCTCGAGCAGGAACACGACCGCGCCGACGATGTCCTGCATCGTCACGAGGCGGCCGGTGGGCGTTCGAGCCCGGATGCCCTCCAGCACGTGATCGGGCTTGGCCGACCAGTACGGGCTGTCCCCGACGATCCCCGGGTGGATCCCGTTGACGCGCACGGGCGCGAGCTCGACGGCGAGCGCGCGGACGAGGCTGTCCATCGCCCCGTTGACGGTGGTGACCGTGAGGGATCCGCCGTAGGGGCGGTCCTTTGCCTGCCCGCCGAACACGACGATCGAGCTGTCGTCTCCGAGCCGCGACACGAGCGTGTGGACGACTTCGGTGTAGCCCACGAGCTTCAGCATGGCGAGGCTGGTCGCGCGCTGGATGTCGTAGTCGCGCACGCTGTTCTCGTCGCGGTCGATCGCGGCGAGCACGAGGTGCGCGACGGGCCCCACCCCCGACAGCGCGGGGTCGATGCCCGTGGGCCGCGTGAGCTCGATGGCGATCGCCGTGGTCGAACCCCCGACGGCGGCCGCCGCTTCCTTCGCGCCGGCCTCGTCGCGGCCCGTGATGACGACCTCGCGTCCGAGGCCCGCGTAGTGGCGGGCGAGCTCCAGCCCGATCCCCCTGGTGCCTCCGACGATCACGACGCTGCCCTGCGCGGTCATGTCCGTTCCTTTCGCTCCCTCACTGCCGTCCGGTTCCGCCGTCCGCCGACCCCAGCCGCTCCTGCAGGTACGCCCAGTCGCGGACGAACCGGTACGAGTGCCGCGACGGCGGTTGCGGCGCCTGCGTCTCCAGCCAGCGGACCCGCCCGTCGCCGGCACACGCGAACTCGTGCACGCACCCCACGCCCGCGAAGGCCACGTCGCCCGGCCGTAGCAGGTAGCGCTCGCCGTCGAACGCGGCGTCCACCTCACCTTCCAGGATCAGGTACGTCTCCTCGAACGGGTGGTCGTGCGGCCCGGCGAAGCCCTCCGGCTCGTACTGGACCATGAACATCGTGAGCAGCCGCGCCCCCATCTCGGCGTCGATCATCATCTTCACGGTGATCCCGCTGTACACGAGCAGCGCCGTGCGCATGCTCGCCGAGACCGCCAGCATGTCCTGCGTCTGCCGGTCGACGTCCATGTTGCCCGGATCGATGTGCCCGAACGATCGCGTTCGCGGATCGCGGACGTCGACGGCCCGCGGCTGGACCTCCTCGAGTGGCGAGACCGGGAAGAAATAGGTGTCCCCGTCCATCCGGGCCCGCGGTTGCGGGGCGAACATGGTGGCCCACCGCGCCGGTGAGGTCGAGACGTTGCGGAGCGCATGCGGCACGCCCACCGCGCTCACGCCGTAGTCGCCGGGCCGCAACCGGAACGACCCTTCGGCCGTGTCCATCACCACCTCGCCCTCCAGCAGGTACAGGCTGTCCTCGAAGCTGTGCACGTGCGCGGGAAGACGGCCCCCCGGCTCCAGCTCGGAGATCGCGAAGGCGGTATGGACGGCCCCCGGCGTCGTCTCGTCCACGACCGGCCACCGCCGGAACCCCTCCCCAAGCCCCGGGGCGAGGTCGATCTCGTCTCCCCGGCGAACGAGGTGGCGGGAGCTCACGATCCGGCGTCGGCCTTCTTCTTGGCCAGCGCGTCCTGAAGGTACGCGCTCGAGTCCTGCACCTTGCGACGGGCCGACTCCCAGTCCCCCGTGAGCTTCCCGTCCCGCTTGTGGATCGCTCCGCCGACGATCACCGTGTCGACGTTGGAAGTGTCGGCGGCGAGCACCACGGTCGCGAACGGGTCGATGACCGGCGCCGTCCCGGGCGCGGTGCCGTCGATGACCACGACGTCGGCCTTCTTTCCCGGCGAGAGCGAGCCCACGCGATGCTCGAGGCCGGCGACGTGCGCGCCGTCCAGGGTCGCCATCGTCAGCATGTCGCGGGCCGTCAGCGCGTTCTCGGGAAGCGGTTCCTCGCTCTCCCACACGGAGTCGTTCGACTTCCACCGCTCCTGGGCGAAGGCGCACCGCATCTCGGTGAACATGTCACCCGGAACGGTGGTCACGACGTCGATGGACAGGCTCGGACGCAGCCCGACCGATCTGGCCTTCATGATCGGCGGCCACCCGTGACCCATCTGCATCTCCACCTGCGGCGAGACCGAGATCGTTCCGCGACTCGTGGCCACGAGATCCCATTCCTCGTCGCTGAAGTAGCAGCAGTGGATGTACGTGGTGTCCGCGCCGAGCAGGCCGAGACCGTCAAGCTGCTTTACCATTCCCCACTTGCCGGCGAGCTTGCCCATGGCGATGTGGACGGTGATCGGGATCCCGAGATCGCGCGCCATCCCCCACTCCGCGCGCACGATGTCGTCCTGGCAGAAACCGGGGCCGCGGGTCGCGAGGCCCATCGTGAGCAGGCCGTCGTCGGAGGAGAAGTACGTGTCCTTGATGCGCGTGACGTCGTCGCGCGGGATGGCGATGGAGCTGTTGAACCAGTAGTCGGCCAGCGACGTGTTGGCGCTCCCGTAGGCGTAGAGGGCGCGAATGCCGGCCTCCTTCAGGCCTTGGATGGCCGCGTCGGGATGGTCCGGCGTGTTGTTGATGTGCGACCAGTCCACCAGCGTCGTGATGCCGGCGTTGATGCACTCCATCGCGCCCGCCAGGTCGCTCGCGTACACGTCCTCGGGCCGATAGAGCGGCGCGAAGCTGTCCAGCACCTCGACGAAGTAGTCGTCGAGCGTGGCGTTCGGCGCGCAGCTGCGAATCGCCGCCTCCCAGGTGTGCCGATGCGTGTCGACGAACCCCGGGATCACGATGTCGCCGGTGGCGTCGATGACCTCGGCGTCGGCCTGGATCTCGGGGGCCACCTGCGCGATGGTGTCCCCCTCGATCAGCACGTCTCCGGTGGCGAGGTCGCCGAGCTTCGGGTCCACCGTCAGGACGGTGCCACCGCGGATCAAGAGCCGGTCGGCCATGTCCCCTCCCTTCTTCCCGGTACGGGACCAGATCGGGCCCGAGGATACGCCGGGGGCGGCTCGAGAGTAAAGCCACACTGTTTGCCGCAGCCACGGAGTGGGCCTCAACTTGTGCACGCTCCCGTGCCGGAGCTATCGTTGCAGCGCTCGAAGCATCAGCCAGACTGAAGCGCTGCCCAGCCCGGCTGGACTGTCGCACCCGGCACGAGGAGACGCGAGATGACGGACGAGTTCCCTGTGGCCACCACCCCCTCGCCGGGACTCCACGGCGTCGACTGGGAGAACCGCGTCGACTTCGAGCGTCTGCGCACGTACCGCCTGGATCGAGTCAAGCAGGCACTCGAGGCATCGGACCTGGGCGCGGTGCTCCTGTTCGAGACCAGCAACATCCGGTACGCGACCGGAACGCACATCGGTTACTGGGCGTTCAACAAGGGCGAGCGGTACGCGCTCGTCACCCGCACCGGGCGCCCGCGCATCTGGGACTTCGGCTCCGCCGCCAAGGCGCATCGCCTGCAGCTGCCGCAGCTGTACGACGAGCGGAACTCGGTGGGCGGCAACACCGGACTCCAGGGCGCGATCAGCACGCGCGTCGGGCTGCAACAGCGGGCGGCGCAGGAGATCGCGTCGGTCCTTCGCGAGGAGGGCGCCGGCGACATGCCGCTGGGTGTCGACCTCGCGGAGACGACGGTGTTCCTCGAGCTCCAAGCCGCCGGGATCGACGTTCGCGACGGCCAGCAGGTGATGATGTCGGCCCGCGAGATCAAGAGCCCCGACGAGATCGTGCTGCTGACGCAGGCGTGCGCGATGGTCGACGGCGTATACCAGGACATCTTCGAGGCCCTGCGTCCGGGAGTGCGGGAGAGCGACATCGTCGGGCTGGCGCACGCGCGCCTGTTCGAGATGGGCTCGGAGTTCGTCGAGGCCGTCAACTCGATCGCCGGCGAGCGCTGCAGCCCGCACCCGCACGTCTTCTCGGACCGGTTGATCCGGCCGGGCGACCAGGCGTACTTCGACATCATCCACGTGAACAACGGGTACCGGACGTGCTACTACCGCACCTTCGTGGTCGGCCGGGCGACGCAGGCGCAGCGAGACGCGTTCGCGCGCTCGCGGGAGTGGATGGACGCCGCCATCGATCTGGTGAAGCCGGGTGCTTCGACCGACCAGATCGCCGCGGTCTGGCCGAAGGCCGAGGAGTTCGGCTTCACGGACGAGATGGACGCGTTCGGCCTGCAGTTCGGCCACGGCGTCGGCGTCGGTCTCCACGAGCGCCCGATCATCAGCCGGTTGAACTCCTTCGCCGACCCCGTCGAGCTGAAGGAAGGCATGCTGTTCGCGCTCGAGACGTACTGCCCGGCGACGGACGGCCGCTCGGCGGCTCGCATCGAGGAGGAGGTGGTGGTGACCGAGGACGGATGCCGGATCATCACGCTCTTCCCGTGCGAGGAGCTGATGGTCGCCAACGAGTACTGAGCGGACGGAGAGGTTCGACATGGCGCAGGCGGAACCTACGGCGACGGTCGGCATCGACCCGGGAACGCGCATCGAGATCTACCGGATGATGGTGCGCGCGAGACTCTTCGAGCGACGCGTGCACAACCTGTTCCTGGAAGGCCTGGTGAAGGGGACGTCGCACCTGGCGCTCGGCCAGGAAGCGGTGGGAGCCGGCTTCGCCGCCGCGATGCGGCCCGACGACCTCGTGTACTGCACGTACCGGGGTCACGTGCACACGCTGCTGCGCGGTGCGCCCATGACCTCGCTCATGGCCGAGCTGCTCGGCCGCGCCACGGGCATCTGCGGCGGCAAGGGCGGCTCGATGCACCTGACCGACACCGAGCACGGCGCCATGGGCTCGTACGCGATCGTCGGGGCCCACCTGCCGATCGCCGCCGGCGCGGCGTGGGCGGCGCAGGAGCGTGCGACGGGCCAGGTCGTCACGTGTTTCTTCGGCGACGGCACGACGAACATCGGCGCGTTCCACGAGGCGCTCAACTTCGCCGTCATCTGGAACCTGCCGGTGCTGTTCGTCTGCGAGAACAACCTCTACATGGAGTACACGCCGATCGGCGCCGTCACCGCCGTGCCGAACCCGGCGGCCGACCGCGCGCCGGCATACGGCCTGGAGGGAATCGTGGTGGACGGCAACGATCCCGACGCGGTCCACGAGGTGGCGCGCACGGCCGTCGACCGCGCCCGGAACGGGCAGGGGCCGTCGCTGATCGAGGCGAAGACGTACCGGCACTCGGGTCACTCGCGGGCCGACCCCGGCGCGTACCGCCCCGACGAGGAGGTCACGGCGTGGCTCGCGCGCGATCCGGTCCCGATGTATCGCGACCGCCTCGTGTCCGAGGGCGTCTCTGAGGACGAGGTCGCCGCCGTCGACCGGGAGGCCGAGGCCGAGGTGGATCGCGCGACCGAGGAGGCGAAGGCGGCACCCGTGCCCGACGTCGCGACCGTCGAGACGCAGGTATGGGCCGACGGGGGGTCGTCGTGGCGGAACTGACCTACCGCGAGGCGGTGGCCAGAGCCCTGACCCAGGAGATGGAGCGCGACCCCACCGTGTACTTCATCGGGGAGGACGTCGCCGCCGCGGGCGGCGTGTTCAAGACCACCGCGGGCCTTCAGGAACGGTTCGGCGACCGCCGCGTCCGCGACACGCCGATCTCCGAGCAGGCGATCGTCGGCGCCGTCATGGGCGCGGCGATGAACGGCCTGCGGCCCGTCGCCGAGATCATGTTCAGCGACTTCTTCGCGGTTTGCTGGGACCTGATCGCCAACCAGATCGCCAAGACCCGCTACATGACGAACGGCCAGGTCGCGCTGCCGCTCGTGATCCGGACGGCGAACGGCGGCGGCGTCCGGTTCGGCGCGCAGCACTCCCAGAGCGTCGAGGGATGGGCCATGGCCATCCCCGGTCTCAAGGTGGTCGTCCCGTCGCGGCCGACCGACGTCGTCGGCTTGTTCGCCGCGGCCGTCCGGGATCCCGACCCGGTGATCTTCGTCGAGCCGAAGATCCTCTATTCCATGAAGGAGGACGTCCCCGACGGCGAGATCGTCGACCGCCTCGGTGCGGCCGCCGTCCGCCGGGAGGGAACCGACGTCACGGTCTGCGCGCTCGGGGCGATGGTGCCGAAGGCGCTCGAGGCGGCCGAGGCGCTGGGGAACGAGGGCGTGTCGGCCGAGGTCGTCGACGTCCGGTCGCTCGTTCCCCTGGACACGCGGGCCATCCTGGCGTCCGTCGCCAAGACGGGACACCTGGTCACGGTCGAGGAGAGCCCGCGCCTGTGCGGATGGGGCGCCGAGGTCGTGTCGATCGTCGCCGACGAGGCCTTCCACGACCTCGACGGCCCACCCGTCCGGGTCACGACGCCGCACATCCCGCTTCCCGCGGCGGACGCGCTGGAGGACCGCGCGATCCCGTCGGCGGAGGACGTCGTCGCGGGAGTCCGGCGCGCGCTCGACTGACATGACGCCGAAGGTCGCGTTCCTCGGGATGGGCCGCATGGGTAGCCGCGTGGCGCGCAACATCGCCGCCGCGGGGTTCCCGACCACGCTGTACAACCGCACGCGCGCCAGGGCGGAGGAGGCGGCCGAGGGCGTGGGCGCCTCCGTCGCCGACACACCCGCGGACGCCGCCCGCGACGCCGACGTCGTGCTCACGATGCTCGCCGACGGCCCCGCGGTCGAGGCGGTCTATCGCGGAGAGGACGGCGCGCTCGAGGGCCTCCGGCCGGGCACGGTCGCCGTCGACCTGAGCACGACCGGCCCCGCCTTCGTCCATCGCCTCGGCGCGATGGTCGCCGAGCGGGGGGCGTCGCTCGTCGACGCGCCCGTCTCCGGCAGCACCGCCACGGCCGAGTCGGCGACGCTGATGCTGATGGTCGGCGGTGCGGAGGCCGACGTGGAGCGCGTACGCCCCGTGCTCGCGGCGGCGGGCTCCACGATCATCCACGTCGGTCCCCAGGGCGCCGGCGCGACGATGAAGCTGGCGGTCAACGCCGTCGTGTTCGGCCTCAACCAGTCGGTGTCCGAATCGCTCGTGCTCGCCGAGCGAGCCGGCATCGACCGCGCGGTCGCCTACGAGGTCTTCGCGGGCAGCGCGATCGCGGCCCCGGTCGTGCACTACCGCCGGGCCGCGTTCGAGCGCCCCGGCGAGATCCCGCCCACCTTCACGATCGACCTCGCCATCAAGGATCTGCGGCTCATCCTCGAGCTCGCGCGCGAGGTGGGCGCCGACCTGCCGCAGACCGAGCGGAACGTCGACGTGATGGAGCGCGCCGCACCCGCGCACGGCCGCGACGACATCTCGGCGATCGCCCAGCACCTGCGCGGGGCGTAGCCGGCCGTCAGCCGGGCACGTGCACCCGCAGCGAGAACGTGTCCTGCGCCGGCTCGCTCTCCCACGAGCGTCGGTGCTCGAACTCGACGGTCACGTCTCCCGGTCGCTCGGCCCGGACGACGAACTCCTGGTCGACGCTCTCGCCCAGCGACGGGTGCGCCGCGCCGCCCTCTTCCGCCCCCGGCGAATCGACCTCGGTCACGGCGACGCTCCCCGCGTCGCCCTCGACCCGATACGCCCACTGGTAGCCGCCGCTCGCCGACGGAGACAGCGTCACGCGATGTTCGTCCCCGGGCCGGAGCTCGATCGAGTCCGTCGACCTCATGCCAGCGGCAACTCCAGGCCGGCGCACGCCTCGCCCTGCTGCGCGAGAAGGTCGGCGAAGTCGCTCGCGTGCATCTTGAACCGGCCTTCGAGCCCCCAGGTGGGTCCCCAGGAGTTGTCGAAGGTGAAGACGTCCGCCGTCTCGTCGTACCCGATCATCAGGTAGCAGTGCCCGCCGGCGATCCGGCCCGTCGGACGGATGAACCCGTCCTTGTCGGGATTGAACATGTCCTGCGTCCAGTCCGTCCCCACCACCACGGGCCCGTGGCCGAGGACCCACTGCTCGACCTCCTCGACCTTCTCGGCGAAGACGTACGCGCCGAGGCGGCGGCGGTTCACCATCGCCTTCGCGCCGCTGCGCACCGTGGACCCGTTCTCCTGCTTCGGCTGCCCGTCGATGACCTTCGCCTCGTAGTAGATCGCGTGCGCGTCGGCGTTCTGGAACTTGTCCTCGACCGGCGCGGCGTCGCCCCACCCGGCCCAGCCGAAGCCCACGCAGTGATTCGTCTGGCCCTGGTCGAGCTGGATGGGATCCTCCCACACCTTGCTCTTCTCCACGACGGGAGGCGGGGTCGGGGTCCCACCCTTCACCTGCTTGGCCCACCGCCAGAACACCAGGATTCCCTGCCACGACGAGAAGTAGGTTCCGTCGTCCATGATCTGCTGCACCGTCTTGCTCAGCAGGTCGTTGGTGGGGTAGTCGAGCGCGAGCAGGCTCGCCATCTTCCAGTCACGAGGGTCCGGCTCGTACCTGCGTCCGAGCAGCTCGGGACCGATCGTCTCGCTCATGGTCATCCTCCTCCGACGCGCGACTGGGCGGGCGTCCGGGCGGCATCATTGCCTCGCGCCGTCACGGCCCCGTCACCTGCACGTGCGGCCCGAGCGATCCTTGGCGGAGCGATCCCTCCGGGAGACCGGGCCTCAGGGAAGGTGCACGAAGACCCTCACCAGGCTTCGGTCCCGGTCACGAACCATGACCTGTCCCCCGTTCGAGTTGCTCGCCGGGCTCGTGTTGCCCTCCACCGCGCGAAACGTGCCGCGTCCCTGGTCGATCCAGTTCAGGAAGAACCCGATGTGGTCGGCCGCCCCGTCGCGGTTCCAGTCGTAGGTGACGACGTCGCCGGGGGCGGGCGTCGACGTGACCGAGAGCTGGTACCGGCCGCCGATGGCCGCGCTCACGACATACGGCACGTACGCCCACCGGTCGCCCCGCCGGAACGGCGTCGTCGTGTGCAGGGCGTCGGCGGCGCGGACGACGCACCACGTGACGAACATGGCGCACCATGGGGACCCGTCCATCCCGTACCACGCGCCGAACTTCGTCCGGTTGGTCGGCCGCTCGGCATAGCCCACCTCGCGCTTGGCCAGCGAGAGCGCCCGTGACCTGAGGGAGGACCGACTCGGCGTCGGCGCCCGCACGGTCCGCCGCTTGGCGAAGGACGGCGGAGGCGTCGTCGAGCCGGCGAGCATGCCCCCGAGCTTGTCGCCGTAGGTCGGCAGGATCTCGCCCTCCGGGTAGCCGAGGGTCCACTTGGCACGCTTGCACGCGCCGGCCGTCAGCGGCCCGAACTCGCCGTCGACGGGTCCCGGCTGGAAATCCACCCCGAAGACGTTCTCGGCAAGCAGCCGTTGCGCCGCCTCGACGTCCGGTCCGGTCGTTGCCGGACTGGTCAGCTTGAGCGTTCGCACGGTCCCCTCCCCCTCGTTCACTTGCGGGCGTGCCGGAGAAGAGATGCTCGCGAGGAGACGTCACCCCCGCGTGACGGCTCCGTCACGCGAACAGCGGGCACTCGAGGAGAGGAACGAACGCGGAGCTCATTCGATGAGGCCCCGCCGCAGGCCCTCCGCGACGGCGGCGGTGCGGTCGGACGCGCGGAGCTTCTTGAGGATCCGTTCCACGTAGCCCTTGACGGTCTCCGACGAGAGGCTGAGCCGGTTGGCGATGTCCCGGTTGGTCGAGCCGCCGGCGAGGAGGCGGAGCACCTGCAGCTCCCTCGTGCTCAGCGGCTCGACGTCGGACGCCGCCTCGGCCCCGGTCACGCCTCGCAGGATCGCCGGAGTCGCCTCGGGATCGATGACGAGGTTGCCCTCGTTGACGAGCCGAAGGGCGCGGATGATGTGCGCCGCGTCTCTGGACTTCAGCAGATAGCCGCCCGCGCCGGCGCGCACGGCGGCGAGCACCATCTGCGAGTCGTCGAACGCGCTGAGGATCACGACGCGCACGCCGGGATGCCGGCGCGCGATGGCGCGCGCCGTCTCGGCCACGTCGGCTCCCGGCATCCTCGCGTCGACGATCGCGATGTCCGGCTTCGGATCCATCTCGTCCAGCGTGACGAGCAGGTCCGTTCCCGACGCGGCTTCGCCGGCGACGACGATGTCGTCTTCCAGCTCGATGTATTGCCGCAGACCCTCGCGGGTCAGCGGATGGTCATCAGCGATGACGACCCGAATCGGCATCCTTCCCCCAAACGGCACGACGACTGCAGACGGCGATTCTCGCGCCGCCTCCATTGTCACCGGCTTTGGCGTTGCCGCCAGTCCCCGTTTGGGGTACGTCATCCGCACCAGGGGGGGATCCGGACCACGCTTCACCTGGGCATTCGATGGCCGCCTCGCCGAGCGGCCGCCTGCCGCCGGCGGGCCGTCCGGCACCGCCGGCGCCGGCGCTGGGACCCCAAACGGGTGGGGTTGATTCGCTGACTGCCGGTGGGTAACTGCTCGTCGTTAGCATGAGCGACTTCGTCCGGGCGACAGTTGGGAACTCACTGTGGCGATCGAGCTTGGCGTCGAGCAGAACGGCGGGCGAGAGCGGGCGATCTCCGCACGCGCGCGACCGCCGCTGGAGCTGACCCTCATCAACGGCTTCGAGTTGCATCGAGCGGGAGCGCCGGTGACCCTGCCGTTCGGAGCGCAGCGGCTGATCGCCTTCCTCGCGCTGAAGGAGCACCCGGTCCTTCGATCCCAGGTCGCGGGAACGCTCTGGCCCGAAGCGCTCGACGGGCAGGCCGGCGCGAACCTGCGCTCGACGCTCTGGCGCATCCGGCGAAGCGGGTGCTCGGCGGTCGCGGGGACGGGCGGTCACGTCGGGCTCGCGCCCTGGGTGATGGTCGACCTTCGCGACACGTACGCGGTGGCGTATCGGGTGCTCGACCCGGCGGCGGAGACCGACGTCTCGCCCTCCACGATCTCCCGATTCGAGCGCGACCTGCTTCCCGATTGGTACGAGGACTGGGTGCAGGCCGACCGCGAGCGATTCCGGCAGATCCGTCTGCACACGCTGGAGCGGCTGTCGGAACGCCTCGCCGAGCGCGGACTGTTCGCCGGTGCGATCGAGGCCGCCCTCTCGGCGATCGCGGGCGAACCCTTGCGGGAGAGCGCGCATCGCACCCTCATCCGGATCTACCTGATGGAGGGCAACAAGGGCGAGGCCATCCGCCAGTACGTCATGTACCAGCGGCTGCTGTGGGACGAGCTGGGGATCCAGCCCTCCGTGGAGCTCCAGCGGCTTGTCGGCGAGTTCGGCCCCCGGCACTGAGCCGGACCGCAACGCCTTCTTCGCAACCGGCCGTCCTCGGCCCCTCGGCACTCCCGTAGACTGTGGCGTTGCCGCCGACGGCGGCGTGTCCGAGTCTTCGCGAGGGCTGATCCGGCATGAACAGAGTGCTCGTCATCGGGTGGGACGGCGCCGACTGGCGCATCCTCGATCCCCTGCTCGAGCGGGGGCTCCTTCCGAACCTGGCGGCGCTGATCGATCGCGGCGGGCGCGCGGTCCTGCGGTCCACCATCCCGACCCACTCGTGGGCGGCGTGGCCCTCGTTCCTGACGGGCGTCGACCCCGACGAGCACGGCGTGTACGACATCCTCGAGACGCGGCGAGGCGCCACGCGCCAGCATCCCGTCTCGTACCGATCGATCCGCGAACGCACCTTCCTGCACGACCTGACCGCCGCGGGCGTCGAGACCGTGATGGTGAACGTCCCCTTGACGGCGCCCCCGCCCGCGATCTCGGGCAAGCTCGTGGCGGGCGGCGTCCTCCCGAAGGGCCGCCCCTTCACCTATCCGGAGTCGCTCGCCGGCGAGCTCGAGCGGGCCGGCGCGCCGTTCCCCATCAACGGGATGTCGTGGACGACGTTCCGGCACCGGCCCGAGCCGTTCCTGGCCGAGGTCGTGGAACTGATTCGGGCCCGCCAGCGCGCGACCGAGCACCTGCTCGACACCACCGACTGGCGCGTGGGCGTCACGGTGTTCGTCGCCCCCGACCGCGTGCAGCACTGCCTGAACGAGTACGTGTCCAGCGACCACCCCGACTACCCCGAGCGGTCGGTCGAGCCGCTCGCCGAGAAGGTGCGCGACGTGTACCGGCTTCTCGACGAGGGTCTGGGAAGACTGGTCGAGCGCACCGACGCGCAGGACCTCGTGATGTTCATGAGCGACCACGGCATGCAATCGACCACCGGCACGGTGAACATGGACCGGCTGCTCGAGCGGCTCGGCCTCCTCGAGTTCTCGGCGTCCAACGCGCTCTACGGGCCGATGCAGTGGGGACCAATGCGAGCCATCGCGCGCAAGGTGTACGACGCCCTGGGGTTGCACGGGAAGGTTTCGCTGCCCCAGGCGGTCACCTGGTCGAAGACGCGCGCGTACACGAGCATCCGCTCGACGGGCCAGGGAGTGAACGTCAACCTCGCCGGACGGGAGAGCGACGGGATCGTCGATCCGGCCGACTTCGAGGGCATGCGCGACGAGGTGGCCGACAAGCTCCTCTCGTTCGTCGATGCGCGGACCGGCGTCGCGCCCGTGGCCCGCGCGACGCGGCGAGAAGAAGCCTTCAAGGGAACGTACGCGGAGGAGGCGCCCGACCTGATCCTCGACCCGGCGCCGCTGTACATGCTGACGCACGCGAAGCGCGCCGTGGAGCCGGCCGACTGGAGCTCCGGCGACCACCGCATCGAAGGAGTCTTCGCGGCGGCCGGCGGGGGGGTCGACCCGGCCGCGTTCCCGCAGGCGCCGAGGCTCGTCGACCTCGCGCCCACCATCCTTGCGGCCGCCGGCGCGCCCGCATCGGTCCGCCACACGGGACGCACCCTCGCCGGGATCGTCGGCACCGCCGGCGAGGAGCCCGACGCGGCGGAGGCGGAAGCGGCGCGTGCGGCGGCGGCCGCGACCTCCGGGCTCGACGAGCAGGAAGAGGAAGAGGTCGAGGAGCACCTTCGGGGCCTCGGCTACCTGGAGTGACGCGAGCCGCGGCGGCGGGGCGGCGGGACGACGTGCTCGGCAAGGACGCGCTGAACCGCGCGCTGCTCGAGCGCCAGATGCTGCTGCGCCGCAGGAGGGTTCCGGCGGCCGACGCCGTCGAGCATCTGGTCGGTCTGCAGGCGCAGGTGCCGGCCAACCCGTACGTCTCGCTGTGGACGCGGCTCGCCGGATTCGTCCCCGACGACCTCGCCGACCTCGTGCGCGAGCGGCGGGCCGTCCGCCTCGCCCTGATGCGCTCGACGATCCATCTGGTGAGCGCGCGCGACTGCCTGCGGATACGGCCCGTCATCCAGCCGGTCCTCGACCGCCAGCTTCGGACAATCTCGTTCGGCCGGAACGTCGCGGGCATCGACACGCGAGCGCTCGTCCGTGCGGCCCGGGGGTTGCTGCGGGAGCCGATGACGCTCGCAGACCTCGGCGTCGGCCTTCAACGGCGCTGGCCGGACCGCGACCCGACGTCGCTGGCGTACGCGGTCCGCAATCTCGTTCCGCTGGTGCAGGTTCCGCCGCGCGGGTTGTGGGGCCAGGGCGGCCGGGCGACGCACGTCACCGCCGAGGCGTGGCTGGGAAGCCGGCTCGGCAGGAGCGCGGCGCCCGACGAGACCGTGCTCCGATACCTCGCCGCGTTCGGGCCGGCGACCGTGCGCGACGTGCAGGGCTGGTCGGGTCTGACCGGTGTGCGCCAGGTCGTGGACCGGTTGCGGCCGCGGCTGCGCACGTTCCGCGACGAGCACGGCCGTGAGCTGGTCGACGTCCCCGGAGCGCCGCTCCCCGCCGCCGATGTGCCCGCCCCGCCGAGATTCCTTCCCGACTACGACAACGTCCTGCTCGGCCACGCGGATCGAACTCGCATCTTCCTCGACGACCGCCACCGCGGCGTGGGCATCGGACGCCCGACGGTCCTCGTCGGCGGGTACGTGCGGGCGACGTGGGAATGGTCGGCCGACGCCGGTGCGGCGACGCTCTTGGTGCACCCGCTCGGGCGCCTCTCGCGACAGGACCGCTCGGAGATGGCGGAGGAGGGGGCTCGGCTGCTGGCGCTCCTGGCGCCCGAGGCCGCCGATCGCGACGTGCGGTTCACGACGGCCGGCCGAACGACGACCGCCGGCTGAACGAGGGCCCGTCTACCGAGAGGGGTCGCCGACCTGCCGGAGCGACCCGGCATCTATCTCGTCCGGCCGCCGGTGACCCCTGCCTCGGCGGCGCCGTTTGCCGAGCGGAATCTTGCGAAGCAGGGCCGCGTACGAGTTCGAGCTCGTCAGCTGGAGACGCAGGCCGTCGGGCAGGGGGCGATCGAAGATCTCGGCCGCGGCCGCGTCGAGGACGGCACGCCTGCCGTCGGTCGAACCCATTGCCTCGAAGCCGAGCGTCCACCACGGCTTGCCGCCGAGGAGCACCGCGGTCAGCTCGACCGCGCACTCGGGATCGCCGCCCCCGCGCCCGGCGGGAACCGCCACGCCGTCGACGAGGACGAACGACCGGAGCCGACGTTCCTTCCCGACGACGACCCAACCAGATCGCTGCGGGAACTGCGGCACGGCGGACGAGAACGGGAAGGTCCACTTCTCCCAGCAGTCGATCCAGCCGCGGGCGCGGCCCGGCACCCGTTCGTCGCCCAGGCTTCCGCGGAACACCTTGACGTCGAGCTGTTCGCCTCCCCGGATCTTCACGCTGAGGTTCGGGAGCTCCGCCGCGACCAGGTACACGTCCTCCCGGATCTCGACGTCGGCGCCGGCCGCGCCGAACCACTCGAGCACCGACTCGGGGAGCCGGCCGCGGCGAAACCACCTGACCTCGACGGTCTCCTGCCGGGTCGGCGAGCCGTCGACGGGCAGGCGCAAGCCCATCCCAAAAGGAAACCCGACAGCCGATTGATCCGGTCCCACGCACCCCTCCGCCCGGTGTGCCCGAGAAGGATCGTCCTTGGCGGCCGCGGTCGTCAAGGGGCTGCACGACCCGGCATCGGCTCCCGGCCCCGGGACGCCGGTAGGATTCGCGCATGGACCTGATGGACCCGCCGAGCACGATCGACGCCGGTGCGGAGCAGCCGGCCGAGTACCCGCCAGAATCCGTGGGCCGGCGCCGAGGGCGGCTCGGGGCCGGGCTCGAGGTCGCGTCGGTCCTGCTCCTGCTCGCGTCGTTTCGCTGGGCGCACCACTGGGGACCGGTCGCCGACACGATCGTCGCCCTGTGGGCGATCACGTGGCTCACGGGGCTCTGGTACTCGGCACGCGGGCTGCGCTGGGGCGGACGGACGGCGTTGACCGGACTCGTGATCGCGCTCGTGATCGGCCTGGTGGTCGTCGGCACCGGCATCGCGTCCGCGGCCGGGCTGAACCCGGTGGGGTCCTGCGGGGGCGGGTAGAGCCCACCCGCACGCAGGCCCGGTCCCGGCGCACGAACCACACGACCCGGGATTCGCGCGATTCGCAGATGCCTTGTGGGCCACCGCATCTGCCCGTACCCTTACGGCACTCGATGGCGACCGAAGCGAGCGTGAGAGCGAACCGCCACGCTTCGAACCCGGGTGGGAGAGGTTGGAGATGGATGGACCTCGGTTGGGAGGTCCGGCGCTCGGTGCGTCGGTGGTCGCCGCGCTCTGCCTGAGCGCAACACTCCTCCAGTCTCCCTCCGCGGTCGCCGGGCCACGGCACCTCGCGTCTCGGGCTCCCACGAGGGAGTTCCCCGCGAACTTCGTCACCGACGTGAGCGCGCTCTCGCCGACCGACGCGTGGGCCGTCGGTTCGCGCGAGACGAAGAACGGATCGGTCGCAAGGATCCTGCACTGGAACGGAACGAAGTGGGCGAAGGTCGCGACCCCGGAGCCGAGTCACATGCAGAACGACCTCGAGAGCGTGAGCGCGACGTCGTCGACCGACGCGTGGGCGGTGGGTTCGTACGAGGACGATCTGTCCGGCGCCGTGAAGACCCTCGTCCTGCATTGGGACGGCACGTCGTGGTCGCAGGTGCAGAGCCCGAGCCGCGGTGCCCAGACCTCCGTCCTGTGGGGTGTCAGCGCCGATTCGCCCACCGACGCCTGGGCGGTGGGGAACGAGGGCAACGGCCGTCATTCGTTCGGGTTCGTCCTTCACTGGGACGGCACCAGGTGGTCGAAGGTCGCGGTCCCGAATCCGAGCTCGGTGGTGACGATCCGCAGCGTGAGCGCGATCTCCCCGACCGACGTTTGGGCGGTCGGAGGGTTCCAGAACGGCACCACGTTCGCGTTCGACTCGCTCGTGATGCACTGGGACGGCTCGGCCTGGACGCGGGTCGTCCACCCGAACCCGAGTCCGTCGGACAACTATCTGTGGGACGTGAGCGCCGCGTCGCCGGCGGATGTCTGGGCGGTCGGCGACTTCTACACGAACATGAGGGGAAACGAACACACGCTCGTCCTGCACTGGAACGGCAAGCAGTGGTCGAAGGTCCCGAGCCCGAACCCGAGCCCCATCCTCAGCGGCCTGCAGGCGGTGGACACGGTCTCCTCGTCCGAGGCATGGGCCGTGGGATCCGCGGGCTACGTCGACGAGCATGCCGAGACCGTGCGCACGATCACCCTGCACTGGGACGGCGCGGCATGGTCGGTCGTGCCGAGCCCCAATCCGAGCGCCGTCGACAACGAGCTCGCCGGCGTGGGCGCGACGTCGTCGAGCGACGCGTGGGCCGTCGGCTACGAGCAGACCGACGACGGGGTGAACGCGTCGCTCACCCTGCGCTGGGACGGGACCTCGTGGTCGCAGGTCCCGAGCCCCAACGTCCGCCGTTGAGGTGCAGCAGGTCCGACCGCTCGTGACCGACGAGGAGGCCGGCGTGCGCTACCGCAGCGCCGGCAGCAGGCCGGAGAGATCCGAGACGTACTCGTCGAGGATCGATCTCGCCGCCGGGTACGAGGCGACCAGGGGATGGGCCAGCAGCGCGCCGAGCGCCGCGTCGTACGAACCGTGGACGGCAGCCGTGACCGTCAGTCGCTCGTACAGCTTCACGCTCTCGACGAGCGCGCGGGCCGGCTCGGGCATCGAACCCTGGGCGATCGGGTGCGCGCCGTGCTCGTCGGCCAGGCACGTCACCTCGACCACGTCGTCGTCCCGCAGACCAGGGATCGCGCCACGGTTCGGGACGTTCAGGATCAGCCTCGCCGTTCGCCGCTGCACCGCGGCGGTCATCACGGCCGTCGCCACGCCGGCGTACCCCTCACCGTCGAACACGTCGCGGTGGCCGCCCAATTCGTCCGGCACGACCTCGCCGCGCTCTCGGGCGAAGTACGTCGCGTCGCGTTCGCCCATCGCCCGCTCCCACGCCCGACGGGCGTCCGCGAGGTCGCCCGTGTCGACGGCGGCCCGGAGTCGCGGCCAGAGCGCGTCGTTCAGGTTCTGGAGCTGCCGGCCGCGGGAGCTTCCCGAGCCGCGGATGTGGGCCACCGCCTGGTCACGGTAGTAATAGAAGTAGAGGTACTCCATCGGGAGCATCCCGATCGCCCGGACCAGCGCGGGATCGAACAGGCGCCAGTCCTCGTCCCTCTCCTGCAGCTCCTCGAACCGGTCGAGCAGCTCCGGCAGCCGGTCCCGGCCGTCCACCAGGACGCGGTGGATCCACCCGCAGTGGTTCAGCCCGAAGTAGTCGGTGTGGACCCGTTCGGGCGGAAGGCCGAGGAACTCCGCGACGCTGCGCTGCATCGAGATCGGACCGTCGCAGATCCCGACGGCGCGGACCGACGAGTGATCGTGCAGCGCCTGCGTCACGATGCCGACCGGATTCGTGAAGTTGACGAGCAGCGCGTCGGGCGCGGCCTCCTCGATCAGGCGGGCGTAGTCGAGCATCGCGGGGATCGTTCGAAGCGCCATGGCGAACCCTCCGGGACCGGTCGTCTCCTGGCCGAGCACGCCGAACTTGAGCGGCACCTCCTCGTCGACCGCGCGGGCCGCCTCCTGGCCCGGCCGGATCGCGGAGAACACGAACCGCGCGCCGGCGATCGCCTCGCGGGGATCGGACTCGCCGCGAACGGTGAACCCGGCGCCCCACTCCTCGCACAGGTGACCTCCCAGTGCCGTCATCAGCTCGAGGCGCTCCGCGTCGGTGTCGTGCAGGACCACCTCGTCGAGCCCCAGGTCGGCTTCGTTCGCCGCCAGTCCGCGCAGAACGAACGGCGCGCGCACGCCCGAGCCGAGCAACGTCATCTTCATCACGAACCAGTATCCCTTTCGCGGCCGCCCCCCGGCGTGGTCTAGGCTGTCCGGCGTCGACCGGCCGGAGGGAGCAGGGAATGGCGACACCGCGCGAGGACGGGTTCCACATGCCGCCCGAATGGGCGCCGCACCAGGCATGCCTCATGGGCTGGCCGACGCAGACGCGCGCGGCGTTCTGGGCTCCGATCTTCGATCAGGCCAAGGACGTCTACGCCGAGGTCGCCCGCGCGGTCGCCGCGTTCGAGCCGTTGATCATGGTGTGCAACCCCGGCGAGGCGGCGGAGGTCCGCGACCGGTGCGGCGCGGGGATCGAGCCGCTCGAGATCCCCATCGACGACTCGTGGGCGCGCGACAGCGGACCCATCTTCGTGACCGACGACGCGGGGAACGTGGCGCTCGTCCAGTTCACGTTCAACTCGTGGGGAGAGAAGTACCTGCCCTACGACCACGACGCCGCGATGCCCGAGGCGATCGCCGCGCACCTCGGGGTGCGGCGGTACCGAGCGCCGTTCGTGCTGGAGGGCGGATCGTTCTTCGTCGACGGCGAGGGGACGCTGCTCACCACCGAGCAGTGCCTCCTTCACCCGAACCGCAATCCCACCATGACGCGCGAGCAGATCGAAGCGGGCCTGGCCGAGTACCTGGGCATCGAGAAGGTCGTCTGGCTGCAGGCGTTCGAGGACCGCGACACCGACGGGCACGTCGACGGCATCGCGCAGTACGTGGGTCCCGGAGTGATCGCGCTCGAGACGCCCGACGACAAGGCCAACAACAACTT
>Ga0335076_10001292_pt1 | contig 24153 bp, 14 predicted proteins | sample Lox_Sample_25_FD_206717 | JGI IMG/M metagenome (GOLD analysis project Ga0335076, IMG submission 206717) | Soil microbial communities from Loxahatchee National Wildlife Refuge, Florida, United States - Lox_Sample_2.5 | ecosystem: Environmental > Terrestrial > Soil > Wetlands | place: USA... | reverse complement strand
TCGCGCTGGGACGCACGCACGGGCGAGGCGGCGAACGTCGCACCGTGGCCCGCCGGGGCCTATAACGCGCGGCCCACAGCCTTCAGGTATCACTATGGCTGGATTACGCCGCTCGTGTTCACTCCCACGAGCCCGCACGCGCTGCTGTTCGGCGCACAGGTGCTGTTCCGCTCGGTGGACCACGGCACGCACTGGAGCGTGATCAGCCCCGATCTGACCGGTAAGCGCGCCGATGCCAGCGGTTGCGAGGACGCGGTGAGCATGGCGGCGGCACGGCCGTGCGGCTTTGGCGTGATCGTAAGTATCGCGCCCTCCCCGCACTCGGGCGATGTCATCTGGGTGGGCACCGACAGCGGGCTCGTGCAGCTCACGCGCGATGGCGGCAGGCACTGGCGCGAGGTGACGCCGCCGGAGGTCGCGCCGTGGAGCAAGGTGAGCTCGATCGACGCCTCGCCGTTTGACCCGGCGGTGGCCTACGTCGCCATCGACAATCAGCGGCAGGACGATTTCCATCCCCATGCGTTCCGCACCCGCGACTTTGGTGCCACCTGGACGGAGATCGATGCCGGGCTGCCCGCCGGGCAGTTCGTATCGATCGTGCGCAGCGACCCGCAGCGGCGCGGGCTGCTGTATGCAGGCACGGCGGAGGGCGTGTCGGCCTCCTTCGATGACGGTGCGCACTGGCAGGGGCTGCAGCTCAACCTGCCTCACGCCTGGGTTCGCGACCTGCTGGTGCACGGTGACGATCTCATCGCCGCCACCCAGGGGCGCGCCATCTGGGTGCTCGATGATGTGACCGCGCTGCGGCAGCTCGCGCCCGCCACCAGCGGTGAGCGCGTGCACCTGTTCATCCCCGCTCGTGCATGGCGCGTTCAACCCAACAACAACAAGGATACGCCGCTGCCGCCGGAGACCCCCGTCGGGACCAACCCTCCGGCCGGCGCTCCCATCGATTACTGGCTCGGGCCCGACGTCCATGGGCCCGTGACGCTCGAGATCCGTGACTTGAGCGGCGAGCTGGTGCGGCGCTTCAGCTCCGACGACAAGGCCGAGCCGATTGCGGCAAACAATTTCTATTTTGCGAGTGAGTGGCTGCGGCCCGAGCCGCCGTTGTCGGCTGCCCCTGGCGCGCACCGCTTCGTTTGGAATCTGCGCTATGCGCGGCCGCGGGCGGTGGAATACGAATACAGCATCGCCGCGGTGTTCGGCGAGGACACGCCGACCAGCGTCGCGGGCTCGTTCGTGCTGCCCGGAACCTATACCCTCGCGCTGAGCGTCGCGGGCGAGACCCGTACGGCGAAACTCAGGGTGAGCATGGATCCGCGCCTGCACACGCCGCCCGGGGCGCTGCAGCAGCTGCTCGCTTTCAGTCGCCAGCTCGACCGCTCGATCGAGCGGTTGAGGGCCGCGCACGATGAGCGCGCGAGCGTGAGCCAGCAGTTGGACACCCTCGTAGCGCGGCTCGCAGGGGAATCCGCGCAGCGATCGCTCCTCGAGGAGGCGAGCTCGCTGCGTGCGTCGCTGGGGCGCGCCGGTCCCGGCACGGATCTCGAGGCGATCAGCGAGCGGCTGGTAGCGCTCAAAGCCGATCTCGAGGCGGCCGACATCGCGCCGACGGCGGCCCAACGCCAGGTCTACGGGTACTACTCGGAGCCGTTCGTGCGCTGGAGCCAGGAGTGGCAGCGGCTGACCCATACGCGGCTTGCATCCCTCAACGAGCACCTGCGCGCGGCCGGCATCGCGCCGCTCGCGGCGCCGGCGGCTGCGGCGGTCGAGGATTAAGCTTACCGAACCGTGATGACGCCGTGACTGACTCACCCGCAGCCGCCGGGCTCACGTCGCAGGCGGCCGCCGAAGGGCTGGCCCGCTACGGCCCCAATGATCCGGCACCGCGCAAGGAGCGCTCGGCGCTGCTCGACTTCCTGCGTCTGTTCCTCAATCCGCTGGTCGTCGTATTGCTGACGGCGGCGATCGCCTCCGCGCTCCTCGGCGAGCCGTCCGACGCCGGGATCATCATCGCGATCGTCGTCCTCAGCAACACCCTCGACTTCACGCAGACTCGCCGCTCGCAGAATGCCGTCGAGCAACTGCAGGCGCAGGTGGCCCCCTCGGCAACGGTGCTGCGTGACGGGCAGTGGCTCGAGATTCCGCGCGCCCAGGTGGTGCCCGGCGACGTAGCGCGGCTCGCAGCCGGCGATATGGTTCCGGCGGACGCGCGATTGTTGAGATCGCGCGATCTTTACGTGCAGCAGGCCGCTCTGACGGGCGAGTCCCTGCCGGCGGAGAAGCACGCCCGCGACGATGCGGTATCGACGCTGCCCGAGGCGGAGAACATGGTGTTTCTGGGCACCTCCGTGGTGAGCGGCACCGCCGAGGCGCTCATCGTCGCGACGGGAAAGTCTACGGCCTTCGGCGATATAGCCGCGCGCCTGGCCGCGCCCCCCGAGCCGACGGCGTTCGAGCGTGGACTGAAGGACTTCAGCCTGCTGCTCACCCGCACCGTGTTTTTCCTCGTGCTCTTTCTGCTGGTCGTCGGGGCCTTCCGGCACCGCGACCCCTTTCAGTCGCTGCTGTTTGCCGTGGCGCTCGCCGTCGGCCTGACGCCCGAGTTCCTGCCGATGATCGTCTCGGTCACCCTCGCCAACGGTGCGCGCGCCATGGCCCGCAAGAAGGTGATCGTCAAGCACCTCTCGGCCATCCAGAACTTCGGCAGCATCGATGTACTGTGCAGCGACAAGACGGGCACCCTCACCAGCGGCAGCATGACCCTCGACCGCTGCCTCGGTCCGGGCGGCGAGCCTGCCGCAGGGGTTCTGACGCTCGCGCGGCTCAACAGCAGGAACCAGACCGGGATCCGCAGCCCGCTCGACGAGGCCATCCTGCGGACCGCGGGCTCGGACGCGGAGAGCGGGTATGAGAAGTGCGATGAAATCCCCTATGACTTCGAGCGCCGCCGGCTTTCGGTCGTGCTCGGGCACGGCGCGCAGCGCATCCTGATCACCAAGGGTGCGCCCGAGGGGATTCTCGAGCAGAGCGCAGCGCTGGAGCAGCAGGGGCGCGTCATGCCGCTCGATGCCGACACTCGCGCACGCTGCCACTCGACGTTCGAGGCTCTGAGCCGCCAGGGATTACGGGTCCTGGCGGTGGCCTACGTGGCGGTCGAGCCGCGGGCCAGCTACTCCGCTGCCGATGAATGCAACCTCATCTTCGCGGGCTTCGTCACTTTTGCCGACAAGCCGCTGCCGGATGCGGCGGCGGTGCTCGCGCGACTGCGCGCGGCCGGCGTGCACGTGAAGATCATCACCGGCGACAGCGATCTCGTGACATCGCAGGTATGCACACAGGTGGGTCTGGATCCGGGCAGGATCGTGCTCGGCGCGGAGATCGAGAAGATGACCGACCCGGCGCTGCAGGCGGTCGCGGAGGACACCACGGTGTTTGCGCGCGCGTCCCCCGCGCAGAAGAACCGCATCCTGATGGCGCTCAAGCATCGCGGTCACGTCGTCGGCTTCATGGGTGACGGCATCAACGATGCGCCCTCGCTGCACGCAGCGGACGTCGGCATCTCGGTGGCATCGGCGGTTGATGTCGCGCGCGAGGCTGCCGACATCATCCTGGTCGAGCCGGGCCTCGAAGTGCTGACGAGCGGCATCCTCGAAGGCCGCAAGGCCTTCGGCAATGTCATGAAGTACCTGCTCATGGGTACCAGCTCGAACTTCGGCAACATGTTCAGCATGGCGGGCGCCTCCGCCTTCCTGCCATTCCTGCCGATGCTGCCGACGCAGATCCTGCTCAACAATTTCCTCTACGATCTGTCGCAGCTCACGATACCGACCGATAATGTCGATGAGGATTTTGTACGTCAGCCGCGGCAGTGGGACATCGGCCTGATCCGCCGCTTCATGCTGTACATCGGTCCGGTCAGCTCGATCTTCGACTTTCTGACGTTTTTCGTGCTGCTGCGCTGCTTCGCGGCGGGTCAGGCGTTCTTTCACACGGGCTGGTTCGTCGAATCGCTGGCGACGCAGACGCTGGTGATCTACGTCATCCGTACGATGGGCAATCCCCTCAAGAGCCGGCCCAGCCGGCCGCTGGCGATCACGACGCTGCTCGTGGTCGTCGCCGGGGTGCTGCTGCCTTTCAGCAAGCTGGCCGCCCCCCTGGGTTTCGTCCCGTTGAGCGGCGCCTTCCTGGTGTTCGTCGCAGCGGCGACAGTGATTTACCTCGTCAGTGTGCAGTTCGCCAAGTCGCTGCTGTTGCGGCTTGCCGCGAGCCCCGCGCTGCGCGCCTGAGGTGAGGTGCGCGCATCGCCCCGGCGGTCAGGGAGCTGCGGCCTCCTGCGTCGCCGCATCGAGCCTGCGCAGCATCTCCGGGATCTCGGGGTTCGACATGAACAGCTTCCAGGGCAGACCCGAGCGGTAGTTCTCGACCATGACGACGATCGGCGCCTGATTGAGCCCCATGTAGATCGGCGAGACCCACTTCAGCGAGGGGTTGTAGGCGTCGCGCGGCCCGTAGATGCCCCAGAGCTGTCCGCCGAGATCGCGATAGTCGTGCCTCAGCGCTGCGAGCGAAGGCTCCGGCACGTAGGCCATGGAGGCGAGCGCGCCGGTGAGCGTGATGGTGCCGTCATCGTTCAGCGCATCGGGCGCGGGCGTCCTGTAGCCCTTCGGCCCGTCGCTCGCCGTGAGTCCCCAGGCGTTCGCATCGTAGCCCGGGAAGTGCTGCGGATTGGCGATGCAGTACGCCTGGTTGATCAGGGCGAGGTTTCGATTGTTCTCGAAGTACGAGGCCGTGTAGCGGTCGTGCAGCGCGTGCGGGTCCATGCCGAGGAATGAGTAGTGCGCGAAGAACAGCGGCCCGCCGCTGCCGACGCCGACATCGAGCCTGATGCCGAAGTAGCTGCGGCCGTTGCCGTACAGTTTGCCGTCGCTGCTGCCGGACCATCCCTCACGGTACTGCTGCGCCCGCTGGCTCTGCCCGGCCCAGCCGCTGTAGTACATCGCCGCCGGCACCGCGTGCGTCGGCGAGGCGATCGCCAGCAGGTAGACGACCATGGTCTCGTTGAAGCCGATGAGCGGGTGGTGGATCTGGAAGCCCCACTCGCGCGACCAGTGCCAGTAGAGGAAATCGCTTGCTGAGTGCTCGCGGTACCAGTCCCACTCGACGCTCTCCCACAAGCGCGTGATGCGCGCGGCGAGCTCGTGCTCGGCGGGGGTCGGCGCGTCGAAGTACTGACGCGCGAGGAGCAGCCCCTGCATCATGAAGGCTGTCTCAACCAGATCGCCGCCATTGTCGAGCATGCCGAAGAGCGGCATCGTCTCGCCGGTGGCGCCGTTCATGTAGTGCGACCAGGCGCCGTGATAGCGCGGCGCCCGCTCGAGGAAGCCGACGATCCTCTCCAGGCGCTCGCGGGCCTGATCGCGCGTGATGAAGCCGCGGCTCGCGCCGACGATGAGCGCGGCCACTCCCATGCCGCTCGCCCCCGTTGCCACCAGGCGATCGTCGCCCGGCAGACTCTCGTGCGCCATGCCCGAGGCTTCATCGGCCCCGTCCCAGTAGTACTGGAACGCCGCCTCCTGCAGCATCGTCAGGAGCTCCTCATCCGTGAACGGGCGCGTCGTCACGCGCACCGTGGCGCTCGGCGAAGACTCGCGTCCGCGCGAGTCCGCGGCGGTGACGCGGTACCAGGCGGTCCTGCCTGGCTCGCCCAGCCAATCGAAGAAGCGGTGCTCGCCGCCGTGCTGGATGCCGATCGGCGTGTACTCCCGTCCGCCGTCGGTCGAGCGGTACACCACCACGTGATCCCAGGGGTCGCGCTCGTTGCCCTGCCAGTGCACGATCGCGTGCCGCTCGTAAGCGCTGGCCGCGACCGCCTGCGGTGCGCGCGCCGGCGCCGCCGCTGCCGGGTCCTCGTCCTCGACGCGGATGTCGTCGATCAGCATCGTGTGCGCCGCCCCATCGGCGCGCCCCTGGTGGAAGACCACGCTCCGCAGCCATTCGGCCCGGAACGGATACACCGAGCCGCTGTGAAGCGCCGCCAGTGGAATCCGCACCAGCGTCCAGCGCTTCGCCGGCAGATCGCCCGCGAAGCGGCCGAGCGGCTCGGCGACGGTGAAGCCCGCGGGTCGCGTCGCCACCTGCAGGCCCTCGCTCGCATCCGACAGGAGGATCTGCGGCAGCTCGGCCGCCGCGATCGGCTCGGCCGAGTACAGCCAGAAGCTCAGCGTCTGTCCACTCAGCTGCGGGTATCGGTTCGGGAAGGCGAGCAGATGAATCTCCGCCTCCCAGCCGCCGCCCGCGCGCGATACCCAGGCGAGCCGCAGCGCGTTCGGCGGCGAATGGAAGACGCTCGAGTCGACCGGGATGCGCTCGTCCTGTCGCTCGAGAGAGCTCGGTACCACCGCCGCCGCCTTGCTGAACCAGTACCCGCCGGTCTGCTGACTGTTGTCGAACACCACGTGACGGTAGTAGTCATGGTCGCCGGCAGCGTGAGCGGCCGCGGCGAGCAACGCCGTCGCGAGTGCCGCGCCCGGGGCCGCCGTTGCCACCGTGCGGGCGCTCACGGCAGCGGCCGGCACTCGAGCTCGCAGATCGCGTGCGCAACGTATCCGGCGGCGGTCGCGAATGCCCCGCCACCGGGCTCCATGGCCGCCGTGTCGGGGTCGATTCCTTCGGAGATGATGCCGGCGTCCCAGGCGCTCGCGAGCAGGATCTGCTCGGCGCGCGCGCGCGAGCGCTTGAGCCGCAGCTCATCCGCGATCATCCAGGACGTGGTGAAGGGCAGGCGGTAGCTGCCGGGCAGTCCGTACCGGCGGCCGGCATAGGAATACTTATAGTGAGAGGAGTGCAGCCACTCGAAGGTGCGCCGGAAGAGCGGCTCGTCCTCGCGGATGAAACCGAGCAGCGGGAGCTTCATGAGCGAGCCCGGTGGAATCTCGGTCGCGACGAACTGATGCCCATCGGTTGCGGAGGCAAAGATCGCGCCGTCGGCGCCGGGGACATCGCTCACGATCGTGTGTGCCATGATCGCCGCACGCAGCGCCGCGGCCTGCCGCGCGGTATCGCGCGCTGCCGGGTCCTTGAGGCGCTCGAGAATGACGGCGAGATCGGTGAGCGCGCGCCAGGTGAGTACGTTGTCGTAGGTAATGAACGGCAGCTTCTGGAACTCGTCCTGCGCGTCCTGCAGCGAGCTGTAAAGGCCCGTGGCTCCATCGCGGTGCGACAGCAGCCGCTGGTGCAGCAGGCGCAGCGCCTCGCGATGCTGCTCGAAGAACCCGAGGTCGTGGGTGCGATTGAGGTACGCGGCCGCGGCGATGAGCGGCGCGTCGGCCTCGTCGAGCTCGAAGCCGTCCTCCAGCACCACCCCATCGATGAATCGGCTGTGCGTGCCGGCATTGGCGAGTTGCGGGCCGAGGGCGTAGCCGAGCGCTTCGCGGGCAAACTGCGGGTCGGAATCGAGGAGCCCGGGGAAGCTCCAGAGCATCGCGTCCCGGTCCCAGTAGGCCGCCGCGACGTAGTAACGCGGGCTGCGGGAGGTGACGCCGACGAGCTGCTCGGTGTCGATCGTCCGGCCCCAGGCATAAAGTCGTGTAAAGAGGAGGTTGCGGTTCATCAGCCGGTCGAGCTCGGGGCGCCCGGTCGTGCGGGTGCGGGCGCGGCACCAGGCAGCCGTCTCGGCGATCATCGCGTCGGCTCCGTGCCGCTCGAGCATCTCGCGCAGCGAGCGCGCGTTATGCGCCGCACTGAACTCCTCGATGCCGACCGCGAGCACGAACAGAGCTTCGGCGGACTCGCCCGGCTGGAGTGTCGCGACCCGGTTGTCGTCCGCCTGCGGGGCGACCGACACGGGCGGCACCGTCACCGTCGCTTTGGAGCCCGGGTGCACGATCGCCCACGAGAAGCGCGTGTCACTGGTGATGTAGCTGTAGGCCTCGCCCGGATCGACCCAGGGCGCGGGCCCGATGGCGCGCTCACCGCGCAGCGCCACCGGCACGTAGGTGACGCGCGAGAGGCTGCCGAAGGAGCTCTTCAGCCCGAGCGTCGCCTGGACGGTTTCAGTGCGCCGGTTGGTGACCGTGAGTCGCACGAACGCGGCACGGTATCCGGGTGGGGCGCAGTAGGTGAGCGTGAGGTGCAGGCCGTCACGATCCTGCTCGGCATACGGAATCCAGTCGGAAACGAGACTCCACTTCAGGGCATCCAGCGGCTCACGCACGGTGCCGCTCTGGGTGCCGGTCGCCAGGTAGGGCTCGATGACGGGTTTGCCGGGCTCGCCGGCGGGCTGCAGGAGCCCGCGGTCGCGCATGGATAAGGCGTTGAACGAGAGGAGCGCGCCATCGACGAGCCGGATCTCCGGCAAGGCGATCCACTCGTTGCCGGTGGCGACCACATCACCGGGCCGCGCGGCGAGCGGGGCCGAATCGGGCGCGGGCTGCGCGGTCGCCGAGCCGAGCCAGGCGAGACCGAAGACCACGAGGATCGGGCGCAAGTAGTGGCGCTCCCCCCACAGAGCAATGCAACGACTGTAGCAGCTTCTTGACATTCGGAAGTGAAGGAGTACGCTCCTCGCAGGCCGTCGGCAAGCGTTTACATTACTGATGTAAACGCTTGCAAAGGGGAGGGGGCCAGGGGTGAGTCTCAAAGGCGTTGCGCGCGAGGCACAGGTCTCAAGCGCGACAGCGACCCACATGATCGTAACGCCGCGGCAGCGCCCTGCTGAGCCGCGGCGCCGTTCGTCTGTCCCGGCGACCTCCACAGCGGCCCGCATTCCGGGTTCTTCGCCTCCATTCGTCTGCGCCCGATCTCCTTCGCGCGCGATACGCACACCCACGGAGTCTCAATGAGCAAGCAGCGGTTTCGTCGTGGCACCCGTTTGTTCGGATCATCCGCACCCATGGCACGCATGACGGTGGCGGCCGCGGTCGCCGCGGCACTCATGGCTCCATCCGCCGTCATGGCGCAGAGCACGGACGCAACGCTGCAGGGAACCGCGCAGCCCAACAGCGAGGTCGTCGCGCGTAACAAGGATACGGGCGCCGTGCGCAAAACCACGGCACGCGCCGACGGCAGCTATACGCTGGTCGGAGTCCCGCCGGGCGAGTACGTGGTGTCTAACGGCAAGAACTCCGCCGACGTAGTCCTCTCGGTCGCAACCACGTCGCAGTTGGATCTGACCGCGAACCTGGAACAGGTCGTGATCCACGGTGAGCGCCTGGTGGAGACGCGTACTTCCCAGGTCGGCGCGATCATCTCCTCGCGCGAGATCGAGACGGTCCCGCAGATCACGCGCAACTTCCTCGAGTTTGCCGATTCGGTGCCGGGTGTCGCGTTCACGGTGGACGGCCAGGGAAATACCTCGTTCCGCGGCGGCGCGCAGGTGGACGAGAACGTCAACGTCTATATCGATGGCGTGAGCATGAAGGACTTTGTCCAGGGCGGCATCGGAGGCCAGTCGGGTTCCAACAAGAACCCGAACCAGGGAGACCCGGGCAACCCCTTCCCGCAGTCGGCGATCGCTGAGTACAAGGTCGTCACCAACAACTACAGCGCCGAATACGACCAGTTGGCGAGCGCGGCCATTGCGGCACAGACGAAGTCTGGCACCAACACCCTGTCAGGTGATGTCTTTGGCAACTTCACCAATCAGAACATGCGGGCTTTCACCCCGGCGGAAATCGGTGCGAATTCACCCAACAATCCCAAGGCCCCCGGTTCCTCGAGCTACGAGTGGGGGGTGTCGCTTGGCGGTCCGATCATCCAGGACCAGATGCATTTCTTTGGCGCCTTTGAGCACAAGTCCCTCTCCGAGCCGAACGTGGTCTATCCGAGCTCGGCAAGCGGCCTGACTGCCGCGCAGGCGTCGGCGCTGCTGCCAGCCGGCGTGGGCTCGCAGTTCGGCCCGACGACCAACCCGTTCAGCGAGAGCCTGTTCTTCGGCAAACTCGACTATGAGCCGACCTCCAGCGACCGCGTCGAGCTATGGGATCTGACGCGTAGCGAGCACTCGGTCTCGGGGGCGCAGGGACAGACCGCGGCCTCAGCCGCGACGCAGTTCGACAACGACAATGAGCGCGTGACGCTGCGCTGGGAGCATTTCGGGACCGACTGGGGGAACGAGCTGAAGCTGGCCTATCAGGATGCCCACTCGGGTCCCTCGAGCTCATCCACCAATCCGCAGTACATCTACAACTATCTGGTGGGGACGGGCGCGCAGCCGCTCATCGACACGAACGGAGGCACCCCCTGGAACCAGTTCAGGAACTCGCAAAAGGGTGAGACTGTACAGGATGATTTGACCCTGACGGAGCTGCACTGGCTGGGCGACCATACCCTGAAGACCGGGTTCAAGGCCTCCTGGATCGACCTGCTGTATCAGGATGCCGGCCAGGGCAGCGAGTTCGACTATATCGTGACGAACGCCGGCACTTTTCCCGATCCCTACGCCGCGACTTACACCCTGAGCAATCCTGGCAAGAGCAACGTCGCCAAGTCGAGTGACCAGCAGTTTGGGCTTTACTTCCAGGACGACTGGACCATCGACAAGCACTGGACCGCGAACGTGGGCCTTCGCTGGGACTACGAGAAAGTGCCGTCGTGGGAGAATTTCATCACGCCGGCCCCGATCGTGAACTCGCTGTACGGACTGTACCCGGGCTCGACGACGGTGAACTACAACCAGGCGCTGGCGCTCGGCGGCATTAATATCGGTGACTACATCGGCAACGGCAGCAACCGCAAACCTCAGAGTGATGAGTTCCAGCCACGCCTCGGTCTGTCGTTCGATTTGTTCGAGGACCAGCGCCATGTGATCTTCGGCGGCTACGGCCGCGCCTACGACCGCAATATCTATGACCTGATGTCGCTCGAGCTGACGAAGTCGGCGTTGTCCGAGCCGACGCTGAACTTCTACGGCGCGCCTTTCTCACAAAACGGCTGCATGACCGCGGCGAATGCGGTGCCCGGTCAGTGCGCCGCCTGGAACCCGGCCTACCTGACCTCGCTCGCGGCTCTGCAGGGGACGGCGACCACCCCCTACGGTGAGATCGATCTCGTCAACAACCACATAAAGAACCCGTATTCCGATCAGTTCACGCTCGGCATGAACAACCGGCTGGGCGACTGGAACACGACCGCGGCGCTCGTGGAGATCAACAGCTACGACCGCCTGGTCGGCTCGCTCGGCAACCGGGCGGTCAATGGCGCGTACTTCATTCCGTGCAGCTGGTCGGGCACCGGATACGCACCAGCCTGGTGTGCCAACTCATCGCCCACGATTGCTCACGGCAATCTGGTGCTCTGGGATAACGGGGCCAGGGATCAGAACTTCCAGGTCCTCTTGTCAGCGGAGAAGCCCTATACCAAGGAGTCCGGCTGGACGGCGCACGTTGCCTATACCTTCTCGAGCGCACGCCAGACCGACTACTACGCGTACGCCGGCAACAATACCTACCAGTTCGACTATGCACGGCCGTCAGACTTCCCGTGGACTCCAAGTTCCGCAGTGCCCAAACACCGGCTCGTGACCACCGGCTCCGTGGACGGCGCATGGGGCATCACGTGGAGCGCCAAGGTGGTGCTCGCGACACCGGAGAATCTCGGTGGCCAATCCGTCTCGTGCCCACCGAACCTCACGGTGCCGGGGTGCTACTGGGTCCGCCCGATCACCGATCATCCGCGTGACCTGTTCGGCGAGCACACGGTTGATATCGCGGCCAACAGGAATTGGGTGTTCACAGACTGGCTGAGCGCTTTCATCAGAGTGGATGTGCTTAACGTCTTCAATACCGCGTACTACGACCCGCAGGCGGCGAGCTGGCCGCCAGGGTACCCGGTGTACGGCAAGCCGAACGCGCCGCCGGTCTTCAATACAACGGGTCCCATCCTCGGCGTGCCCTTCACGGTCAAGCTGACGGCGGGTGCCAGCTGGTGAGCTTGTGGAGAGCGCTCGCCGCCTGAAGTGGCGGCGACCGCTCTCAGGCCGCTCATGAAGCTCTGCTAGACGCTCGGTGGGCGGGCACTCATGATGCGCGGGGCATCCGAGGTGATTGCATGAGCTCCGAACCGGTCCGGGACGTACTCATCGTGGGGGGCGGCACCGCCGGCTGGATGACGGCCAGCGCGCTGGTGAAGCTGCTCGGGCCGCTCGTCTCGCTGACGCTGGTCGAGTCCGACGAGATCGGCATCATCGGCGTCGGCGAGGCCACGATCCCGCACATCAAGACGCACAACACCCTCATCGGCATCAACGAGCCGGAGTTCGTGCGTGAGACCCAGGGCACATTCAAGCTCGGCATTGAGTTCGTCGACTGGGGCCGCCTCGGGGAATCCTACATCCACGGCTTCGGCAAGCTCGGTCTCGATTTGGGCGGCCATCCGTTCCACCTCTACTGGACGCGGGCGCAGCGCACGCAGCATGCACGCGAGTTCTGGCGCTACTCCTTTAACGTCAGTGCCTGCCGGGAACGCAAGTTCATGTCGACGCCGGTGGATGCGCCGAAAAACACGCCGCTCGAGGACATCGCCTACGCCTATCACTTCGATGCCTCGCTCTATGCGCGCTATCTGCGCCGCTTCTCCGAGAAAGCTGGGGTGCGGCGCGTCGAGGGCAAGGTGCTCGAGGTGCGCCAGCACGGCGACACCGGCTTCGTGAAGAGCGTGGTGCTGGCGGGCGGCCAGGAGCTCGCCGCCGACCTCTTCATCGACTGCACCGGCTTCCGCGGGCTGCTCATCGAGGAGACGCTGAAGAGCGGCTACCGGGACTGGACGCGCTGGCTGCCGTGCAACCGGGCGCTCGCCGTGCCGTGCGCCAGCGTCGAAGCGCCGATACCCTATACGCGCTCGAGCGCCCGCAGCGCTGGCTGGCAATGGCGCATTCCGCTTCAGCACCGGGTCGGCAACGGCTACGTTTACTCGAGCGAGTTCATCAGCGATGAGGCCGCACGCGCCGAGCTGCTTGGCCACCTGGACGGCGCGCCGCTCGCGGACCCGAGACCGCTCAAATTCACCACCGGCCATCGCAATGAGGTGTGGAAGAAGAACGTGGTTGCCATCGGACTCTCGGCCGGGTTCCTCGAGCCGCTCGAGTCGACCGCGATCCATCTCATTCAAACCGGCATCGCGAAGCTCGCGCTGATGTTCCCGCGCAAGGACATGAGTCCGAGCCTGCGCGCGCTCTACAACCGCCAGGTGCGGTTCGACTTCGAGCGAATCCGCGATTTCCTGGTGCTGCACTACCACGCCACGGCGCGCACCGACACGCCGTTCTGGAATCACTGCCGCACCATGGCGATTCCCGATGAGCTCACCGAGTATCTGCAGCTGTTCGAGGACAGCGCGCGCATCAACCCCAAGCCGGACGAGCTGTTCACGCTGCCGAGCTGGGTGCAGGTGCTGCTCGGCCAGGGCGTGCGGCCGAATGACTACCCGCCGATCATCGACACGCTCTCCGATGCCGAGCTCGGCAAGTTCCTGGCACATGTCGAGACGGTGATCCAGAGCGCCGTAGCCGTGATGCCCTCACACCAAGCCTTCATCAACCGCCACTGCAAGGCGGCGCCGCCGCAGGCGGCGGCGAGCGCGGCCTGAGGATCCGCGCAGCCTCGCAGCGCAGGACCAGTGTGAACACGCATCGCATCCCGGGTGTTGTCTGGGCGGTAGCGCTCGCGGTGCAGCTGCTGCCGCTGACCGCGCGGGCCGAGCCGCCCGTTGATGCTGCGTGCCAGAGCTTCACAGCGCACCACGGTGGCTACCGGATCTCGGCGGCGTTCACGGTCGATGCCGAGCGACACGCGGTGATTTCCCCACCCGACTGCGCGGGCGGTTCCGAGCTCCTGTGGATCCGTCCGCTGCGGCTCAATACCGATGAGTACCTGATCATGCAGCAATGCACGACCGCGGACTGCTCCAAGGCGCAGGTCGTGCGCGCCTGGAACAGCCGCGGCACCATGGGACCGTATCCGGTGCTCTCGGATAAGATCCCGATCGAGAGCGGCGTGCGCTATCTCCTGTGGATGCAGCGTGTGCCATTACCTGGGACACGGAGCTTCTCGCAGATCGACAGGGAAGGGACTGCGCTCGTCTTCAGTCCCGTCGGCCAGCCGCTGCAGTTGGGTTTTGTGCAGCAGGCGCTCACCGCGGCGCGCCAGCGTGGGCCCACGCGCGTGAAGCGCACCGAGCAGAAGGGCTCGTCCTACGTCGCCACCTTCCGCGGCGGCTCGAGCGTCTGGATGCAGGCGCTGCGGGGCGACGATCGCGCGAGCGCCCCTTAAGCGGCCCGCGCGCATGCTCGTGTTGGCCCACCGGATCGCCTTGTTGAGCTCAATCCTCTGCTGGCCCGGCCTGGACGTGTGTAGCGCGGCAGCCGCGCCCGCCGCTGTGCCCAGTGCCCGGGAGTTTGCCGACCTGGGACACTACGCTGCCGCCAATCGGGCGCTGCCGCCCGCGGATCGCGGGCATCCGCGCGTCGTCTTCATGGGCGACTCCATCACCCAGTCGTGGGGCGACCTGCAGAGCGAGTACTTCACGCGCTCCGATCGCCTGGACCGCGGCATCAGCGGTCAGACCACCCCGCAGATGCTGCTGCGCTTCCGCCAGGACGTGATTGCGCTCGAGCCCGCGGTGGTGCACATCCTCGCCGGCACCAACGACATCGCCGGCAATGCCGGCCCCATTGATGCCGCAACCACCGAGGGCAATATCGCCTCGATGGTCGATCTGGCGCTCGCTAACCACATACGCGTGGTGCTCGGCTCGGTGCTGCCCGCCACGGACTATCCCTGGCGGCACGGGCTCGAGCCGGGGCCGAAGATCCTCGCATTGAACGCCTGGCTCAAGCGCTACGCCAGCGAGCGGCATGTGGTGTTCGTGGACTACTACTCGGCGCTCACGGACGGGGCTCTGGGGATCCGCCCGTCGTTCGCCCCGGACGGTGTCCACCCCTCGCTCGCAGGCTACGAGGTCATGCTGCCGCTCGCCGAGGCGGCCATAGCGGCGGCGTTACGGCAGACGAGCCCGCGGAGGTGAGGCACTTGAACTGCATTCGATCGATAGCGGCGCTGGTGGCGGGGCTGTGTCTGATGATGCCGGCGGCGCGGGCCGGGGAAAGCATCCTCGTGGATGGCAGCGTGCACGGCCGGCCGCTGCCGCATTTCTGGGAGCATATGTTCGGCTCCGGGCGCGCGGTGCTGAGCCTGCGCGAGGGCTATCGCGACGACCTGCGCGCGGTGCGCGCCGTCACGGCCTTCTCCTATGTGCGCTTTCACGCCATCTTTCACGACGAGGTCGGTCTTTACAGCGAGGACAAGAGCGGCCAGCCGGTCTACAACTTCTCCTACATCGACCAGATCTACGACGGCCTGCTCGCCAACGGCGTGCGGCCGTTCGTCGAGCTCGGTTTCATGCCGGCGGCCCTGGCGAGTGCGCCGACGCAGCAGAGCTTCTGGTACAAGCCGTTCTCAGCGCCGCCCAAGGACTACGCGCGTTGGGATGCGATGATGACGGCGTTCGCGCAGCACCTGATCGCCCGCTATGGTATCGACGAGGTGAGCCAGTGGTACTTCGAGGTGTGGAATGAGCCCAACCTCGACTTCTGGGCGGGGCAGCCCTCGCAGGCGAGCTACTTCACTCTCTACGACCACACCGCGCGCAGCCTGAAGGCGGTGGATGCGCGGCTGCGGGTCGGCGGTCCGGCCACGGCGCAGGTGGCCTGGGTGGGTGATTTCATCCGCCACGTCACGGCCGAGCACGTCCCGGCGGACTTCGTCTCCTCCCATATCTATGGCGACGACACCTCGCAGGACATCTTCGGCGTGCCCGGGAACATCCCGCGCAACCGCATGGTGTGTCTCGGCGTCGAGAAGGTCCACAAGGAGATCCAGGCCTCGGCCCAGCCCTCGCTCCCCTTCATTCTGAGCGAGTTCAACGCGAGCTGGGGGAACCACCGCGAGGTGACCGACGCGCCCTACATGGGCCCGTGGCTGGGCGAGACCATCCGCCAGTGCGACGGGCTCGTCCAGGACATGTCGTACTGGACGTTCTCGGATGTGTTCGAGGAGCAGGGCGTGGTGAAGACGCCGTTCCACGGCGGATTCGGGCTGCGGGCGGTGGGCGGAATCCCCAAGCCCGCGTTCAACGCCTTCGCGCTCATGCACCAGCTCGGTGAGGAGCGCCTGCCGCTCGCGGCCGAGGGCACGCTGCTCACGCGCCGCAGGAACGGAGCTCTGGTGCTCGCGCTGTGGAACTACGCCGAGCCCGGCGCGACGGTCGCTGCGCGCCGCGTGGTGCTCGAGTTCCGCCACGTCGCGGCGCAGCGTGTCGAGCTGCAGTCGATGGACGATACTCATGCCAATGTGATGACGGCCTACCAGAGCATGGGCGCGCCCCAGTATCCGACTCAGCAGCAGATCGCAGAGCTGCGCCGCGCGGGCGCGCTCGCTCCTGCGGTCGAGCGTGCCCTCGAGGGAGGCACCCTGACCCTCGAGATCCCCTCGGACGGTCTCACGATCGTGACGGTACCTGCGCCCAGATGAGAGCCGCGGCCGCCAGGAAAGGGCCGAGCCTGGTGACGATCAGGGACGTCGCCCACAAGGCGCACGTCTCGATCGCGACCGTCTCCCGGGCGCTCAACGACACGGGCAGGGTACGACCGGAGATCCGCGAGCGTGTGCTGCGTGCCGCGCGCAAGCTGCGCTATACGCCGCATGGCGGGGCGAGAAGTCTCATCTCGGGCCGCACACACACCGTCGGCCTGCTGCTGCCCGACCTGCACGGCGAGTATTTCTCGGAGCTGATACGCGGGGTGGATCGCGCGGCGCGCCGGCGCGGCCTGCATCTGCTGGTCTCGAGCTCCCACGGCAGCGCGAGCGAAGCGGCGAGCGCCGTGCGGGCCCTCAACGGGCGCATCGACGGGCTGCTGGCGATGGTTCCGGGCGAGGACGCCGATTTCATTCAGGAGGCACTGCCGCAGACTCTGCCCACGGTGCTGCTCAACAGCCGCGCGCGCGGCGGGCAGTACCCGGCCTTCGTGGTCGACGATTTCGGCGGTGCGCGCGCCATGACGCGCCATCTGATCGAGCGCGGCTACCGGCGCATCGCGCATATTCGTGGCGCTGCGGGGAACCTGCAGGCCGAGGAGCGCCTGCGCGGCTACCGAGCGGCTCTCAAGGGGAGCGGCGCGGCGCCGGCGAGCGTGATCGAGGGCGATTTCACCGAGGAGAGCGGCTACCGCGCCGGGCAGGCGATCGCAGCCGGCGCCGAGCGGCCCGATGCGGTGTTCGCCGCCAACGACATGATGGCGGTCGGTTGCCTGGTCGCGCTGCGCGAGGCCGGCATCCGCGTGCCGCAGGACATGGCGCTCACCGGTTTCGACGACATTCCGCTCGCGCGCTTCCTCAGCCCGCCGCTCACCACCGTGCAGGCGGACGTCGCCACACTCGGACAGCGGGCGCTCGAGCGGCTCGCGGGCCTCATAGAGGGGGAGGCTGCGGCGGACTCACCCGCGGCCGAGCGGCTCTCGGTCGAGGTGGTCGTGCGCGGCTCCTCCGGCGCCGCGCCCGCCGCGGGAGAGACCTCGGCCGGCTTGCCGCGATGACTCTGCGGCGGGTGCGGGCACGCTACCGGCTCGCGTGGCTCGCCGCCGGCCTGTGCGCCATCGCCGCGTCGGGCCATGCGGCCGCGCCCGCGGCTCACGGGCCGGCCCTCGATCCCTTCTTCGAGGATCTCGAGAGGCGCACCTTTCTGTACTTCTGGGAGACGGCCAACCCGCAAAACGGTCTGGTGCCGGATCGCGCCCCCGGGCCGTCGTGGGCGAGCATCGCCGCGGTCGGCTTCGCGCTCACGGCGTATCCGATCGGCGTCGAGCGCGGCTACGTCACTCGCGAGGCGGCGCGCACGCGCGTGCTGGCGACGCTGCGCTTCTTCGCCGCGACCACCGCGCAGCACGGCTTCTTCTATCACTTCGTCGACATGCAGGATGGGGCGCGGCGCGACCGCTCGGAGGTCTCGACCGTCGACACGGCGCTGCTGCTCGGTGGTGTGCTGATGTGCGCGAGCTATTTCGACGCTGCCGCCCCCGAGGAAGCCGAGATCCGGCGCCTCGCCGCGACGATCTACGACCGCGCGGACTGGAGCTGGGCCGAGCCCCGCCCGCCCGGGATCGTGATGGGCTGGAGGCCCGAAGTCGGCTTCCTGGACGCCAACTGGCGCGGCTACAACGAGGCCATGCTGGTGTACATCCTGGCACTCGGCTCCGCCACCCACCCGGCGCGCGCCGATGCCTGGCAGGAGTGGACCCGTAACTACGACAAGCACTGGGGCACCGTCTACGGGCAGACGTATCTGTCCTTCGGGCCGCTGTTCGGGCATCAGTATTCGCACGTGTGGATCGACTTTCGCGGCATCCAGGATGACTACATGCGCGCGCACGGCCTCGACTACTTCGAGAACAGCCGCCGCGCGACCTTCGCGCAGCGCGCCTACGCGATCGCCAATCCGCAGCACTGGCGCGACTACGGGGAGAATGTCTGGGGACTCACGGCCTGCGAGGGTCCGGGCAATTCGACGCAGCTCTATCAGGGCGGGCGGCGGCACTTCTACGGCTACGCGGCGCGCGGCGTCGGGCTGAGGCAGATCGTCGACGACGGCACCATCGCTCCGACCGCGGCGCTCGGCTCACTCCCCTTCGCTCCGGAGATCGTGATCCCCGCCGCGCTCGAGATGCAGCGGCGCTTCGACGGCTCGCTGTACTCAACCTACGGGTTCCGCGACGCGTTCAACCCGAGTGTCGGCAGCGGCTGGTTCGATGAGCACTACCTGGCGATCGATCAGGGCCCGATCCTCGCCATGCTGGAGAACTATCGCACCGGACTCGTGTGGCGCATCATGCAGCGCAATGAGCATATCCGGCGTGGCCTCGAGCGCGCGGGATTCCGGGGCGGCTGGCTGCAGAATGCCCCCTAGGGCCCGGCGCGGATCCGGGGGAGGGTGGCGATTTCCCGCGGTGCTCGCGGCGCTGCTGTGCGCAGGCTGCGGCGCCTCCTCCTCCGCGCATCGCACGCTCACCGTGTGGGCGGTGGGCCGGGAGAGCGAGATCATCGCGAAACTCCTGCCGGAGTTCTCGCGCCGTCATCCCGACCTCGAGGTGCGCGTGCAGCAGCTGCCGTGGAGCGCCGCGCACCAGATGCTGCTCACCGCGTTCGCGGGCGATTCGACCCCCGATCTGTGCCAGCTCGGCAATTCATGGCTGCCCGAGTTCGCGGCCCTCGGGGCGCTCGAGCCGCTCGAGGAGCGGGCGGCGCGTTCGGCCGTGGTGCGGCCGGCCGACTACTTTCCCGGAATCTGGGACACCAATGTCCTCGGCGGCCACCTGTACGGCGTGCCGTGGTATGTCGACACCCGTCTCCTCTTCTATCGCCGCGATCTGCTCGCGCAGGCAGGCTTCGCCGCGCCGCCGCGCACCTGGGCCGAGTGGTCCGAGATGCTGGCGGCGATCAAGGCGCAGGTCGGAGCGGAGCGCTACAGCGTGCTCCTGCCGCTGAATGAGTTCGAGCCGCTGCTGGTGCTGGCGTTGCAGCAGCCCGACCCGCTGCTGCGCGACGACGGACGCTTCGGCAACTTCGAGAGCGCCGGATTCCGCCGCGCACTCGGCTTCTACCGCGAGGCCTTCGTCCGCGGCTGGGCGCCGCGGGTCGCGAATACCCAGATCTCGAACGTCTGGGACGAGCTCGGGCACGGCTATTACTCCTTCTATATATCGGGTCCGTGGAACATCGCGGAATTCAGACAGCGGCTGCCCCCGGAGCGGCAGGGGAGCTGGATGACGGCGCCGATGCCCGGTCCCGACGGCCCCGGCGCCTCGGTCGCCGGCGGCTCGAGCCTGGTGGTGTTCCGCCGCTCGCGGCACCGGGAGGATGCCTGGCTGCTGCTCGAGTTTCTCTCCGAGCCCGCGGTGCAGCGGCGCTTCTACGAGCTGAGCGGAGACTTGCCGCCGCGCCGCAGCTCCTGGGATGCGCCGCAGCTCGCCGACAACGTCTACGCGCGCGCCTTCCGCGAGCAGCTCGAGCGCCTGCGGCCGAGCCCCAAGGTGCCCGAGCTCGAGCGCATCCTGACCGAGATGCGTCTGGTCGCCGAGCGCGTGGTGCACGGCGATCTCACCGTCGACGAGGGCGTCGTCGATCTCGATCGCACGGTGGACGCCATCCTCGCCAAGCGCCGCTGGATGCTGGCGCGCGCAGCGGCGACACCGTGAGGACGAGCCTGGCCGGCTGGCTGTTCGCCGCGCCCGCGCTCGCCATCATCGGGGTGTTCTTCTTCGTGCCGGTGCTGGGCGCGCTCGCGGTCAGCCTCACCGATTTTGACCTGTACGCGCTCGCCGACATCCGCAACCTGCGCTTCGTGGGGCTCGAGAACTACCGCCACCTGATGCACTCGCGGGATTTCTGGCGCGCACTCGGCAACACCAGCTACTTCGTGGTGCTCGCGGTGCCGCTGTCGCTCCTCACCTCGCTCGCGGCGGCACTGCTCGTCAACTCGCGCCTCGCACGCTGGCCGGCCCTGTTCCGCACCGCCTGCTTCGCGCCGGTGGTGGCGACGGCGGTCGCCGTGGCCCTGGTGTGGCGCTATCTGCTGCATACCCGCTACGGCCTCCTCAACTGGGCGCTCGGCGGGCTCGGCGTGCACCCGATCGACTGGCTGGGAGATCCGCACTGGGCGATGCCGGCGATCGTGCTGTTCGCGGTGTGGAAGAACTTCGGCTACAACATGATCATCCTGATCGCCGCGCTGCAGGCGATCCCCGAGGACCTGTACGAGGCCGCGCGCCTGGACGGCGCCGGGCCGTGGCAGGAACTGCGCCGCGTGACGCTGCCGATGCTGCGCCCGACGCTGGCGCTGGTCACGATCCTGACGGTGGCCGGCTACTTCCAGCTGTTCGCCGAGCCCTTCGTCATGACCCAGGGAGGGCCGCTGCAGAGCACGATGAGCGTGCTCTATCTCATGTACGAGGAGGGCTTCAAGTACTGGAACCTCGGCACCGCCTCGGCGGTCGCGTTCCTGCTGTTCCTCATCGTGCTGGTCCTCACCACACTGCAGATGCGCTTCCTGCGCCGCGCGGAGGCGGCTTGAGGCGGCGCGGCGCGCAGCTGCTGCTGCACACAGCGCTCCTCGCGCTCGCCGTGGGGGCGCTGCTGCCGCTGCTGTGGATGGTGGCGGCGTCATTCATGCCGGCGGGTACGGCCAGCGTCGCGCCGCCGCCGCTCCTGCCGCACCACCCGACGACCGCCAACTACCGGCTGCTGTTCGCCAGCCAGGGCATGGGGCGCTATTTCGCCAACAGCCTGTGCCTCGCGCTCCTCTGTACGCTGTTCTCGCTCTTGTGCAACTCGCTCGCCGGCTTTGCGTTCGCGAAGCTGCGCTTCCGCGGGCGCGAGGCGCTGCTGCGGGTGCTGCTGGCGGCGCTGGTGATCCCGAGCCAGGTGGCGATGATGCCGCTGTTCCTCATGATGAAGTGGCTCGGCTTCGTCAACACCTACGCAGGCGTCGTGGTGCCGGCGGCGGCCAGCATCTTCGGGGTGTTTCTGGTGCGGCAGTACGCGCTGTCGATCCCGGACGAGCTGCTCGAGGCAGCGCGCATCGACGGCGCCGGCGAGGGGCGGATCTTCCTGCGCATCGTGCTGCCGGTGCTGCGGCCGATCCTCGTGACGCTCGCCATATTCACCTTCCTCGCGAGCTGGAACGACTTTCTCTGGCCGCTGATCGTGCTCACCGATCAGAGCATGTATACGCTGCCGGTGGCGCTGGCGACGGTGTCGCGCGAGCATGGACAGGACAACGAGCTCATGATGGCGGGGGCGGTGCTGACGGTGTTGCCGATACTGGCGCTGTTCCTCGCGCTGCAGCGCTATTACCTGCGCGGCATCCTCATGGGCAGCGTCAAGGGCTGACCGCGGGGTTCCGGGGGTGCGGCTCAGCAGCTGCCGAGCACCCGGCCGTTGCTGGCGATGACCTTCGAGTAGAAGTCGGCGCTCGCTTTCGGCGTGCGGCGCTGGGAGCCGAAATCCACGTGTACGATGCCGAAGCGCTTGGCGTAGCCGAGCACCCATTCGAAGTTATCGAGCAGCGACCAGACGAAGTAACCCCGCACATCGACCTGTTGCCCGAGCGCTGCCTGCACCGCACACAGGTGGGAGCGCAGGTACTCGACACGCACCGGATCCTCGAGCCGCTCACCGGCGATGCTCGGCGGCTCGTGAAAGGCGGCGCCGTTCTCGGTGACGTAGAGCGGGATCGGGCCGTAGGTATCCCTGACCCAGCAGAGCGTCTCGGTGAGCCCCGGCGCGTAGATCTCCCAGCCCATCTCGGTGTAGGTGGCGGTGGGCTGGCGCACCGCTGCCGATTTCAGCGGCAGGGCCGTGGCATCGGACTGCGTCACGCTGCGCGTGTAGTAGTTCACGCCGAGGAAATCGATTCGTTGGCCGATGAGCCGGAAGTCCTCGTGCGGCCACTGCGGCCAGGCGCTGCCGAAGATCTCGGCGAGCTGCGGCGGATAGCGGCCGAGGAACACCGGATCGAGGTACTGGCGGTTCATGTAGGCGTCGGCACGCTGCGTGGCCGCGAGGTCCTCCGCGCGCTCCGAGGCGGCATGCTTCGGCTCGAGATTCACCACCAGACCGATCGAGTGTTTGCCCTCCGCGCGGTAGGCCGCAACCGCCGCGCCATGGGCGCGCAGCAGGTTATGGCTGACCACGGCTGCCTCGGACAGGCTCCTGTGCCCCGGGGCCAGTGCGCCCTGCAGGTAGCCGCCGTCGGCGATCACCCACGGCTCGTTGATCGTCGTCCACAGCCTGACGCGGTCGTCGAGCCTCGCGTACAGGACGCGCGCGTACTCGGCAAACCACTGCGCCGAATCGCGGTTGAGCCAGCCGCCGCGCTCGTAGAGTGCGGCCGGCAGGTCCCAGTGGTGGAGCGTGACGACCGGCTCGATGCCGTTACGCAGCAGCTCATCCGTGAGGCGGTCGTAAAAGGCGAGGCCGGCGGGGTTCACCGCTCCGGTGCCGAGCGGCAGCACGCGTCCCCAGGCGACGCTGAATCGATACGCCTTGAGCCCGAGGCGCGCCATGAGCGCGACGTCTTCCCGGTAGCGGCGGTAGTGATCGCAGGCCACATCCCCGGTGTCGCCGCCCCTGACGCATCCGGGCGTGTGGACGAAGCGTTCCCAGATACTGGGCGCCGCGCCGTCGGCGAGCGGCGAGCCTTCGATCTGGTAAGCGGAGGTCGCGCAACCCCACAGAAAGCGATCTGGAAAGGCGATGGGACACCTCGCGACGGCCACGCGAAAGAATACCCGCATGACGGGCGGAAGAAAACGTTTTCCTTGGCCGCCGCCGCCGGCAGTGCGGCGCTGCGGGGGCGCCGCCCGGGCGCCGCGCCGGGTATGATTCCGGCGCGGTAACCGATGCGAGTCGAGGCTTCTGGATGGCAGCCGTGGCGCTGGAGCGGGTGGTCAAGACCTATGAGGGCGGGCGGGTGGCCGTCGCCGGCGCGACCTTCGAGGTCGGGGACGCGGAGCTCATGGTGCTGCTCGGCCCCTCGGGGTGCGGCAAGTCGACGCTGCTGCGGATCATCGCGGGCCTCGAGACGCCCACCGCCGGTACCGTACGCATCGGCGAGCGCGTAGTGAACGAGCTGGCGCCGAAGGACCGGGACATCGCCATGGTGTTTCAGACCTACGCGCTCTATCCCCACATGACGGTGGCGGAGAACCTCGGCTTCAGCCTGCAGCTGCGGGGAGTGGCGCGCGCCGAGCGCGCCCTGCGGGTGCACGAGGTGGCCGCGCTCCTCGGCCTCGACGGCCAGCTCGACCGGTTGCCGCGGCAGCTGTCCGGCGGACAGCGCCAGCGCGTGGCTCTCGGGCGTGCGCTGGTGCGCGAGCCGCAGGTGTTCCTGCTCGATGAGCCGCTCTCCAACCTCGATGCACGGCTGCGGCTCGCGATGCGCACCGAGATTGCGCGCCTGCACCGGCGTCTCGGCACCACGATGATCTATGTGACGCACGATCAGGTCGAGGCGATGACGCTCGGTGAGCGGATCGTGGTGCTGAACGGCGGCGAGATCCAGCAGATCGATACGCCGATGCGGATCTACGAGCACCCCGCGAAC
>Ga0335076_10001291_pt1 | contig 24154 bp, 20 predicted proteins | sample Lox_Sample_25_FD_206717 | JGI IMG/M metagenome (GOLD analysis project Ga0335076, IMG submission 206717) | Soil microbial communities from Loxahatchee National Wildlife Refuge, Florida, United States - Lox_Sample_2.5 | ecosystem: Environmental > Terrestrial > Soil > Wetlands | place: USA... | reverse complement strand
GAACGCCGTGCTCCGCCCGTAGACGATGGGAATCACGGCAACGCGCTCGGCGACCGCGTAGCGATCGGCTTCGTGGAACCGCTCGAGGCGGCCTCGGTCGCTTCGCTCCTGCCTCGCGCCCTCGATCAGCTCGTCGAAGACGGGATCGGCGAAACCGCCCTCGTTCGTCCGGCTCGTCGACTGGAAGAGCAGGCGGAGGTAGTACTCCGGATCGGGGTAGCCCGGCAGCCAGCCCGTGATCCTGATGCGGCCATGGTCGCCGCCCCCCGCACGATGGCCGAGGTGAGCCCCGCCCTCGAGCGGCCGGAGCACGACGGCCCGCCCGAGCGTCCGCTCCCACGAGCCGACGATCGCGTGGAGGATCTCGTCCCAATACGCGAGTCCTGTCAGCTCGAGCTCGCCCGAGTAGCCCGAGCGCTCCAGGCACTCGCAAGCGAGGTCGGGGTCGTAGCGGAGCGCGATGTCAGGCGTGTGGCCCTGGAGTGCCGGTGGGACGACACCGCCCGTCGCGAGGACGACGTTCGCGGGGCACGCGGCGGCGAGCGCCTCGCGGTCGATCGCGTGCGCGAGGGCTCGCCTGAGCTCGAGGTTGCCCGTCACCGGATCGGTGTGGTCGAAGCGGATGTAGCCGGACCAGGCGGCTGCCCCGATGGCGGCGTCGGGGTGGACGGCGCCCGGCAGCAGGTCGGCGAGCCGCGGGGTGTACCGGGCGAGCACCAGGTCGAGCTCGCCGCGCTCGTAGACCGGCAGCGTGTCCTCCAGCTCGGACTGCACGACCTCGACCTCGGCAACGTTGCCCGGCCGCTCGGAGCGGCGGCGCAGTACCAGCCTCTGCTCCGTCCGCTCGGCGACCTCGAAGGCGCCGCTGACGACGCGCGCCTCGGCGCTCCCGTCGATCGCGTGGCGCGGCTGCGGGCCGCCGTCGGGCCGGTTCATCACGCTCATGAAGTACGGTGCCGGCGCGCTGAGCCGGAACTCGACCGTCCGGTCGTCGAGCGCCCGAACGCCCACCGCGTCCCAGTCCGTGTTGCGGCCGAGGTACGTGTCCTCCCCGTTCTCGAGCGCGAAGTAGATCGCGACCGAGGAGCCCGGGCTCTGAGGGTCGAGCACCCGCTTGATCCCGAACTCGACGTCGTGGGCGGTGAGCGGCGTGCCATCCGACCAGCTCAGCCCTTCGCGCAGATGGAAGACGTAGCGGAGGCCGTCGTCAGAGATCTCCCAGCGCTCGGCGAGAGAGGGGACGATGGTCCGCTCCGGCCACGCCTCGACGAGCCGGTCGAAGAGCTGCATGCAGGCCTGGATGTTCGGCCAGGCGATCGCGCTCTTCGGATCGAGGTCGTTCGGAAGGAAGCTCGTCGCAATGCGCAGCCGCTCGGTCGGCGAGCGCGGCTCGGGAGGCGTCCAGTGCTCGAACGCCCGCTGGTACGCCTCGTTGGCCTCGGCGAAACGGAGCGAGGTGTGGAGCGCGAGCGCGAGCTTGAACAGGACGAGGGCGATCTCCTGCCGCTCGCCGCGCCGCTCGAGCAACGGCAGGAGGTCCCGGTAGTGCTCGATCGCCTCGTCGAGGGCGTATTCGAGCCGAGCCTTGTCGCCGGCCCGCAGGAGATAGTCCGCCGCCTTGTCCTCGTCCTCCCCCCGCAGCCAGTGGTGAGCCAGCAGGCCGAGCACCTCGGCGTCGCGCTCCGCGTACCGCTCTTCGAGCCACTCCGCCGCACGCCGGTGCAGCCTCGTACGCTGGGCGCCCAAGAGCGTGCGGTAGGCCGTCTCCTGGATGAGCGCGTGGCGGAAGCGGTACTCCGGCTGCGGCCAGCGCCGGCTCTGACGGAGCAGGCCGAGGCGCTGCAGCTCGTGAAGCGCGTCGCCGTCCAGCTCGCCGAGCACGCCCTCGAGCAGCGGCAACGCAAACGTTCGTCCGAGTGCGGAGGCGGCCGTGACGAGGTCCCGGGCGGGCGCGGACAGCCGGTCGAGGCGGGCGAGGATCGCCCTCTCCACCGTCGGCGGCACCTCGACCTCGACGGCGTGGTCGAAACGCCAGCCGTCGTCCGTGCGGACGAGGGCGCCGACGTCCGCGAGCGAGCGGACGAGCTCCTCGAGGAAGAACGGGTTCCCATCCGCGGCTCCGAGGACGCGCCGCTCGAGCTCGGCCGGCAGCGTCGCAGGCGCGACGAGCACGGCGAGCAGCTCCCCGTCCGCGTCCCCCAGCGGGCCAAGGTCGATCTCGCGCAGCAGATGCGGGAACTCGCGGCCCGCGTGCTCGCGAAGCGCCCACGACGGGTGATCGCGCTCCGGCCGCAGCGAGAGGACGAGCAGCACGGGCGCGTCCTCGGCGAGCGAGAGGAGCTGCTCGAGAAGCAGCACGGACGTCGCGTCTGCCCAGTGGAGATCCTCGAACGCGAGCACGAGGGGCGACGATTCCGCGAGCCGGGCGAAGAGCTGGCCGACGACCTCGAACGTCCGCCACTGCAGCGCCTCGGGCGAGAGCTGCGACGTGCGCGCGGCCGCCTCGTGCTCGAGTGCGACTTCGAGCAGGCCGCCGAGGTACGGATAGAGCTCGTCGGCACGGCTGTCGAAGAGTTGCTCGAGCCGGCGGCGGAGGCCGATGCGCACGCGCAGCTCCGGCTCCTCGGCTCCTGCGCCGATCCATTCGCCGCGGAGGAGGTCGCGGAACGGCCAATACGGCAGCGACTCGCCGTACGAGACGCAGCGACCCTCGAGCCAGCAGCTCCCGTCCCGCTCTGCGAGCTCGCGAAGCTCGTCGAGGAGCCGCGTCTTGCCGATACCGGCGTCTCCGGCGACGACGAGGACTCCACCCCGGCCGGCACGCAGTCCCTCGAGCGCCTCGCGGCCCAGGCCGAGCTCGCGCGAGCGGCCGACGAGGCGCGTCTCGACCCCGGGCAGACCACGCGTCCGGCCGGGCGCTGCGACCCCGGCCACCGGCCAGGCCGCGACGGGCGCGCTCTTGCCCTTCAGCTCCAGATCCTGGCGGCCACCCCAGTCGAAGAGCCCCTCGACCGCGCGACGCGTCGCCTCGTCGACGAGCACGGAGCCGGGCTCGGCTGCCGACTGGAGACGCGCCGCGAGGTTCACCGTGTCGCCGAACGCCGCGTACTCGACCCGCGAGCCGGCGCCGACCTCGCCGACCACGACGGCGCCGGTCGCCGCACCGATCCGGACGCCGAATCCCTCGGCGCCCCAGCCGCGCCGCACCTCGCGCGCGTACTCCTCCATCTCCCCGACGATGCGGAGAGCGCAGCGGACGGCGCGCTCGGCGTCGTCCTCTCGCGTGGTGGGAGCACCGAAGAAGGCGAGCACACCGTCGCCGGCGAGATCCTTGACGTGGCCGCCGAGCGACTCGACCTCACCGACGATACGAGCGACAGCCTCGCCGACGACGAGCTTCACGTCTTCCGGATCGAGCCGCTCCGCGAGCGCGGTCGAGCCGACGAGGTCGGCGAAGACCGCCGTCAGGACCTTCCGCTCCTCCCGCACGGCGGTGGTCATACGTAGAGGTTGGCGGAGTCCCGCCCGAGGATCAAGCGCAGCGCCGCTCGGCGTGCGCGGCCAGTGCTGCGTCCACCGCATCGTCGCCGGCGGTTTCGCGCGCCGCGCGGTCGAGCGGCGCCGGATCGGCGTGGAGCCGGAGCTCCGTCCGCGCCTCGGCGAGCGCACCCCGGCCGAGCAGCGCCGCCGTAGCCGCCCAGAGCGGACCATCTCCATCTGTCTCCTCCGCCCGCACCTGGCTGCAGAGCGAGATGAGCTCGGAGAGGTCGGCGACCGCCGCGACGTCCCGCAGGGCCGAGATCCGAGCCACGCCGTGGGCGTAGAGATAGTCGCCGAGCAGGAGCGCCGTGTCGTCGTCCGGAGGCGCGAACAGCCGCGGCCGGCCGTAGTGGACGAGGTAGCCCTCGTAGATCGTCTCGAGCCCCAGCGCGTACCGCGCCTCGCCGAGCGGCGAGAAGACCGGGCTACGGTCGCGGTCAGGCTCCGCCACCAGGCAGTCGGCCCAGAGCGAGCTCTCGGCGGTGGCGTCGACGGCCATCGTCTCCCAAACGTCAGTGACCAAAGCTCTCCACGGCGGAGATCGTGCGCTCGACCTCCTCGTCGCCGTGCGCGGTCGAGGGGAAGAGCGCCTCGAACTGCGACGGCGGGAGGTAGACGCCCTGCTCGAGCAGATGGCGGAAGAGCGCGCCGTACCGTTCGACATCGCACGCCTGGGCGTCTGCGAAGTCGCGCACCGGCCCGTCGCTCATGAAGAGCGTGAACAGCGCGCCGACGCGCTGGACGTGGCCGAACGGCGCGAGACCGTCCTGGAGCCGCGCAGCCCGCCGTTCCAGCTCGTCGTAGACGTCGCCGTCGCGAAGCCGCCGCAGCACGGTGAGGCCCGCGGCCGTCGCGAGCGGGTTCCCGGCAAGCGTCCCGGCCTGGTAGACGGGCCCGGCGGGCGCGAGCAGGTCCATTACCCCGGCCCGGCCGCCGAAGGCCGCCAGCGGCAGCCCGCCGCCGACGATCTTCCCGAGCACCGTCAGGTCCGGGTTGATGCCGTAGCGCTCCTGGGCGCCGCCTCGCGCGACGCGGAAGCCGGTGATCACCTCGTCGAACACCAGCAGCGCGCCCGAGATGTCGCACAGGCGCCGCAGCGTCTCGAGGTAGCCGGGCTCGGGCGGGACGACCCCCATGTTCGCCGCGACCGGCTCGACGATGATCGCCGCGAGGCCCTCGCCGTGGCGCATGACGGCCTCGGCCGCCGCGTCGAGGTCGTTGTACGGGATGACGATCGTGTCCGCGGCGGCGGCGGTCGGCACACCGGGCGACGCAGGGATGCCGAGTGTCGCAAGGCCGGAGCCCGCGCTCGCCAGCAGCGCGTCGGCGTGGCCGTGGTAGCCGCCGGCGGTCTTGACGATCCGGTCGCGCTTCGTGAACGCGCGCGCGAGGCGCAACGCGCTCATCGCAGCTTCGGTGCCCGACGAGACGAGCCGGACCTTCTCCACCGAGGGCACCGCCGCGACGATCTCCGCCGCGAGCTCGACCTCCGCCTCGGTCGCGGCGCCGAAGCTCGTGCCGCGCAGCGCAGCGTCGCGAACGGCCTCGACCGTCTCGGGATCGGCGTGGCCGAAGAGCAGCGGCCCCCAGGACATGACCCAGTCGAGCAGCCTGCGGCCGTCCTCCGTCTCGACATGGGCGCCGTCGCCGCTGCGAACGAAGAGCGGCTCGTCGAGACCGACCGCGCGCATCGCGCGGACGGGCGAGTCCACCCCGCCGGGGATCAGCTCGAGCGCGCGCCGGTAGAGCGCCGAGCGCTCGCTCAGAGCCAAGCGGCGAGATCCTTCGTCCAGTAGCTCACGATCAGATCGGCGCCCGCGCGCTTGATGGCCGTCAGCGACTCGAGCGCGGCGGTCCGCTCGTCGAGCCAGCCGGCATGCGCGGCCGCCTTCACCATCGCGTACTCGCCCGAGACGTTGTAGGCCGCGAGCGGCGCCTCGAACGCCTCGCGGGCGGCGCGGATCACGTCGAGGTACGGCAGCGCCGGCTTGATCATGATCGCGTCGGCTCCCTCGGCGAGATCGATCCTGCACTCCCGCAGGGCCTCCCGGACGTTCGCCGGATCCATCTGGTAGCCGCGCCGGTCGCCGAACGAGGGCGCACTGTCGGCTGCCTCGCGGAAGGGGCCGTAGAAGGCGGAGGCGTACTTCGCCGAGTAGGCGAGGACCGGGGTCGTCTCGTAGCCGTGGTCGTCGAGCGACTCACGGATCGCGCCGACGCGTCCGTCCATCATGTCGCTCGGCGCGACCACGTCGGCCCCGGCCTCGGCGTGGCTGACCGCGGTGCGGGCGAGCAGCTCGAGGCTGCGGTCGTTGTCGACCGCGCCGTCGACGACGACGCCGCAATGGCCGTGCGAGGTGTACTCGCAGAGGCAGACGTCGGTGAGGAGCACCAGCTCCGGGAAGCGCGGCCGGAGCGCGCGCAGCGCTTGCTGGACGATCCCGTCGTCTTCCCAGGCGCCCGTCGCCTCCTCGTCCTTCTCCGCCGGAACGCCGAAGAGCAGCAGAGCCCGGACGCCCGAACCGGCGAGCGAATCCGCCTCGCGCAGGAGCCCTTCGAGATCGAACCGCGCCATCCCCGGAAGCTCCTCGTTCGCGAGCGGATCGGGCGCAACGAACAGGGGCATGACGAACTGGTCGAGCGAGAGACGCGTCTCGCGGACGAGCCCGCGCAACGGTGCCGTACGGCGGAAGCGCCGAAGCCGAGTGACCGGGAACGCGCTCACGCCCGGATGGTACGCCGCCCGTCGCTCAGGAGGCGCGCGCCGGCGGCGTCTCCGGCACGGTCTCGTCCTCGACCCGCGGCTCGAGACCGATCTCGACGAGCGGCTCGGGGTCGCCGGCGGTCCACTTCTGGAACGTGACCCGCTCGGAGAAGAACTCCCATGCAGCGCGCAGCGCCGCGAGCAGCGGCAGCGCGACGAGGATCCCCGGGAAGCCGTAGATCTCCCCGCCGGCGAGCAGGCCGAAGATCACGAGCAGCGGATGGAGCCGCAGCGTGTGACCCATCACCTTCGGCACGACCACGTGGCCCTCGAGCTGCTGGATGCCGAGGAAGAGAAGAGCGACCCAGACCGCGGAGAGCGGATGCTGCACCAGTGCGTAGAGGACGGCCGGCGCCGCGCCGAGCCACGGGCCGATGTACGGGATGAGCTCCGTGAACGCCGCCCACGCGCCGAAGGCGGCGGCGTACTTCTGTCCGTTGGGCATCGCGCCGACCATCCCGAGGATCCACAGTCCGAGCCCGACGCTGACGCCGATGATCAGCGAGAGCAGGAACTGGCCCTTGACGTAGCTCGCGACGGCCTGCTCCATGCGCACGATCAGCCCGCCGCGCCCTCGCGGCGGGAATCGTCGGTCGACTACTTCCGTCAGGCGCTGCATGTCGAGCAGCATGTAGATCGAGACGACGACGACGAGGAAGGCGTCGAAGAGAAGCGTCACGACGGCGACCCCCGCCCCTTCGGCCCAGGCGAGCGCCCGCGTCGTGTACTTCTGCACGTCCTTCGTGCCGACCTGGTTGAGGAACTTCTCGCCCTGATGTTGGACGTGGATGCTCGAGAGGCGGTGGCGGTCGAGCCAGCCCTGGAAGCGCGCTAGATCCTGCTCCGCGCCCGTCCTGGGTGGGTATCCGGAGTCGGTCGTAAAGTAGTGGTCGACTCGGTGGGAGGCGTTGCGCGTCTGCTGCACGACCACCGTGGCGAGAGCGAGGATCGCCAGTGCGACAACCGCTGCGAACGCGAGATAGACGAACGCGACCGCCGGCCCGCGAGGGAGCCGGGCCCGCCCCAGCGCCCGCACGAGCGGATTGAGCAGCAGGGCGATGAGGAGCGCCACGAGGAACAGGAACAGGATGTGACGCACGGCTCCCGCGACCGTCCAGATGAGCAACAGCACTATCGGCAGCAGCGCGAGCTGCGTCCAACGCGGGATCTCGATCGTCACCGGCCTCTGCGGCGGCATGCGAGCGATGGTAGCCCTCGGAGCGGCGACGGCTGGAAGCGCGGCCGGCGAAGCCGACCGCGTCCGGCCGAAGAGCTTTGGCGGATCCAGGGAGATTTGGCCCTGGACCTCTGGGACGAGCCGCAGAGGTTCGATAAGGTGCCGCGCGACATGCCGTCCTCGCGCCTCAACGGGAGGCGGCGGGTCGAACGCCAACGAGCGCGCTCTGCGCGCCGGGCGCGCCGGGTCGCCCTCCTCATCATCCTCTCCGCGGTCTTTCTCGTGGCCCTCGGCCTCACCGCGTTCGGCGGCTCGACATCGCGGAGGTCGTTCGTCGTTCCGCGCCAGAGCCAGGCCACGGTCGCGCAGGCGCGCCCGACGCCGGAGATCGTGGCGCTGCGCGGAGCGGTGCGCTTGCAGCTGCCGATCTCGCAGAGCCGCCTGACCGCGATCGGCTACCACTCGGCCGACGACGGCGCGCTCTCACTCGATCCAGTCGGACACCAGGCGAACGAGGGCCTCGTGCAGCGGATCGTGCACGGCGTCTTCGGCGGCGGAGGCGGCTCGCCGAAGTGGTACCAGCTGAGCGGCGGCGGCACCTCCGCGCTCGATGTCGGCGCGCCGATCGGCAGCGACGTCTACTCGCCGGTGGACGGGACGGTCGTCGCGATCAGACCGTTCGTCGTCGAGGGCAAGAGCTACGGCTCAGAGATCGACATCCAGCCGCAGACCGCTCCCTCGCTCGTCGTCGCGGTCACGCAGCTCGTCGCCGACCCGGCGCTCACCGTCGGCACACCGGTCGTCAGCGGCGCGACGAAGCTCGGTCGAGTCGCGGACCTCGCGACGGTCGAGCGGCAAGCTCTCGCGCGCTATACGAACGACGCCGGCAACCACGTGGCCGTCGAGGTCCACTCGGCACCGGCGCTCGCAACCGGCTAGAGGGAACCGGCGGACTTGAAGATCCTCTTCCTCGCGGACGTGTTCGGCGTCCCCGGACGGCGCGCCGTGGAAGAGCATCTGCCTGCGCTGAGAGAGCGGTACGGCGCCGACCTCACGGTCGTCAACGGAGAGAACGCGGCGGACGGAGCCGGCATCACGGCGAAGCTGGCCGACAAGCTGCTGGCCGCCGGCGCCGACGTGGTCACGCTCGGCAACCACACCTACCGGCGCGGTGGGGTCGCCGGCTACCTCGCCGCAAGCGAGCGCGTGATCCGGCCGGCGAACTTCGGCTCCGAGGCGCCCGGCCGCGGGATGGCCGTGGTCGAAGCCCGGAACGGCATCGCCGTTGCAGTCGTCAACCTGTTGGGCCAGCTCTTCCTTCCGACTCCCGTCTCGCCCTGGGAGATGGTGGACCCGCTCGTCGAGGAGGCCCGGGCCGCGGCGCCCGTCGTGATCGTCGACTTTCACGCCGAGGCGACGAGCGAGAAGGTCGCGCTGGCAACCTGGCTCGACGGCCGCGTCACAGCCGTCATCGGCACCCACACGCACGTCCAGACGAACGACGCGCGCGTCCTGCCAGGCGGCACGGCCGCGGTCAGCGACGCGGGAATGACGGGACCGCACGACTCGGTGATCGGGGTCCGGGCGGAGCTCGCGATCGCACGCATGCGGACCCGCCTGCCCGTCCGGTTCGAGCCGGCGGAGGGCGGCGTACGGCTCGAAGGCGTCCTCGTGACGTGCACCGACGCGGGGCGCGCGGAGGCCATCGAGCTGCTCCGCATCCCCGCCTGAGGGCGCCTCTAGAACGTGGCCCGGGGGAAGACGACCTCCGGGTCCCGGAAGGTCTCACCGGAGAAGGGGACCGGACGGGTTTCGTCACCCTGACTCACCAGTTGCCGCAGCGGCACCGCCGGTGCGAGGAGGGCGATCGCGGCGAAGGGATAGAACCACGGGATGTACGTGTAGAGCCAGTAGGTCAGGATGAGCTCGAAGCCGGCAAGCAGCACCCCGGTCAGCGCCGCGAGCTGGAGTGGAGACTTGCGCCGCGGCACGAAGGCGACTGCGATCGCCCCGCCGAGCAGAAGAACCTGCAGAACACGCTGCACGATGTGGAGATTGGGCAGCCCCCGCGCGTGGTACTGGCCCCAGTCCCAGAGCGACCACGGCGCTGAGCGTCCGATCTGGAAGCCGACCGTCCGCGACCAGAAGACGTGCGCCTCGTGGAGCGGGTGCCCGCCGAGCAGCAGGATCGAGAAGGCTGCGAGCGTCGCGGCGGCGAAGCCCAACGCGAACCCCGCGCTCGGCCTTCGCCCCGGGTACGTGAGCCAGAGCGGCGCGACGAGCAGCGACGCGAACTTCGTCCAGCCCGACAGGCCCGCGAAAAAGCCGCGGGCCGCCGGTCTCGCCACGAGCCAGAAGCCCCACACGAGGAAGCACGGCATGATCGCGTCGTTCGTGTTCGAGTTGGACACGTACTGCGTGAAGGGATAGGCGGCCCAGGCGAACGCGAGCACCGCGCCGAGCCGCGGGCCGCCGAAGCGCAGGCCCACGAGGAACAGGCCGAGCAGCGTGAGAAGGTCGAACGCGATCGCGGTGAAGTGGGCGGCCGGCAGCGTGTTCCACTTCCCGCTCCAGCCGAGGAAGAGATAGCCCGGGATGTACGACTCGTATGCGACCGGTCCGTACGTGTCGCCCTCTGGATTCGCGCTCTCGCAGCGTCCGTTCGTCTGGATCCAGTTGCGGATCTCGCCCGCGGTATCCGGAGCCCCGCAGGCCTTGAGCTTCTTGCCCGTCGGCGCGACCTTCTCGACGGGGAAGTTCCCCCAGGGCGCCTGCCCCTTGACGATCCGCTCGGCGCCGATCACGCCCGAGTAGCCGACGTCGATGACGTTCGATTTCTCGATGTTGAGCCCGACCCGGAAGCCGGCGAGGAAGATCGTGGCGCCGAGCAGCACCCAGACCGGCCAGCGCGGCGCCCCGGGCGTGCCGCGGTTGCGGACGCCGATCCACGTCCCGCGCAGCACCACCCAGACGAGCAGCGGATAGAAGAGCGGCACGGCCGTGAAGACGTCGCCGTGGTTGAAGAACCACAGCGAGGCGGTCGGCGAGAGGAGAAAGAGAAGGTCGAGGTTCCGCAGCGAGAGCGGACGCCGCCAGTCGCAGAGGCCGATGAGGAAGACCGCGCAGAACGCACCCCAGATCCAGGGGTTGTTGATCGCGGTGCCGCCGAATGCGCCGGGCGACCCGCGTGCCATCCCCCACGCCACCTGCGGCCCCGTCCACGCTTCGGTCACGACGCCGCCCGAGTCGACCACCGTGCCCTGCGCGATCTCGCCGGCGGCACCCCACCAGATCTTCACGGTCCACTCGCCCGTCCCCGCGTCGTAGGTCGCCTGGCTGCTGCGGCCGGAATGCGGATAGCGCGAGAGCCAGGCGGAAACCTTCGGGTTGCGCTCGAAATCCCCGAGCGCCTGCTTCCGGGTGAGGAACGCGTACGGGTGGCCGACCGAGGTGGTCGGTGGCGCCGAGGAGTTGGTCGGCGTCGAGGCGGGAGTGGTGGTGGTCGAGGCGAACGCCGACGGAGCCAACACGGCGACGGCGAGCGCGGCGAAGGCAGTGGCGAGGAGACGCCTCATCCGCACGAGGCTAGTTACCCCTTCGCACGACGGAATGACCAGAGCTTGTTCCCGATGAAGTTGAGCGGCGTCACGACGACGATGGCGACGGCCTGCGCGAAGAGCTTGCCGAGCCCCCCGTAGGCGATCAGCAGGTGGAGCACGACGAGATTCGCCCCGAGCGCCGCCAGGGAGACGAGGAAGAAGCGCATCCCCTGGATACCGACGTGGCCGCGGTGCTCCCGGAAGGTCCAGAGCCGATTCCACGTGTAGTTGCTCGTGACGGCGACGAGGAACGAGCAGGTGGCGGCGACGAGATAGTGGACGCCCTCGTGCAGCAGCACGTCGTAGACCGCCAGGTTGATGAGGTAGCCGACCGCGCCGACCGCGCAGAACTTGCCGAGCTCCTGCCAGTTGCGCAGGGAACGGAGCGATGCGAGCGCGCGCGGCCGCGCAGGCTCGAGTTGGGCGGCCGGACGTTCCACGGTCGTCCGCGAGAGTAGCGTCTGCTTCGGCTCAGGTCGCGGAAACTCGGCCGGATTCGACCGTCACGCCACCCGGCAGAACCTCGGCCGACCTCGGCCCCATGCGCTCGCCGTCGTTCCTCACCCGCCGGCCGGTGCAGAAACGCTGCTATCGCCCCGCAACGAGAGGCACGAAGCGGCAAGGAACGGTACGGAGGACCGCGGGCCCTTCGAGCGTCCGCACGACGACCTCGAGCCATTGTCCATCGGCGCCGCCGACCGGGACGACGAGGCGGCCGCGCGGCTCGAGTTGGTCGTACAGCGCAGGCGGCGCCTCGAGCGCGGCCGCGGCGACTGCAATCGCGGCAAACGGCGCGCACGTCGCAACACCGAGCGTCCCGTCGCCGATGTGGAGGTGGACGCGATCTCCGTATCCGGCTGCGCCGAGGTTCGCGCGCGCACGCTCCGCGAGCTCCGGAATCCGCTCGATCGTGTGGACCTCGGCGGCCAACTCGGCGAGCACGGCCGCCTGGTAGCCGGAGCCCGTGCCGACGTCGAGCACACGCTCGTCGCCGTGCAGCGAGAGCTGCTCGCAGATGAGCGCGACCATGTACGGCTGCGAGATCGTCTGGCCGCCGCCGATCGGCAGGGCGGCATCGGCATACGCCTCCTCGCGCAGCCCGTCGGGGACGAAGAGCTCGCGCGGCACGAGCCCCATCGCCTCGAGCACCCGCTCGTCGTCGATGCCGCGGCGGCGGAGCTGCCACTCGACCATCCGCGCCCGCTCGTCAGCCCACACCCGCAAGAGCCTCCATCGAGCCCGGCACCGCGACGCCGAAGTGCGCGAGCACAGCCGGAGCGACATCCGTGATCCGGTGCAGCTGAGCCTGAACTCCGACCGTCACGAGCGGCACGAGCGAGTCGCCGGCGACGAGCGAGCCGTGGCTGCCGCCGCCCGCGTGATGGCGGCCGCCGAGATCGGCGAGCTCCCAGCCCTCCGCTGCGGAGACGAGCAAGTCGCCGGCGTTCGGATTCGCCAGCGCCGAGCGCGCCCGCGCAACGGCGTCAGGGTGGTCGAGCTTCTCGACCGGCGCATCTTCACCATCCCGCCGAGCGACCATCTCGTCCCCTTCGAGACGGAGCGTGACGTCGACCGCCGGGAAGCCGTCGAGCCGCCGGGCGAGGTCGGCGGCAGCGACCTTTGCGCCCGGGCGGAGGTAGACCTGCCCCGCGCGGTTCGACGCGGCGACGACGACCTCGGCCGCAAGGTCGGCGAACGGCTCCTCCAGACGCGCCGCTCGCTCGACTTGGGTCTGCCCATGGTCGGAGAGGAGCACGACCGCGTAGCGCTCGAGGAACTCGTCCGGCCCTCCCGCAGCCTCGAGGAGCGCGCCGATCTTGGCGTCGGCCTGCTCGAGCGCTCGATCGGCGGCCTCGCCGTCGGGGCCGGCCGCGTGCGAGGCGAAGTCGTAGCCCGAGAGGTAGTACGCGAGGAAGTCGAAGCCGTCACGCGTGACGAGCCAGCGCCCGACGGCGGCGGCGTACGCATCGACCGAGCCGCCGCGGCGGCTGCGGACGGCGAACGGCGCTCCCGTCCGGTCCGACTCGAAGAGGCCGTAGAAGAAGAACCGACGCGGCCCGTATGCGGAGCGGCCCGTGCCGCGCACGGTCGGCAGGTAGCGGTGACGGCCGCGATAGCACGTGATGTTCACGGCGCCCGCGACGAGACCGGCGTCCTCGAGCGCCTCGTAGATCGTCACCGCGTCGGGTGCAAGGTGACGCGCATTCATGTTGAAGATCGGGTCGAGCAGCGACTGCGACAGCCCGGCTGCACGCAGGGCGGCGAAGGAGGAGCCGTACTCCACCATCCGCCGCTCCTGCCGGTTCCACCAGACGAGCGACGGGATGTGGTGGACACCCGGGCCGGCGCCGGTCGCGATCGAGGTCAGGCAGACGGGCGTCAGCGAGGGGAAGACCGAGGTGGCCTGGCGATAGTCGCCGTGCTCGGCGAGGTAGGACAGCGCCGGCGCGCGACCGCGGGCGACGGCGCGCTCGAATGCCGCCGGGGTCATCCCGTCGACCACGATCAGGACGAGCTTCTTCGGCACGCGGGACTACTCGTCCCGTGCGAGCGTCCGCAGACCGGCGTACCGCTCGGGGCGCGCGCGTCTCAAAAGCACCGCAAGGGCGAGTAGCGCGACCGCAATGACGTACCCGGCTGCCGGAATCCAGGCGAGGGCGGCAATCACGAAGGCGGAGCAGGCGACGAGCGTCCCGGTGCCGACGCGCGTCCCCCCGCGTCTGAGCGCACCGCGCACGGTCAGCGCCGCGACGCCGAGCCCGAGCAAGGCTCCGCCCGCGCCGAGTGCGATGTCCTCCCAGCCGCCGAGCTGCCACTCCTCGATGCCGTAGCCGACCACCGCGCCGGCGACCACCGCCGCGATCCCGGCCACGAGGAGGACGCCGCGCACCGCGACGTCGAGCGCGGCGGCGACGAGAATCCCGACCGCAGCGCCAAGGCCTGCGCTCACGCCGATCCAGTACCACGAGCCCATGCTGGAACCGTAACCGCGCGCGCCTTTCGTCCGTTGTTCGGGCGAGATCCCGCCAGGAGGTTGTTGCGTGACCCCCGACAATTGCCCCCAGCTCGTCTTCTTCACGGCCCGGCGTTCCGGTCCCGCGCGGAGAATGGAGAGCCTGCTTGCACACATCGCGCGGAGAGAGCGCGGCCGTCTTCGCGTGAGCAAGGTCGACGTGGACGACCGTCCCGACCTCGCCGAGCGCTTTCGGGTGCGGCAGGTGCCGTCGCTCGCGCTCGTCGTCCGGAAACGGGTGGTGTCTCGGATCGACGGCCGCGCCACAGCGCCTCGGATCGAGTCCATGCTCGAGCCGCACCTCGGCCCGACGGAGTCCGCGGAGGCTGCCGTCTAGCCGGCCGGATCCTGCAGGCGGCCGATCACCGCGAGCCCGAACTCGGCCGCGCGCTTGCCGTCGACGACGCGGTGGTCGAACGTGACCGAGATGTTCCCCATCCGGCGGACGACGACCTTGCCGCTGTGGACGACCGGCCGCTCCTCGATCCGGTGGACGCCGAGGATCGCCACCTCTGGATGGTTGACGAGCGGCGTCACGAAGAGGCCGGCCGCTTTCCCGGCGCTCGTGACGGTGAAGGTCCCGTCGCGCAACTCCTCGGGCTTCAGCACGCCTGCCTGCGCAGCCTCGGCGAGGCGCCGCACCTCGGCGTCGAGCTCGTCGAGCGAGAGCCGGTCGCAGCCGCGCACGACGGGCACGACGAGTCCCTGCTCGGTCTGGACGGCGACTCCGACGTCGTAGCGGTCGAGCAGCACGAGGTCTCCGTCCTCGACCCGTGAGTTGAGCTCCGGAAACTCTCGGAGCGACTCGGCGACGGCCCGCAGGACGAGCGGGACGAGCCGCTTCAGCTCGACCTCCGTGAAGTCGCATTCCTCTACCCACGTGACGGCCGGAATCTCGCGATGCGCGCGTGTGAGGTGCTCGAACATCTGTCGCTTCACACCGCGCAGCTGAACGCGCGTCCCTTCTGAACCGGCAGAGACCGCCGAACGGACGTCCTCTTCCGTGATACGTCCCTGCGGCCCCGATCCCCCCACCGCGGCGAGGTCGACTCCGAGCTCTGCTGCGACCTTGCGAACGAGCGGCGTCGCCCGGACCTTCGAGTCGCCTGGGGGAGGCGCGGGAGCGGGCGTCTGCTTGGGACGTGTCTCGGTGCCTGGCACCGGGGCAGGTCCAGAACCGTCACCCCCGATTACCACGAGGACGGTGCCGACCGGGACGACCTCGCCCTCGGCAACGAGAATCCGGGAGACCTTGCCGCTCGCCGGAGAGGGGATCTCTACCGTCGTCTTGTCGGTGGCGATCTCGACGAGCGGCGCGTCCTCGGCGATCTCCTGGCCCTCCTCGACGAGCCAGCGGGCGATCTCGCCCTCGGTCAGGCCCTCGCCGAGGTCGGGCAGCTTGAACTCGTAGGCCACACGGCAGTTCTAGCGAATCGGCAGTTCTAGCGGATCGCGTCGTCCGAGAGGACCGCGTGAACGCCCTTGACCTGGTTGACGACCTGGGTCACGCGCAGGTCGACCGCGACGCTCGCCAGTGCAAGGCACTCCGGCCGTGAGGCATCCAGCTCGTGCTCCATCAGGTCGAGCATCGTCGCCAGCGCCTGCTCGGCGGCGGAATCGAGATCCTCGTCGAACCCGAGCGTGAGCCACGCGTCCGCCGTCCGCGCGATCGGCGAACGCAGCTCGCGCTCCTCGACGTCGAGCGTGAGCGTCGCCCGCTCGATGGGGCACTCGATCGCAGTCCCCGACACTTCGCCGTCGCCCTGCGCGCCGTGCCCGTCGCCCGCCATCAGCAGCGCGCCGTCGACCGGGATCGGAAGGTAGAGCGTCGTGCCGGCGACGAGCTCCTTGCAGTCGATGTTCCCGCCCCAGCGCCGCGGCGGGATCGTCGAGTGCTCGCCGGGCTCCGGCGGAGGCATCCCGATCACGCCGAGAAACGGCGCCGAGCCGACGGCGTGCGAGCCGAGCCGCCACGTGTCGCCGTCGAGCCGCCAGACGAATCCCTCACCATCCGCCCACGTCTCGCCCCAGGGGCGTGGAGCCACCTCCATTACCCGTACGACCAGCGTCTGGCCGGCGCGTGCGCCGCGCACCTCGAATGGTCCTTCGAGCGCGTGCCCCGCGCCCTCGGGACGGTCGGGGGCGTTGACCGGATCCCACTTCCAGCCCGCGTTCCGCGCCTGGAACGAGACCGACCCGCCGGGCTCGACCGTCTCGACGGCCTCGTAGTCACGCGAGAACCAGCCCCTCACGCGCGCGGCTCCTGGACCCAGGCGTCTGCCGGCGCGAGCAGGAGACGGAGGCCGGTCCGCCCACCGCCGTCGCCGCGGAACTCCCACAGCGAGATCGCCTGCTCGTCGCCGTCCAGCTCGGGCGCGACCTCGGCCGGGACGTAGCCCGCCTGCAGCTGCCGAGCTTCGTCCCAGACGCCGACGGCGTTCGGGTCGTGCTCGTTGTCCGGCTCCGGGACGAGCGCGAGTCGCTGTCCGGGCGCGAACGCATCGTCCTGCAACGCCTCGGTTCGGTACGAGGCACCGGCGAGCTTGACGACCCGCACGCGTGGATCGTCCCACTTCATCGCGTTCCCGGTCGCCGCGTCTCGCAGCCAGTAGCCCGACTCGCCGCGCTCGAGCCAGATCCGGAGCCGGTCAGAACTCGAGGAGCTTCCGGGCGGCATCGACGACCCGCTCGACGGACGGCATGTAGCGATCCTCGATCTTCCAGTACGGGTACGGCACGTCGAAGCCGGTCACGCGGAGGACGGGCCCGCGGAGATCGAGGATCGCCTTCTCGGCGAGCACGGCCGCGACCTCGGCTCCGAAGCCCGCGGTGCGCGGCGCCTCCTGGACGACGACGACGCGTCCCGTCTTGCCGGCCGACGCGAGCAGTGCGTCCTCGTCGAGCGGCCTGAGCGAGCGGAGGTCGAGCACCTCGACCGAGCCGTCGCCTTCGAGCGCAGCGGCCGCTCGCTCGCACACGGGCACCATCGCGCCGTAGGCGACGAGGGTCAGGTCCGTCCCCTCCCGCGCGAGGCGCGCCTGCCCCAGCGGGACCACGTGCTCGCCCTCGGGCACGTCCTGCTTCTCGCCGCGGTAGATGAGCTTCGGCTCGAGCACGACCACGGGGTCGGGATCGCGGATCGCCGCCGCGAGCAGCCCCTTCGCGTCGGCCGGCGTCGACGGAATCGCGACCTTTACTCCCGGCGTATGGACGTAGTACGCCTCCGGCGAGTCGTCGTGGAGCTCGGGAGCGCGTACGCCGCCGCCGTACGGCATCCGCACGACGAGCGGGAACTCCATCTTCCCGCCGGTGCGCCAGCGGTAGCGGCCGACGTGCGTGATCAGCTGGTCGAGGCAGGGATACGAGAACGCGTCGTACTGCATCTCGCAGACCGGCCTCCAGCCGGCCATGCAGAGCCCGATCGCGCTGCCGAGGATTCCCGCTTCGGCCAGCGGCGTGTCGACGCAGCGGCTCTCGCCGAAGCGCTCGCGCAGCCCGGCCGTCGCGCGGAAGACGCCGCCCGCCCGGCCGACGTCCTCGCCCATCACCATCACCGTCTCGTCGCGGGCCAGCTCGACGTGGAAGCCGTCGTTGATCGCCTCCACCATGAACAGCTCCCGTGCCTCAGCCATCCCAGCCCTCGCGAAGGTTCGGCGGCGGGAGGACGTAAGCGTTGTCGAAGACGAGCTCGGGATCCGGCTCGGGCTCGGCTTCGGCCTCGGCGATCCCCTGCCGCATCGTCTCGAGCGCCTCGTTCGCGACCTCCTCGACGATCGCGTCGTCGAGCACGCCGCGCCGGCGGAGATAGGCGTCGTAGCGGCCGAGGCACTCGTTGCGCTTCTCCTCCTCGACCCGGTCGAGGTCGATGTAGGCGCGGGGGTCGTCGGCAGTCGCGTGCGGCGCGGCGCGATACGTGACCGCCTCGATCAGCGTCGGCCCGCCGCCGGCGCGCCCGCGCTCGACCGCCTCTCGCGTCGCCTCGTACACCGCGAGCACGTCGCCGCCGTCGACACGCACGCCGGGCATCCCGTAGCCGACGGCCTTGTCCGCGAGCGTCTCCGCATGCGTCTGCGCCTCGAGCGGCGTCGAGATCGCCCACTGGTTGTTGTTGCAGAAGAGGATCAGCGGCGCCTGCATCACCGCGGCGAGGTTGGCGCCTTCGTGGAAGGAGCCTTCGCTCGTGGCGCCGTCGCCGAAGTACGCGATCGCAACGGTCGAGTTCCCTTTCAGCTTCTCGCCCCACGCGAGGCCGGCGGCGTGCGGGACGTGGGTCGCGATCGGCACGCAGATCGACGCGACGCGGTACTCGGCGGGGTTCCACCAGCCGGCGGGATGGCCCCGCCACCAGTGGAGGACGGTGCTCGCGGGAATCCCGCGCAGCAGCCCGATCGCAGACTCGCGGTAGCTGGGGAAGATCCAGTCCTCCTCGGCGAGCGCGTGCACGGACCCGGCCTGCATCGCCTCGTGGTTCCAGAAGATCGCGTACGTTCCGATCCGGCCCTGCCGGTGGTAGACGACCGAGCGCTCGTCGTACGTGCGGAGGAGGACGAGGGAGCGGTAGATCGCGAGAAGGTCGTCGGCTCCGAGGCCCTCCACCTCCCGCTCCTCGTCGATCACACGTCGGAGCTCGTGCTCCTCGGGAGCGACCCTGGCCACGGGCGCGAAGCCTAGTCGGACGGGACGCGGCGTAGGATCGGACGGGTGGAGCGGAGGCAGCCGGACCTGGTGCTCATCGTTGCCCGCTCGTTCGCGACCAAGCTGGCGACGCCGACGCTCATCATCGACGCCAACGGCGACCTCGTCTATTTCAACGACGCAGCCGCCGAGGTGCTCGGAAGCTCGTATCTCGATGTCGGTGCGCTGGACGCGTCGCGCTGGCAGGAGCTCTTCCAGCCACGGAGGTTGAGCGACGAGGAGCCGCTGACCGCCGAGCAGACGCCCGGAGGCGTGGCGCTGCTGGAGCGCCGGCCGGTCCACGACTCGTTCGCGTTCCGAGGGCTCGACGGCCGCGAGCGTGAGATCACCGTCACGGCGTTCCCGCTCTTCTCGCACCCGGACGAGGTCGTCGGGGTCATGTCGATCTTCTGGGAGCTTCCTCCCGCGCCGTGATCGTCCGCGTCTGGGGTGCGCGGGGCTCGCTCGCCGCGCCGGGACCCGCGACCGTCGGCTACGGCGGCAACACCCCCTGTGTCGAGCTCGAGCTCGCCGACGGCACGACGTTGATCCTCGACGCGGGCTCTGGAATCCGGGAGCTCGGGCAACGGCTCGTCGAGCGCGACCCGGGAGCGCTCTACGTGTGTCTGACCCACCTCCATCTCGACCACGTCGAGGGGCTCGGCTTCTTTGCGCCGCTCTGGAGGGCGGGCTGGAAGCTCCGGTTCTGGGGGCCACCGTCCCCGACGGCGACACTGCGGGCGCGCGTCTCGCGCTACCTGTCGCCGCCGCTCTTCCCGATCGGCCTTTCGGAAGCCCCGGCCGAGGCCGAATTCGAGGACGCGCCGCGCGAGCCGTGGCATGTCGGCAGCGCGGTCGTCGAAGCCCAGACAGTCGAGCACCGAGGCCCCACGCTCGGCTACAGGATCGAGGACGAGGGCCGTGTGCTCGTCTATCTGCCCGACCACGAGCCGTACCTGACTGCCGGACTAGGCGACGAACCCAAATGGATCTCGGGGTGGGCGCTCGCGGCCGGCGCGGACCTCCTCCTGCACGACTCCCAATACACCGAGGGCGAGTACACGGACCGGATCGGCTGGGGACACTCGAGCGTGAGCCACGCTGCGTCTTTCTCCCGCGCGGCCGGAGTACGCAGGCTCGGCATGTTCCACCACGACCCGATGCGCTCGGACCGCCAGCTCGAGGCGCTCTACGACCAGGTGGCGGAGGTCGTCCGGGACGAGCAAGAGCCGCCGCTCATCGCGCGCGACGGCCTGGAGATCGTCCTCTCCTAGCGGGCCCGGCTTTGAGCCGATCGGAACCGGCTCGTACACTCGAAACCATGCAGGTCTGCCCCAGCTGCGGCGAGGAGAACCCCGACAGGTTCCGACTTTGCGGCTTCTGCGGGACTCCGCTTGCGCCCGAACCGCCGCCCAGCGAAGAGCGCAAGATCATCACGGCGATCTTCGTCGATCTCGTCGGGTCGACCGCGCGTTCGGAGAACCTCGATCCGGAGGACGTGAAGGCTCTCGTGGCGCCCTACCACGCCAAGGTGCGAGGCGAGCTCGAGGGCCACGGCGGCACCTTCGAGAAGTTCAGCGGCGACGCCATCCTCGCGCTCTTCGGCACGCCGAAGGCCCACGAGGACGATCCCGAGCGCGCCGTGCGGGCAGCCCTGGCGGTCAGACAGGGAATCGCCGAGCTGAACGAGGAGGACGAGTGGCTCGACCTCCACATCCGCGTCGGCATCCACACCGGCGAGGCGCTCGTGATGCTCGGCGCGCGACCGAGCGAGGGCGAGTGGTCGGCCGCAGGCGACGTGCTCAACACGGCCGCACGAATCCAGTCGGCCGCGCCGGTCGACGGCATTCTCGTCAGCCGTACGACGTACCTCGCGACGCAGGACACCTTCTCCTTCGGCGAGGCCGAGCCAGTGCAGGCGAAGGGTAAGACGGAGCCGGTCGAGGTGTGGGAGGTCGTCGCGCCGGTTGAGGACGGCGCGGGGCCACGGCCTCGGCGCGAGACCCCGCTCGTCGGCCGCGATAGCGAGCTCGGCGACCTCCTGTCGTTCTGCGACTCGCTGCTGGAGGCGCGTTCAGCCGGCCTGGCGACGATCGTGGGGTCGCCCGGGGTCGGCAAGAGCAGGCTCCTACGAGAGGTCGTCCGGAGCCTCGAAGGACGCTTCGACGTGCACCGAGGCAAGTGCCTCTCCTACGGCGAGGGCATCACGTACTGGCCCGTCGTGGAGATCTTCAAGTCCGCCGCCGGGATCCTGCAGAGCGATGACCGCGAGCTGAGCACGCAGAAGCTCGACGGCTTTCTGGAGACGCTCGGCACCGATGACCTCGACGAGCTGCGGACGATCGCCTCAGCGCTCTCGAACCTCATCGGCATACCCACGACTCCGCGCGGGACCTATGCGGCGAGCGAGATCTCGCAGGCCGAGCTCCACTGGGGGATTCGGCGTGTTCTCCAGTTGCTGGCCGGCATGCAGCCGACAGCCGTCGTGATCGAGGACCTGCACTGGGCCGAGCCGACGTTGCTCGAGCTGATCTCGTACGTGCTCGCCGACGAGGCCGGCGTGCCGCTGGCGCTGATCGCCACGACCCGGCCGGAGCTCGAGGACGAGACACCCGGCTTCCTCGGCCGCGAGGGTCGACGCCGTACCGTCTACCTGGAGACGCTAGGCCCCGAGCAGGCCGCTGCGCTGCTGAGCGGCCTCACCGGCGACGCCGCCTTCGCGGACACGCCGTTCGCCGAGACCCTCATCGCGAACGCAGGCGGCAACCCGCTTTTCCTCGAGGAGACGGTGAGGATGCTGCGCGAGGAATCGCTGATCGACCTCGAGCGGTGGCAGAGCGACGAGATGCGCGACGTCCCGATCCCGACCAGCGTCCAGGGGCTGATCAGCTCGCGCCTCGACCGGCTGGAGGCCAAGGAGAAGCAGCTCGCTCACCACGCGTCGGTGATCGGCGCCATCTTCTGGGCCGGCGCGGTCGGGCATCTCAGCACGCCGGACGGAGCGGCTCCCACCGATCCCGGACCAGGCCTCGCGGAGCTCGAGCGGCGCGACTTCGTGGCCCACCTGGTCGACTCGTCGGTCGCCGGCGACGAGGAGTACACGTTCAACCACATCCTCATGCGGGACGTCGCCTACGGGCAGGTGCCGAAGGGCCGCCGCGCGGAGCTCCACCTCGGCTTCACCAAGTGGGTGGAGAGTCTCCCGAGCAGCGCCGACGAGTTCGTCGAGATCCTCGCGTGGCACCTCGAGCAGGCGTGCCTGCTCTCGCGGGAGGTCGCCCGGAGCTCGATCGAGCCCCCGATACGGGAGGCAGCGACCATGCTCGCGGAGGCGGCGGGGCGCGCCGAGCGCCGCGAGAGCCTCCGCGAGGCGCACCGCTACTACACGCGAGCGCTGGACGTGCTCGGTGAGGAGCACACCGACCTGCGCGTCTCGCTCCGTGTCCGCCGCTCGGACATGGCCATGATGCTCGGCCTGCTGCAGGAGGCGACGAACGAGCTGCTCGAGGTCGCCGAGCAGGCTGCCGAGCTCGGCCGTGCCGAGATCGAGTCGGAGGCGTTGCTCCTGCTCGGCGACATCGATCAGAGGCAGGGACGCCCGAACGACGCGCACCGCCGTCTGCTCGAGGCCGAGCGGCTTGCCGGCTCGACCGACGACGCCCGGCTGCAGGCCAGGGTGCAGTTCGTGCTGAACACGTTCCTCCTCGACTACCTCGGCGACCTCCAGCAGGCGATCGAGAACCTCCGCGCGGCGATCGCGACCGCAGAGAAGATCGGTGACCAGGCACTTGTCGCCGAGGGACACCTCCGGATAGCTGCGCCGTTGATGAGCCACGATTTCGCGGCTGCGGAACCGGAGCTCCGCCGTTGTCTCGAGCTGGCCGAGGAACTCGGGAGCCACCGGATCGAGGCGGAGGCGACCTCGTGGCTCGGCATCGTCGCGTATTACCTCGGCCGGCCTTCCGAGGCCGAGCAGCTCTGCCTTCAGGCGCGAACCTGGTTCGAGCGCACCGGCGACAGCTACTTCCAGGTACAGAACGTCATCTGCGGCCTGGGAATCTTCGCGCTCGAGAACGGTCGAGCCGAGGAAGGAGAGACGTGGCTCCGCGAGGCCCTGCCGGTCGCCCTCCAGATCGAGGGCTGGGTCGTGCTCAAGACGTACTGGCATCTCGTGGAGGCTCTCGTCGCCCAGGACAGGGTCGACGACGCACGGGAGATCGCCGTCTTCGCGGCGCGCGGAGTTTCGGAGGAGGATCCGCACTCGCGCGCCTGGCTGTCGCTGGCGGAGGCCTGGGTCGCGACGGCGACCGACGAGGCCGCCACCGCGACCGCGGCCTTCGCCGAGGCGCTGCGCCTGTTCGAGGAGCTGGACTATTCGCTCGACGTTGCCGAGACCCGCTTCGTCCTGGCCCGCGCGCTACGGGCGTTCGGCGACGCCACCGGCGCGCGCGTGGAGCTCGAGCGGGCCCGCTCGACGTTCGTCCGCATCGGTGCGGACGTGCGCCGTGCGGCCGTCGACGCCGAGCTGGCGGAGCTCGTCGAGGGACCGGCTTCCGCCGGCCCCTCGACCTCCTGAGGCGCTTTACGGTGGGGGTGGCGGCGCCGTCGGCGGGGTGGCCAGCCCGGACAAGAAGAAGGCCACGTTCTCCGCGACGTCGGACCAGTTCGCCGCCCGCCATTCGGCTTCCGACCAGTTGATGTCCATGAAGAGGACGACTCTTCCTTCACCGACGGTGCTCGAACGATCCCACGCCGCTGCAACCGGAGTTTGAGTCTGCTCGTCCACTTGGTCGTAGGCAAAGACCGACGAGGCCGGGACGCCTCCGATGCCTCCCGCAAACGTAACCGTCCAGTCCGTGACGGCGTTCGGGTCCGAGGCGAGACCTTCGACCACACCGGGGTTCACGGGCATGGCTGTCGCCACGCCAGCCGGACCGAAGTCGCCGAAGCCCCCGACGGTCACTGCACCACCCTCCACGACCGCGTTCACCATCGACTGATCGGCGGTGTTAAGCGCCGTGCAGCAGTCGTCGTTCTCACCTGTGAAAAACACGCCCTTCCCGCTTTGCTCGAACGCCACGAGCTGGCTCTGCTCGGCCGAGCTGGGTGGATTGATGTCCACCCACCAAACCTGACCGAAGCTGCTGAGGTCGGCGGGGAGGGTTGGCGACTCGGAAACCGAGTATCCGGCACTCGAGAGCAGAGACGCGAGGTTGTCGTTTGGCTCGGTCGATCCATTGTCTCCTGAGCCGGCGATGAGGACGTTCGCGTTGCCCTCGTTCGCCGGCACGATCGTCCAGGTGTACGGCGTGGCAGGGCCGATGTTGCCGTTCTGATCCTTCGCCTCCACCGAGAACGTGTGCGACCCATTCGAAAGGTTGCTGTAG
>Ga0335076_10001288_pt1 | contig 24181 bp, 22 predicted proteins | sample Lox_Sample_25_FD_206717 | JGI IMG/M metagenome (GOLD analysis project Ga0335076, IMG submission 206717) | Soil microbial communities from Loxahatchee National Wildlife Refuge, Florida, United States - Lox_Sample_2.5 | ecosystem: Environmental > Terrestrial > Soil > Wetlands | place: USA... | reverse complement strand
CGCATCCACCAAAGAGGGGGCATGTACCCACCTCGCGCCGGCGCCTGGGCGTCACATGCGCGCCGCGTCGGATCCCAGGTCTACTCTTTCGTGAGCTGCCCGCGGATCTCGCCGGTGGGATGCGCCGCGGTGTGGATGTTCAGATACCAGAGGCCTTTCTCGAGATCCGTCGCCTGCGCGGCGTTGAGCATCGCCTCACCTTTGATCGGGCTCGATGGCCTGCCCGGGATCATCAGCTCAGGCCCTCCGTTCGCTCCAGGCGCTGCGGGTCCGTGAAAGTGCGCGACCGTAGCCGGCCCGGAGAGACCCGAGTAGGTGATGGTGTACGCGAACTTCTTCGTCGAGCCGTCGTAGGTCGCGACGATGCTTCCGGTGGCCTTGCTGTCGTTGGGTGGAACTTCATTCGACCCGTTGAGCTCCGACTTGAAGGAGTCGACCCCCGCAAGGGCCGGAGTCGCGGTCGCGAGGAGCGCAGCAAGTGCGATAACGCCGAGAACGGTCCGGGTGAACTCCATGATGCCTCCAAGAGTCGGTGGTTCACGATCGCGGAACTATCCTACGAGTAGCGAACTGCTCGACGGCCGCCGATCCTGCGAGTCCGCGTCCCTTCCATCGCTCCAGCCACATGCTACCGGTCAGCATGCCCCCCGCGCGATCCCCCGCATCGCGAGCGCAACCCCGCTTCGCACCTGCTCTCGCACCGCATCGACGCTGGCGGCTTCGCTCGCCGAGAACACGAGCACCCAGGCGAGGTAGATGGCGTAGAGCGTGGTCGCGGCCTGGCCGGCATCGACGCCGCGCGCGAGTACGCCCTGCCGGCGCAGCCGGCTGAGCAGGCCGTGCAGCTGGCCGAGCAGACGCAGGTCGAGCTCGAAGGCGGCGCGGCCGATCGTCTCGGGCTCCGCGAGCGCCGCGGCGAAGAGCTCGCGCAGGAGTGCACGCTCGTGGCGCCCGAGAAGGTCCACGTACACATCGAGGAGCTGGGTCACGGCTCGTCTTGGGTCGGGCGGGGCGTTCGCCACCACGACGTCGCCGGCCGCGAGCGTGTCGCGCGCCTCTCGACGGAGCAGCGCGAGCACGAGCTCCGCCTTCGAGGCGAAGTAGTTGTAGACCGTGCCGACGGCCAAGTCGGCGCGCCTTGCGACCTCTTCGATCGCGGTGTCGGCATAGCCGCGCCGCGCGAACAGCACCTCCGCTGCCTTCAGGATGCGCTGCTCGCGTCCCGCCTTCTGCCGTTCGCGCAGACCGGCCGCCGCCTGTCCAATCCGCCGCTGACTCCGCATGCTCGCCCGAACCGCCGCCCGCCGCCCCAGGCGAAATGAATCGGTTCACGAAAAGTTGAACTGGTTCATATCCTAGCGTAGAGTCGTCTTCGGGAGAGATCTGAATGCTCCGCCAGCTCCAGCGCCTCGTCGCGAGTGATCGCGCCATGCGCGCGCTTGGGCTCGTGGCAGGCCCGTTCCATCCCTGGCACCCCGACGTGCGCCGCGATCCCTACCCCACCTGGCGGCGGCTGCGCGAGAGGGCGCCGCTCGTTCGGGTCCGCCTGCTCGGCGCCTGGGCGGCGGGCCGTTACGCCGATGTCGAGCGGATCCTACGCGATCGCTGCTTCTCGACCGACCGAAGCGGCGTGCCGATGATCGGCGCGATGCGCCGCGCCGTACGCGGCGCCCCCGACCTCGAGAATCTGTTCGACCACAACCTGCTGATGATCGACGGCGCACGGCACGCGCGGCTTCGCGGCCGAGTGAGTCGCGCCTTCACGCCGCGCCGGGTCGAGCAGCTGCGCAGCCGGGTGGAGTCGTTGGTCGAAGAGCTCTTGGAGCGGAGCGCCGCGCGCGGCGAGATGGACGTGGTGCGCGACCTCGCCCGACCGCTGCCGGCCACCGTGATCGCCGAGCTGCTCGGCCTGCCGAACGAGCTTCGTGACCATTTTGAGGGCTGGTCCTCGGATCTGGCGGAGCTGCTCGATCCCCTCTCGGGTCACGACGGCATCGAGCCGCCGAAGCAGGCCACGGCGGCCGTCGCGAGCTGCTTCCGGGAGCTCCTGGCGGAGCGCCGTCGCGAGCCGCGCGACGACTTGCTCTCCGCCATGATCGCCGTCGAGGCGGAAGGCGACGAGCCACTGAGCGAGAGCGAGCTGCTCGCGCTCTGCACCCTGCTCGTCGCCGCCGGCGCGGAGACCACGGTGAACCTGATCGGGAGCGCCGCGGTCCTGCTGCTGCGCCACCCCGGCGAGCGCAAGCGTCTCCAGGACGACTTGTCACTGCTTCCCTCTGCGATCGAGGAGTGCCTGCGCTTCGAGCCGCCGGTGCAGCTCACGGACCGGGCGGTGGTCGAGCGCTGCGAGCTCGGCGGGGTCCAGCTCGAGCCCGGCGAGATCGTCGTGGCCGTGATCGCCGCCGCCAACCGCGACCCCGAGCGCTTCCCCGAGCCGGAGCGCTTCGACGTCGCGCGAACGGGGGAGCGCCATCTGTCCTTCGGTTTGGGCGGGCACCATTGCCTCGGCGCCGCGCTCGCGCGGCTCGAGGCCGAGAGCGCGCTCGGCGGCTTGCTGCGTCGCTTCCCCGACTTCAGCGGCGATCCCGAGCCGTCAGATTGGCGCCGCTCCGCCGTGCTGCGCGGTCCGACGGCGGTGCCGATTCGGCTCGTCTGAGCCGAGCGGGGCACACGAGAGCAAATCAGGTTGCGCGAAATCGCCGGGGCTCACGCCGAAGCGGCGCAGCGTAGTGTGGCCGCGGGTCCTCTGAACGCGCATTCCGAGCGAGCCCAAATCGCCCGCGCCGATCGGCACGGATCAGCTCCTGGCTCGCGCGGCCCGGACAACCAGCACCGGACAACGACTCTTCCCGAGAACGTGCTGCGCGACGGAGCCGAACAGGGCCTTCCTGAGTCCCGTGCGGCCGTGAGACGCGATGCAGATCAAGGACACGGCACACTCTTCCGCTGCTCGGGCGATCGCCGAGGCGACGTCGGGATCGTCGACGACGTGAACTTTGGTGGAAATGCGCCTCTGCTCGGCGCCCTCTGGGACGAGCGCTTGCAGTCGCTCCGCGCAGTGCGAGTGAATCGCCTCCCGCTCCTGTCGCGTCAGCGTGCGTCCGGGCGTGTAGTGCGCATAGAGCGGATTCGGCACGCTCCCTGCGGCCGCGAGCTCGACGACGTGGATGAGGTGAACCGTGCCTCCATCGTCCACCGCCGCATACGCTTGCGGGATCGCCTCGTTGGCAAAGTCCGAAAAGTCGGTGCTGGCAAGAACGCTGGGGATCGGCGGGATCATGCGAGCCACTTCCAGTCGCGGATCTCTGGCAGGTCCAAGCCGTGCGTCCGGATGTACTGCTTATGCTCGACTAGCTTGTCCTTGAGCTGCTGCTTCAGATAGACGCCCCTGTCACCGGTCTGCGGCAATCGATCGATGGCGTCCATGACCAGGTGAAAGCGGTCGAGCTCGTTTAGCACGGTCATGTCGAACTGGGTGGTGATGGTGCCCTCTTCCTTGTAACCACGAACATGAATGTTGTCGTGATTGGTCCGTCGATAAGTCAGTCGATGGATCAGCCACGGGTAACCATGGAAGGCAAAGATGACCGGCCTGTCCTTGGTGAAGAGCTCGTCGAAGTCCAGATCATTGAGCCCGTGCGGGTGCTCGCTCTGCGGCTGGAGCTTCATCAGATCGACGACGTTCACGACCCTGATCCGGAGCTCCGGCAGTCGGTCTCGGAGGATCGATACGGCGGCGAGTGTCTCGACCGTGGGCACGTCGCCGCAGCAAGCCATGACGACGTCAGGCGCAACCGCTTGGTCGTTGCTGGCCCACTGCCAGATGCCGACGCCCTCGGTGCAGTGCTTGACGGCGGCGTCCATGGTCAGCCACTGCGGCGCTGGGTGTTTGCCTGCGATCACGACGTTGACGTAGTGGCGGCTGCGGAGGCAGTGGTCCACCACCGAGAGCAGGCAGTTCGCATCCGGCGGAAGATAGACACGCACGACCCCGGCCTTCTTGTTCACGACGTGGTCGATGAAGCCGGGATCCTGGTGCGTGAAGCCGTTGTGATCCTGGCGCCAGACGTGCGACGCCAGGAGGTAGTTCAGCGAGGCGATCTTCCGCCGCCACGGCAGACCCGCGGTGACCTTCAGCCACTTGGCGTGCTGATTGAACATCGAATCGACGATATGGATGAACGCCTCGTAGCAGTTGAAGAGTCCGTGCCGCCCGGTAAGCAAATAGCCCTCGAGCCAGCCCTCGCATTGGTGCTCGCTGAGCATTTCCATCACGCGGCCCGTGGGCGCTAGAAATTCGTCGTTCGACAGCGTCGCGGCGTCCCATTGGCGTTGGGTCACGTCGAAGAGGGCTTCCAAGCCGTTCGAGAGCGTCTCGTCCGGACCGAACACTCGGAAGTTCCGCTGCTCGGCGTTCAGCCCCGCGACATCCCGCAGGAAGCGCCCGAGCACGTGCGTGTCGCCGCTGCCGCGCACTCCGGGCGCTGGCACCTCGGCCGCGTAGTCGCGGAAGTCCGGCATCCGCAGATCGCGGAGCAGCATGCCGCCGTTGGCATGCGGATTCGCGCCCATGCGCCGGTCGCCCTTGGGCGCGAGCTCGGCGAGCTCCGGTTTGAGGCGACCCTGCTCGTCGAACAGCTCCTCGGGCCGGTAGCTCCGGAGCCACGCTTCGAGCAGCTTCAAGTGTTCGGGGTGTGCCGCCGGATCAGAGAGCGGGACCTGGTGCGCACGAAACGTGCCTTCGACCTGCAGGCCATCGACCACCTTCGGCCCTGTCCAGCCCTTGGGCGAGTCGAGCACGATCATCGGCCAGCGCGGGCGCGTGGCGTCCCCGTGGAGACGGGCAGCCTGCTGAATGCTCTTGATCTGCTCCACCGCGACGTCCAGCGTCGCCGCCATGGCCTCGTGCATCTGCTCCGGCTCGTCACCCGCGACCACATACGGGGTCCAGCCATAGCCGCGCAGCAACTGCTCCAATTCCTCGCGCGTGATGCGCGCGAGCACGGTGGGATTGGAGATCTTGTAGCCGTTCAGATGCAGAATCGGGAGCACCGCCCCGTCGGTGACTGGATCGAGGAACTTGTTGGAGTGCCACGCCGTGGCCAGCGGCCCGGTCTCCGCTTCGCCGTCGCCGACGACGCAGGCGACGAGGAGGTCGGGATTATCGAGCACCGCCCCGAACGAGTGACTGAGCGAATACCCCAGCTCTCCGCCTTCGTGGATCGACCCCGGGCACTCCGGCGATACATGACTGGGAATGCCTCCGGGAAACGAGAACTGGAGGAAGAGCTTGCGAAGCCCGGCTTCGTCCTGGCTGATGTCTGGATAGATCTCGCTATAGGTGCCCTCGAGATAGGTGTTTCCGACGACGGCTGGCCCACCATGGCCGGGGCCGGAAACGTAGATCATGTCGAGGTCGTACTTCTTGATCACCCGGTTCAAGTGCACGTAGATGAAGTTCTGTCCTGGGGTCGTGCCCCAGTGCCCCAACAACATGCGCTTCACGTCCGCGAGCGCGAGCGGCCGCTTCAGCAGCGGGTTGTCGTAGAGATAGATCTGGCCGACCGACAGATAGTTGGCGGCCCGCCAGTAGGCGTCGATTCTGCGGAGAAGATCCGGGCTGAGCGTGTTGGTCTCCATGTTCTGCTTGCGGTCGGCTGGCGCAAGCTTGCCGGCGAGGGGGCTTGTCCTCGTGCTCATTGGCACACCGCGCGCAGCGCGACACCCGACTGCAGATCGAAGATCATCTGTGCCAGAGTATTCGTGCGTCCTCCAATGGGACCCCGGCGCCTTCGCAGCGCGGAACCACTCGCGCCGTATAGTGGGCCGCCGGGCGGGCCGCAGACACAGCGGCAGTGTACTCGAAGCCGCCCGGCGCTCCCGGGAGTAGGCGAACACGCTTCATCTCCTGCCGCACGGGCGCACTCCCCATGAGTCCGTCGGCGTAGAGCTCGATCCGCACCGCGTCGGGCTCGACGTCCCCGAGGTAGACCTGAACGGAAAACACGTGCTGGTCGCCTCGAGTCTCGACCTTCTCTTCGCCGAAGCGAAGCGAAGCCCAGCTCCGGTCCAGACTGTGCCGCCAGTCGACGATTCGCCGCCCGACTGCTCCATGGTTCGCGCTACGGACGCGGTAGGCGGCTTCGGCCGGCAGATAGTATTGCTCGGTGTAATCGCGCACCGAGCGATTGGTGGAAAAGCGCGGAGTCAACCGCGCCATGCTCTCGCGCATCCGCTTCACCCATGCCGTGGGAAGGCCGCTCTCGTCTCGCGCATAGAACTCCGGGATCACCTCGCGCTCGAGCAGGTCGTAGAGCGCTTCCGCTTCGACCGCGTCCCAGGAGGGATCGTCCCCGTGCTCCTGGCCGTCCCCCAGCGCCCATCCCACGTCGGGCGCGTACGCCTCCGCCCACCAGCCGTCGAGCTCCGAGAGATTGAGCCCGCCATTGACGAGCACCTTCATCCCGCTCGTCCCGCTCGCCTCCCAGGGCCGCCGCGGCGTATTGATCCAGACGTCCACCCCCTGCACCAACCGCTCCGTCAAGAACATGTCGTAGTCACTCAGGAACACCACGTGGGGCCGCGTCTCCGGCTGGCGGATGAACTTGATCCATTCGTGGATCAGCGCCTGCCCCGCTTGGTCCGCAGGGTGTGCCTTGCCGGCGATGATCAGCTGCACCGGCCGCTCGGGTCGACTCAAAAGGCGCAGCAGGCGCGCCGGATCGTGCAGCAGCAGGTTCGGTCTCTTGTAAGTCGCAAAGCGCCGCGCAAAGCCGAGGGTCAGCGCGTCGGGATCGAACAGATGCTTCACTCGTTCCAGAGCGTCCGGGGGCGCACCCGAGGCGGCGAGCTCGCGCGACAGACGCTCGCGTGCGTAGTCGACCAGAGATCCTCGGGCGGCGTTGCGCAACTGCCAGAGGCTGACATCGGGGATGCGACGAATGGCCTGCTCCAAGTAGTCCGCATTGCCCAGCCAGCGCTCCTTTCCACAGGCGGCCGTCCAGAGCTCATCGGCCAGGGGCGAGTCCCATGTTGGCGCGTGAACGCCGTTTGTCACGTATCCAACGGGTACCTCGTCTACGGGCCAGCGCGGAAACAGGGGTTTGAAGATGCGCCGACTCACTTCTCCATGCAGGCGACTCACACCGTTGACCGCACCACTGCCGCGGATCGCCAGGTAGGCCATGTTGAAGGCCTCCGAGGAGTCGTTCGAATCGCGCCGGCCGAGCCCGAGCAGGTCCTGGAGTGAAATGCCGAGCTCCTTTTCGGCATAAGCGCCGAGGTAGTGCTCGACGAGGGCGGGACTGAAGCGGTCGAATCCAGCGTCCACCGCCGTGTGAGTCGTAAACAGGTTTCCTGCGCGCGTCACTGCCAGGGCGACTTCGAAAGGCTGCGCTGTCTCCTCCATGAAGCTGCGGGCGCGCTCGAGCACAGCAAACGCCGCGTGACCTTCATTCAGGTGACAGACGTCTGGCTTGATCCCGAGCGCGGCGAGCAGTCGCCATCCGCCAATTCCGAGCAAGAGCTCCTGCTGGAGCCGCAGCTCCGACCCGCCTCCATACAACTCGCTGACAATCGCTCGATGACCCGGCGAGTTCGCCGCGTCGTTGCTATCGAGCAGGTAGAGCGTCACTCTGCCCACCTCGACCTGCCAGGCTCGCAGCCAGACCGAGTAGCCCGGCAGGGCGATCTTCAACCGCAACCACTCGCCTTTCGCGTCACGCAACGGTGTGATCGGCAGCTGTCCGGGATCGTTGTACGGAAACAGCGCCTGCTGGTCTCCCTCCATGTCGATCACCTGGCGGAAGTATCCTTGCTGGTACAGCAACCCCACACCGACGACAGGCACACCCAGATCGCTCGTGGCTTTGAGCTGATCGCCGGCGACGTTGCCAAGCCCGCCCGAGTAGATGGGCAGCGCCTCGCTCAACATGAATTCCATGCTGAAGTAGGCGACACATCCGAGCGCAGACTCCGGGTGAGCCTCTTGAAACCACGCCGGCGCATCGGCCGCGTCCCGCTTGGCCTGCGCGAGGTCGGCGACGCTCTTGCGGAACCCGGGATCGGCCAAGTCCCGTTGCAGCTTCTCTCTCGGAACGGTCTGGAGGACCACCCACGGATTGCGCGTGATCTCCCACAATTCGGGATCCAGCTGCCGCCACACTTTGTCCGTGGCGTGATTCCACGACCAGCGCGTGTCCAGGGCCAGCTTCGCCAGAGCGTCGAACCCGTCGATATCGCTGGGGAGAAGCCCGTAAATCGGGTGGCTGAGACGCCTTGCCGAGCTCGCGCCTGTCAACTCCATCAGTCCCCGCTCCGATGCTCTTCTCGCTTTGACAGCGCCTCGAAGCCCGCGACGAGGTCGAACAGCTCCTCATCGATCGTGCTTTGTCGCAGCCGGTGGAATGTGTCGTGGAGGCTGGTCAGCAGTTCGTCGATGTTCTTCTCCGCGCGCTGCATCGCGGCCAACCGGCTCGCATTTTCGCTGGCGAGTGACTCTGCGCACGCCCGAAACAGCGAGATGAAGAGATACTCGCGGATCAGCGCGCCGAGCGTCGCCGCCGGATCGCCCATGACCTCGGGCAAGTTCTTCGTTGGCCAGGGGAACTCGGACCGCTCGCGGCGCCAGCCGCCGTCCAGCGGAAGCAGTCGCTGGCCGACAGGCGCGTAGGCTGCACCGGCCGAGGGGCGGTTGTAGAAGAGGTAGAGCTCGGCGACTTCGCCATTCCGGTCGGGCATCTCGCTCTCCAAGAGAATCCGCCCGACGAGCGGCGCGATGGCATTCACGGAGTTGGGCACGCTGAAGAGCTTCAGCACAGGCAGTCCCGCATCGGCCAGACGCGCGTGGACTCGTTCACCGACGGCCCAGATGCGGGGCTGGCCGAGCCGCGTGGCGAGAGTTTTCAGGGCGTGCTCCGCGACGACTTCGTTGAACTGGCCCACCAGCCCCTGGTCGGAGCCGAAGACGACGGCACCGATTGCACCTGAGGCTCTGTCCTCCACGACCGGCGCGGCCGCCTCGCTGCGCCGGAAGCACGCGCTGAGCCCCAGCTCGACGGCTCGGCGGTACTCGCCCAACGCGCTCACCGACCTTTCGTACTGTCCGACACTCGAGGCGGCCAGGCCCTTCATCGTGCGCACGACCGATTGCAGGTCCTGGGCACGGCTGATCTTTTGTCGCAGGCTCGCCGTGGTGTCGGTCATGACCCCTTCTCGACTTTCGGCTGGAAGGGCGCGAGCGACTTGCGGGCGATGCCGACGATGGTCCCGCGGTCCGCGTCGCTCAACTTTGCGGTTTCGAATCGGGCGCGGACGTCGGCTGGAATGCTCGCTGCGCCATCGCGTACGGCGTGCTCCGCGTCCTTCATCCGGTGGAGCGGCACCAGGTCGAAGAGCCCCGAGGTCAGCGCCAGCAGGAGCGCGATCTGTTCGGCCATGGAGACCGGGTCGAATTGCGGCTGCTTCAGGCAGGCACGGATCCGGCGTCCGTGCTCGATCTTCTTCTGAGTGTCGACGTCTACGCGCGCGCCGAACCGAGAGAAGGTCTCGAGCTCTTCGAACTGCGCATAGGCGAGCCTGAGATCGCCCGTCACCGCGCGGTACGCCGCCCGCTGCGCCTTGCCGCCAACGCGAGACACGGACTTGCCGGCATCGACCGCCGGCAGCACCCCGAGCTCGAACAGTGAGGGGGAGAGGTAGATCTGCCCGTCCGTGATGGAGATCAGGTTGGTCGGAATGTAGGCCGAAATGTCCTGCGCTTCGGTCTCGATGATGGGCAGCGCGGTGAGTGAACCGCCGCCGAGCTCCGCGCGGAGGTGAGTGGCCCGCTCGAGCAGGCGCGAGTGGATGTAGAAGATGTCGCCTGGAAAGGCTTCGCGACCGGGTGGCCGGCGAAGCAGGAGACACAGCTCGCGGTAGGCGCGGGCGTGGTGCGTGAGGTCGTCGTAGACGATGAGCACGTCGCGGCCGGCTTCCATGAAATGCTCCGCGATACTGGTCGCGGCGTATGGAGCGATGTAGCTGAGGCCCGGCGGGTCGCTCCCCTCGGTCACGACCAACACGGTGTAGTCCATCGCGCCTCTTTCGCGCAGGGTGGCCACGGTCTTGGCGACGGCGGAGGCGCGCTGGCCGATCGCGCAGTAGACGCAGACGAGATTCTTCCCGTGCTGGTTGAGGATCGTGTCGATCGCAATGGCGGTCTTGCCCGTCTGCCGGTCGCCCAAAATCAATTCGCGCTGACCGCGCCCGATCGGAATGAGTGCATCGATGACCTTGACGCCGGTCTCGAGCGGCACGCCGACGGGCGCGCGGTCCATGATGGGAGGAGCGGGCCGCTCGATCGGCAGGCGCCCGCTCGCCATTACTCGCACGTTGCCATCGAGCGGCCGACCGAGCGGGTCGATCACGCGTCCGAGCAGCGCGTCGCCGACGACCACATCCATCACGCGACCCGTGCGCTCGACGGGATCGCCAGCGTGAAGATGCGAATAGTCGCCGAGCAGCACGGCGCCGATTTCGTCCTCGTCGAGGTTGAACGCGATCCCGAACGCACCGCCCGGAAACTCGAGAAGCTCCTCGAAGCCGACGCTCGGAAGGCCGGAAATGCTGGCGATGCCCGTAGAGATGCTCTTGATGGCGCCGACCTCGTGCGGCGCCAGCTTCGGCGAAAAGCTCTCCCGCGCCCGGCTGATTCCGGCGAACGCGCGGTCGAAAACGCCTTCGAGGCTCTCGTCAGAGGAGCTCATGGCCTACCCGGACCGGGCTCCCCGCTCGCGTTGAGAGTTTCCGCCACGAGTCGGTGTAGTGAATCGAGATAGTCAGTCACACTCCACGCCAGCTTTTGTCCGTTCGTCGTGAGCTCGATTCCGCTGACCAGTTCCGGGGCGGTCTCGAACTGGACGCGGACCTCCGCCGAGAAGGCTTCGTTGAGCGCCTTCTGTATCGCCGTCCGCTGCTCCACCGGCAGGTCGAACGCGCTGCGCACGCGGGCGGGGTCGGATTCCGTCTTGAGAGCTTCGGCCAGGTGCTTCTTCGCCTCCCCGTCCAGCTCGCGCAGGCGGCGCGTGAACACCGCGCCCAGGCGCTCCTCCAGGCTCGTACCGGCCAAATCCGACAGCAGCTTCCGCGCGATGGCGAAGACCTCTGTTTGGGCGCGGCGGCTGATCGTCTGATTGAGACTCTGCGCGTCGTTCCTCAGCGCTTCCATCCGCTTGGCCGTCAAGGCATCGGCGGCCTTCCGCGCTTCGTCGAGGAGTCGGCGGCGCTCGGCGCTCGCCTCGTCCGCCACGCGACTCATGAGTGCGGCGCGCTGGCGCTCGAACTCCTCGTTCTTGTGCTCGAACTCGGCGCGCTCCTGCCGGGCCTCGGCCGCCTTCGCGCCCGCGTCCGCCAGCTGTCCGGCGATCCGCTTCTCCCGCGCGTCGATCGCGTCGAGGATGGGCCCATACAGAAACCGCTTCAGCAGCCAGACGAGGACCACAAAGTTGAGCGCCTGGGCGCCGACCGTGAACCAATCGATGAGCAAGGAGTCACCTCACGGTCGCCAGCGACACGAAGTGATTCCAGAATGGGTTGGCGAAGATGAGAATCATCGAGACCACGAAGCAATAGATGGCCGTGGACTCGATCATCGCCAGCCCGACGAACAGCGTACGGGTGATCGTGGCGGAGGCGTCGGGCTGCTGCGCCAACGAGCTCAGTGCCGTCGCGACGGCCCTCCCCTCTGCGAGCGCAGGCCCCACCACTCCGAAGCCGGTCGTAGTGCCGGCGATGACGATGGAAGCCACCGCGACGAAGCTCAGGTTGTCCATGGTGTGTCCTGTGATGTTTTCGGTTGCCTCACGGCTCGGCGACTGGCTCGCCATTCGGGCCGCGAGTGCGAATGGCGGCGGCGATGTAGACGGCAGCGAGAACGCTGAAGATGTAGGCCTGCACCAGACCGGTGAGCAGACCGAGCACCGTCATCACGATCGGAAAGAGAAACGGCGTGATGCTGAGCAGAATTCCGATGATCATCGCCCCGCTCATCATGTTGCCGAACAAGCGGACCGCGAGCGCGAGCGTGCGCGACAGCTCGCTGATGACGTTGAACGGCAGCATGAGAACCGTCGGCTCGAGGTACGACTTGAGGTAGCTGCGAAGCCCCTGATCACCGATGCCGAAGAGCGGCACCGCCACGAACACGCTCAGCGCGAGCGCCACGGTGGTGGAGAGCGAAGCAGTCGGCGGCTCGTAGCCCGGAATCGCGGTGCCAAGACTTGCCGTAGCGACGAACAGGAACAGCGTACCCAGGAACTCGAGATACTTGCCGGAACGGGGCAGGCCGACCTCTTCGAGCTGGCTCGCAATGGAGGTGACGATGATCTCGAGGAGGTTCTGCCAGCGGGAGCGCTCGAGCCCCGTGGAGAGCTTGCGCGTGACGAGCTTCGCGCCGACCGCCAGCACGAACATCAGCGCCCACGTGAACGCGATCGTGGCGTTCAACTTGAGATCGCCGTGTTGCCAGAAGATCCGCTCGTCGGGACTAAGGTGCATGACGGACCGCCTTCGCGCTGCGAGCCCGGTCGCCGCTGGGCGGCCCGGTCAGCCAGACCACGGTGAAGCGGGCGCTGGTGAATCCGACGAGACAGAGCAGGAGCCGCTCCCAGAAGCCGCCCGAGACCAGGAGAATTCCCGCCAGCGCGATGCCCGTCCGCAGCACCAGGCTGCCGAAGAACCAGAGCGCGGGCTGGTTCGCCGAGACCGCCCGTCGCACCGTCCACCAGAGTCCGCCGAAGAAGATCATCCCGAGCAGCGCCCCCGCCAGGAGAGCCAGCGCGAGCGAGAGAGGCTCATTCATCGCGATCGGCCTCTTGCTTTCGAATTGCTTTCTCTTCCTTCGCGACCCAGTGCCACGCGTTCAAACAGCCGATCGTGAGCCCTGCAATCAAGAGCGCCAGGGTCCACGAGCGCTGGCCCGGCTGGCGTTTGTCCAGCCAGAGACCGAGTGCCGCGCCGAGCAGCGTCGGAACTGCGACCGACCAGCCGATGAGTCCCATCATGCCCAAGCCGAACCAGACTTGTGCGGGGTTGCGCCGCGCCTTGAGCTTTCGCTTTGCCTTCTCGCCGACCTGTTCCACGAAGGTCGCTTCGCTCTCGGAGCTCTTGGCGGTCGGCTCGTCAGCCATCTCGCAGGGTCGCGAGGCGCTGCAGAAATCCGGTCTCCAGGCGCGTCATCACCGAGCGCACGCTCCGCTCCTGCTCGTCCAGAGTGAGGAAGTCCCGCTCCACCGAGTCGCGCAAGCTGCGGAGGTCCGTTCCGCGGGTCGCCCGCCGCACGGAAACGAGCACGCTCGTGCCGGTTTTCACGAGCACGCCTTCGTCGACGGCGAGGTAGACCTCGCCCTCTCCTTCGGCTTCGTAGATCAGAATTCCCGGCGCGAGCGACGCGACGCAGTCGAGCCGGTGCGGCAGGAGTCCGAACGAGCCCCCGTGCGTCTCCGCCACGATGCGCGATACGCCGGACTTCGCGGCGAAGACCTGGAACGGGACGAGGACCTCAAGAGTCATCAGGTTCGGCGACATTTCTCTTCTTGGCAGCCTCGATCGGCCCGATCATGTACAGCGCGCTCTCCGGGTAGTCCTTGAACTCGTCGCGAAGGATCCGCTCACAACCGGTCAGCGCGTCCTCGAGACTCACCAGCTTTCCCGCGAGGCCGGTGAACTGCTCGGTCGTGAAGAAGGGCTGGGTGAGGAAGCGCTCCAGCCGGCGGGCGCGTGCGACCACGGCGCGGTCTTCCGGCGAGAGCTGCTCGAGGCCGAGCATCGCAATGATGTCCTTCAGCTCCGCGTACTGCGCCAGCGTCCGCCGGATCTCCTGCGCCAAGGCGTAGTGCCGCTCCCCGACGATGCCAGGCGTCGCCATCTTCGAGTTGGACTGCAGCGGGTCCACCGCCGGGTAGAGGCCTTCGCTCGCCCGCTTGCGCGAGAGCACGACCGAGGCGGAGAGATGCGAGAACGCGTGCACCGCGGCGGGATCGGTGAAGTCGTCCGCCGGCACATACACCGCCTGGATCGAGCTGATCGCGCCCGTATCCGTGTTGGAGATGCGCTCCTCCAAGCCGGACAGCTCCGTGCCCATCGTGGGCTGATAGCCCAGGCGCGACGGCATCTGGCCCAGCAAGCCCGACACTTCCATGCCGGCCTGGATGAAGCGAAAAATGTTGTCGATCAAGAGCAGCACGTCGCGGTGCTCGTCGTCCCTGAAGTACTCGGCCATCGTCAGCGCGACGTGACCCACACGGAAGCGGCTTCCCGGCGGCTCGTTCATCTGGCCGAAGACCATCAGCGTGTTCGGCAGCACGCCAGCGTCCTTCATGGCGCGGTAGAGCTCTTCACCTTCGCGACAGCGCTCGCCGATGCCACAGAAGATGCTAACGCCCTCGTGGTTCCTGATCATGTTGTGGATCATTTCGGTCAGGAGCACCGTCTTGCCCACGCCCGCTCCCCCGAAGAGCCCCGCCTTTCCACCCCGCTCCAGCGGGGCGAGCACGTCGATGACCTTGATGCCCGTCTCGAAGATCTCGGACTTGGTGGAGCGTCGGGCCAGCGGCGGCGGAGGCCGGTGCACCACACGCCACTCGACGTCCGACAACACCGCTCCCCGGTCGATGGTATTGCCGAACACGTCGAACATCCGCGAGAGAACCCCTTTGCCGACCGGCGCCGTCAGCGACCCGCCGGTGTCGTCGACCGCCATGCCGCGGGCAAGTCCTTCGGTGGGCGTCAGCGCAATCCCGCGCACATGGCGCGCGTCGCGCTGCGCTAGCACTTCAATCACGATTCGCCCCTGGTCTCCGGCGCGCAGCACCGAGTAGATCGGCGGCAATTTCCCATCGAACCGCACATCCACGACGCTGCCGCGGACCGCGACGACCCTGCCGCGATTCATGCCCTCTTCACCGGAGTGCGCTGCAGGAGTGACTCGACCTCGGCCCAATGCTCCCGCTGGTCCATTCCGCCCGTCGGAAGTAGTTCGCTGCGCGCCAGTAGGCATCGATCCCGTCGAGCTCATGGGAGTTTATCGTCGCATCCACCAGAGAGGGGCATGCACGCGCCTCGCGCCGGCTGGAGCCAGCCACTGGCGGCGCGGCACCGTGCCTGCGCAGTCTAGCTGGAGCAAGCTCGAGGGTCGCTTGCGGGTGATCGGGCGCGAGTCGCGCAGAAGGCGCGCACCCTCGCCGGCGAGATCCGAAGTGCATACGACGGCCTGCGTGCCCTCCTCCCGCAGAGTCACTCCGAGCTCCGCCGCCGGGACGGCCGTCGAGGTCGTGCTCGAACGACGTGCTCCTTTCGGTCATCGCGCTCGAGAAGATTCAGCGCATGAAGGCGAACGTGACGGCGACGAAGAGAGGCAAGAGGATCCCCACCGACCAGGCCATGTAGCCGAAGAAGGACGGCATTCGCACGCCCGCCTCTTCCGCGATGGCCTTCACCATGAAGTTGGGCCCGTTCCCGATGTACGAGTTCGCGCCCATCATCACCGAGCCGCACGAGATGGCCGCGAGGAGCCGCACCGCGGCACCGCCGTGGCCGGCGAGGAAGTCGGCCAGGTACCGGTCCTCGACCGGAATGCCGAACTGCCCGACCGCCGCGGCGGCGAACGCGAGGTAGGTCGGCGCATTGTCGAGGAAGCTCGAGAGCGCGCCCGAGGCCCAGAAGAAATGCCACGGCTCGCGCAGGCCGAGCGCTCCCGCGCGCGCGTTCAGGAGCAGCAGCGCGGGCGCCATGGTGACGAAGATTCCCGCGAACAGGATCGCGACCTCGGCGATCGGACCCCACGCGAAGCCGTTCTCTTCGTGCAGCGCGCGCGGCGTGAGGACGAGTGACAGCGCTGCGAGCCCGGCGAGCGACGCTTCGAGCGCGCCAAACGGCCAGCCGAGCTGGCCCGACAGGAACACGGCCGCGACGATCGCGACGAGCAGCACCACGTTCGGCCAGCCTTCGATCCGCAGCGGCGCGTGGTGCATCACCTCTTCGAGCTGCGAGCCCGGCCGTGCCAGCTCTTCGGCGTCGAACACGCGCTGATCCCAGAAGTTGAAGAGCAAGACGAGCGCGCCGTTCACGAGCGCCCACTCCCGCCACAGCGACAGCGTCCACAAGAATGGCACGCCCTTCTGGAAGCCGAGGAAGAGCGGCGGGTCGCCGAGCGGCGTGAGCAGCCCGCCGCAGTTCGACACCACGAAGATGAAGAACACCACGATGTGTACCTTCCGCTCGCGCGGCGCGTTCGCGCGCAGGAGCGGGCGGATCAAGAGCACCGAGGCGCCCGTCGTGCCGATCAGGCTCGCGAGCACCGCGCCGAGCGCCAGGATCGCCGTGTTCACCAGCGGCGTGCCCGACAGCGAGCCCCGCACGAGGATGCCGCCCGTCACCACGAACAGCGCGAGCAACAAGAGAATGAACGACGCGTACTCGCGCGCCTTCCCGACGAGCTCGTGCAGCCCCTCCGCGCCGAAGGCCGCGCACAGGTAGACCACCACCGGCACGGCGAACGCAGCCGAGACGATCGCCTTGTTCCCGTGGCGGTCCCAGAAGTGGGGCGCCGCGAGCGGGAAGAGCGCGATCGAGAGCAGGAGCCCCAGAAACGGAAGCACCGCCCAGACCGGGAGCTCGGCACCGATCTCCATGCCCATTCCTCCGCGGCGAAACGCTTGCGGGAGAGACCCGAGACTTCGAGTCTCTCCCGCAGCGCTGTTCGTAGCCGAGGAAGGGTCAGCCCGCGAGCTGCTTGGTGCCCGTGTGGATCGGGAAGTCGGGGTACGCGAGCGTTCCCATCTCGGGAATGTCGAGCCCCTCGAGCTCCGTCTCCTTGCTGACGCGGATCGGTGTGATGAGGTCGCTGATCTTGAACCAGGCGTAGGCCATCGAGAAAGCGAAGACCGTGAGGACCACGCAGTCGATGCCCTGCATGACGAGCTGTCCGGCGTCTCCGTAGAGAATGCCGCGGACGCCGTCCGAGCCGTACTTCGCGACCATGTCCGGGCGAACCACTCCGTTCCAGCCCGCGCCGTACTGCCCGGTCGCGAAGATCCCGACGGAGAGCACGCCCCAGAGGCCGTTCACGCCGTGCACCGAGATCGCGCCGACCGGATCGTCGACGCCGTGTGCCTCCAAGAAGAACACGCTGTAGACGACCAGGATGCCCGCGACTCCGCCGAGGACGGCGGCGCCCCACGGGTCGACGAACGCCGAAGGCGCGGTGATGGCGACCAAGCCCGCCAGCATGCCGTTGCACAGCATCGTCGGGTCGGGCTTCAGGCCCTTGATGTAGAGCGCCACCAATGCGCCCAGTGCGCCCGTCACGCTGGCCAGCATCGTGTTCACGACGATGAAGCTGATGCGGAGGTCCGTGCCCGCCAGAGTGGAGCCCGGATTGAAGCCGAACCAGCCGAACGCGAGGATGAACGTGCCGAGCACCACCATCGGAACGTCGTGGCCCGGAATCGCCTGCGGCTTCCCGTTGATGTACTTGCCGATGCGCGGTCCGATGACCATCGCTCCTGCCAGCCCGATGATGCCGCCCATGCCGTGCACGACTCCCGACCCGGCGAAGTCGACGGCGCCGTGGCCGAGGCCCCAGTTGATTCCGCCCTGCGCCATGAACCCGCCTCCCCAGAGCCAGTTCGCATAGATGCAGTACGGCAGAGCGACCCAGAGCCCGTACAGACAGAAGTTCTTCCACGCCCAGCGTTCGGCCATCGCCCCCGTGGGGATCGTCGCGGTGGTGTCCATGAAGACCATCATGAAGAAGAAGATCCCGAGCACCGAGACGTCGCTGACTTCAGGCGAGAGGAACCAGCCCTTGAGCCCGATCAGCCCGTACGTGAACGCGCCGGTCGCGGCGCCGGTGGAATCGACCGCCGCGCCGAGGCCCCAGCCGTGGTTCAGCACGGAGAGGCCGGGCCCGAGCGACGCGTACCAGCCCGGTGGCACCGGCCCGTTCCACCAGTTGCCCCAGCCGAGCGCGAACCCGTAGGCCCAGAACGCGAAGCAGCCGAGCGGGTAGATCATGAAGTTCATCGCCGAGGTGTGCGCCGCGTTCTTCGCGCGGCAGAGCCCCGTCTCGACGTACATGAAGCCGGCCTGCATGAACATGACCAGGAAGCCGGTCACCATCGTCCAGACCATGTTCACCGAGAACAGGTTGTGCGCGATCCGGTCGTAGAGGTCCCCGGCGGCGAGCGTGCCGGGCGTGTCGCCCTTGCCGTCACCGGCCGGTGTCGCCCAGGCGCCGGCCGAGCCGCCCGTCTGATCGGGCCAGCTCGGCTTGTTCGGGTCGGCGCTCGTGCTCGAGAAATAGCTCGGCAACGGCGCCGCAGCGACCGGTGGAGTCGCCGCCGGAGCGGGCGCCTCCGCGGCGGGCGCAGGTGCGGCGGCGGGCGGCTCGTCCGCGCGCAAGTGCGAGTTCAGGAACAGCGCGCCGAGGAGCGCCAGCCCCGCAGCGAACATCAGGCGCCGCGCGCCCCTCCCCATGGTTTTCTTGCCCCGTTTCGACTTTCTAGAGCTCACAAGTCTCCCCTCTCTGAATCTCGAGTCAGAGTGCATCTCTGCCTCGCTCACTGGTGCGGATGCGCACGGCGTCTTCGACGGGAAGCACGAAGATCTTCCCGTCGCCGACCCGGCCCGTCCGCGTGGTGCGCACCAGCTCCTGCACGAGAGCCGGTACGCGACCCTGTTCGACGACGATTTCTACCTTGAACCGTTGCACGTAAGGGAACCCCTCGGGAGCGCCTCGAAACATCTCGACCGGCCCCTTCTCGTGGCCCACCCCGCGAACCTCCGTGATGGTCATTCCTTCCACTCCCACGCGCGCGAGAAGGTCGCGGACTCGGTAGATCGCCGAGTAGCGCACGATCGCCTCGACCATCTGCAGAGGATGCACTCGCGATTGAGCTCCGAGCTCGGGTTTCCCTTTTCAGGATGAAACGGCGGAGCAATCTCCGCGCCAAGACGTAACGGGGCCGCTCCCGCGCCGCCGCGGGCGCTCTAGACCAGAGACTCGGCAGGGAGCGCCGCGGGAACAGGCACGGAGAGGTGCGGGAGGCTTCCCGTGCGCCCGCCGCGGGGCATGGCTCTTGCTCCCGCTTGTGACGGGAGGGCCCATGCCGAGAGATCGGCTGCCCGGGTACCAGCGCGCAGCCGGCTTCGACGAGGCCGTGCAAGACAGCCTCGAAGTCCGGTCGCACTACGCCGCCGTGTTCGAGGAGCTCGAGCGGCTCGACGGTAGCGAGCTGGCCGCGCGCGAGCGGCTGCGCGACGCGATCTTCCGCCGGCTGGGCATCACCTTCGCGGTCTACGGGGACGCCAGCGGCTCCGAGCGCACGTGGCCCATGGACCTGGTGCCGCGCATCCTGCCCGCGGGCGAGTGGAGCCAGATCGAACGCGGCATCGCGCAGCGCATCCGTGCGCTCAACATGTTCCTCGACGACCTCTACGTGGGCGAACGCGCGGCGCTGCGGGACGGCGTGGTGCCGTCGTGGCTGGTGTTCTCCTCCGAGGGCTTCGTGCGCGAAGCCGTGGGCCTGCCCGCGCCGCACGGCGCGCGCTGCGTGGTCGCGGGCATCGACCTGGTGCGCGGCGCCGACGGCGTGTTCCGCGTGCTCGAGGACAACCTGCGCACTCCGAGCGGAATCTCGTACGTGCTGCAGAACCGCGCCGCGCTGACGCGCGTGCTGCCGCGGCTGTCGGCGCGGCATCGGATCCGCCCGGTGCACCACTACGGCTCGTCGCTGCTGGCGGCGTTGCAGGCGCTCGCGCCGCGCGAGAGCACCGGCGGGCCGCGCGTCGTGGTGCTCACCCCGGGCATCTGGAACTCGGCGTACTTCGAGCACGCGTTCCTGGCCCAGCAGATGGGCGCCGAGCTGTGCGAGGGCCGCGACCTCGTGGTGGAAGACCAGGTCGTGTACATGCGCACCACGCGCGGGCTCGAGCGCGTGGACGTGATCTACCGGCGCGTCGACGACGCGTTCGTGGACCCGGCGCTGTTCCGCCCCGACTCGGTGCTCGGCGTGCCCGGGCTCATCTCGGCGCTGCGCGCGGGCAACGTGGCGATCGCGAACTCGCTCGGCTGCGGCGTCGCCGACGACAAGGCGATCTACCCGTTCGTGCCCGATCTCGTGCGCTACTACCTGGGTGAGGACGCGATCCTCCCGAACGTGCAGACGTACCTGTTGTGGGACAGGGAGCAGCGCGACGCTGCGCTCGCGCGGCTCGACCAGCTGGTGGTGAAGCCGGTCGCGGCGTCGGGCGGCTACGGCATCGTCATGGGCCCGCAGTCGACGGCCGAGCAGCTCGAGATCTGCCGCAAGGAGATCCTCGCCGACCCGCGCGGGTTCATCGCGCAGGACCTCGTGCAGCTCTCCACACACCCGACGTTCGTGGACGGCCGGCTCGAGCCGCGCCACATCGACCTGCGGCCCTTCGCGCTGACGGGAACGCGCACGGAGGTGTTCCCCGGCGGGCTCACGCGCGTGGCGCTGCGGCGCGGCTCGTACATCGTGAACTCGTCGCAGGGCGGGGGCTCGAAGGACACCTGGGTGCTCGAAGAGACCGGGGCCGGCTGATGCTCGCCCGCCACGCGGAAGACCTGTTCTGGGCCGGCCGCTACCTGGAACGCGCCGAGGACACCACGCGCATGCTCGACGTGACGTACCACGGGCTGCTCGAGGGCGGCTCGTCCGACGTGGAGGCCGCGTGGCGCAACCTGCTCGAAGCGCTGCAGCTCGCGCACCCGTTCTACGCCAAGCACGAGCAGGTCTCGCCGCGCGCGGTGGCGGAGTTCCTGGTGGCCGACGTGGCGCAGTCGAGCTCGATCATCGCCGCGATCGCGCGCGCGAGAGAGAACGGCCGCAACGTGCGCGAGCACCTCTCCACGGAGCTGTGGGAGACCTTGAACTCGTGCTTTCTCGAGCTCCGCGCGCGCGACCTCGTGGCCGAGCTCGCGGCGCAGCCGCACGAGCTCTACCGCGAGATCCGCACGCGCTGCCAGGCGATCGCGGGCGCGGCGAGCGAGACGATGGCGCGCTCGGATCCGTGGCGTTTCCTGTCGCTCGGACGGCTGGTCGAGCGCGCGGAGATGACCTGCCGCATGCTGCGCGTGCGCGCGAGCCGGCGCGACGCGCGCACGAACTTCCACGACTTCCTGCTCGTGTTGAACTCGGTGTCGGCGCTCGAGGCGTACACGCGCGCGCACGGCGCCGAGATCGATCCTGCGCGCGTGATCGCGTTCCTGCTGCTCGCGCCCGACTTCCCGCGCAGCGTGTTGTACTGCGTGCGCGGCGCCGATGAGCTGCTCGCCGAGCTCGAAGGCGGCGTGCCCACGGTGCGCCCGCGGCGTACGCTCGGCCGCATTCGCGCGGAGCTCGAGTACCAGGACGCCGACGAGCTGCGCGCGTTCGGCGACCGCACCGTGCTCGACCGGGCGCAGTCGGGCATCTGGGAGGTCGCGGAGCTGGTCGAGGAGTCCTTCTTCGCGAGCGGCCCCACGCCGCAGCGACACATCTTCGGGTCACCGTGATGGAGATCTACGAGATCCGCTACTGCTCGCTGTTCCGCTACCCGCAGCCCGTCTGGGACTCGCACAACGTGCTGCGCGCGGCGCCGTGCAGCGACGAACGCCAGATCCTCTTGAGCTACAAGCTCACAGTGACTCCGTCGGCGCGCGTGGTCTCGTACACCGACTACTTCGGCACGCGCGTCGACCTGTTCGGCGTGCCCAAGCCGCACCGCGAGCTCGAGGTGCTGGCCGAAATCCGCGTGGCGCTCGGCGACGCACCGAGCGCGCCGCCGCAGCCCCCGCCGCGCGCGCACCTGGCGCGCGAGTTCCGCGACGCGCACCACGAGTATCTGGTGCCGAGCGCGCACGTGGAGCTCGGCGAGGGCATCTGCCGCGAAGCGCGCGACGCCGTGACGGGCGCGGGCGACGACGCCGCGGCGCTCGGCGCCGCGCTCGCGGCGCACGTGAGCCGCACGCTCGCCTACGCGCCAGGGTCGACGTACATCGGCATCGACGTGAACGAGCTGCAGCGCTCGCGGCGCGGCGTGTGCCAGGACTTCGCCCACTACCTGATCGCGCTGTGCCGCTCGGTGGGCGTGCCCGCGCGCTACGTCTCGGGCTATCTCTTCGCGCAGCGCGGCGACGCCGACCGGACTGCCAAGGAAGAGGTCGTGGTGCAGACGCACGCGTGGGTCGAGATCGCGCTGCCCGGCGCGGGCTGGTGGCCGCTCGACCCGACCAACCGCATGACCGTCGCCGCGAGCCACGTGAAGATCGGCCACGGCCGCGACTACGACGACGTGCTGCCGCTGCGCGGCCTGTACCACGGGCCGTTCCAACACGAGCTCGAAGCGCAGGTGCGCATGAAGCGGCTGGCGACCGGCGAGGCCTGGGGCGTGCCGGGCCGCGCCGCGCCGCGCGCGTTCTAGTCAGCGCGGCGCGCGCGCGAGCCGGTCGAGCGCGTTGCGCGCATAGTCGTCGCGCTCGTCGAAGTCGAGCGCCTTGCGATAGTACGCGCGCGCCAGCTCGCGCTCGCCGCCGCTCTCGTAGAGCCACGCGGCGCGCGTGAAATGTCTCGGGCCGAGGCCCGCGACGGCTTCGGCGGCGATCTGCGGCAGATAGAAGTAGCTCGCGCGCTGCGCGTACATGAGCACGATGGACTCGTCGTGCGGCGCGCCGCGCGCGGCCTCGGCGTAGCGCGGGATCGCTTCGGCGCTGACCCCGCAATTGCGCAGCAGCACCTCGGCGAGCCGGAAGCGGTCCTGCGGCAGCATGGACTTCTCGAGCCGGTCGAGCGCGGCTTCGAGCGGCTCGCCGCCCAGGTCGAGCGGCGCGAGCGTCGCGTCGGAGCGCCCGGCGACGTTGGGCGCGAACTCGGCGTACGGCGAGGCGCCGTTCACGAGCACGTAGTGACCGTCGCCGTCGAAGAAGAAGCTCTTGAAGGTCTCCACCAGGTCGACGCGCCAGAGGCCGCCTTCGCGCACGAGCAGCACGGGCACGAAGTCGCGCGCGGGCGTCCTCGAGGAGACGAACGCGCGCTCGCCGTCGACGTGCACCTCGAGCGCGCCCGAGTGCTCGGTCGCGTCGGCGCGCAGCAGCTCCTCGTACGGCGCGACCGGATAGCGCGCGCGCAGCACGCGGCTGCCTTCGGTGAAGAGCTCGAGCGTGGGGTCGCCGACCAGCTCGCGGCGCGTGCGCTGCAGCGCCGCGGCGCTCTGCAGTGGCTCGGCGGACGGCGCGTAGCGCTCGCGCAGCTCGTCGGGCACGCGCTTCTTGTACTCCGTGTGGGAGGGCAGCTTCGCGAGCGCGACCTGCGCGCCCGCGCCGCCCGAGTGACCCACGAGGAGCTGAGTCAGATGGTCGGGCGCGCCGAGCTCGCCCGGCAGCTTCAGCTCGCCCGACGCCACGCCGTCGAGCAGCACGTCGCGCAGGAAGTGGATCACGTCCATCACGGCCATGCCCGCGGCGCGGTGCGACACGTACGGCACGAGCTGGTCGCGCGCGATGCGCGAGACGATCGCGTCGGGCAGGAGGCCTTCCAGCGAGTACGAGACCTCGATGCGCGCCTGGCCGGCCGCGGCGTCGATCAGCACCAGGATCCCGCCGGTGGGCGCGTCGCGGCCCACGCCGAGCTCGCGGAAGCGGCGCTCGGCCAGCGGCGCGATCGGCTCGCCCTTGCCGCGCGAGGTCTCGACCCGCACGTCGACGCCCAGGTCCGCGCGCGTCTGCGCGCACTGCTTCTCCGCGATCGCCCCGAACGGGAAGAGCAGCTCGGCGGAGTCGGCCACGAACTCCGGTGCGCGCGCGTGCGCCGCGCCGAGCTGCAGGCGGCCGCGGAGCGCCACGCCCGCACACACGAGCGCGGCCGCGAAAAGAGCTCCGGCGACGGCTCTGCGCATGACTCACGCAGAGATCGGCCGATCGGCGCCTCCGCTCTAGTGTCTGGCGAAGCCGAGCTCGCCGAGCTTCGCGGCGATGTCCTTGCCGGCCGTCGCCGTCTTCACCTCGCGGTCGACGTACTGGACGGTGCCGTCCTTGTCCACGTAGAAGGTCCACCGCTTGGCGTACATGCCGCCCAGCGCCGCCACGCCGTAGCTCGCGGCGACCTCGCCCTTCGGGTCCGACAAGAGTACGAGCTGCGCCTTC
>Ga0335076_10001287_pt1 | contig 24193 bp, 28 predicted proteins | sample Lox_Sample_25_FD_206717 | JGI IMG/M metagenome (GOLD analysis project Ga0335076, IMG submission 206717) | Soil microbial communities from Loxahatchee National Wildlife Refuge, Florida, United States - Lox_Sample_2.5 | ecosystem: Environmental > Terrestrial > Soil > Wetlands | place: USA... | reverse complement strand
TTCAAAGCTTTAGGACATCACGGGACGCGCTCGGAGCGACCCCGGGCGAACGGCGTCGACCCGGAGCTGGCGCTTTTCCTCGGCTGCTGGCTGAAGGCACCGCACCGGATCGGAGCACTGGCGCCGTCGAGTCGGTACCTCGCCCGGGCGATGGCGCAGCAGGTCGATATCCGTCAGGCGCGTCTCGTCATCGAGCTCGGCGGCGGCACCGGCAGCATCACCCGCGCGCTGCTCGCCGCGGGGCTGGCGCCCGAAAGGCTCATCGTGGTCGAGCGCGAAGAGCGGCTCCATCGCCGGTTGGTGGAGCAATTCCCGGGGCTGCGCGTGCTGCGCGGCGATGCGGCGCAGCTGGTAGCGCTGCTGCGCCCTTTGGGCATCAGCAGCGCCTCGGCCATCGTCTCGAGCCTGCCGCTGCTGTCGATGCCCAAGCGCCTGCGCCATCGCATCGTCGAGCAGAGCTTTGCCCTGCTCGGCGAGCGCGGATCGCTGGTGCAGTTCACCTATGGCATAGCCTCGCCTTTGCCGGCGCGCGACTTCGCCATCTCCGGCCGCGTCGCGGCCCGCGTCTGGCGCAACCTGCCGCCGGCCTTCGTCTGGCGCTTCGAGCGCACCGCGGGCACGATCGCCAAAGTGGCGTAACGTCAGACGACAGAGGAGAGACGACGGACGACAGAAAGCGATCGCATCTGTCCTCTGTCGTCCGTCCTCTGTGGTCCTATTTCCCGCAATACGCCTCGAGACGGTAGCCGTCGGGATCGACGATGAAGGCGGCGTAATAGCCGGTGCCGTAATCGGCGCGCAGCCCCGGCGCGCCATTGTCCTTGCCGCCCGCGGTCAGCGCCGCCTGGTGGAAGGCATCGACCGCGGCGCGGTTCGGCGCGGAGAAGCAGAGATGGAGCCCCGATTTCTCGTCCGCCGGCACCGGGTGCTCGGCCGCCAGCACCCAGAGCCCGGCATGGCCGTCGCCATAGCCGAGCGAGGTCGAGCCGTCATGCAGCAGCCGGTAGCCCAGCGGCTTCAAGGATGCGCTGTAGAAGCGCCGTGCCGCGTCGATGTTGCGCACGCCGAGCGAAACATGGTCGAGCATTTTGCCGCCCTTTCTATAACCATCAAGCCGGTTATATGGCATCATACCGGCCAGACCTTGTCAACCCTCATGTCGGTTAGTATGGGAATGACATGATCGACGGAGCCGATACGCCCTGGATTGCCGCGCCCGGCGAGGAGCTCTGCCTCGATTTCGCCAATACCCGCTATTGGCGCGGCACCGCCGAGCCGAGGGAGGAGCTGCGCGGCTTTGCCGAGCTCGTCGCCTGGTGCGCCGCCAAGACCGGGCTACCGGCGGCGCGGGCCGAAATGCTCGCAGCCTGGGCCGCGGCCGAGCCCGCGGCAGCGGTGGCACTGCGGACCGAGGCCATCGAGCTGCGCGAGGCGATCTATCGCCTCTTCTACGCCTTGGCCGAGAAATCCGCGCCCCTGCCGGTCGCTCTCGCGTGGCTCAACCGGGCGCTGGCGGCGGTGGCGGAGCGGCGTGCGATCGCTGCGACGGAAGCGGGCTTCGGCTGGCGCGTTGGCGAGGGCGCGCCCGGCGCGATGCAGCTGTTGACGCCGGTGCTGTGGTCGGCGGGGGATCTGCTGGTGGGCAAGCGGCTCGCCAAGGTCCGGCATTGCGCCAATCCCGACTGCGAGTGGCTGTTCATCGACGACAGCAAAAGCGGCAATCGACGCTGGTGCTCGATGAGCGCCTGCGGCAACCGCGCCAAGGCGCATCGCCATTACGCGCGCAAGAAAGGACGGGCGGTGTGACGGAGGCGCGTTGCCGCCTCTTGCCGCGCGCCGGCGGTGGCGCAAGGATCACGCCATGTCGCGCTCCGAGCGGTTGCTTGCGCTGATCCAGATTCTGCGGCGGCATCGCCGGCCGGTGGCCGGCGCCGTGCTGGCCTCCGAGCTCGGTGTCTCGCTGCGCACCATCTATCGCGACATCGGCAGCCTTGCCGCCACCGGCGCGCCGGTCGAAGGCGAGGCCGGCGTCGGCTTCGTGCTGCGCGAGGGCTACACGCTTCCGCCGCTCATGTTCAACGCCGAGGAGATCGAGGCGGTGGTGCTCGGCTCGCGCATGGTGGCGCAATCCGCCGACGCGCCGCTCGCCCGCGCGGCGCGCGACGCGCTGGCCAAGATCACCGCGGTGCTGCCGGAAAACCGGCGCGACGATGTGGCGAGCCTGGGGCTGCTGTCGGCGCCGCGCCGGCCGGCGGCGCCTGACGGCGTCGATCTCGCGCTGCTGCGCCAGGCGATCCGCGCCGAGCGCAAAATCTGGATCAGCTATGGCGACGAGGTTGGCAACCGTACCGAGCGGCGGATCTGGCCGATCGCGCTCACCTTCTACGAGCGGGTGCGGCTGCTCGCCGCCTGGTGCGAGCTGCGCCAGGCCTACCGCCATTTCCGCACCGATCGCATCCTCGCGCTGGCCGAGACGGGAGACCCCCTCCCGCGCCGGCGCCGCGTGCTGATGCGCGAATGGCGCGCGACCGAAGGGCTGCCGGAATTCGATTAGCAAGCACCGCTCCTGACAGGATCTGTCAGCGCCGCGGCTTAGAGTGCGGACTTCCGTTCTCCGTTCGGGAGTCTCGCAATGAGCACGCTTCGAGATCGCTCGGCTGCGCCGCGGCGGCGGACGCTGTGGTGGCTCGTGGTCTTTGCCGTCACGCGCCTGATGGCGATGCTGGCGACATGGCGCCGGCGGGCCCGCTCGCGGCGCGCGCTCGCCCGTTTTGCCGCGCATGAGCTGCGCGACATCGGCATCAGCGAGGGCGAGCGCTGGCATGAATGCGCGAAGCCGTTCTGGCGGGGGTAGCGCTGAGGCTCGTCCGAGCGGTGCGGCTCTCGCGATTGCTGCGCAATCGCTGTCGCCGCCAAGGACGAAGGCGCTAAACGCGTTCGCCTTAGGCCCTCGGGCCTTTCGGCAGCGCGTCGGTGATGCCCGGCCCCGGGCGCAGCCCGTCGGTGATGTCGGGCTTCGGCTGGCTCGCGGCGGCGAGCTGCTTCAGCGGCGTTTCGATGCCGTGCTTGATCTTGCCATAGACGGCGGCGACGCTGTGCGGCGTGTGGTCGCCGCGATCGAAGAAGAGCTGCGGGTTCTGCCGCGCCGCGGCCGGCACGACATCGGCGGCGGGCTGCTCGGCATCGGTGGCGCGGGCGCGCAGGAAGCGGATCGCGCCGGTCGCGCCGAGGAGATGCGCCAGATGGAGCTCGGCGGGGCTCGCCTTGCGGTGAAAGGCGTGCTGCAGCGCCGCCGCGTTCTGCTTGGCGAGCTCTCCCGCCATGATGCCGGAGAGCTTCACATCCGTGCGCAGATCCAGGATCTGCCGCTCGGTGGCGCGGTCGGTGACGCCGAGATGGCCGTTCGGCAGCGTGACGATCTGCTTCGCGAGGTCGCCATAGCCGAACTGGGCGCCGTGATCGTGCATCATCTGCAGCCAGGTCTGCGCCGTGAACTGGAACAGGCCCGAGGCGCTGGAGTGGCGCTGGCGCGCATGGATGCTGCCGCGCAGCCCGCTTTCGGCGCTGGCCTGCGCCACCAGGAAGTCGAAATCGACGCCGGTGGCGGCGCTGGCCTGCTTCAGCGAATCGACGATCTCGGGCGAGAGCGGCCGCCCCGCCACGATCAATCCCGCGAGCTGCTCTTCGGCCATTACCGGCTTCCCCTGCGCATCAGACGCGGCAGCGCGTCACGCCGATCATGCAGTCGCGGCCGACCAGCGCGGCGAGCCGCTCCTCGCTCCAGCCTTCCGTCCCCGCCGGCCGCTCGGGCAGGACGAGGTAGCGCATATCGGCCGTCGAATCGTGGACGCGCAGCTCGACATCGTCGCCGAGAACCGTGCCGAATTCCTGCAGCACCGCCCGTGGCTCGCGCACCGCGCGGCTGCGATAGGCGCGGCTCTTGTACCAGTCGGGCGGCAATCCCAGCAGCGCGCGCGGATAGCAGGAGCAGAGCGTGCAGACGATGAGGTTGTGGAGCGTCGCCGTATTTTCGACGACGAGGAGCCGGAACGCTCCCATATCGTAGCCGAGCTCGCGCACCGCCGCCGTTCCGTCGGCGAGGAGGCGGGCCTTGAAGGCGGGATCGGTCCAGGCGCGCGCGACGACGCGCGCGCCCTGCGCCGGGGTGCGCGCATCCATTGCCTCGACGGCGCGGCGCACATCCTCGGCGGTGAAGATGTTTTTCGCGATCAGCAGCTCGCGGACCGCGATTTCCATCACCTGGTAATAGCCGAGCCGCTCCGGCGCTGCTTCATGCGGCGGATGGGCATGGCCGTGGCGGTGATCGTGCGCCGGGTCGTGGGTATGGACGTCGCTGCTCATTCTTGTCCTTCCCTCAGCGCGCGGGCTCGAGCCAGTGCTGATAGATCTCGACTTCGATCGTGTCGGCGGCCGGACCGGCGTAATCCGGCCACAGCTCGCGCTGGCGGAAGCGCACGCGGTACAGCGGCTGCGCCGGCAAGCCGGGCCGATTGTAGGCGAGCTCTTCGGGGTTGGGAAACGCGCCGCACAGCCGCTCGATCTCGCCGGTCTGGCCGCGAATATACCAGGGGGTGCGGATATGGCCGGGGGGATCGGCGCGGCGCACCCGGACGCGCGCGCCCGGCGCGAAGCGGGGCTCGACCGCGCTCACTGCCTCGCCTCGCGCGCCTCGATCTCGGCCATGGCGCGGCCGAGCTCGTCGCTGGTGAGGACGCCGCGCTGCAGCAGCGTAAGCGTGATGGCGGCGATCCAGCGCTCGTAATAGCTCATCTTGTCGTAAGCGTCGGGCGCCAGCGCTTCGATATTGCGCCGGAGCTGGTCGACACGCAGCAGCTGGCGCTCCGCGAGCAGCACCATCAGCGCATCGACGCGCTTCTCCCAAAGCGCGTAATCGTGTTCCTGGCGCGCGACCGGGCCTGCCGGCAAGCCGCCCATGTCGTGATGTTGGCGCATCCCGCTCTCCTCCGCGGCCATATTGTCCGCGACCGCCGCGCGGCGGGCAAGGGGCATCGGCGGCGCCGGCCGCCCCGTTAAGCATTTCCCCCGCTTTTAACCGATCCTTCAGCGCTCCTCCCCTATCGCTTCGGGATGCGCCCGGACAAGGCGAAGAAGCTGCAGCAATTGCTGGCGTCACTGTCCTCGCGGCAGGCGACAGCGGTGGCGCGCGGCATCGAGACCGAGCGTGCGCTCGGCCGGAAGACGCTGCCGAGCGAGGCCATTCTCGAGGCGCTGCGGCCGCAGCTCCGCCTCACCGGCGCCAAGCGCGTGCCGACCTTGCAGCGCCTCGCCTGCCTGGCTTTCGAGGATTTCCTCACCGACCGCAACGACGATCCGCGCCCGCCGGGGCTCATCGCCCGCCTCGCCGTCGAGCCGTGGTGGCAGGCATTGCTGCAGGTCGCCGGCGCCGAGATCACAGGCTTCGACGCGGAGCTGAAAGAGCTGGTGGCGCGCAACGACGAGGCCGGGATCGCGCTGCTCGGCGATACCGTGGCGCGCGCCGCGCGCGGCTGGACCGAAGGCGTGCTGGCGCAGCTCCAATCGCGCAAGGGCGACCGCGCGCTGAAGCAGCTCTTCACCGATCCGCTGCTGATCGTGGATCTGCGCGAGATCGCCCGGGTGCTGCCCTTGGGCGGCGCGGTGCGCAGCGGCATCGATGCCGTGATCCGCGTCGCCGGCAAGAACGGCGAGGCGCAAGGCCGCCGCCTGCTCGATCTCGGCCCCGCCACGGTGACCGAGGCCAAGCAGCAATATGAGCGCTTGAGCGACGCCTTCGGCGTCGATGCCAGCTATTTCGCCCTTGGACTCCTCAACAAGCTCGAGCGCGCCTGGGCCATCCTGCGCCTCGGCCGCGCGCTCTCCTGGAAGCCGAACGACGCGATGGTGCGCGATACCGAGTTCGGCGTCATCGGCGAGCGCCTGATCACCGATCTGCGCCATCAGGCGCGCGCCGTCGCGATTCTGGCGCGGGCGCGCGATGCGCTCGACAAGCTGCACGCCCTGCAGGCGAAACTCGGCGACTACATCGAGGATGCCGAAGGGTTGCTCGGCGAATTCGGCTTCCGCCGCGACAGCGCCTGGGGCGAAGCCATTCTGGCGACGCGCGCCGAAGTGGCGCGCGCGGTGGCCGACCAGCTCGTGCCGCGGATCGGCGAAGCGGTGCTGGCCGTGCTGCCGCAGACGCAGCGGCCGGGCTCGCGGCGCGTGGTCTCGGTGCCGGATTCGACGCGCCCGCCGGAGCACCGCGTCACCGCGCGCGCCACCGAGGCGGCGCGCTTCCTGCGCTTCCTGCTGCAACGCGGGGCGCGCCACGGGCTCGGTGTCGCCGCGCGCGAGATGTCGGAGCAGATCGGCGTGGAGGTGGATCGGCGCGCAACCCAGCTCCTCGACGAGCTTCGCGCCGCGCCGCAGAACCCGATCATCCCCGCGCAGATCGCTGCGGCGCAGCAGGTCCTGGACGCGCTCTTCGACAACGGCAGCGGCGATTTGCTGGCGCGGCGCTTGCGCAACGCCCAAGCCGCCGGGCAATCCGGCGGCAGCGTCTACGGGCTGAAGAGCTGACCGCTTCGCGCCGAACCGACCTAGAGCGTCTTCAGGATCGCCGCGCGCTTCGACTCATACTCTTCCGGCGTGATCAGCTTCTGGTCGAACAGCAGCTTCAGCCGGCGCAGGCGCTGCACCGTCTCGTCGACGCCGGCAACGGCCGAGGCAGCGGGCGCGACGGAGGAACCGCTGTCGACGGCGGCCGGCGCGCTGTCCGCGGCCATGGTCGCGGCGGCCGGGGCCGGGGCGGCCGATGGCATCGCCGCCGGCTTTTCCGGCGGTGGCGGCGGAGCGGCCTCTGAATCGGCGGCGTCGCCATCCGCATCAGCCGTATCGGCGGCGGGTTTGTCGGCGGCCGCGACCTTCGCCGTGTCGACCGGCGTCACCGGCACCGCCGGTGGCGCAGCATCCTGCGCCGCGCTGTCGGCACTGTTCGTGACGGTGACGTCGTAGACCCCTGCCGTCGTGTCGGCGGGCTCGGGCGCCGGCTTCGCTGCGACGGAGCCGACGAAACGCTGCGCTCTCAGCAGATCCGCGTAAGAGGTGCCGGTGGCGAGCACGGCGAAGCGGCATTCGCCGTAAAAGCTGCGGCCGACGAGAAATTCCTTGCCGGCATGCTTGGCCGCGACGCCTTCGAAGGCCAGCTCCTTGCCGAGCTCCGCGCTCTTGTCGAAGGTCGCCTTCTGCAGCTTGAAACCCTGCGCCTCGGCGTCGTGCCGCACATTGTCGATGGCGTCGAACTGGCTCATCTTGGCGTAGTCGAGATCGTGCGCGCAGGAGCAGCTCGCCTTCTCGCTATAGCCGCCCTCGGCAAAAGCGTAGTCGTTCCCGCCTTTCTTGCTCTCGGCGGTGGGCGGAGCGCTGAAGTTCACGGTGTAGGGGCAGCGATCCGGGCTAACGATCGCCGCTGATGACGCCGGTGCCGCGGCTTCGGGTGTTGCGGCGACGGGGGCTGCAGCGGCGACCAGCGTCGTGCCTGCGCCCTTGCCGAAGCGCGCATGCTTCAGGAGATCGAGCATCTCCGCCTTGACCGCGGCGAGGTCCTTGGTCGCGTGGGGATAGCAGACATTGCCATAGGCCTCGGACCGCGCCGGCGCGCCGGGCTCGGCGTAGAACTTGCCGCGGAAGATGAAGCAATTGTACTCGGCCGAAGCTTGCGCGAGGTAGGTGAAGGGGCCGAGCCGCTCGAGCTGCGCCGGCTCGAACACGATGCCGCGCGCGCGGAATGGCGGCAGATCGAGATCCTCGCGGATGAGGTCGGCGTCGCTTTCATCGGAGAAGGTGCCGCGCTGCAGCACCTCGTAGGTGATGGCACCGCCGTCCTTGAGATCGATGCGCTCGACATAGCGGTCGCCATAGGTGGCGACCTCGCGCCGCAGCACCGGGTCCTCGTTCCAGAAACCGACCTCGCCGGCATGGCGATCGATCTCCTCGAACGCGCCGCCGGGTCCGGCCGGCGGCGGCTTTGCCGAGAGCGTCGGCGTGAACACGGCGGGCGTGATGCCGGCGGCGTCATAGACCGTGCTCGTCGACCGCACCGGGCTGAAAGAAGTGTAGCCCTGCCCCGCATCGGATGCGGTGCCGGTGCCGCTCAGCACCGGGCCATGCGCCGGGGTGTAGGGCGGGTAGTAGGGCTGGCAACCCATTAGGGCTACCAGCGACACAGCAGGCAGCATCCTGTGCACCATGGGAGTCCTCACCTAGCCGCGGCCCCCGATGGCGTAAACGTCGTCGCGCTATCATGAGTTGCGCAGCCCTGGGCATGATCTTTGTAGTGAGGCGAGCAAAGACTTTGTGATTACTTCGCGCGCACAGTGGATCGCCGCGACATTTTCTTGCCACAGCAGTCTTAACGAAGCGCCGCCAAAAACTTCGGACCGAACCCAGAGGTTGGGGTCGTTGGCCCCGCCCGGGTCTTGGCACCGGTCCGCCTTCCCGCTTTAACTCGGTGGCGGCAGGCCGCTGAACCCGAGGAGAGTGGCGGATGGATATCGGCTTTTGCGGTACCGGGCGGATGGGCGCGGCGATGGTGCTGCGGCTGTTGGATCAGGGACATCGTCTCACCCTGTGGAACCGCACCGCGGCGAAGGCGGAGCCGTTGCTCCAACGCGGCGCGCGCTGGGCGAAGAGTCCGGCCGAGATCGCGCGCGGGCACGACATCACCCTTACCATCCTCACCGATGCGAGCGGCGTCGAGGCGGTTTATCTCGGTCCCGACGGGCTCCTTGCCGGCGCCGTCCAAGGCAAGCTCTTCATCGAGATGAGCACCTTGCCGCCCGACGCCATTCGCAGCCTGGCCGCGCGGGTTCGGGCCGCCGGCGCAGCGCTCGTCGAGTGTCCGGTCGGCGGTACGGTGGGCCCCGCGCGCGAAGGCAAGCTGCTGGGACTGGCCGGCGGCGATGCCGCCGATTTCGCGCGCGCCAAGCCGATCCTGGAGCAGCTCTGCCGGCGCGTCGAGCATCTCGGCGCCAATGGCAATGGCTCGGCGATGAAGCTCGCCATCAACCTGCCCCTCGCCGTCTACTGGGAAGCGCTGCGCGAGGCCATGTCGCTCATCGCCGGCACCGGCATCGATCCGGCCAAGGCGCTCGAGATCATGGGCGAGAGCTCGGGCGGCGCCAACGCGCTGAAGAGCCGCGCCGGCAAGATCGCCACCGCGCTTGCCGGCGGCAGTCCCGATGTCGGCTTCGACATCGACGGCATCCGCAAGGATCTCCGCATCATGGCGGCGGTGGCAAAAGTGGCCGGGCGCGATCTCCCGGTCGCGGCGACGGCGCTCGAGAGCTATGACGCGGCCGCGGGCGAAGGCTGGGGCGGGCGCGACGGCTCCTCGCTCGTCGCCTGGCGTACCGGCAGGACGGCGTGAGCTCGGGAAGTGGAGTCGTCAGTTCTCAGTTGTCGGTCGCAGTTCTCACCGAACTGAGAACTGAAGACTGAAGACTTTGGAGATCGGCGTCTACGCGGTGCTGTGATCTGGGCTTCGACTATTTCCAGCGGCGCTCACTGCGCAGATTCTATTGAAAATAATTTCTTCGCGCGCCGAATGCACTGCTGTTTAGACGATTTTCACAGATTTGCGCAAAAAATAATCAGGTGGGCCAATAACCGTCGTGTGAGAGCCATGAAACGGAGCATCGTCTGGCAGATGCTTCTGCCGATCCCGGTGATTTCGGGCATCGCCATCGTTGGCGCCGCTTTTCTCGTGCCACCGCTCATCGCCAGCGACGCGACCGACAATGCGGTGGAGCAGGCGCGCGCCACGGTGAGTGAACTCACCACGCTGCGCGCCTATTACACACGCGAGATCGTCGCCAAGGTGAAGGGCGTCGGCGGCCTGAAGATCGGTTTCGACCATGCGGGCAAGACCGACACCATTCCCTTGCCCGCCACCATGATTCTCGATCTGAGCGCCCTGGTGAAACAGCAGGGCACGGCCTTCAAGCTTTACAGCCCCTACCCCTTCCCCAATCGCGCCGGCCGCCAGCTCGACCCCTTTGGCACGGCGGCCTGGGATTTCCTGTCGAAGAATCCTGACGGCGTCTTTCAGCGCCGCGAGACGGTCGACGGCAAGGACATGGTGCGCGTCGCCGTCGCCGACCGGATGGTCGATCAGGCCTGCGTCGATTGCCACAACACCTTCCCCGGCTCGCCCAAGACCGATTGGAAGCTCGGCGATGTCCGCGGCGTGCTCGAAGTCGACAATGATTTGGGCCCCGCTCTCGCCCGCGGCAGCTCGCTCACGCATATCATCCTGCTCGGCGCCGGCCTGGTTGCCGGCCTGCTGGCGCTGGCGGCAGCTTTCCTCGCGCGCCGCATCAGCGTGCCGATCCAGCGCATGACGGCCGCGATGCAGCGCCTTGCCGAAGGCGATGGCGATGGCGAAATCCCGGCCTTGGAGCGCCAGGACGAAGTCGGCACCATGGCCGCCGCCGTCGTCGTCTTCAAGGAGAACGCGCAGAAGGCCCAGGCGCTCGAGGCGCAGCGGCGCGAGGAAGAGGCGCGCAAGACGGCACGGCAAGGGCGCATCGAGGGACACATCACCGCCTTCGAGCGCAAGGTCGGCGACGCGCTCGCCGCTTTGACCGCCGCGTCGAGCGAGATGCAGGCGACGGCCGAGGGCATGTCCGCCACGGCCGAGCAGACGAGCCGGCAGGCTTCCGCCGTGTCCGCGGCCTCGGAGCAGGCGGCGACCAATGTCTCGACCGTCGCGGCCGCGAGCGAGGAGATGACGTCGTCGATCGCCGAGATCGGCCGCCAGATCGCGCAGTCCGGCGCGATCGCCGCGCAGGCGGTCGAAGAGGCGGCCCGCACCGGCGCCACCATGCAGGCGCTCGACGGCACCGCGCAGAAGATCGGCGAGGTGGTGCAGCTCATCAATGACATCGCCTCGCAGACCAATCTGCTCGCCCTCAATGCCACGATCGAAGCGGCGCGCGCCGGCGAAGCCGGCAAGGGCTTCGCCGTCGTGGCGTCCGAGGTCAAAGGGCTCGCGGCACAGACCGCCAAGGCGACCGAGGAGATCGGTACCCAGATCGCGGCAATGCAAAATGCCTCGAAGGGCGCGGTCGAGGCGATGAGCCGCATCGATCAGACCATCGCCCGCATCAACGAGATCGCCGGCTCGATCGCCGCGGCCATCGAGCAGCAGGGGGCGACGACGCAGGACATCACGCGCAATACTCAGGAAGCGGCGCGCGGCGCCGGCGAAGTCACGCGCAACATCGCCGGCGTCGACCAGGCCGCGGGCGCAACCGGCACGGCCGCGAGCCGCGTGCTCGCCTCGGCCGGCGGCCTCACCGAACAGGCGCACAGGCTGCGCGGTGAGGTCGACCAATTCCTGGCGAACATCCGCGCCGCGTAGCATCTCATCCGCGTAGCATGCCATCCCCTCCCCCCTTGAGGGGGAGGGGCTATTCTCTCTGGGGCTATTCTCTCTGATGAAAGCGCGACGTTGGTCGTGCTTTCATCGCGTCCGCGGGAACGCCATACTTGCGGAAGACAGGGGAGAAGAAAGCGGCATGACCGAGCGCATCGGCATCATCATGAACGGCGTCACCGGGCGCATGGGGACGATTCAGCATCTCGTCCGCTCGATCCTGGCGCTGCGCCAGGAGGGCGGCGTGCGGCTCGGCGACGGACGTAGCGTGCTGCCGGAGCCGGTGCTGGTCGGGCGCAACCGCGACAAGCTGGAGCAGCTCGCCCGCGCGCATGGCATCGAGCGCATCGCCACCGATCTCGATGCGGCGCTGGCCGACAAGCGCGACGCCATCTATTTCGACGCGGTCACCACCGATCTGCGCCAGGTCAATCTCGAGCGGGCGATCGCCGCCGGCAAGCACATCTATACCGAAAAGCCGACGGCGACCTCGACCGAAGCCGCGCTGGCGCTCTATCGCCGCGCCAAAGCCGCCGGCATCAAGCATGGCGTGGTGCAGGACAAGCTGTTCCTGCCCGGCCTGGTCAAGCTCCGCCGCCTGAAGGAAGCGGGCTTCTTCGGGCGCATCCTGACCGTCAAAGGCGATTTCGGCTATTGGGTGTTTCCCGGCGACGGCGTCGCGGCGCAGCGCCCGTCCTGGAACTATCGCAAGGCAGCGGGCGGCGGCATCATTCTCGACATGCTCTGTCACTGGCGCTACGTGCTCGACGGGCTCTTCGGCGAGGTGCGCGCGGTGAGCTGCCGCGGCGCCCTGCTGATCGACAAGCGCTGGGACGAGCACGGCAAGCCCTATGCCGCCGATGCCGAGGACGCCGCCTTTGCCACCTTCGAGCTCGACGGCGGCATCATCGCCCAGATCAACAGCTCCTGGCAGACGCGCGTGCGCCGCGACGATCTCGTCACCTTTCAGGTCGACGGCACCGACGGCTCGGCGCTGGCCGGCTTGACGCGCTGCTGGATCCAGCCCAAAGCGGCGACGCCGAAGCCGGTGTGGAATCCGGACGAGCGGCGCAGCGACGATTTCCTGGCGCAATGGCAGGAAGTGCCGGATACCGAGACCTATCCCAACGGCTTCAAGGCCGAGTGGGAGCTCTTCCTGCGCCACGTGCTGGAGGACGCGCCGTTCGCCTGGGATTTGCTCGCCGGCGCCAAAGGCGTGCAGCTCGCCGAGCTCGGCTATCGCAGCTCGGCGGAGCGGCGCTGGCTCGACGTGCCGAAGCTCGCGGGGTGAGATCATGGCGACGCTGATCCTGCCGCAGCGCGACGGCAGCCTCGCCCGCTACACCACGCGGCCGCCGCGGCGCTTTCCCGCGCGGAGCGTGCCCTTCACCCGCATCGCGCTGGCAGCGGCGCATGTCGTCGCCGCGCCGCTCGCTGATGCCGATCCCTGGCTCGAGGCGCGGCTCGATTGGGACGCGACCATCGCCTATCGCCGCCATCTCTGGAGTCTCGGCCTCGGCGTCGCCGAGGCGATGGACACGGCGCAGCGCGGCATGGGCTTGGACTGGCCGACCTCGCTCGAGCTGATCCGTCGTTCGATCGCGGCGGCGAAGGACATGCCCGGCGCGCTCCTCTATAGCGGCGCCGGCACCGATCACCTGCCGCCGGGACCGCAGCCGCTCGATCGGGTGATCGCGGCTTACGAGGAGCAGATCGGCGCGATCGAGGCGGCGGGCGGGCGCATCATCCTGATGGCGAGCCGCGCCCTCGCCGCGGCGGCGCGCGGCGCCGAGGATTACGCGCGGGTCTATGACCGCATCCTCGGCCAGCTTCGCGACAAGGCGATCATGCATTGGCTGGGCGACATGTTCGACCCCGCGCTGAGCGGCTATTGGGGCCACGCCGATCTCGACCGCGCCAGCGCTGTTCTGCTCGACATCATCAAGCGCCACCAGGCGAAGATCGACGGCATCAAGATCTCGCTGCTCGACAAGGCGCGCGAGGTGACGCTGCGCCGGCGCCTGCCGGCGGGAATCCGCATGTATACCGGCGATGATTTCAATTACGCCGAGCTCATCGCCGGCGATGGCGAGCGCCATTCCGATGCGCTGCTCGGCATCTTCGATGCCATCGCGCCGGCGGCCGCGGCGGCACTCTCGGCACTGGCCGCCGGCGACGATCACGCCTTCCACGACATCCTGGCGCCGACCGTGCCGCTGTCGCGGCACATCTTTGGCGCGCCGACGCGCTTCTACAAGACCGGCGTCGTGTTCATGGCCTATCTCAACGGCCATCAGCGCCATTTCGCCATGGTCGGCGGCCAGCAAAGCGCGCGCTCGCTGCTGCATCTCGCCGAGCTGTTCCGTCTCGCCGACGATGCGGGGCTGCTCGCCGAGCCCGACCTCGCCGCCAGCCGCATGGCAGGGCTGCTGCGGCTCTACGGCATCGAGAGCTGATGCGCGACCTCAGCGAAGGCACGCGCTGCCTCTCGCTCAACACCGCGACCCTGCGCGGTCAATGGGATCTGCGCCAAACGATCGATGGCATCGCGCGCGCCGGCATTCCCGGTATCTCGCCCTGGCGCGACCAGTTCCAGGCGATGGGTGTTGCCGCGGCAGCGCAAGCGATCCGCAGCCACGGTCTCGCCGTCACCGGGCTTTGCCGCGGCGGCATGTTCACCAGCTTCGACCGCGCCGGGCTCGCGCGCGCGCTCGACGACAATCGCCGCGCGGTCGACGAGGCGGCGGCGCTCGGCGCGCGCTGTCTCGTTGTGGTGGCCGGCGGGCTCGCGCCGGGCTCGCGCGACATCGCCGCGGCACGCGCGCTGGTCGGCGACGGCATCGCAGCACTGCTGCCGCATGCGCGCGCTTGCGGCGTGCCGCTCGCCATCGAGCCGCTCCATCCCATGTATGCCGCCGATCGCGCCTGCATCAATACGCTGAAGCAGGCGAACGATCTCTGCGATGCGCTGGGCGACGGCGTCGGCGTTGCCGTCGATGTCTATCATGTCTGGTGGGATCCCGATCTGGCGCACGAGATCGCCCGGGCCGGCGCGGCGCGGCGCCTTCTCGCCTTTCACATCTGCGATTGGCTGGTGCCGACCACCGACCTGCTGCTCGACCGCGGCATGATGGGCGATGGCGTCATCGATCTCCGCCGCATTCGCGGCTGGGTCGAGGCGGCCGGCTATGACGGGTTCTGCGAGGTCGAGATCTTCTCGAAGGAGAATTGGTGGAAGCGGCCTGGCGAAGAAGTGATCGCCACCTGCATCGAGCGCTATCGCCGGGTCTGCTAGCATCTTCCCGAGAGATAGACCGGCGCACTGTCTTCACCCGGTGCCACAGGGGATGCGCATGCGGCAATGTCTCGTCACCCTCGCCATTCTCGCGCCGGTGGCGCTCGCCGGCTGCGGCACCGGCGCGCCGACCTGCCAATTTCTGGCGCCGCCGATCATGCCCGAAGCCGGGATCATCGGCAGGCTCGCCGATCAATCGCAGCAGCCGATGCTGCCCTACAATCCCGATTGGGTCTCGTCCGATCCGTCGCTGCCTCTCATCGGCTCGCCCGGGAATCCCTGCGCCGGCCAGCCCGGTCATCCGGGCCGGCTGTCCTAGTCCAGGCGCGGCCGCGAGCGACGGCAAGCCAGAGCAGCAGCAGCGCCGCGGCGATCGCGGCCCAGAGCCAGAGCGGCGCGCGCAGCATCGCACCGCCGAGCAATACCATCGCCACGGTGAGCGGCAGGATGCCGAGCGCGGTCGTCCAGAGGAACGTCCACCACGACACCCCCATGAGCCCGGCCGCGTAATTGACCAGGTTGAAGGAGATCAGCGGCACCAGGCGCACATAGAGCAACGTGCCCGGACGCGGCACGATCTGCGCGAGGCGCTGAAACCGCGCCTCGGACAGAACCAAGCGGACGAAGCCGCGGCCCAGCCAGCGCGCCAGCGCGAAGGACAGCGCCGCGCCGAGCATGGCGCCGGCCCAGGTGAGCGCAATGCCGATGAGCGGGCCGAACAGCATGCCGTTGGCGAGCGGAATGATCTCGGCGGGGAGCGGCACGAAGGAGTGCAGCACCATGAGCGCGATCGAAGCGAGCGCGCTCCACGCGCCCCAGGCGCGAACGAAGCGCTCCACCGCGGCTTCATCGAGCGCGGCAAGGTCGACGCCATGGCGCTTGAGCAAGTGCCAGAGCACGAAGATCAGCGCGCCGAGCAACAGCCCGGCGGCGAGCATGATCGCCGCGTCGCGGCGCGAGCCGTTCTTCATTTCCATCGCATGCCGGCGCGGTTGCACCCTTACCCGCCCTTTCACACGAAACCAGGAAGAGTGTGTCAAGCAAAAAGCGCCGGGAGGGGCCTACGCCCCTGGTGTACACCAACGACGGTTTCATTCGAGTGAGCGACTGACGCAGGTCGAGGGTGCTGCGCGCCGCGGACATCATAGCACGGGACCCCTCACCCTGGCGGCGCGCGCACGCCGCGGCGAGACCGTGCTCAAGCGGGCGACAGGGTCTCGCTCTCAGCCGGAGCGGCGATGCCCTCATCGCCGGCGGGCGGCACGGCCGCCTCGGCGGCGTCATCGGCGGAACTCGGCTTGGGCTTGCGGTCGAAGCTCGCAAGCGAGGGCGATTTGTCGATGATCTCCTCGAGAATCATGCGCGCCGTATCGAGATCGTCGAGCAGGCCTTGCGGCACCTTGTCGGGCGCCTTTTCGAGAACGGCGCGCGCCTGGTTCAGCGCGTCGATCTCGTGGATGAAGGTCTCGCGCGCGCCGATCGGCAGCCACGGATTGGCCGAGAGGGCGAAGCAGAATTTGAGGCAGGCTTTGACGGTGAGGATCAGGATCTCCTGCTCCTCGTGATTGACCGCAGCGGCGACGATGCTCGCCTGGCGCGAGCGCAGATCCTTCAGCTGCTGGATGCGGCCGCGGATGACCGCGACCAGCGCCGCATGCTCATTGATCTTGGCGCGAAACGTCCAGTAGGGCTCGAAGGAATGCTGCTGAATCGCGATGTAGGCATGCTCGGCCAGCGACGCCGCCTCGGCCCAGAGACGTTTCAGCGCCTGCACCAGATCGGCCATCGAGGCCGGCACGGAATGGCGCAGACTTTCCTGCCAGCGGAAGCTTGCCGCGCGTGCGGTCGTCGCCATCGCTCTGCCCTGTTCGACCCTGCCGCTGATCGTGGCTCGGCAAAGCTTGCGAAGCACATAAAATTGTCTGCAATTTTAGCGAATCAGCGCGCCAGGTATTCGGCGATCGCGCGCGGCAGCGCGGGAAATTGCCGGCACAGCTCGATGACCACCTCGTTGCCCGCTTCGGCGGCGGGCAATTCGGCCTCGCCAACCGGCAGGGAGAGGCCGCGCGCTTGGTCGGCTTCGGTCGGCTCCGCCCGCCAGATCTCAATGGAATGCGTCATCGGCGGGCCTCTCTACACGATCTAGAGTGGCATAATGACCGATGCTGGTTAACCAAAGGTTAGGACGGAAAATTCGGACGGCGGAGAAACCAGCGCGCGATGAAGCGGTCGAGCGCGATCGGCCCCGGACCGCGCGTCAGGATGAACAGCAGGAAGGACGCCCAGCCGAGATGCTCGATCCAGTCCTCGGGATAGACGAAGGTCTCGATGACGAAGGTCATGCCGAGCATCGGCAGAGTGGCGAGGCGGGACGCCAGCCCGAGCACGAGCAGCACCGGGCAGGTGAGCTCGACGCTGGCCGCCAGCGTCGCGGCGAGCTCGGGCGGCAGCACCGGCACTTTGTATTCGTCGCGAAACAGCACGACCGTGGTCTGCCAGCTCGCCAGCTTGGTGAGACCGGAGTTCCAGAACACGGCGGCGATGCTGAAGCGGAAGAGAAGCTGCAGCAGCGCCAGCGGAAAGCGCTCGAGCGAGGCGAGCAGCGCCGCGACACGATCGCGCCAGGAGGCGGTGAGCGGAAGGGTGGGCACAGTCATGACGTGGCCTCGCAACTTTCTGAAGCAGTCGAAACGCCGATGACGGCGCCATCGCGAAAAAGCGCGCCGAGCGCGCCGGCAAGATCGAAGGCCGGATCGTGGGCGAGCGCGGCGGTGGCGGCTGCCTCGAGCGTGCCCTCCTGCCGCAGGGTCTGACGGAAGGCAAAGCTCGGCGCGTCGAGCGCGCGCATCACGACCTCGGTGCCGGCGCGATGGACTTCGAGCCGGACGCCGCCCGCCGCGAGCTCGATCGGCGCTTCGTCCAAGGGAGCGTCGCGCCGATTGGCGCGCCAGATGCGGTCGACCGGAAAGGGCGACGCGAGAAGCCCGAGCGCGGGATGGAGCCTGAGCCGCAGCAACGGCGTCGCTTCGGCAGCAACGCCGGCGAGCGCGGCACCGCCGAGCGGCATCGCATCGGCGGCCGTGGCGGCAACACACATCAACCATTCGAGCCGCGCGACATCGGCGAGATAGGCCAAGTGCCGGCAGGGCGGGAAATCAGCGAGGAAATCGGCAAAGCCGCCACCATATTCCGCCAGCACCGCGCGCGTCGGCGGATGACGGCGGATGAATTCGTGCGCGGCATAGGCGAAGAAGCGCTCGTCCACCAGGCGGCAGACGGAAGGAAAGCTGTCGCGCAGCACCTCGCCGAGCGAGGCGAAGAGGTTGTTGCGATGAACCTCGATGCGGGCCGCGCCGCCGTCCACAAGCACGGCGAGCGCGGTCTCGTCTTCGGCGAGAAGCGCGCGGCGAAACTCTGCTTGCACGTCACGAAGCGGCAGCATGATCGCCCAACGTCGCAAGCGCGGCACGCTCGGCCTTGCGCGCCTCCCCGAGGAGAACCGGCAGCGCCGGCAGGTTCTTGTCCCATTCGACGAGCGTCGCGACGGCGCCGAAGCGCCGGAGCGCGCTGCCATAGAGCGCCCAGACCGGCGGCGGCACCGCCGAGCCGTGATCATCGATGAGCAGGGCCGCGCCCGCGCGCCTCACCGCGGCATGGCCGGCGAGATGGATCTCGCCCACCGCCATCGCCGGCAGCGCGTCGAGATAGCGGGCCGCATCGAAGCCGAGATTGGCGGCGCTGACATAGATGTTGTTGACGTCGCAGAGCAGGCCGCAGCCGGTGCGCCGCACCAGCTCGGCGAGGAAGTCAGGCTCGGCGATAGTCGAATGGCGGAAGCGCAGATAGCTCGACGGATTCTCCACGAGCAGTTTCCGGCCCAGCACGTCCTGAACCTGCGCGACATGGCGCGCAACGATCGCCAGCGATTCCTCCGTATAAGGCAGCGGCAGCAGGTCGTTGAGATAAGTTCCGCCGGCCATGCTCCAGGAGAGATGCTCGGAAACGCGGCAGGGCGCGTAGCGCTCGACGAGGCTCTTGAGGCGCTGGAGATGCGCTTCGTCGAGGCCCTCGGCGCTGCCCAGCGACAGGCCAACGCCGTGGAGGCTGAGGGGATAGTCGCGCCGGACCTTGTCGAGCTGCGCCGGCGCGGCGCCGCCGCCCATGTAGTTCTCGGCATGGACTTCAAGCCAGCCGATGGCGGGGCGGTCGGCGATGAACGCGGCGAGATGCGGCGCGCGCAGCCCGACGCCGATGGCGCCGGCGATCTCACGCGTCACAGTCTCGGTCGCGACCATCGCTCCGCCCCGCTCGCGCGGCTCAGGCCTTGGGCGACGTGCTGCCGCCCTGGATCTTGCTGCAGGTGCCGACCGGCACGTAAATCCAGGACTTCGGATCCGACGCCCGCTTCGCCTCGCCGGCGCAGGAATGGCTGTTGGAGGCGGCGCAGTCATTTTTGCCGGCGGCGTTGATGCCATAGCATTTCTCGGCCTGGAACTCCGGCGTCGGCGCGGGGCCGGCATTGGCGAACAGCGGCAGCGCGACGGTGGCGGCGACGGCAGAGGCGACGAGAAGGCCGGTCTTGTTCAGGCTGTGCATCGGTATTCTCCCGTAGGGTTGGTCTCGACGCGGATCAGGACCGGCATAGCGGCCTGCCGCATGCCCCTGTTCGTCGCCACGCCCCACTGGTTACACTGCGCCGCGCGGCATTGCGATCACGAGGTCGAGAGGTGGGCGACGCGTCGGCGACGGAGCGGCTCTGGTCGGAGCTGATGGCGGCGGCGCAGGACGGCGACCGCGCCGCTTATGAGCAATTGCTGCGCGCGATCGTGCCGTTCCTGCGCGCCCTCGTCCTGCCGCAACACCGCGCCGGCGATCGCGCCGAGGAGGTGGTGCAGGAGGTTCTTCTCACCATCCATCGCGTTCGCCACACCTACGATCCGGCGCGACCGATCCGGCCCTGGCTCGCCGCCATCGCCCGGCGGCGCTCGATCGATGCGCTGCGCCGGCACGGCCGCAGCGCGGCGCACGAGGTGTTCGACGAGACCGCCTATGAAACCTTTGCCGACCCGCGAGCGAACCGGTCCCTGGAGGTGTCGGCAGCGACGGAAGGGCTCAATGAGGCGATCGCGACACTCTCGCCGCCGCAGCGCGAAGCGATCGAGTTGTTGAAGCTGCGCGAGCTCAGCCTCGCCGAGGCCTCGAGCCTCAGCGGCAAGTCGGTCGCGGCGCTCAAGGTGAACGTCCACCGCGCGATCAAGGCGTTGCGGCAGCGGCTGAAAGGAGGCGAGGAATGAGCAGCGGCAGCGACACGGAAAGGCTGATCGGGCGGCTCGCCGCCTCGGCCGAGCCGGTGCGCCGCTTGCGCCCGCCGCTGCTGCGCGCCGCGCTGTGGCTCGGCGCCGTCGCCGCGGCGGTCTCGGCGGCAATCCTGATCTTCGCCGATCTCCACGTTTTCGCCGTCCGCGCCGCCGATCCCAAGCTCGCGCTCGAGCTCACCGGAACGCTGCTGACCGGTATTCTCGCCGTCATCGCCGCCTTCGAGCTCAGCCTGCCCGACCGGTCGCGCGCCTGGGTGCTGCTGCCGCTGCCGAGCCTCGGGCTTTGGATCGGCGCCAGCGGCTATAGCTGTTGGCGGCATTGGCTGGTCCATGGCCCCGATGGCTGGGTGATCGGCGAAAGCGCCGATTGCTTCCGCTTCATCCTCGGCGTCAGCGTGCCGCTGGCGATGAGCCTCGTCGTGATGCTGCGCCGCGCGGCACCGCTGGCGCCGGTGCCGGTGGCGGCGATGGGCGGGCTCGGCGTTGCGGCGATTGCCGCCTTCACGCTGCAATTCTTCCACCCCTTCGACGTCACCTTCATGGATCTCGGCATCCATGCCGCGGCGGTGGCGATCGTCGTCGCATGCGTCGCGGCGTTCGAGCGTGCGACGGAGCGGCGGCGGGGACGCGGCCCGGCGCTTTGAATTCGACGAAGGCAATGCTCTGAGATCGTGTGGATTCCCGCTTTCGCGGGAATGCCGAAATACTTTGATTTTGCTTTAGAAGTCGTCACCCCCGCGAAAGCGGGGTCCAACCCGCCGCTTATCGGCGGACGCGGGCGAGGCGGCGGCTGGGCGTCACCGTCACCATGGCGATCGGGAGCGCGGCGAGCTCGAGCGCGATTGGCCGGTGATCGGACGGACCCTGATCCAAGGCGCGCGACTCGACGCAATAGAGGTCGCGGACGAGGCAGCGGTCGAGCCGGAAGGGCAGCACCTTGCGCGCACGGTGGGTGGGCTCGCGCGGGCCGACATCGCGAAAGCCCGGCAGCACCGTGGGACCGACCGCGTTGTAGTCGCCGATGACCGCGGCCGGACCGTCGAGCGCGCGGATGAGATGCAGCAACTGCCAGCGATTGAGCAGCTGCCCGTGCGAGAGGTGGACATTCGCCACCGTGATCCCACCGAGGCGGATGATCTGGGCGATGCGCGGCGGCACCCGGCCCGGCATGCGCGAGACCGGCAGCGGCAGCGTCTTGGGCGGCGGCAAAGCATGCGGGCTCCAGGCGGCGAGGCCGTGGATCCGCTCCGGCAGCTTTTCCCAGTAGAAATGGCCGCCGACCAGCTCGGGCAGCGCCTCCATCTCGCCGGTGGCTTCCTGCATGAGCAGAAGATCCGGCCGTTCGCCGCGCACCAGCGCAGCAACGTCCTCCACTGCGGCGCCTTCGAGGCGCAACAGGTTCCAGCTGACGACCTTCACTCCAATGTTCCCCCGAGACCGGTCCGGCAATGGCGCGCCCCGCAACGTGGCGAGGACCGGAGCGGCAGCGGCAGCGGCATCGCGGGCAGAGGGCAGAACTTCCTCCAGCATTGTCAACCACGCCCCCAGGCGTCCGAAGTCGAGGCTCGACGCCGTCCGATCGGCTGATACGATGGTGATCGCCGGTGGATTTCGCAAGGGGCGGGGTGACGCGGGGTGGCGCGCCGGCGGCGGCAGGGCGGCGGCCTGCCGCTCGTTACCCAGGCGGAACGGATTGGGAGGGCGAGATGGCTGAGCGGGTGCTCCCGATGGTGATCGGCACCGAGGCCGAGCCGCGCGACATGCCGCTCATCGCCGCGGCGCTCACCGCCGAGGGGCTACCGAGCATAGATTTGCCCGGGCGCACGCTGCTCTTCGTCTTTCGCGAGCCGCGCGGCGGGACCATCGGCTTTGCCGGGCTCGAGCCCTTCGGCGAAACCGCGCTGCTGCGCTCGCTCGTCGTGCTGCCGCCGGCGCGCGCCCGGGCGCAGGGCTCGGCGATCGTCGCCTGGATCGCGGAAGAGGCGCGGCGGCGCGGCATCGGCGAACTCTTCTTGCTGACGACCACGGCCGCGCCCTTCTTCGAGAAGCTGGGCTTCCGCCGCATCGGGCGCGACGCGGTGCCGCCTTCGGTCGCGGCGAGCCCGGAGTTCACCACCCTTTGCCCGGACAACGCGGTGGCCATGGCGCGGCAGTTGCGGCCCGCGCCGGGCTAGCGCGGCGGCGGGCAGAGCTCGGCTATGGCGCGCGCGGCGAGGGCGGGATCGGCGATGGAGACGGCGAAGGTCGTGCCCTGCGTCCCCCAACCGCATTGGCTCCAATGCGGCAGGTTCTGGACGGCGACGTAGGTGGTGCTGCCAGGCGCGACGACGACAGTCCTGAACTGGTTGGGATAGAGCTTGTCGCTGCGCACCTCGATCTCGTAGCGGCCGGGCGGCACGTCGCGATAGAAGACGCTGCCCGGCGCCGAATCGCCGACCTTCTGGCGATTGAGCGAGACCGCCGTCCATTGCTGCGAATCGTAAGCCGAGCCCGAACGGAAGAAATAGAAGCGTGCCATGCCGGCGGGCGGCGCCGCCGCGGCCGGGCGCTCGCATTGCGCCGCGGTGCAGGAGAGAAGCGGGAGCGCGCCGAGCGCCAGCACGGCAAGCGAGCGAAAATTCATTGGTTTTCTCCTGCGCGGCGCGCGGCTCGTCATCGGGCGTAGACGGATCGGCCGAGTTCCTATCCGCCACATTGATCTGGCGCAATCGCAGCCCCGGCCCGGCCCGTGCTTTCGAGATCAAATTATCGCGCCGGATCGAGGGCCTCGCCGAGCGCGGCGCGGGCAGCCCAGGCCGTGTTGTGGGAAGGCGCTTTGTTCGCGTCATAGCCGGCGAAATAGAGCGCGCGCTCGTCGCCGGCAAAGGGCGAGAGCGCTCTTCGAGGGGGTCAATGCGGACGGTGGACGCTCAAGCCTTGGGAGCCTTGCGCAAGCCCCCGGCGCAACCAACCTCTCGCTCGTGCGTTGATCGTTCGAGCCGGCTTCCTACTCCGATGACCAATCCCAACCCCGTTCCCGCGCCCGGCTGGCCGGGCACAGCGCCGACCTGGACGTCCAGCGCCAAGGACGTGGTCACGACCGCGATCGGCGCGAGCCGCGTCTGGGCGACGCTCGGTTTCGGCATCGTCAACGAGATCTACTGGCCTTCCGGCGGCGAGCCCCAGCTTCGCGATCTCGGCTTCATCGTCGCCAGCCGCTCGGGCTGGTACGAGGTGAAGCGTATCTGTCACTACACCCTGTCACGGCCCAAGCCCTACATCCCGCTGCCGCGCATCGTGCATGAGGGAGTGGATTATCGCCTGACGCTGGAGGTCGTACCGGATCCGCTGCGCGATGTCGTGCTGATCGATTTCCAGCTCGAGGGCAAGGACGTCCGGCTCTATGCCCTGCTCGCGCCGCATCTCGGGGGCAGCGGCGAGCACAACAACGCCGGCGCGGGCGCCGATCTCTTCGCCTGGAGAGATCACTACGCGCTTTTCGCCCGAGCCGATTGCGGCTTCTCGCAGAGCAGCGCCGGCTTCGTCGGCAGCTCGGATGGCTGGCAGGATTTCGCGCGCAACGGCCGCATGAGCTGGCATTACACCGAGGCGCGGGACGGCAATGTCGCGCTGATGGGCGAGCTCGCCGCGAATTCCGGCACGCTCGCCATCGGTTTCGCCAGCACCAGCGAAGGCGCTGAAACGCTGGCGCGGTCGAGCCTCGCGGAAGGCGTGGCGGCAGCGCGCGCAAGCTTCATCGCGGGTTGGGAGCACTGGGCGGAGGATCTCCGCGTTCCCGAAGCGCCCGAGGCGGTGGTCGCCGAGGCCTACATCTCGGCGACGGTGCTCAGGGTCCACGACGGCAAGAGCTTTCCCGGCGCGCTGGTCGCAAGCCTCAGCATTCCCTGGGGCAACACCAGCAACAGCATCGGCGGCTACCATCTGATCTGGACGCGCGATGCGGTCGAGGCCGGCTTGGCGACGCTCGCGATCGGCAAGGTCCGCGCCGCGCGCCAGATGCTTGCCTACCTCGTCGCGACGCAGCACGACTATGGCGGCTGGTGCCAGAATTACTTTCCCGACGGGAGACCGTTCTGGACCGGCGTCCAGCTCGACGAGGTGGCCTTTCCGATCCTGCTCGCGGCCAGGCTCGGCGAGCAGAAT
>Ga0335076_10001286_pt1 | contig 24195 bp, 23 predicted proteins | sample Lox_Sample_25_FD_206717 | JGI IMG/M metagenome (GOLD analysis project Ga0335076, IMG submission 206717) | Soil microbial communities from Loxahatchee National Wildlife Refuge, Florida, United States - Lox_Sample_2.5 | ecosystem: Environmental > Terrestrial > Soil > Wetlands | place: USA... | reverse complement strand
TTCCAGGGCTATGAGCGCGCCGACGGGCTGTGGGACATCGAAGGGCACATGACCGACACGAAGACCTATGGGTTCCCCAACGAGTGGCGCGGCGAGATCAAGGCGGGCGAACCGATCCACGACATGTGGATCCGCCTCACGCTGGACGACAACCTCGTCGTCAAGGACATCGAAGCCGCGACGGCGGCGAGCCCCTTCCATCTCTGCGGCGACATCACGCCGAACTATGCCGCCATCAAGGGCGCGCAGATCGGCCGCGGCTGGAACAAGCGGATCAAGGAGCTGTTCGGCGGCGCGACGGGCTGCACCCACCACACGGAGATGCTGGGCGCCATGGCGACGGTCGCCTACCAGACGATCTTCACGGCGCGGCGCAAATGGGAGTCGGCCGACGGCGGCAGCAAGCGGCCGACTTTCCTCGACACCTGCCATGCCCTCGCCAGCGACGGCGAGATCGTCAGGAAACACTGGCCCGATTTTTATCGCGAGAAGCAATAGCCGGGACGTACTGGCGATTCATCGAGTCAGCCGTTACGCACCCTCACCCTGGCCCTCTCCCGCTGCGCGGGAGAGGGAACGCTACCGCTTCGAATCTTCCGCCGGAGTCCTCGTGGTCAACGCGAGGGCGTGGACGCCGGCTTTGAGCTCGTCGGCCAGGATCTCGCAGACGCGGCGCTGGCGGGCGACGCGGGACTGGCCCTCGAAGGCGGCGGCGACGATCTCGACGCGGAAATGCGATTCGCCGCCCGGACGATGGCCGGCATGGCCCTTGTGCTGCTCCGATTCGTCGACGACGGTGACGCGGGCGGGGGACAGGGCGGCCGTGAGCTTGGTTTCGATGCGAGCTGCGACGCTCATGCCTAGCGGCCATTCCGTTACGTCGGTTTGAGACCCACGGTGCGGATGATAGTGTCCCGCCGGGTTCGCAACAACCGGGGTGCCGCTTCGTTGTCGACCACCGCGACTGCCGTTCCGCATTCGGGCGCGCTGACGCGCGGCGGGGCCTACGGCCTGCTGGCGCTGGTCGTGCTGGTGTGGGGTGCCAACTGGCCGTCCATGAAGGTCGGCCTGCACTACATCTCGCCGCTCTGGTTCGGCTGCATCCGCATGGGGCTGGGATCGGCCTGCCTCTTCGCCTACCTAGCGGCGACCGGCAAGCTGGCGCTGCCGACGCGGCGCGACCTCCCGGTCATCGTCAGCGTCGGGCTCTGCCAGATGGCGATCTTTCAGCCGCTGGTGAATTTCGGCCTGCAGCACGTGCCGGCCGGCCGCTCGTCGGTGCTCGTCTACACGACGCCGCTGTGGGTCGTGCCGGGCGCGATGCTGTTCCTGCAGGAGCGGCTGACGCGGCTGAAACTCGCCGGGCTCGTTTCCGGGTTGCTCGGCGTCGCCGTACTGTTCAATCCCTGGGCGCTCGACTGGTCGAACGGCGGCGTCGTGGCCGGGAGTCTTGCCCTCATGTTCGGCGCGATGATCTGGGGCGTCGCGATCCTGCACATCCGCGGCCACCGCTGGTACCTGTCGCCGCTGCAGCTGACGGCCTGGCAGCTGCTGATTGCCTTCCTGCTGCTGCTGCCGCTGGCCACCGTGATCGACGGCAGCGCCGCGATCCAGTGGAACGGAACCCTCATTGCCGTGATCCTCTACAACGGACCGCTGGCGACGGCGTTCTGTTTCTGGGCCTCGACCTCGATCTCGCGCGCGCTGCCGGCGATGACCAGCTCGCTGTCGTTCCTTGCCGTTCCGGCCATGGGCATCGCGCTCTCCACGCTGACCCTCGGCGAGCCGCTCACCCTCACGCTGCTGGGCGGTTTCGGTCTCATCCTCGCCGGCGTCGCGCTTGTCAATCTGGCCGATTGGCGGCGCAGCCGTTAGACCCCGCCCATGACACGGTCGATCGCCGTCAGCGAGGGGATACCGCAAGACCGCAAGAACGTCGTCGCCGGAGGCTCCGTGCGCGTTGCCCGCGCGTTCGGACAACTGCCGCCGACGGTACTCCTGCTGCTGTCGATGCTCTCGATTCAGCTCGGCTCGGCCCTCGCCACCACGCTCTTCTCCAGCCTCGGTCCGGCGGGAACGGCCTGGACCAGCACGGCCCTGTCGGCCGTCGTGCTGAGCGCCCTCGCGCCGCCGAAGCTGGACCGCCGCCTGCGCGACCATGCGTGGCTGATCCTGCTCTTCGGCCTCGTCGACGCCGGCATGGCCTTGCCGTTCTTCCTCGCCCTGCAGTCCATCCCGCTGGGCATCGCCGCCGCCATCACCTTCGTCGGGCCGCTCGGCGTCGCGGTGGCGACATCGCGACGCGTCCTCCACTTCGCCTGCATCGGCGTTGCGGCGCTTGGCGTGGTGCTGCTGACGCCGGCGCTTGGCGGCGCCATCGATCCGGTCGGACTCGGTCTGAGCGCGGTGGCTGCGGCTGCCTGGGCGGGGTTCGTGCCGATCAGCAAGCGCGCCGGCCGCACCTTCAGCGGCGCCGACGGGCTGACGTTCGGCTTGTGGGCGGCGACGCTCCTGCTGCTCCCCTTCGCCCTCGCCGAAGGCGGCCTGTTCCAGGCAGGCACCCTTGACCTCGCCGGCGCCATTGCAGTGGCGCTGCTGACCGTCGTGCTGCCGATGGCGATGGAGTATCAGGCGTTGCAGCACATATCCGCCCGCGCCTATGGCGTCATGATGACTCTCGAGCCGGCGATCGGGGCGCTGGTCGGCGTGACCTTTCTCGGTCAGGCGCTGGGAGTCAGGATGTCCGTGGCGATCGCCTGCGTGACGCTCGCCGCGCTCGGCGTCACGCTTTCGGATAGACCTGACGAGCCGTAGCGCGCGTTCAGACTTTCGCCTCGACGATGGTCTGCCCGCCGTCGATGACGATGCTGGTGCCCGTGATGTAGGCCGCCTCCTCGCAGGCGAGAAAGGCACAGGCGTGGCCGACGTCGCGCGGCGTGCCCAGGCGGCCGAGCGGCACCGCGGCCTCCATCGTGCGGATGAACTCCAGCGAGCGGTTCTTCTCCAGACCTTCGGTCCGGATGTTGCCGGGTTCGACCCCGTTGACGGTGATGCCGTAGGGCGCCGCTTCGAGGGCGGCGGCGCGGACGAAACCGAGGATGCCGGCCTTGCTGGCGGAGTAGTGGCCGTGCCCGGGCGCGGTGACGCGCGGGCCGGTGATCGACGAGGTGAAGACGCAGCGGCCGTAGCGCTGCGCCTGCATCGGCTTCAGGCAGGCCTGGTAGGCCAGGAACACGCCCTTGAGATTCACGGCGAGCACGCGGTCCCACTCCGCTTCGGAAATGTCGGCGATCGCGGTCATCGGGTAGATGCCGGCGTTCTGCACGAGGATGTCGACGCGGCCGAAGCGGGCGAGCGTGGCCTCGACGAGCGCGCGGTTGTCGGCGGCGCTGCTCACGTCCATGCGCCGGAACAGGGTTTCGGTGAGCTTGCCCAGCCTTGCGGCCGTCGCTTCGCCTTCGGCGACGAGCGGATCGCCCAGCACCAGCCGGGCACCCTCCTCGGCGAACACCTCGGCGATGCCGGCGCCGATGCCGCGCGCGGCGCCGATCACGATCGCGATCCGGTCCTTCAGTCGGTCTGCCATGCCATCCCCTGCTTGCGGACGCGGTCCGCTCGTCTAGATTGCGCGGCATGAAGCACCCGCCGGCCGCCGCGGAAAAGCCGAACGAGAAGATCGTCGACATCTATACCGACGGCGCCTGCAGCGGCAATCCCGGGCCCGGCGGCTGGGGCGCCCTGCTGCGCTATGACGGCCACGAGAAGGAACTCTACGGCGGCGAAGTGCTCACCACCAACAACCGCATGGAGCTGATGGCCGCGATCATGGCGCTCGAGAGCCTGAAGCGGCCGGTCAAGGCGCGCCTGCATACCGACAGCCAGTATCTGCGCGGCGGCATCACGCAGTGGATCCACGACTGGAAGCGCAAAGGCTGGCGGACGGCGGACAAGAAGCCGGTCAAGAACGTCGACCTCTGGCAACGGCTGGAGACGGCGCTCGCGCGTCACGAGGTGGAGTGGCTGTGGGTGCGCGGCCACGCTGGCCACCCGGAAAACGAGCGCGCCGACGCCCTCGCCCGCCGCGGGGTGCTTGAGGCGAAGCCGGTGTGAGCGCCGGCCGGCGGCCCGCTGCCCGCGCCGCGCGATCAGCCCATCTGAGAACTGTTCGGGAACCGAAAGAACTGTGAGGCGGCTCACAGTGGGACCGGGGCTCCGCGGCTAGGGTCGGTTCAAATCCGCCTTCGGGAGCCCGCCATGATCTCCGACATCGCCGCCATCGACCCCCTCGCCCTCAGCCTGCGGCCCGGCGCTTATGTGCGCCTGACCCTGTCGCACCCGGCATGGGATAAACTGAGTTGCCTGCAAAAGGCGACGTCGGCGGCGACGGCAGAGCGAAAGGGCGGCGAGGACAACCCCTCCGAGGCCTGAAACCGGCGGGCCGAGCCGCCGCGGCCAATCCCCTCAGCGACTCCCGAACAGCAGCGGGAATTCCGGCGCGTCCATGACGGCGCCGTGGGCCAGCTTCACACCGCGGAAGGGCGGCGAGGTCGTGCCGGCGCGCACGGCCCAGCGGGCGTCGTCGCCGACGAGGCGCAGCGAGAAGGCGCGGCGGCGGTTGCTCTGCTGCCGGTTGGCCGGCGCGCCATGCAGCGTCAGATAGTTGAAGGCGATGGCGTCGCCCGGTTCCACGGCCCAGCCGAGGATGCGGTAACGGTCGCGCTCGCCGTCGATGTCCGGCACCGGCTCGAGGCGATCGCCGGCGTTGAGCGGCGTCTTGTTGAAGCGGTCCGGGCGGAACCATTTGCCCCAGCGATGCGATCCGGCGACGAACTCGATCGCGGTGTCGCGCGGGACGCGGTCGAGCGGAATCCAGAGCGAGCAGGTCTGAGCGCCATCGACATTGTAGTAGGGCTGGTCGTGGTGCCACGGCGTCGGCACGTCGGAGTCCGGCTCCTTCACCAGCACATGCTCGTGGAACAGGCGGACCGTACGTGATCCCATCAGATGGGCGCCGATGCGCGCCGCCGGCGACTCGAAGATGAAGCGGCGATATTCGGGGATGCGGTCCCAGTTGCAGTAGTCGCCGAAATGCCGCCCCTTGCCGGCGGAGCCGTCGTAGATGCGCACGTCCGCCGACGGCGATGCGATGTTGCGCTCGACGCCCGCCCGCAATAGCTCGACCCAGTCGGTGAAAACCCCGCGCAGCACCATGGCGCCATCCTCGCGGAAGGCGGCGATCTCCTCGTCGGTCACTAGATTCTTGGTCGCAATCGTCATGTTGCCATCTTCGGCGCAGCCGGTAACGCCGATACATAGCATGCCGCCCGGGATCGTCGCCAATTGCGACTCGCTTGACGCTTACGCGGCCCGCCGATACGCGTAGCCCGCTCGCAGGCGCTCAGCCCGACCGATTGCGCGCGTCTTCCAGCTGGGGATCATCGATGAACGCACCGGACGACCCGACCGGCCAAGTTGCTGCGATCGGCGGAAAGCCGGCAGTCGCCGCAGCACCGCGCCGCGCTGCGGTCGTCTTCATCTTCTTCACGGTCATGCTCGACATCCTGGCGCTCGGCGTGATCATCCCCGTGCTGCCGAGGTTGGTCGAGAGCTTCCTCGGCGGCGATACGGCGCAGGCGGCGCGCGTCCTCGGCCTGTTCGGGACGGCGTGGGCGCTCATGCAGTTCCTGTGCTCGCCGGTGCAGGGTGCGCTTTCGGACCGCTTCGGCCGCCGCCCCGTGGTCCTGGCCTCGAACTTCGGGCTCGGCCTCGACTACCTCGTGATGGCGCTGGCGCCGAACCTGATCTGGCTCTTCGTCGGCCGCCTGATTTCCGGCATGACGGCGGCGAGCTTCAGCGTCGCCGGTGCGTACATCGCCGACGTCACGCCGCCGGACAAGCGGGCGGCGGGCTTCGGCATCATCGGCGCCGCCTTCGGCATCGGCTTCGTCATCGGCCCGGCGCTCGGCGGCCTGCTCGGCTCCGTCGATCCGCGCCTGCCCTTCTGGGGCGCCGCGGCCCTCAGCCTGGCCAACGCGGCCTACGGACTCTTCGTGCTGCCGGAGTCGCTGCCGCGCGAGCGGCGGGCGACGCTGGCCTGGCGGCGCGCCAACCCGGTGGGATCGCTCGTCCTGCTGCGTTCGCACCCGCAGCTGCTCGGGCTTGCCGGCGTCCACTTCCTCTATCAGCTGGCGCACCACTCGCTGCCGGCCGTGTTCGTTCTCTATGCCGGCTACCGCTACGGCTGGGGCGAGCGCACCGTAGGGCTGACGCTCGCGGGCGTCGGCGTCTGCGCGATGATCGTGCAGGGCCTGCTGGTGAAGCCGGTGGTGGCGAAGTTCGGCGAGCGCCGCTCGCTGCTCCTGGGCCTGTTGTGCGGGGCGGTCGGGTTCGCGATCTACGGCCTCGCAGCCACCGGTCCCGTCTTCTGGATCGGGGTGCCGGTCATGGCGATCTGGGGCCTCACAGGCCCGGCCCTGCAGGGCCTGATGACGCGGCGCGTCGAACCGACCGAGCAGGGCCGGCTGCAAGGCGCCCTCAGCAGCATCATGGGCATCGCCGGGCTGATCGGGCCGGGACTCTTCACCCAGACCTTCGCCCGCTCCATCGGCCCGGCGAGCGAGTGGCACCTGCCGGGCGCGCCCTACCTGCTGGCCGCGCTCCTGCTGCTGATGGGCATGCTCGTCGCCAGGCGCGTGACGCGCCCGCGCTAGCTAGAGCAGGAAGCTGCTCAACCCGACGAGCGTGCCGAGGACGATGCCGACGCTGGAGACTTCGAGCCAGCGGCCGGGACCCACCCGGCGGACGCGCGACGGCGCGGCCGCCTTCGGGCTGGCCGGCGACGGCCATTTCCCCTGCGGGGTCGAAACCGGCTTGCCGACGCGGGCTGGCTTGGCGGCCGGGCTCGGCTTCATCGGCACGACCGTCGCGGACGGCGCGGCGGGCGTGGTCGGCTTTGCGGCGGCGGCGGCGCCATAGGCGTTGCCGCGCTCCTGCACCGAGGCCGGGGCCGGCGCCTGCTGCGCCGACATCAGCTCGGCGAATTTCGAATCCCAGCGCTCGCCCAGGTCGGCCTCGCGCTCGCCCTCGACGACGCGGAGCCGGCCGGCGACGCCGGCGATTTCCTGGCGCTGGCGCTGCATCGCCTCCACCTCGCGATAGGCCCAGCGCTTCATCTCCTGCGCCTGCCATTTGGCGAGCGCCTGCGCGAAGCGTATCGCCTCGCCGCTGTGGGCGCGGGCATCGGCGGCCATCGCCATGGCCCGGCTCGCCTCGCGCAGCTCGCTCGGCAGGTCGGCCTCGGAATCGGCGAGCGGCACATAGCGGTCGGCGCGCGGGCGATTGAGGACCACGGCGCGCCCGGGCGTCGCCTGTCCCGGCGGCGCCGCGGAGACGCTGCCGTCCGGCGCGACATGGAGGTCGAAACGCGCGATCGTGGACGCGAAGGTGTCGCGCTGCGGATCGAGCGAGACGACGCGCACATTGAGGACGAGCGGCTGGCCGTCCGCCTCCGGCGTGATGATGTCGAGCTGGCCCAGTTCCGGCGCCGGCACCGACCAGGTGCGATCGGCCTTGCCGTAGCCGGCCGACAGGTGCGCGCCGGCCGGCACATTGCCGATCACCACATAGGCATCGTCGGCGATGCCCAGACTCTCGAGCGACGGTTGCAGCTCCAGCCGGATACGGCGGCCGCCCGTCTGTTCGTTCTCATCCCGCGTCATTCATCGGCTCCCAGACCATCAACGCGCAGCACGTCGAGAAATTCGTGCCGTTATTGGAAGTATTGCTTTACCAGTATATTTAACCTTGTCCCCAATTTATATCAAATTCTAGCCAGACGCCGATTAATTCCCAATTAAAGTCCGTCAAAATTGCAGCGCTTTTTTCAGAAATGTTTGGTAAAGCGACACCGCACCTAAATTAACCATAGATGTTCACAGTATTCTCAAGCGAAATCCCGGCACCACGGGTCGCCTAATTTCTTTGAATCCCCGCGAAAGCAGGGGCCTGGGGGCCGCGCCCGTCAGTCGCCCTGGACCCCCGCTTTCGCCGGGGAATCAACAATGAATCGTTATGGGCGAGGCACGCCCCGAACGCGTCTAGTCGTTGGTGCCGGGCCGCGCGGGAGTGCTGGCGGCGATACGGGTCGTCGGCTGGGCGGCCGCGGCCTGGGTCATCGCCTGGCCGAGCGCGGCGACGCTTTCATCGGTGGACGCTGCGGCAGCAGTGGCGGCCGGCGGCGCGGCGGGCTCGCGCAACGCGCGCAGGCGGGCGATGAGCTCGTCGGCCGCCGCCAGAGCATCGGGAACGTCGGCGGCAAGCTGCGCCTTCTCGGCCTTCGTCAACGGCTTGATCGGCCCGATGTTGCTGATGACCTTGCCGAAGGCGTTGAGGGTCACGCGCCCGGCATAGGACGAGCCGACGCCGCCGTTGCGCGAGTGGTAGTAAATGCTGGCGGTAGTCCAGTCGCCGGTCTCGCTCTTGAGCGCGTTGAGGAACTCGCCGGCATAGGCGACGTTGGTCGCCGGGTCGAAGGCGTCGTCGAGCGACGCGAAGGCGGCCGGATGGTAGTGCAGGTTGACCTGCATGCAGCCGACGTCGATCACGTCGACGCCCTGCTGCTGCAGCGTCTGCACGAAGGCGATGGCATCGGCCTTCGTCTCGAAGAAATGGCCTTCGCCCTGCGCGTTCACGGTCCACGGCCAGGGCACCTGGCGACCATCGACGAGCTGGCGCCCCGATTCGCGGAAGCCGATGGTCTTGAGCACGCCCTCCGGGATCTTCTGGCTCTTCTCGGTCGTCTTGATGAAGCCGAGGCAGGCGGCGGCTTCATCGGCCGCGGCGGCCGGCTGCATCGGCAGCGCCAGCGCGGCCGTCAGCACGGCCGTTGCCGCTGTCGCCAAGCCGCCGCAGCGCCGCAGAATTCCGAAATGAGTCATGTGCTACTGGCCCCTACGCTTGTTTGTTGTTGCGTATTCGGAGCTGGCGGAGAACCGCCACTTCCACCCGGATCGACCATACGCGAATCCGGAGCGCGCGTCGAGCCGCGGTGTTAGTTAACCCGCCGATCCCGGCGAGTCCAGGAACCTTTGCTCCCGGCGCTGTTGCCGGGCCGGCACGGCAGCGTTGCGCCCCTTGCGGGCTGACAAGGCAGCGGTTTTCCGTCATCGTGTATACACAGACTGGCAGAAAGCTAGCGTTCCGTCATGTCCACGCCCGCCATCATCACCGTCGCCATCACCGGGAGCCAGCCGACCAAGGCGCAGAATCCGGCCTTGCCGGTCGCTCCGGCGGAGCAGATCGAGAGCACCCATGCGGCCTTCGAGGCCGGCGCCGCGCTGGTGCACATCCACGTGCGCGATGACGACGGCAAGTCGTCGTCGGACGCGGCCCGCTTCGCGGCCGTGCAGGACGGCGTCAGGAAGCACTGCCCGGGCATGATCATCCAGTTCTCGACCGGCGGTCGCGGACGCCAGGCGGCCGAGCGCGGCAGCGCCCTCAAGCACCGGCCGGACATGGCCTCGCTCGCCACCGGGTCGGTCAATTTCGCCACCATCATCTATGAGAATCCGCCGGCGCTGATCGACGACCTGGCGGCGGCGATGCTGGCGCAGGACGTGAAGCCGGAGGTCGAGATCTTCGATCTCGCCATGCTGTACAACGCGCGGACGCTGGCCGACCGCGGGTTGCTGAAGACCCCCGCGCATGTGCAGTTCGTCATGGGCATCCCGAACGCGCTGCCGGCGCGCGAGCGGCTGCTCGACTTCCTGGTCGATGAGCTGGCCGACGTGCTGCCGGGCGCCACCTGGACCGCGGCCGCCATCGGCCGCCACCAGCTCGACGCCAACCACTGGGCGCTGAAGCGCGGCGGCCACGCGCGCACCGGCCTCGAGGACAACATCTATTTCGACAAGGGCCGCCTCGCCGCCAGCAACGCCGAGCTGGTGAAGCGGGTCGCCGATCTCTGCGGCCAGTACGACCGCCACCCGGCAACACCGGCGGAGGCGCGCGGCCTGCTCGGCCTCGCCGCCGCCTGACACCTGAGGACAGACCATGCTGCAGCAACGCGTTCGCCCGAACACCGACCTTACCGCCGCCGTCGCCGAAGCCGAGGCTCGCTACGTCGCCGCCAACCCGCAGAGCGCCGCCCGCTTCCAGCGCGCGACGGAAGCCATGCCCGGCGGCAACACGCGGACGGTGCTGCACTACTCGCCGTTCCCGCTGACCTTCGCCGGCGGCGAGGGCTGCACGTTGCGCGACATCGACGGCCACCGCTATGCCGATTTCCTCGGCGAATACAGCGCCGGGCTCTACGGCCACTCCAACCCCGTGCTGCAGGCGGCGATCAAGCAGGTCGTCGACGACGGCACCGTGCTGGGCGGTCCCAACCGCTACGAGGCCGAGCTGGCGGCGGAGATGTGCAAGCGGTTCCCGTCGGTCGAGCGGGTGCGCTTCTGCAACTCCGGCACCGAGGGCAACCTGTTCGCCATTTCGGCGGCGCGGGTCTTCACCGGACGTCCGGCAATCATGGTGTTCCACGGCGCCTATCACGGCGGCGTCTTCTATTTCGGCCAGCAGAAGTCGGCGATCAACGCCCCGTTCCCGTGGATCTTCGCCAGCTACAACGACACCGAAGGCACGGTGGCGCTCATCGACCGGCACGCGCACGAGCTCGCCGCCGTCATCATCGAGCCGATGATCGGCGCCGGCGGCGGCATCGCGGCGAAGCCTGAGTTCCTGCAGGCGCTGCGCGAGCGCTGCACGCGCCACGGCATCGTGCTCATCTTCGACGAGGTGATGACGTCGCGCCTCTCGTCCGGCGGCCTGCAGAAGCGCGTCGGCGTGACGCCGGACATGACGAGCTTCGGCAAATATCTCGGCGGCGGCGCCAGCTTCGGCGCCTTCGGCGGCCGCGCCGACATCATGGCCCGCTTCGACCCGCGGCGACCCGACGCCGTGTCGCATGCCGGGACGTTCAACAACAACGTCATCTCCATGGCGGCCGGCGTGGCCGGGCTGACGCAGCTCTACACGCCGGAGGTGGCCGAACGGCTGACGCGCGACGGCGACGCCTTCCGCGAGCGGCTGAATGCGCTCGCGGCGAAGCGCGGTTTGCCGATCCAGGTGCTGGGCATTGGCTCGATGCTGAACATCCACTTTCAGGCCGGCGCGATCGAGCGGCCGCAGGACCTGTGGCCGAAAGACGAGGCCGCGGCGACCCGCCTCGCCGATCTGCAGAAGCTTCTGCACCTCGATCTCATCGACCAGGGCCAGTACCTGGCGCGGCGCGGCTTCATCACCCTGTCGCTGCCGATGACCGCGGCCGATTTCAGCCGGTTCGAAGCGGCCTTCGACGAGTTCCTGGCCCTCCGCGGCTCGGTGCTCGCGGCCTCCGCTTAGCGGAGTCTTAACCACCTTCTTGCGACGATCCCGCGGGCTTCGACGGCCGCGGCTGCAGCGGCACCGCGCGAGTCCGGCGTTCCACCTTCGAGACATAGCGGCCGATCATGTCGTCCAGCACCGTCAATCCGCGCCCGCGCCTGTCGACGCTCGCGGGCCATGTCGGGCTGAGCGCGAAAGGCATGCTGCTGGTCGCCGGGATCCTGGCGATGCTGATGCGGCCGGCCCTCATCGACCCCGACTACTACTGGCATGTCGAAGCCGGCCGCTGGATCGTGATGCACGGCGCGCTGCCGGTCGCGGACCCGTTCTCGTTCACGGCCAGATATCCGTGGGTCACGCACGAGTGGCTGTTCGAGATATTCCTCTACGGCGTTTTCGCCGCGGGCGGCTCGTTCGCAGTCAAACTCATGTCGGCGCTGCTGGGCGCCGCCGCCGTCGTCCTGGTGTACGCGACGGTGAACAAGGTGATCCGGCGTCCGACACTGGCCGCCTGGCTGGCCGTCGCATTCTACGTCTTCATGTACCAGTTTCCCTCGCCGCGGCCGCAGCTCTTCACCTACGTCTTTCTGGCGACGGTCTTCTACGTTCTCGTTGCGCTGAAATACGAAAAGGACGTGCGGCTGCTGCCGGCACTGCCGCTGCTCATGATCGTCTGGGTGAATGCGCACGGCGGGTACCTCATCGGCGTCCTGCTGATGGGCGCCTTCTGCGCCACCGAATGGCTGGTCCAGCGCGCTTCGCCGGCGGACGAACGCGACCGCCGGCACCTGCGTCGCCTCGCCTTGACCTTCGGCATGGTCGTGCTCGCCAGCCTCTGCAATCCGCTATTCGTTGGCCTGTGGCTGCATCCGTTCCAGATCATGGGCATGCAGGCAACGCGTCAGATCGCGGAATGGTGGAGCCCCGATTTCCACTCCGTGCTGGGCAGGCTCTACCTCCTCATGGTCGGCGGGTTCTGCGCTCTGCAGATCTATCGGACCCGCAAGCCGGATTTGACCGAAATCGCGATCCCCGGCCTCTTCATCGTCGCCGCGCTGACGTCGAACCGGCACATCCCGCTGGCGGCGATGGCCATGACCGTCTTCGCCGCGCCGGCGGTTCGCGACGGCCTGCAGATCGCCGGCTTCGTGCCGGCAGGAATTGGCCGGGCCTGGCAGACATGGCGGGCCCGTGCCGGAAGCGGCAAATCGCTGGGATATACCGAAGGCCTGCTCAACCTGGCGGTCGCGCTCATCCTCGTGGCAGCGGCGGCGGCCTACTATCCGACCGCCCGCGACGGCGAGGCGGTGGCTGTCCGGGCGGCACTGCCGGTCGACGCCGTCCGGTTCATCCTCGACAACCGGATCGAAGGCCGTCCGTTCAACAGCTATGACTACGGCGGCTATCTCATCCACGCGCTCTATCCCCAGCAGCGCGTCTTCATCGACGGCCGCACCGACGTGTACGGCGACCAGTTCTTCGCCGACTACTTCATCATCGCGGCGGGTGCCCCCGACTGGGCGCCGCTGTTCGACGGCTACGCGATCGACTACGTCGTCTGCCAGCGCGACGCGCCGATCCGCCAGCTGCTGCTGCTGCGCGGCGACTTCCGGCTCGTGTTCGACAATCGCACGAGCTCGGTGCTGGTGCGGGACATTCCCCGGTTCGCGGCGATACCGACGGTCGACGGAGCGCAGATCGCCACACCGCCGCAGGTCTCTCCCTAGTTTGCTGCCGTCGTCTGCGGCTTGCTCCGGCGGGCGATGACCGCCGTGTCGTCTTCGTAGACGATCGTAAAGTCGGGATCGACGGCCAGGGCCTGGGCGAGCGCCTGCTGCCGCTCGACGATCGCCGTGTCGATGCGCCATGCGTCGAGAAATTCGCGCCAGCCCGGCCGCAGCGCCTCGGCGTCGATCACCTGTCTGGAGAACGCCTCGCCATAGAAATCAAACCGGCTGTCGAAGAACACGCGCGGCGGCGGATCGAGAGCCAGCGCGCAGCTGCCGACGAGCGCCGTCGTGAACAGCCTGTCCGTCGCCCGCTGCTGCCCGGCATAGGCCGTGATTGCGGCGCGAACGTCCTCGCAGCGGTCGGAAAGCTGGTGCAGTGCCGTCGCCTGCCACAGCGTCATGGCGCCAAGCACCACACCGGCCATCGCCGTGCCGCTGCGCCGTACGACCATCGAACTGCGGCGCAGCGCCGTGACGATCCCCAAATCGCCTGCGACCGGGGCCGTCCAGCAATGATGCAGCGCGCGCGGCAGGATCAGCACGTAGAACAGGACCGCCCACACGACCATGCGCTGCATGCTGAAGGTCGCGGCGGTAAAGAGCGCGAGGTGCAGCAGGTCTCCCGCGGCGATCGCCCGGGTCGCGCGCGGCATCGCGGCGACGGTCCCGCAGACCAGCATCAGGAACATGACGAACTGCGGGAAATGGAAGTCCGGCGATTGCGTCTCGTTGATGACGTCGACGAGGTACTTCGTCGACGAATAGTCGGCGAGATGCGCGAAGGTGCCGAGACCGTAGGGATTGACGAGGCTGCCGGCCGCCGCGACGGTCGCGAGCAGCAGATACGGTCCGGGCCGCTGCGGGCGTCCCTCGATCTCGGGATCGGCGGGGTCGAAGGGATAGAGTCGCAGCCGCTCGGCCAGGTCGCCCAGCGCGAAGAACAGCATCGATCCGAAGCCCAGCGCCACGCCGTTGTGCAGATTGGCCCACAGCAGGTAGGTCGGCGCGGTCAGCGCCGCTGCCGTCCACAGCCGCAGCCGGCCGCGGCGCCAACGCTGGATGACGACGTACTGCAGCAGCAGCAGCGCCGAGGTGGCGATCATCGGCCGCAGCGCCATGTTCACGGTGATGATGGCGAGGCCGAGCCCGCCGACCGCGACGGTAAAAGCGGCCGGCACCCGGCGCGGCACGGCGCCGAGCAACGGGATGACGAGGTAGATGCCGAGCAAGAGCGCCGTGAAGGCCAGCATCAGACCGCGCAGTCCCAGCAGACGTTCGCCGGCCGCCGTCAGCGCCATGAACAGCCACTGGTAGAGCAGCACCGGCTTGTCGGCCATGCTCCAGGAGAAGATGTCGGTGGTCGGCAGGCGGCCATGATCGAGGATGTATTGGCCCGAGCCCAGGATCCAATGCAGGTCGGGAATCATCCCTTTCCGCATCATGAAGACGGCGAGGAACGCCGTCGTCACCGCGCCAAACGACAGCGCCAGAACCGTGACGACGGTCGGGCCGATGCGACCGGTCGTCGCCGCTGGTGGAGTCGTCGTTGGATCGACGGCCGCCATCGCTGCCCTACCGTGCCGCTTCCGCGATGACCGCGGCATCGTCGGCATAGACGATGCGGAAGTCGGGATCGATGGCGAGCGCCTGGGCGAGCGGCCAACGCTTCTCGACGATCAGGCGGTCGACCTTCCAGCGCCGAAGCGTCTCCTTCCAGCTCTGCTCGAGCAGGAGCGTCTTGATGGCGTCGGCTGCCAGGTCTTCGCCGTAGAAATCGAAGCGCGTATCGATGAACACCTTGACGCCCGGCGCCCGGGCAATGGCGCAGCTGCCGGCCTCGGGCCCCATGAACGGCCGCTCGCCGCGCGGCACCGATGCGTTGTACGCGGCCAGCGCGGAGCTGACCGCATCGCACGGATCGTGCGGCGATGCCTTCGAGACCGCCAGCCAGCCGCCGAGCCCGACGATGGCCGCAACGACGCCGGCGGCCGCGCCGCGGCGCGTGGCCACCGCCGCGCCGAACAGCAGCGCCGACAGGTCCGCGCGGAGACCCGGTCGGGCCGTCAGAGCGTGATGTATGGCGCGCGGCAAGATCAGAACATAGAACGCCACCGCCCAGACGACGAAGCGGGCGCAGCCCAGGGTCGCCAAGGTGAAGGCCGCCAGATGCAGGATGTCGGCCGTGCCGAGCGCGCGCCGCCCGCGCATCATCACCAGCGCGAAACCGCCGATCAGCAACAGGAACCAGCGGAACTGGCCGAGATGGAAATCCGGCGAGTGCAGCTCCTGAATCGCCGTGCTGAGGAAAGGCTGCGACGAAAACGCGGCCAGATGCTCATAGAGTCCGAAGCCGTACGGGTTGGCCAGGCTGGCGGCGAAGGCGACGGCGGCGATGGGCGCATAGTGCGCGACCGTGAGGGGCCGTCCCTCGATCGCGGGGTCTTCGGGCTCGAACCGGCGAAAGCCGCAGCGCTCGACGAGGTCGCCAAAGGCGAAAAGGGCGAGCGAGCCGAGACCAAGGACGAAGCCGTTGTGAAGGTTTGCCCAAGCCGCATAGAGCACCGCCACCAAGCCGAGCACCCAGGGCGGCGATAGCGAGCGGCGCCGCGCCGCTTGGATCAGGGCGTACTGCGCGACGAGCGCCGCCGACGTCACGACCATCGGCCGCAGCGACAGGTTCACGGTAACGATCGCCAAGCCAACGGCGCCGAGCACGATGGTGAAGGCCGGCGGCACGCGCCGCGGCACGGCGCCGAGCGTGGGCGCCGCCAGATAGATCGCCGCCGCCGTCGCGACGTGGAGGGCGAAGAGGCCACTCGGGCCCGCAAGCTGCCGGACCCCGGCCACCAGCGCCATGAAGAGCCATTGGTAGAGCACCAATGGCCGGTCGGCCCCCGTCCAGGAAAACGGATCGCCGGCGGGCAGGCGCCGCTCGGTGAGGATCAGCTCGCCGGTCCGCCACAGCCAGGCGAAGTCCTCGGTGAACGCGCCGTCCCACATCTGGACCGCGAAGAATATAACGGCAGCGCCTGCAAAGACGGCGAAAGCCAGGGCCGGAACAAGCGGCCGCACGGCGGTGGCCGCGACCGGCTGCCAGCCGTCCGACACCGACGGCAGAGTGGTTTCGGCCATTGGCTCGCTCCCTAACGTGGTCCCCAGGTTTACGGGCCGGCCGTTAAGCAAGGGTAAACCATGAACCCGTTAGCTTGACCGTGGCGGCGACCCCTCGCGGGCCGGCCGACCTCGCGTTTTCGCAGCCTGCGGCCGGACCGGCGGACCCGTGACAGAGACATGCCGACCCTTCTGATCCTGCTGAGCGTCACCTGCTCGTCGCTTGCCCATCTCGCCTTCAAGGTCGGCGTCAACCGGGTCGACGGCGTCCTGGCGCCCGGCTCCGGCCGGCTGTTCGTCGCCGCCATCGCCGGCAATCCCTACATCCTCGGCGGCCTGTTTCTGCATGCGGCGGCTCTGGGCACTTGGCTGCTGGCGTTGCGCAAGGTCGATATCAGCTACGCCTATCCGTTCATCGCGCTCGGCTTCGTCCTCGTTCTCGGGCTTTCCAGCTGGTTCCTCGACGAGCGGCTGAACGCGGCGCGCCTCCTCGGCGTCGCGCTCATCGTCGGCGGCGTGTTCTGCGTGGCGCGGAGCTAGGCGGATGGTCGCCGCGCTCATCGGCCACACCGGTTTCGTCGGCGGCAACCTCGCCCGCCAGCACCGCTTCGACCTGCTGTTCAACTCCGGCAACTTCCGCGACATGACCGGCCGGCATTTCGAACTGCTGGTGTGTGCCGGCGTGTCGGCGGCGAAGTGGCTCGCCAACCGCGAGCCCGAGGCCGACTGGGCGCGCATCGCCGCGCTGACCGAGGTGCTGGAGCACGTCACGGCGAAGCGCGTCGTCGTCATCTCCACCGTCGACGTCTATCCGCAACCCGCGGGGGTCGACGAGGCCACGCCGATCGACGGCGCGGTCAACCACGCCTACGGCCGCCACCGCCTGCGCTTCGAGCGCGGCATTACCGATCGCTTCGACGACGTCATGATCGCGCGGCTGCCGGCCCTGTTCGGCCCGGGCCTCAAGAAGAACGTGCTGTTCGACCTGCTGCGCGACAACTGCCTGGACGCCATCAACCCCGAGAGCCGCTTCCAGTGGTACAACCTGGCGCACCTCTGGCGCGACCTCGAGCGCTGCTGGATGGGCGGCATCCGCCTCGTCAACCTGGTCAACGAACCGGTTGCGACGGCCGACATCCTGGCGAGCTTCTTCCCCGGCAAGCGCGTCGGCGGCACGGCAGCATCGGTCGTCTACGACGTCCGCTGCCGTTACGCCGGGGCGCTTGGCGGCGCCCACGGCTATCTCTTCGACCGAGCGGCGGTGCTGGCGGAGATCGGCGCCTTCGTTGCGGCCTCGCAACGGCGGGGGGCGGCATGAGGCTCGCCGTCTCCAACATCGCGTGGAACGAGGCCGAGGAGCCCGCGGTGTTCACGCTGCTTCAGCAGCGCGGCGTCACCGGCATCGAGGTGGCGCCGACGCGCCTGTGGCCCGACTGGACGGGCGCCACGCCGGCGGCGGCGCGCGCCGCGAGCGCGCGATTCGCCGACGAGGGGTTCGAGGTGCCGTCGTTCCAGGCCATCCTATTCGCCAAGCCCGAGCTCAGCCTGTTCGGCGATGCCCTTGCCTTCGTCGACCACATCAGCCGAGTCGCCGACCTCGCTGCCGAGTTTGGCGCGCGCCGGCTCGTGTACGGGGCGCCGAAGAGCCGCGACCGCGGCGCTCTCTCGGAAGCAGAGGCGGTCGCACGCGCCGTCGGAGTCTTCCGTCTCGCCGCAGCCGCCTGCACAGCCCGCGACACGATGCTCTGCGTCGAGCCGAACCCGGCAGCCTATGGCTGCAACTTCGTCACCAACAGCAGCGAGGGCCTGGCCCTCGTGCGGGCGGTGGATGCGCCGGGCTTCGGCCTGCACCTCGACACGGCCGGCATGGTGCTAGCCGGCGAGGATCCGCTGGCCGCGCTCGTGGCCGCCCGCTCGCACCTGCATCACGTCCACGCCAGCGAGCCGCATCTGGCGCCGCTGGCGCCCGCGAGCATCGATCATGCACGCATCGGCCGGACGCTGCGCCGCATCGGCTATGACGGCTGGGTTGCGGTCGAGATGCGCCGCGCCGACGATGCCGTTGCCGCCCTCGCCCGCGCCGTCGACCACGCGCGCGCCTGCTATCGCGACCGGCTGCGGCTGACGCCGTCCGAGGCTTCGTTTGAGGCCGTCGCATGATGCCGGCGCTGCAGCTTGCCGCATCGGCGCCGCCGGACGACTGGCACCTGCCGGACTTCACGGTGGAAGCGTTCGCGCCGAAGCGGACGAAGTACTGCGTCGTCATCCCCGTCATCAACGAGGGCACGCGCTTCCTGCGCCAGCTGGCCGGCATGGCGGCGGCCAATCTCGGCATCGACGTCATCGTCGCTGACGGCGGCAGCAGCGACGGCTCGACCGTCCACGACCGGCTGCGCCAGCTCGGCGTGCGCACACTGCTCACCAAGACCGGCCCCGGCCGGCTCAGCGCCCAGCTGCGCATGGGCTTCGCCTATGCCCTCGACCAAGGCTATGCCGGCGTCGTCACCATCGACGGCAACGGCAAGGACGGTTTCGCCGCCATCCCGACCTTCGTTGCCGCGCTCGAGCAAGGCTTCGATTTCGTCCAGGGGTCGCGCTACATCGCCGGCGGCAGCGAATCCAACACGCCGCTCGACCGCGCGCTCGGCGTGAAGTTCCTGCACGCGCCCCTGCTCAGCCTAGCCGCCGGCTTCCGCTACACCGACACCACCAACGGCTTCCGCGCCTTCAGCGCGCGTTTCCTCTCCGATCCGCGGGTGCGGCCGTTCCGCGCCGTGTTCGACACCTACAACCTGCACTACTACCTAGCCGTGCGCGCCCCGCGCCTCGGCCACCGCGTCAAGGAGCTGCCGGTACGCCGCGACTATCCGGCCGCCGGCCCGACACCGTCCAAGATCGGCGGTTTCGGCGGCAAGCTGCACATCCTGAAGCAGCTCCTGCTGACCGTCGCCGGTGCCTACAACCCGCGCGGCTAGGGCCGAGATGTCCGATACGCACCCTCACCCCCATCCTCTTCCGCTGCGCGGTCGAGGGGGCTTTGGGGGCGGCAGCGCCGACCGCGTCGACGCTCTGATCATCGGCGGCGGCTTCTATGGTTGCAGCATCGCGCTGCATCTGAAGCGCGACCTCGGTCTTGCCCGGGTCTGCCTGATCGAGCGCGAAGACCGGTTGATGGCGCGGGCGTCCTACGCCAACCAGGCGCGCCTGCACAACGGCTATCACTATCCGCGCAGCCTGACGACGGCCTACCGCAGCCGCGTGAACATGCCGCGCTTCGTCGCCGATCATCCGGACTGCATCGTCGACGAGCTGCAGAGCGTCTACGCGGTCGCGCGGCGGAACTCCAAGGTGACGGCACGGCAGTTCGCCAAGTTCTGCCAGCAGATCGGCGCCGAGGCGCGGCCGGCGCCGCGCGCGCTCGCCGGCCTGTTCTCGGAGCGCGCCATCGAGGCGAGCTTTCTCGTCACCGAGTACGCCTTCGATACGGCGAAGCTGCGGGCGCAAATGCAGCGCGAGCTGGCGGCAGCGGGTGTCGACCTGAAGCTGGGGACGGCCGTTCGTGCGGTGGCACTCGACGGCCCCGGCGCCATCCGCGTCGAGCTCGAATCGGCGACCGAGGAGCGCACGATCGCCGCCGACTGGCTGTTCAACTGCGGCTATGCTGGACTCAACAGCATCGCCGGGCTCGGGCCCACGGCGGCGCGGCTGAAATTCGAGATCACGGAGATGGCCCTGATCGAGATGCCGGAGGAACTGGCGGGGCTCGCCGTGACCGTCATGGACGGGCCGTTCTTCTCGACCCTGCCGTTCCCGGATCGCGGGCTGCACACGCTCTCGCATGTCCGCTACACGCCGCATTTCAGCTGGACGGCCGCCGAGGCCGACGACACCGACCCCTACGCGGTGCTTGCGGCCTACGACCGGCCGTCGCGCGCCGGACCGATACTGCGCGATGCCGTCCGCTACCTGCCGGCCCTTGCCAGGCGCGCGCCGGTCGACAGCCTGTTCGAGGTCAAGACCGTGCTGCTGACGAACGAGGTCGATGACGGACGGCCGATCCTGTTCGAGCAGCACGCGTGCCATGACCGTTGCTTCAGCGTGCTCGGCGGCAAGATCGACAACGTCTACGACGTCTGCGAGATGTTGGAGCGCCTGCCGCTGCACGCATCTGCGACGGAGGCGCTGCATGGATAGGCCGGCCGACATCCTGGTCTCCGTCGTCATGGCCATCGGCGAGTCCGACCCCGGCTTCGCCGACCTCATCCGCGACCTGCGCATGATGCTGGAGGCCAAGGTCAAGGACTACGAGATCATCCTCGTCGACAACGCCACTCGCGACGGCACCATGGCGGTGATCGAGCAGCTGGTCGAGGAAGTGCCGAACATCCAGGTCTATTCGCTGGCCCGCGCCTGCGATCGCGACATCGCCGTGCTCGCCGGCCTCGACAACACCATCGGCGACTACGTCATCACCATGCTGCCGATCCGCGAGCAGGTCTCCGTGCTGCCGACGATGCTCGACCTGGCGATGACCGGCACCGAGGTCGTCTTCGGCCGCTCGGACGCCGGCACCGCCGAGCAGGGCTGGCTCTACCGCGCCATGACGAAGGCGTTCTTCGGCCTCTACCGGCGCGTCACCGGCATCCTGATCCCGGCCGACAACACGCAGTTCCGTCTGATGAGCCGGCGAGTCGTGAACTACCTGCTGCAGAGCGAGCCATCGCACATCATGCTGCAGGCGCTGCCGGCCATGTCGGCCTTCAGGAGCCGCAGCATCGACTACACCCTCTCGTCGCGCGGCCGCCTGCAGCAGCGCCGCACCCTCGGTTCCGGCCTGCACAAGGCGCTGTCGCTGGTGCTGTCGACGACGGCGTTTCCGGCGCGCATGCTGAGCGTGCTGGCGCTCACGGCCGGACTGCTCAACCTGCTCTACGCCGTCTACGTCATCGCCATCGCCGTGTTCAAGACCGGCGTGGCCGAAGGCTGGACGACACTCTCGCTGCAGATCTCCGGCATGTTCTTCCTGGTGTCGATGATCCTGGCCCTGCTTTCCGAATACATCGTGCGCATCTTCGAGGGCTCGTTCCGCCGCCCGCTCTACATGGTGGCCCGCGAGATGAGCAGCGCCACGCTCTCCCGCCAGCAGCGCCTGAACATCCTGCACAACCTCCCGGCGAAGCCGAAGAAAACAGGGACGTTGTAACACTCTGAAACTTGATTCCCCCGCGAAAGCGGGGGCCCAGGGGTCAAGGACCGACCGGTTGCCCTGGACCCCCGCTTTCGCGGGGGAATCAGAACGAGAATACTCACGCGAACGCAGGACCGTTGCCGGACGACGGATCGATACGCTCAAAAAACGCGGACGCCACGTCGCTCCCCGTGACCGGCTCGCTGCCAACCATGATTGCCGTTGCCAAGCCGATGGCGGACGTCGTCGGCGTGTGATCGGCGCTGCCGCCGGCACGGAGGTCCATCACCAGAGTCGGACAGCAGAACAGGGCGCCGCGGACGATGCGGCGCCAGTCGGCGGGCAGCCAGCCGCGTTGCGCGAGCGCGGACAGCAGCGGACGCCAGACAAACTCCGCCTTCGATTCGAGGAACGCGGCCCGGAGCGGCGACAGCCGCCAGTCATGCTGGATATCGATGACGTCGCCGTCGAGCCGCACGGCTGCCGCATAGCGCCGGTCGGCGAGCGGCGCGTCGTAGAGCCAGAGCGGATGGGCGAAGATGTTGTGGAAGGTCGCCTTGATCTCGGCGAGCAGTTCCGGAATGTGATGTCCCGCGAAGGCAGGGTCGAAGAAGACGAGCCGCATGCCGGCGGCCCGCTCGACCCAGACATTGGCATTGTGTGCATCACCGTGGGCGACGACGGCGCCGTGGCCGGCAAGCCGGGCCGGCTGCAGCCGCTCACGGCTCTCCTCGAACAGCTCGGTGAGGCTGTGGCGATACGTCAAGCCATTGATCCGCCACCGCCGGTCCGCGAGGTCGCGCCAAGGCAGCGCAAGGCCGGGGAAAGCGAAGGTCTGGTCGACGTAGAACCGCCGCGCGCGGCCGCCGAGTTCGCCCTCGCGGCCGGGATCGACGAGGCGCGCATGAAAGAGCCGGTGGATCGACTCGGCCGCCACCTGCCCCGGCGTCGCCCCATGCAGCGTTGCCGCATAGCGCTCGCCAATCAGGCGGTCGAGCGCCCGCTGCGCCTCGATCAGCGATGCCGCGTCGCCGTCCTCGCCCAGTTCGATGGCACGGCAGAGGTCGGCCAGCCGCGGATCGCTGCGGCGCCGGTAGAGCAGAATCTGCCGGCCGACTTCCCCGGACGCATGCTCCGGGAGGTCGACGGGAAAGCCGGCCTCGCGTAGCACCTCGGCACGGTAATACTCACCGACCGTGTCGCCCTCGCCCTCTTCCTGGTGGAACTTGAAGAAGAAGGCGCGGTTGTCCGTCGTCGAGACGAAGCCGTTGAGCGAATTGAGGCTGTAGCGGTCGCGGTTGATCTCGACGCGCGCGACCGTGAGCCCGAATGTTTGCGCGATCAGCCGGCCGATGACGCCTTCCGCGGCCCGCCACTGCCCTTCGCGGACGAGCCGGCGCGCCTCGGCGGTTGGGTTGACGGCGATGTCGGTCATTCTTCGAGTCGGCTGGCGATGAAGCGGGTCATGCATCTATACAAGGGCACATCGACAGCCGGAACCCTGGAACCGGAGCGCCGACAATGACAGCCAATCCTTCCTTCTCGCTGGCCGGCCGCAAGGCGCTGGTGACCGGCGCCAGCCGGGGCATCGGCCAGGCCTTGACGATCGGGCTCGCCCGCGCCGGGGCCGACGTCGCGGTGTCGGCGCGCGAGGTCGCGGCGCTCGCGCCCACAGTGGACGCCGTCAAGGCGGCCGGCCGCAAGGCCGCCGCCCTCGCCCTCGACGTTTGCGACGTGGCGGCCGCCCGGCGCGGTGCCGATGCCGCGGCGGCGGCGCTCGGCGGCCTCGACATCCTCGTCAACAATGCCGGCGTCGAGCAGGTCAGCGATTCGCTCGCGGTCGACGAGGCGCTCTGGGATCGCATCCTCGACACCAATCTCAAGGGCGCCTTCTTCTGCGCCCAGGCGGCCGCCCGCCTCATGGCGGCGGGCAAGGGCGGCGCCATCCTCAACATCTGCTCGCTCACCTCGGAGGTCGGCGTACCGACAGCCGCGCCCTACGGCTCGTCGAAGAGCGGGCTCCTCGGCATGACCCGCGCCCTCGCCGCCGAGTGGGCGCCGCGCGGCATCCGCGTCAACGGCATCGGCCCCGGCTATTTCCGCACCGAGCTGACAGAGGTGTTCTACCAGGATGAGGCATGGCAGCAGGCCATGCTCGGCAAGATCCCGCTGCGGCGCTTCGGCCGGTTCGAGGACCTCGTCGGCGCCGCCGTGTTCCTGTGTTCCGACGCCGCCGCTTACATCACGGGCCAGTGTCTCTATATCGACGGGGGCTACATGGCCTCGATCTGAGCGAGGATCCGGGTGAACCCGACGGACATCGAGATCGCCGAAGCCACGGCCGCCGACCTCGAGGGCATCCTCGACCTGCAGGCGCGCAACCAGCCGGACCGGGGCGGCACGCTCTCGCACAGCTTCGCGCGCGAGCGCATGGCGGCGATGGTCGCGGCGATGCCGGTGATCGTCGCCCGCCGCGGCGGCCGTGTGATCGGCTATCTGGTCTCGTCGCCGCTCTCGCTCAACGACGACGTGCCGATCCTGCAGGCCACGCTCGCCGCCTATTGCGGCGCGCCTGACGCCTATATCTATGGCCCCATCTGCGTCGATGCCGACGAGCGCGGTCAGGGCCTGTCGCGGGCGATGTTCGCCGCGCTGCGCAAACGGCTGCCCGGCCGCGAGGGCATCCTCTTCATCCGCCACGACAATGCGGCGTCGCTCAGCACTCACGCCAAGATGGGCATGCGCACGGTGGCGACGTTCACGCACGGCGGCGTGGCGTACGACGTC
>Ga0335076_10001284_pt1 | contig 24236 bp, 26 predicted proteins | sample Lox_Sample_25_FD_206717 | JGI IMG/M metagenome (GOLD analysis project Ga0335076, IMG submission 206717) | Soil microbial communities from Loxahatchee National Wildlife Refuge, Florida, United States - Lox_Sample_2.5 | ecosystem: Environmental > Terrestrial > Soil > Wetlands | place: USA... | reverse complement strand
GGTTGTTCTCATCCATGGCCTGTGGCTGCACGCGTCGTCGTGGGCGCCGTGGCAAGAGCTGCTCGCCGAGGCGGGTTACGAGTCGTCCGCGCCCGGCTGGCCCGGCGACGCCGGCACCGTCGAGGCCACCCGCGCCAACCCGGACAGCGTCGCCGGACACGGCATCGACGACGTCACCGATCACTACGCGAGTTTCATCGATGGCCTGCCGGCCCCGCCGATCCTGATCGGCCACTCCTTCGGCGGCCTGATCGCCGAGAAGCTGCTCGGCATGGACCGCGGCGCGGCGGCGATCGCCATCGACGCCGCGCAGATCAAGGGCGTACTGCAGCTGCCGCTGTCCCAGCTGCGGGGAACCCTGCCGGTGTTCGCGAACCCGGCCAACAGGCACAAGGCGGTCTCGCTGACCGCCAGGGAATTCCGCTACAGCTTCGGCAACGCCCTCTCGGAGGAGGAATCCAACGCCCTGTACGAGCGGTGGACGATCCCGTCCCCCGCCCGGCCGCTGTTCGAGGCCGCGGCCGCGGCCCTCTCCCCGCACTCGCCGGCCAAGGTCGACACCGCGAACCAGGACCGTGGGCCGCTGCTGCTCACCATGGGCGGCAAGGACCACACCGTGCCCGAGGCCATCACCAAGTCCACCCTGAAGCAGTACCGGCACTCGGACGCCGTCACCGACCTGGTGGAGTTCGCCGACCGCGGCCACTCCCTGACCATCGACGCCGGCTGGCGCGAGGTAGCCGAGGCATGCCTGGGCTGGCTGAACAAGCAGGGCTGGTAGGATCGCCGGCAGCCGTACGGAGCAGCGATGACCGGACAACCTAGCTCACCGGCTGGCCGGGCCTGGTCGTCGTCCCTGCGAGCTTGGATCACCTGGCGGGTGCAACACGGCGGGCCGCCTGCCGCGCCGGGGACCTGCGGAACGGCAGGCCAACCGCCCTGGCTGCGGTATCGGGCTCGGGTGGGGCTTGGCGGGAGTGCGGCTTGCCCGGCGGGTGTCCGTAACGCGGGCCGGGGAAAGCCCCATCCGCGTCCCGATCGCCCAGGGACCAGACGTCCAGTGCCCTCGAGTCGGGCACCCGTTGCCCGGCAGGCGCGCCGAAGCGAAGAGTGTCTATTTGATGACGATCGCGTATTGGCGGGAGTCGCGATCAAGCTGAGGACTTTTAAATAATCCTCAGGGTTGGCGACGCAGTGTGCGGAACGCGGCGCGCAGCTCTTCGGAGAACAGCTGGGGTTGTTCCCAGGCGGCGAAGTGGCCGCCTTTCTCGGCTTGGTTGAAGTAGATCAGGTTGTGGTACGCCTGCTCGGTCCAGCTGCGCGGTGCCTGGACGTACTCCTCTGGAAACACCGTGACTGCGGCCGGGAGGGATACGTCGGCGGCGGCGTAGAAGTTCTGGCCGGTGACCGCTTGCTGCCAGTACAGCCGGGCCGCGGACGTCGCGGTGTTGGTGAGCCAGTACAGCGAGGTGTTGTCGAGCCAGTCCTCGCGGGTGATGGCGCCATAAGGCTGTCCGGCAAACAGCTGGGCGAGGTGGCCGTAGCTGGCCGCGTCGTGGTCAAGGAGCCAGGCCGCCAGGCCGACGGGCGTGTCGGCCAGGCTGTAGCCGACCGTCTGCGGGCGCGTGCCCTGGATGACGCCGTAGCCGCGGTGATAGGTCGCGAACGCGACTTGCCCGTAGGCGCGCTTTTCCGCGTCCGGCAGGTCGGCCGGCGCAGGATCGCCATTACGGATGTGACCGAGCATCTCCAGCGGGACCATCTGCGCGAAGTTGACGTGGATGCCGGCCAGCCCGTCGGGCGCCTGGCGCGCCATCGCGGCCGAGATCGCGGTGCCCCAGTCGCCGCCTTGGGCGACGTAGCGGGTATAGCCGAGGCGTTGCATCAGCACCGCCCACGCGCGGGCGATGCGGTCGGGGCCCCAGCCGGTGGCGCCGGGCCTGGCGGAGAACCCGTAGCCCGGTAGCGACGGGATGACCACGTCGAAGGCGTCCGGCGCGCTCCCGCCGTGTCCGGCGGGGTTGGTAAGCGGCTCGATGATCTTCAGCTGCTCGATGATCGAGCCGGGCCAGCCGTGCGAGACGATCAGCGGCAGCGCGTCCTGCTCAGCCGACTTGACGTGGATGAAGTGGATGCCGAGTCCGTCGATGGTGGTGGTGAACTGCGGCAGGGCGTTCAGCTTGGCCTCGCACCGGCGCCAGTCGTAGTCCGTGGCCCAGTAGCTGGCGAGCTCCTGGACCGTCGCGAGCTGCACGCCTTGTGACTGGTCATCGACGGGCTCCCGCTCGGGCGGCCGCCACGCCGCGATCCGCCGCCGCAGGTCGGCGAGCGCCTCGTCGGCGATATCGGCATGAAACGGCCGGATGGTCGTATCCGCGTTCATGGCAGCAGTGCCGGTGCTCATGATCGGTGTCCCTTCTCCCGTGTCGGAGACGATTGCGTTGATGGGTTACCGGCGTGCGGTCGCAGCGCGCCCTTCCGCGGGTTTCCGGCCGGGTGCGGCGCGAGGACCTGCGCGTCCAGGCCGCTGCTGAGCTTGCCCCGCAAAGCCGACCGCAGGCCGGCGAGGGCCGCCCCCTGAAGGTGTTCCGAGTGCGTCTGCTCCGACTCGTATTTCTCGATCATGACCAGCCGGCCGGGTCCCTCGTGCAGCGCGTAGAGGTCGACGCCCGGTTCGTCATGGACCCGGGCGATCGCCTCCTCGAACGCTGCGACCACCTCGGCGCGGTGCTCGGGGATGGGAAAGGCCGTGACCACGACAACGCTCATGTCAGGTGCTTTCCTCCCGCGGGATCATCCCTTGCCCTGGCGTGCGTCATCTAGCGGAGCGACCGGAACGCCGCCCGGATTTCGGCGGCGAACAGCCCGGGCTCTTCCCAGGCGGCGAAGTGGCCGCCCCTGTCGGCCTCGTGGAAGTAGGTGAGGGTGGGGTATGCCTTCTCGACCCAGCTGCGCGGGGCCCTGAAGATCTCATCGGGGAACGTGGTGAAGCCGACCGGGAGCTTGACCTCCGGGCGAGCCTGCCCGGCCGCGAGAGCCTGGGCTCGTCCGCCCTCCCAGTACGATCGGGCTGCCGAGGCCCCGGTGCCGGTCAGCCAGTACAGCGTGATGTTGTCGAGAATGTGGTCCCGGGTGAGCCCTCCGGACGGCTGGCCGTCGAGGAACGCGCGGGAGATCTTGTAGTAGCTGTCGGTGTCGTGGTCGAGCATCCAGGCCGCCAGGGCGACCGGTGAATCCAGCAGGGCGTAGCCGATCGTCTGCGGCCGCGTGGCCTGCTCCAGGAAGTAGCCGGAGCCGCCGATCCTGAAGGCGGCGATCGCGTCGAGCGCCGCGCGTTCCTCCGCGGAGGGGTCCGCCGACGGGTAGCCGCCGACCAGCGCGTCCCGGAGCAAGTTCAGGTGGATGCCGGCCAGCCCGTCGGGTGCCTGGCGGCCCATCGCGTCGATGACGGCGGCGCCCTGGTCGCCGCCCTGGGCCACATAGCGGGCATAGCCGAGCCGGTCCATCAGCTCCGCCCAGGCGCGCGCGATGCGGCCGGGGTCCCAGCCGACCTCGGCCGGCTCGGCGGAGAAGCCGTAGCCGGGCAGCGACGGGAGGACAACGTGGAATGCGTCCGCGCCGGAGCCGCCGTGCGCGGCCGGGTCGGTGAGCGGGCCGACGACCTCGAGCATCTCCAGGACCGAGCCGGGCCAGCCGTGCGTGATGATCACCGGCAGCGCGTTTTCGTGCCGCGACCTCACGTGGATGAAGTGGATGTCCTGTCCGTGGATCTCGGTCGTGCACTGCGGCAGCGCGTTCAGCCTCGCCTCGCACGCGCGCCAGTCATAATCGGCCGCCCAGTAGCGGGCGAGCTCCTGGATCGTGGCCAGCTGCACGCCGTGCGACCGGTCGGCCACGAGCTCCTTGCTGGGCCAGCGCGTCGCGGCGATGCGCCGCCGGAGGCCGGCGATCGCCTCATCGGGCATATCGACCCGGAAGGGACGGATCTCGGTTTCGCTGGACATACGTCCTCACCTTCCTGGACCGGCTGACGACGGCGGACGGCCGGACCGGTCGGCTCCGGCCCACGTTCCGGGCCAACGGCATTCCTGCCGCGCCAGCGGAATAGCCGGTACTGCCTCATGATCGTCCCTCGGACGGGCGCGTCACGCCAGTGAAAATCACTGGGCGTCGACCCTGGCCGCTTACCCTGGCCTGCGATTGGGTGCGCATCAAGGCCGCCGCGCGTTCTTCGCGGCGGTGGTGACCGGTCGCAGGTCGATGGCCTGGGCCGTGGCTTCATCATAGACGCGAGCCGGTAACAGCCACCGAGATCGGCGCAGTCCCGCCAGCACTTGGAATGGATCGCCTCGTCTAGCCAACGGGCCCGCGCCCGCGCATGCTCGCAACGTTCGCGGGGAGCTATCACCGGCCAGCATCAACTTCGGTAGCGGGTCCGCGCGAGTGTTGCGGTGCCGACGGCGGGTATTGACTACCGCCGTTGCTGCTCGCTGCCCGGGTTGCAGCGGTTGCCGTCCTCGGCATGCCGGCCTGTTGCCAGCAGCCCAAGGCAGAGAGATGCTGGCGGTGAGTCCGGCGACTGCCCAGCCTTGATCCGCAAGTGACCGCCCGGTGTCGCAGGGTCGGATCGGGGCCGTCACCAGCTACGCGGTCTCAGAGTGGATTGCCTGTCCGGCGTCCCGCGGCGAAAGCCCGCAAGGTCCCGGGAAAGGGGATGCTCATGAGCTCATCCGCGGCCACCACCCCGGAAGGCCCCGGCTCGGTCTCCGGGGCACCGCACCTCCCGGAAGGATTCACCGGCACGTTCACCAGCGGGTACGTCGACACCGGGGACCTGCGCCAGCACGTGGTCACCGGCGGCGACGGCCCGCCGCTGCTGCTGGTGCACGGCTGGCCGCAGACCTGGTACGCCTGGCGGCTGGTGATGCCCGCCCTGGCCCGCGACTTCTCCGTCGTGGCGCCCGACCAGCGCGGCACCGGGCTGTCCGGCAAGCCCGCGGACGGCTACGACACCGGCACCCTGGCCGCCGATCTAGTGGCGCTGATGGACGCGCTCGGGCACCGGCGGTTCGCCGTGGCCGGCCACGACACCGGCATGTGGATCGGCTACGCCCTGGCCGCCGACCACCCCGGCCGCATCGACCGGCTGGCCGTCGCCGAGACCCCCCTCCCCGGCGTGTCCCCGTCCCCGCCCCTGTTCGCCGGCGCGCATCTGAACGACGCGCTGTGGCACTTCGCGTTCAACCGGCTCGCCGAGGTCAACGACCAGCTCGTCACCGGGCGGGAGGAGATCTACTTCGGCTGGCAGTTCGCTACCAAGGCCGCCAGGAAACTGCCCGGCTATGCCGTCCGCCACTACATCGACATCCTCACCGATCCGCAAGCCCTGCACGCCAGCTTCGCGATCTACCGCGCGCTGGATGCCACCATCGCGCAAAACCAGGAGCGCAAGGAACGCCGGCTGACCCTGCCCATCCTGGCCATCGGCGGCCGGTACAGCCTGGGCGAACAGATCGCGGACACGATGAAGCTGGCCGCCGGCGACGTGCAGGCACTGGTCGTCCCCGGCTGCGCCCACTGGGTCCCCGAGGAGGCTCCGGAGGAAACCCTCGCCGCGCTGACCGCGTTCCTGGCCCCGTACCGGGGCTGACCGGCCGCGGCGCACAACCCCCGGGACGCCTGATGCCGCGCCCCAGCCGCTCGCGGCCGGGGACGACCATCGGCCCGGGCCTGATCCACTGGCCAGCACAACCGCCGTGCCCGGGGCACGGCCATGGTTTCACGAAAGGAACTGCTCATGTCCATCGAGGGCAACACGCTCGCCGAGGAAGGCACGCCGGCCTATGTCACCCGCTTCGACGGCGTCCGCGTCCCGGCCACCGACTACCATCCGGTCTGGCTGGAGCGCCTGGCCGGCGACGTCACCATAGAGGGCTCGGCGATGAACGGCGCCGCGCAGGGCGCCGAGGCCGTCCGTTCCATCGTGACCTGCATCCGCACGCTCTATGACTCCCAGCAGTTCAATTTCGCCGGCCCCTACGGCGAGAACGGCTTCCTGGAGGACTACACCGCCCAGGTCCGCGGTGGCGGGCAGATCGGCAACGTCGTCCTGGTCACCCGCAACGCCGCCGGGCAGGCGCAGCACATCGTCGCCAGCTACCGCCCCCGGACCACACTGCTGCACCTGTCCCGGCTGATCGGCGAGCAGCTCGCCGGCACCCCCTACGGCGAGCACTTCGCTACCAGCGCCCCCGAGTGAGGGTCCGATGGTGCACTTGGCTGTTCCCGGTTCTGCCCATCTTGCTCGCAGGCGCCGGCCCCTGGCGAGTGGACGCCGTGGCCATGCCCGGAGAACAGCAGATCACCTCGTTCTGCGCGCCTCAGCGTACGGACGCCGAGATTCTCGCTGCCGCGCATTGGGCGGATCTCGCGCGACGGCCGCGGCCAGCGATCATCACGTAGCGCGACCGACGCTCCAGAGCGTGAGCGGACCGAGCGCCGAATCCGGCGTGGATCGAGCCAAGGGTACCGTCGGTCGTGGCGACGGATCGGCAGTTCGGGCGTCGTGGTCCGGGCCCCCGATCAAGGTCCTGCTCTCATATGGCGAGGTTGCCATATGTGGGCGCGCCGACGGTCTCGTACGCCAGGTGGAGCGTACCGTTGGTATAGGTGACCGATTCAGCTAGTCGCAGCGCGGTGGGCACGATCCCGTCGTCGAACACCTTCTTGCCGCTGCCGAGCAGCAGCGGGTAGAGCCACAGATTCAGCCGGTCGACGAGGCCGGAGCGCAGCAGTGACTGCACAAGGTTGAGGCTGCCGATGACGTGGAGTTCAGCGTGGCGCTCCTTGAGGGAGTTGACGCTCTCGGCGATGGACTCGGAGAGAAGCGTCGAGCCGTGCCAGGCCAGAGGGTCGGCGAGCGTGCGGCTGGCCACGTACTTGGGGACGCGGTTGAGCAGGCCGGTGAACGGGATCTCCTCTGGAGCGGTCGGCCAATATCCGGCGAAGATCTCGTAGGTCCGTCGGCCGAGAAGCAGGGCGTCCATCTTCCTGGCCGGCTCGAAAACGACGCCGCCGGCCTCCTGGTCCAGCAGTGGCGCCTGCCATCCGCCATGCCTGAAGCCGCCGTCGCGGTCCTCGTCGGGCCCGCCCGGCGCCTGAGCTACCCCGTCCAGGGTCACGAACTCGGTCACGATGAGCTTGCCCATGGTGCCTTCCTCCCTGTGGTGGCAATGCGCAGTTCAGACTCCGACGACGTGCAGGATTCATCGCCGCCCTCGGTTGCCACTTGCTGGCCGACGCCGAGGCGGCCGGCGTATGCCATGTCGTCGCGCAGGGCTTTGGCGCCTTTAACGGCATCCGCGAGGGTGGATGGGTGAAGACCGAGGAGGACCCGGCGGACCCGGGCCCGGCGAGCGCGCGCCAGGGGGCGGAGGCGCTGCGCCACCTCGAGGACGTGGTCGTCAAGGCTGGCGGCGCGGTCCTGCGTCACGGCAGCTTGTACGGGCCGGGCGCCATCGACGACTGGGCCGGGCTCGTGCGCAAGCGCCGGTTCCCGCTGGTCGGGGGCGGCACCGGCTACCTATCGTGGGTCCATCTGGACGACGCGGCGAGCGCTACCGTGCTGGCCCTAGAGCAGCAGGCGGCCGGCGTGTTCAACGTCGCCGACGACGAGCCAGCGCCGGCCAGCGCGTGGCTGCCTTATCTGGCCGCGTGCGCGGGGGCGAAGCGGCCTGCGCGGGTCCCCACGTGGGTGGCCCGGCTGCTGGCAGGGGAAATGGCGGTGATCATGATGACCGAGGGGCGCGGCTTCTGCAACGCCAAGGCCAAGCGGGAGCTCGGCTGGAAACTGCGCTACCCTCATGGCGGCACGGATTCAAGGAAGAGCCGGCGTGAGCAGGGCCGGGGAGTTCGAGCAGCTGCGGCCGCTGCTGTTCTCGATCGCCTACCGGATCCTCGGCAGCGTGAGCGAGGCCGAGGACGCGGTCCAGGAGACCTGGCTGCGCTACCAGGCCTCCCCGGTACAACCCGCGTCGGCCAAGACCTTCCTGTCAGCCGCGGTCACCTGGGTCTCGATCGACATCCTGCGGTCGGCCCGCGTCCGGCGGGAGGAGTACGTCGGGCCGTGGCTCCCCGAGCCGCTGCTCACCGACCCCTACCAGGACCCGGAGCGGTCGGCGGAGCTGGTCGACTCGGTGTCGTTGGCGGCCCTGTTGCTGCTCGAGCGGCTCAGCCCGCTCGAGCGCGCGGTGTTCGTGCTGCGGGAGGTGTTCGGGTTCGGCTTCCCCGAGATCGCGTCGGCGGTGGGCAGGTCGGAGGCGGCCTGCCGTCAGCTCGCGGTGCGGGCGCGGCGCCACATGGACGCGGGGCGCCCCGGTTCGAGGCCGACAGCCGGGAGCGGGAGAAACTGGCGGCACGGTTCTTCGGCGCGCTCCGGGAAGGCGACGTCGAGGGCCTGCGGGAGCTGCTCGCCGCTGACGTCCAGATCGTCGCGGACGGCGGCGGCAAGGCCCCGCAGCTGGCCAGGGCGGTCACGGGCGCCGGCAATGCCGCCCGGGTGCTTGCCTCGATCTTCCCCTGGCTCGCTCGGATCGAGGTGACGGTGCAGCCCCACCAGGTGAACGGCCAGCCGGGCGCCATCTTCCGCGACCGGATGGCAAGGTCCTCATCACCTTGACGCTCGACATACTCGACGGGCGATCCAGACGATCCGCTCAGTGATCAACCCCGGCAAGCTCGGGCACGTGGGTCCGGTGGCAGACGCCTGGGCGGTCGCCCGCGAAGTGAACCAGGCTCGCAGGCCCACGGATTGACCAGAAGAGCCGCTCCCATGGCCGGTTGCGCCGCGCCCGAAGTGGCGGATCTGTGTGCGTACGGACGCCGGGTGATGCCGAATTGAGTGCATCCTTGTCCGGCTTGCTGATTTGCCGGGGCGAGCAATCGCTTGCCGCTTGTGTTGATAGTCCCAGAATGGGGCCGACTGCGCCGGTGGCGGGATCATCCGGTCCTCGGTGGCGACCAGATACCAGCTGGGCTTGGCCCGCCATGCGGGATCGGTCACCGCGCTGCCCAGCGCGCCGACGCTCCACAGGACCTGAGCGTCGGCCATGAACGCGGCCAGGTCGGCGGGCAGGTCGGCGGCGGACGATCCGTCGCGGCTGGGCGAGTGGTAGACGCCCGCCGGGTAAGCGGTGGGCGTGAGCAGAACTAGTGCCCCCCATCGGCACGGCCGGCTAGTTCAGCCAGCACATCTGGGAGGGTATCGAGGTCACCGCCGGGCCACTTGCCCGGCTGGTGAGGCCGGCCGAGCCTCACACCGAACGCCGCGAACCGTGGCAGCGCGGCACGGAATACCCCTACTGGGTGATCGTGTGCCTTCGATCTCGCCCGCCCGGGCCCTCGTGCCCGGAATGCTCAGCCGGCGGCAGATGTACGGGCATCAGGTCCTGCGGGAAGCCGGACCTCAAGAGAAGACCGGGTAGGTAGGGAGCTCGCCGGGCTCCCTGTACGGGGTGCTCAGCCGCCTGGGCGACGTAGGGCTCATCCCGGGGATCTGCACCGGGCAGGAGGGGCGCCGGCCCGCCCGCTGGCACACCGAACTCGGCGGACAGCTGCGACATTGGCGGGCCGGCCCCGGCTGGTGTCTGATCAAGCCTCGGCGCGGTAATAGTGGTTCAATTTTTTCCGGCTTCGACGCCGCGGGGAGTGTCCTCTCCGGGCGGGCCCGTCCGTCCTTCCCCCGGGTGGCGCTCGCCACCACGCGGAGAGAGACGAGGAGACCGATGACCAGCAAGACCGCCACGGCAGGGTCTGACGCCGACCGGCAGGCCGTTCTTGACGTGCTCGCGCGCTTGTACCGGGCGTGGGAAGCCGGCGACGCCGAAACGTTCGTGGCCGACTATACCGAGGACGCCAGCGTGATCCAGCCCGGCGTCTATGAGAAGGACCGTGAGGAGATCCGCACCAATATAGCCGCGGCGTTCGCGGGCCCGCTCAACGGGTCGCGGGTGGCCGCCCGCCCGGTGAACGTCCGCTTTCCTACCGGCGGCACGGCCATCGTGGTCAGCGAGGACGGGATCATCTTCCCCGGGCAGGACGCTGTCGCGAGCGAGCGACTGGTGCGCGCGACCTGGGTGCTGGTCAGGCACGACGGCGGCTGGCGCATCGCCTCCTACCACAACAGCCCCGCCAGCTAAGGCGCCGTCTTCCGGGTACGGGGCGCCTCCCTTCCGGGGGAGGCGGCCCGTACCCGGATCCAAACGGGTTCCAGGGCCGTGGCAGCGGTTGTCGCAGTCGTGGTCGCCCAGGTAAAACGGTACGGCATGGTGGCTGAACGGAAGGAGCCTTGACGATGGCGCTGTATGTGGCCTTGTGCTACTACGACCGGGACCACCACTGGGACTCGGTGCCGGATATGGAGTTCACCCCCGAGTACACAGAGTTCGCCCGGCGGGCCACCGAGGCCGGGGTCATGCGCGGCGGTGAAGCCCTGTACCCGGCGACCATGTCGACGACCATCACCGTCTCGGGCGGCAAGGGCGGCGACGTCCTGGTGACCGACGGTCCTTACGCCGAGGCGAAGGAGGTCTTGGCCGGGTACTTCCTGCTGGAGGCGGCCGACCTGGACGAGGCCATCGCGTGGGCGGCGCAGATCCCGGCTGCCTGGCGGGGGAAGATCGAGCTTCGCCCGGTAGCGTCGGCCCACGCCTAGGCACCCTGGCATGGACGCCACCGGCACTCTGGCCGGGGTGCTGAAGGGCGAAGGTCCCAGGGTGCTGGCGACGCTGGCCAGGACCATCGGCGACCTGGCCGTCGCCGAGGACGCGCTCTCCGAGGCCACGATCACCGCCCTGGACCGGTGGCCCGAAACGGGGATCCCTGATGATCCGCGGGCCTGGCTGGCGGTGGTCGCCCGCCGCAAGGCGCTTGACCTGCTGCGACGCGAGTCAGCCCGGGCGGCCAAGGAGGCCGCCGCGTTCCGGTGGGGAACCGGGGCCGCACCGGACCAGATCGAGGAGGCGATCGAGGCAATGGAGCCAGAGACGTCTCTGCGCGACGACATGCTGCGCCTGATCTTCACCTGCTGCCACCCGGCGCTTAGCCGTGAGGCCCAGGTGGCCCTCTCGCTGCGCACGCTGGCCCGCCTCGAGGTGCCGGCCATCGCCCGCGCCTTCCTGGTGCCTGAGGCCACCATGGCCAAGCGCCTGGTACGGGCCCGCGCCAAGATCGCCACGGCCCGCATCCCCTACGCGATCCCCGCCGACACCGAGCTTCCCGGCCGGCTGGCCGCGGTGCTGGCGGTGGTGTACCTGATCGCCACCGAGGCCCACGCCCCGACCGGCGGGCACGCGGTGGCCCGGGTCGATCTCGAGGCCGAGGCGATCCGGCTGGCTCGCTTGCTGGCCAGCCTGATGCCCGACGAGCCCGAGGCGCTCTCCCTGCTTGCCCAATTGCTGCTGACCTCGGCCCGCACCCCCGCCCGCACCGACGCCGACGGTACCCCGGTGACCCTGGCCAGCCAGGACCGCACCCGCTGGAACCGAGCCGCGATCGCCGAGGGTTCGGCGTGGCTGTCCGAGGCGGTGACCCGGTCCGGCGGGGTCGCCGGGCCCTATCAGATCCAGGCTCACCTCGCCGCGGCCCACTCAACCGCGCCCAGCTGGCAGGAGACGGACTGGGACCGGATCGTCGGCCTCTACGACCTGCTCGGGTCGATCACGGCCAGCCCGGTGGTGGCGCTCAACCGGGCGGTCGCGGTCACCGAGCGCGACGGCCCCGAGGCGGGGCTGGCTGCCCTGAAGACCATCGCCGGCCTGGAGTACTCCCATCTGTGGCACGCTGCCCTGGCGGACAACCTGTGCCGGCTCGGCCGCACGAGCGACGCGGCCGGAGAACTCCACGCCGCGGTGACCCTGGCGCCCAGCGAGGTCGAACAGCGCCTCCTGCAGGGCCGTCTGCGCAAGGTGCGGTCCGGGCTCGGCTGACCGCGTTCTGGTTTCTCGCTTTCCTTGCCTGGCTTCCTCCCCGGATATGTCCTGCGCCCGCTTCACCGTTCGTCCTTTCCCTGCAAGAGCGGTCCCCGATCTCGCGGATCGCCCAGGGAAGGAGAAGCAGATGACTGGCAGCAGCACCAAGCAGGCCGGGGCGCCGGGCGTCAGATCCGGTACCCAGCTGAGTTCACAAGGAGGCACCACCATGACCGACGAAACCATCAGCGCAACCACGATCATTAACGCCCCAGCCGAGGCGATCTTCGCCGTACTCGCCGACCCCGCCAAGCACGCCGCGATCGACGGCACCGGGCGGGTCCGCGAGCCCCTTGACGGCCAGCCGCTGACCGCGGCGGGTCAGGTGTTCCGGATGGCCATGTACAACGACAACGTCCCGGGCGGGCACTACCGGATGGCCAACCGGGTGCAGGTGTTCGACCCGCCACGCGCCATCTCCTGGGAGCCAGGCATGGACACCGGCGATGGCAACCCGCAGATCGTCGGCCACATCTGGCGTTACGACCTGGCCCCTGCCGGACCATCCGGAACCAAGACCACCCTCTCCTATGACTGGTCGGCGGTCCCCCACTCCCTCCGTCAGCGACTTCCATTCCCATTCCCCCCGTTTGCCGCAGATCATCTGAGCAACTCTCTGGCTCACCTCGCCGAACTGGTCACCGGGTAACCGGCCGGCAGGCCGGCCAGTCCCTGCCTCTGGCCTGGCCAGGCCTGGTGGCTGTATACGTGGTCGCCGGAGCTGCCGGAGCCCGGCGCTGTCCGGGCCCCGGTCGGCTCACAGGGCCGCCGGCGGCCCGGACACCCCGCCTACGCCGCCCCGGCCGGCGCCGCCGACCCGGCCAGGCGTCCGCCCGCCTTCATCGAGGTCGCCCAGCTCGACATGTTCCGCGACGAAGACCTCGCCTACGCCCTGCGCCCCGGCCAGGCCGGCGTACCCGTCGAGTTCCACCTTCACCCCGGCGCCCCGCACGAATTCGACTTCCTCGCCTTCAACGCCCACCGCCGCCCGGCGCCATCGCCGGCCGCGCTCTTTCGAGCACCGGATGCCCCTGTCCCTCACCGGTGGCTGCCGTGCAGCCAGCCCTGATAAATGATCGCCGCAGCGTCCTGGCGGCACAGCCGGCACCGATCAGATAATCTGCGTGCCTCAACGATCGGAGTCCGTCAGCACACGTCGCGCAAATATTCGGCGTTATGCGCGAAACGTCACCATTCAGCCACGGGCTGTTCGTAACGCTATGTCATCCTTGGTAAGGTCGCTGCCTACTGAGCCGAGAGTGGTGGCCGCCGCGCCGTCGACCGATTCCCGGGCGACGGTGACGGCCCTGGACTGGCAGGCGGGGACGACGGCAAGCCGGAACGCCGAGGCGTCATCGGCCTCGGAGCCGACACCGATCTCTCCAGGGTGGCACGAAGCTAGCCGGCCTGGTCAGCCGCTCCACGAACCAGGCGGTTGTTCGGCACCGTACAGCACAGCGCCTGGGGCGTTGCGTTCCGGGCACCGGCCTTGAACAGCTGGGTGCTGATGATGAGCAAGATGCCACAGGTGAGGTAGATCATGATGCGCCTGCCCACCGCATCGAACAGTGATCGCGCTGGGTGTGGCGTGGATCCTCGATGGCCTGGAGATCACGATCGTCCGGCGTATGGAACGCGGGTGTACGGGCCGCCGGGGCCGGGAAGGCCTGAAGGAACCTGCCGGCCGGGCCCGACTGGTTGCCCGGGACGGTCAGCGGGATCATGCCGGGTCTGCGGGGGGTGGCTGTCCGGGCGCGGTCGGTGGCGGGGCCTGGCTGCGGGTGTGGCTGCGGGTGTGGCTGCGGAGCAGGGCGGCGGTGATGGCGCAGATCGCGAGGGCGGCGATGACCAGGATGATGTGGCCCCAGCTCCGCCGCGGCTTGAGTCCGTGTGCACGGTCAGCCGCGCGGCGCGCTGGGCGCGCCCTTGAAAAGATGTACAGATAGTTCTTACCAGGTCTGCGCCAGTCTGCTGTGCACCAGTCTGTTGTGCTGCGCCAGTCTGTTGTGCTGCGCCAGTCTGTCTGCCGCACCGCTTGCGTATCGCCGCACATCCGCCAGAAGTCGATCGCCCAGGCGGCGCAGGACTGGGATCTCGCGGGTCGGCTGCTGGCCGGTCACTGGCCGGGCCTGCATCCGGACGGGCAGGCCGCAACCGTGCATGAGCTCCTGGCCGGGTCCCCGGCCGGCATAGTCACGGCGAATGCCGAGGCCACCGCTACGGCACGATCACGAGCGGCACAGGGCAGTGCCGGGCGAGGCCGACCGCGACCGAGCCGACGATGCAAGCGGCGCGGGCCGCCTGCGCCGGGCTCCACCCGTAGCCGGGCGTCCCAGGACCACCTAGGGGAAGAAGGCCGACGATGTCTGCTCAGGTGCTCCGGTTGTTTGTCTTCGCCCGGCACGCAGAGTCGACGGCGAACACCGCACACGCGCTGAGCAGCGACCCCGCTCGCCCCGTCGCGCTGACCGAACGAGGGCGTGTGCAGGCGCGTGCCCTCGGCGCGCAACTCGCCAACGTGCACGTCGATCTCGCGGTGGGCACCCGATTCCAGCGCACCCAGGAAACGATCGGCATCGCCCTGCACGGCCGGCGCGTACCGGTCCTGATCGAACCGGGCTTCGACGAACTCCGGGCCGGCGACCTCGACGGCGCGCCGATCGAGGCCTACCGGTCCTGGAGGCGCCAGCACACCCTGAGCGACCGCCTCCCGCATGGCGAAAGCCCCGACGACGCGTTCCGGCGCTACGCGAACGCGCTGCGGAGCCTCCTGGCCAGGACCGAAGCTGTCACGCTTGTCGTCCTTCATGAGTCCGCGCTGCGCTATATCGCGCTGGCCGCCGGCGCCGGCGAGTCACACTTGCCCGCCGGGGCTGTCGGCAACGCGATTCCGTTTCTGTTCGACAAGCACGCCGCCGGGCGGGCCGCCACGAGCCTGGAGGCCATGGCCACGCCCGTCCAGCGCAGCCAGGACGCCCGCTGCGCGGCCGAGGTCGGCGAGGTCGCAGGTTAAACCACGGCCCGTTCGGTATCAAGATGATTTTGGCTCTAGGTCACCGCGGCGTTTCTTTGGTTTCCGCGGCTGTCCAGTCTCACGTCAGGCCGTGACAAATCGTCACGCCGTTTGGGTGGAATGCCGCAACTGCCTGGTCAGGCGGCTGGCGGGCCGGCGCACAGCCGGCAGTCACGTCGGCGAGCAGCTTGCAGCCGATGAGATCACGTCATCAGGGTGATGCTTGTTCACCCTGCCCGCTCCGACCCTGGCAGGCAAGAAGCGGAAGGGAGCTAGGAGGAGCGATGGAACCGCCTATCACCGGCCACGATGCCATCAGCCGCGACGACATGCTCGTGCACAACTGGCGTGTGTCACAGCTCGCGCGTCTAGGCATTCCCGGGCCACTGGCCGAGATCCATGCCGACCGCATCGATTGGCATCACGTCGCCCGGCTGGTACAGCGTGGCTGCCCGCCGCATCTCGCCCGGCGCATCGTCCACTGACGCGTGCTCAAGGCTCAGGGCCTGACCTGACCCGTTAAGCAAACTGAAACGGAGAGCGATGACCACGACGCCCCAAAGACCAGCAACAAGCAGTCCGGGCATCACGAGCCTGGTCACCCCAGGCCAGGGCGCCGACGCCCCAGGGAGGGCGCATATGAACAGCAAATCCGCCGTTCCGGCCGGACGTATCGGCGCATCAAGGCGTGCCTTCCCCGTCCGGGCGAGAGACCTGCTGAAGGTCAGGGCGGTGTGGATCTTGCCGCTGATCCTGGGGTCGGCGGTGGTGGTGATCACGGCGTTCTACGTCGGGTCGGTGGTCGACCCCCTGGTTCACCTGCAGGGCCTGCCGGTGGCGGTGGTGAACCAGGACCGCGGGGCGGTGATCGGCACCCGCCAGGTAAACATCGGCCAGCAGGTGCAGCGCGGCCTGTCAGGCAGCACCGCGGTCTCCGGCGGCTGGCGCTGACCGAAACCACGCTGCGCTCCGCGCAGCAGGCGATGGACCGCGGCGGCTCCTACGCCACGGTGGTGATCCCGCCCGGCTTTACCGCCTCGCTGCTGAACCGGGCCGGGGTGAGCGCCAGCGGGCCGGGGCCGGGACGGCCGCAGATCGTCATCTGGGCCAACCAGCGGGTATGTGGCCGGCTCGGTGCAGCAGCACAGGTCCCGGAAGGCCCACGCCCGGCAACAGGAGGCCGGGAACGCAGGCAGGCAAACCGAGCGGGGCGCCCAGTTCTCCTCGCCGCCGTCAGTGTGATGTCCATGGCCGGCATCCGGCGGACCGCCTCCGCCCGCTAACGCCCGGCCCGCCGGCGCTCGCGATCCGATGGAGACCCAGTGATACTGCAAGACGCGTTCACCGTCGAGCCGTGGAACCTGCGCGAGACTCACCTGGACCTGGGCCTGCTGGCCCAGACCGAGTCGGTGTTCGCGCTGGCCAACGGGCACGCGGGCTGGCGGGCCAACCTGGATGAGGGCGAGCCGCACGCCCTGCCCGGCAGCCACCTCAACGGGGTCTACGAGACACGGCCGCTGCCCTATGCCGAGGAAGCCTACGGCCTGCCCGAGACCGGGCAGGAGATCATCAACATCACCAACGGCAAGCTGATCCGCCTGTTCGTCGACGACGAGCCGTTCGACGTCCGGTCCGGCGAGCTGCGCTCGCACGAGCGACTGCTTGACTTCCGCGCCGGCGTGCTGACCCGCCGCGCCGAATGGACCTCGCCCGCCGGGCGGCCGGTCCGCGTCTGTTCGGTCCGGCTGGTGTCATTTACCCAGCGGACGGTCGCGGCGATCTGCTATGAGGTGGAGCCGGTGAACAGCCAGGCGCGGATCGCGGTGCAATCCGAACTGCTCACCCACGAGCAGCTGCCGTCGGCCGGCGCGGATCCCCGTGTGGCCGCGGCGCTCGAGGATCCGCTCAGCGGCGAGTACCACGACGCCACCGGAACGGCAGGTCGCCGAAGTGGTCGAGGCGATCTTGTTCCTGGAGTCCTCGCCGTACGTCACCGGCGAGATCCTGCACGCCGACGGCGGCCAGACCGCCGGCCACTGACGGAAGGGCCCGGCCTCGACCGTGGACCCGGGGTCGAGCCAGGGACCTCACGGGCGCGACTGGGCCGCCTGGTGATCCATCGTGGACGCTAGGACCAAGTCCAGGTGGCATTCGTAGCCACCAGTTTGACCAAGCAGGAGCCGAGATGGCCGATCCGCACAAGAAAAACGAGAAAAGCACCATCGTGATCGTCGGGGCGGGTTTCGCCGGCTTTAACGCCGCGCGGGAACTGATCCGGCTGGTCGACGCCACGACGGAGATCGTGGTGATCAACTCGACGGACTATTTCCTGTACCTGCCGCTGATGCCGCAGGTGACGGGCGGCCTAGTGGAACCGGCGCACATCCGTGTCTCGCTGGTCAAGCGCCTGCGCAAGACCCGGTTCGTGCTCGGTACGGTGAACCACGTCGATGCCAGGCAGAAGATAGTGAGCTGGGAGGGCCCGGAGGGCTCAGCAGGCCAGGTCAGCTACGACCGGCTCATCCTGACCGCGGGCAGCGTGAACAAGCTGCTGCCCATCCCGGGTATCGCCGACTACGCGGTCGGGTTCCGCAGCATCGCCGAAGCCACGTACCTGCGCGACCACATTATCCGGCAGCTCGAGCTGGCCGCCGTGGCCACCGACCCCGCAGAGCGGGCGGCGCGCTGCACCTTCGTGGTGGTCGGCGCGGGCTACACCGGCACCGAGGTCACCGCGAACGGCCAGCTGCTGACCACCCGGCTAGCCAAGACGCTGCCCGGCCTGGCCGGGCAGGAGATCCGGTGGATGCTGCTGGACCTCGCGCCGCGGGTGCTGGCCGAACTCGACCCGCGACTGTCCAGGACCGCCGAGCGGGTGCTGCGGCGGCGCGGTGTCGAGGTGCTGACCGGCGAGTCAGTCGCCGAGGCCCTCGACGGCTCCGTGCAGCTGACCACCGGGGACAAGTTCGTTACCCGGTCGCTGATCTGGTGCGTGGGAGTCCGCGCCGACCCGCTGATGGAAGGCCTGGACCTGGCCACCAACCGGGGACGGCTGGAGGTCGATGAGTTCATGGCCGTGCCCGGCTTCCCGGACATGTACGCGTGCGGGGACTGCGCCGCGGTCCCCGACCTGACCCGCCCCGGCCAGATCTGCGGCATGACCGCCCAGCACGCCGAGCGGCAGGGCAAGCTGGTGGCCCGTAACGTCGCCGCCTCCCTCGGCAAGGGCACCGCGCGGCCGTACAAGCACCGCGATCTGGGCTTCCTGGTGGACCTCGGCGGGCTGGCCGCCGCGGCCAACCCGCTGAACATCCCGCTGTCCGGGCTGCCCGCCAACGTGGTCACCCGCGGCTACCACCTGTCCGCCATGTCCGGGAACCGGCTGCGGGTGGCGACCGACTGGACCCTGAACGCGATCACGTCCCCGGAATTGACCTCTCTGTCGCTGATCAGCGCCGAGTCGGTCCCGCTCGACGTGAACCAACCACGAGCCTGACGGCGAAGCCTGGTCCCGAAGGAGCCACCATGTCGAACCATTTCAGCGCCGACAACCTCAAGTTCCCCGGCGACGACCGGCGCCTCGACCTGACCGACCTGTTCGTGTTCAGGTCAGCAGACCACCCGGACAAGACGGTGCTGATCATCGACTCGAACCCGACGAGCGCCGCGCCCCCGATACCGGCGCCCACGACCGGTCCGGAATTCCACCCTGAGGCGGTCTACCGGATCAACATCGACACCGACGGCGACGCGCACGCCGATGTCGCGTTCACGTTCACGTTCTCCCACTTCCAGGACGGCAAGCAGACCGGGGAGGCCTGGTGCGCCACCGGCCCCGAGGCCCGCCAGCCCGGGCCAGTCGGCGAACTCCTCGACCGGTTCATCCCGGTCAGCTTCGACGCCACGGTCCAGCCCGTCAATGCTGACCCGTCGGGCTCGATCCGGCTGTCCGCCGGGCTGCGTAGCGACCCGTTCTTCGCTAACCTCGAGGGTGCCCTGCACGGCTTCCAGTGGACCGGGCACGACGACTTCGCCGGCAACAACGTCGACTCCATCGCGCTCGAGGTGCCCAACGACATGCTCGGCCCCGGGCCGGTGATCGGCGTGTGGGCCACGATCAGCCTGCGCCGCGACGGCTTGCTCGCGCAGGTGGACCGCGGCGGGAACCCGACCATCAACCCGTTCATCAACCCCGACGGCGCGAAGAACCTGTTCAACTCCCGCCAGCCCGCCGACGACGTGGCCAACTACCTGGGGCCGTGGTCCGCGATCCTGGAGAACGCCGGCGGATACTCACCGGAGCAGGCCAGGGCCGCCGCCCTGCAGGTGCTGCCCGACATCCTGCACTACGATCGCACCAAGTCGGCCACCTACCCCAACGGCCGCATCCCCACCGACGACGTGTACAGCCTGCGCTTCGCCTGGCTGACCAACGGCAAGGTCCCCCCCACCGGTCTCAAGCCGCACACCGACCTGCTCGCCGACTTCCCCTACCTCGGCCCGCCTAACCCCTGACGCTCGCCCACCCCCTACCCCGCACCGCGGCTTACGCGGCGGCCGCCGCGCAGGTCCGAGGGCTGCATGCCGGGGAGTAGGAGGCCTTGTGCAGCGGGGCCGTGATGCTGGTGCACCGGACCAAGCGCAGCGGGCTAGGCGATAGAGCACCTCATTGACTGCCCGGCCCCGATGCGGGCTGAGTCCCGGTCGTTCGAAGACGGCGGCCTGGTCACCGCGGCGGCGGTGCTAGCGCCGGGTTGACCGGGCCCGGGTACAGCCGGCACGCGTTCTGGGACGCCGAGACCTTCGTGCTGCCCATGCTGACCTTTACCACCCCGGACGCCGCCGCCAGCGTGCTGCGGTGGCGGCGGAGCACGCTTCCGCTGGCCTTGGACCGGGCCGCCCAGCTGGGCCTGGCCGGCGCGGCCTTCCCGTGGCGGACCATCACCGGGCAGGAATGCTCGGGCTACTGGCCCGCGGGCACGGCCGCGTTCCACCTTGACGCCGGCATCGCGGTCGCCGCGGTCCGCTACACCGATGCCACGGGTGGCGAAGAGTTCACCCGCGGTCCGGGGATGGACCTGCTGGTCCACACGGCCCGGCTATGGGTCTCCCTCGGCCACTACGACGATCAGGGCAGCTTCCACATCGACGGGGTCACCGGCCCGGACGAGTACAGCGCCATCGCCGACGACAACATCTACACCAACCTGATGGCGCAAACAAACCTGCTCGGCGCCGCCGACGCGGCCAAACGGTAGCCCGACCGCGCCTGCGAACTCGGTGTGGGCGACGGGGAATCCGCCACCTGGCGGGACGTGGCGCAGGCCATGACTATCCCCTACGACGAGACGCTGGGCGTGCACGCCCAGGCAGCGGGGTTCGCCCGCCGCCAGGTCTGGGACGCCAGCGCCGTCGTAACCGTTCCGGGCGGTGGCTCCCGCAGAGCACACCGGTGACCCTCTGGGCGGCAGCGGACACGGTCTCTCGCGGAAAATACCTACCGGACACGATACACAGGCGCGCGGGCACGCTGGCGCCGCATGAACGGGCGATCTGCCCGCAGAAACCCAGTAAGCCGCCAGGCCAACGCGAGCAAATATTTGACGCCATCTAGCCATGATTCTGCGCCGCAGGAGGATGGTTGATTCTGCGTGGTGGCTATCGTCTGGCCCTGGGGGCCATCGGCAGCCGGGCAGGTCCTGGGTATGCGTGGCCCGTGTGCGGGTGCTGAGGCTGGCGGCCCGCAGGGTGCGGGACGCGATCGTGGCCGGGGTCAGGGGCCGTCTTCCATGACGCGGTCGTAGGTGCGGCGGGCGTGGGCGCTGCGGGCGCTGGCGCCGTACCGGGTGAGCATCTGCGGGGAGTTCCAGCCGTTGAGTTCCATCAGGTCCCGTTCGGCTCCGCCGCGGTCTAGCCAGGTGTGGCTGAAGTCGTGCCTTCTCTCCGCACTCGCCGTGTGCAGAGGATCTGTGTAGCGATTCTGCCTGGCCGCACTGGAGGCTGACCGTCCCATGTGGTTCCGCGACAAGCAGCAGCGAGGAAGAGGTAGCCGGACAGCGCAGGCCGCAGGTCCGCTTGCCCACCGACGGCGGCTATCGCGACACGGTCACTAAGCAGAGAGAAGGTGCCGGAACCGGTGCGGGTACGCCCGCACGCCGCATTGCCGGCCGCGGCGGGCGATGATCTGGTAGATGCCGGTCGCGGGGAGCGGGCCCCGGTTGTTCATCCCGAGCCAGAGACGGGGCCGGTGCGCCTGGCCGTGCCTGGCGGGGGCCCGCAGGTAGCGGTCCAGGCTGCGGGCTGACCCTGCCCCTGACCACCAGCCCAGGTCTGAGCAGGCATAATGCCTGCGAGCCGCCTGGATCGGGCCGCACCGGAGCCGATTCAGTCTCATTTGTAGTCTCATTTGCTGCCCAGAGATACGTGTTCAGCCGGTCGGCGATGTCCCAGCGGAGCCTCGCGGTCACGTGCGTGCACCGCTTGACCATCGCGGAGTTCGACCAGCCCATGACATCCATCACGGCTCGCTCCCGGACCCCAAGGAGCAGCAGCGTCGTGGTTGCTGTGTGACGCGCGTCATGCAGCCATGCCACGCGGACTCTGGCCTCGGCCAGCAGCGCCTTCCACTCGTACTGATCACGGCGCGGATCGATCGGCTTACCGTTCGGCTGGGTGAACATCCAGTCGCCCGCGCGCGAGGACATCCTCAACGAAGCTGGCTACGAGCAGGTCTATGACATCGACGAGATCATCACCCGCATGCCCGCACCCGATGAAGTGGCCCGGCTCGGCATCACGGCCGGGACACCAGTCGCCGAGCACGTCAGGACCGGCTACACCGCCGAAGATAAGCCAGTCCGCGTGATGATCTCGATCGTCCCGGGTGACACGCTGACCTTGCAGTACACCATCCCGACCTAGCCGGGCTGGAACTGGCGACGCCGGTGAGATCGAGTCAAGTCCGGATGGTCATGCGGCGATTCCTGCGCGTCGGGTGAGGTCGCCGAGAGCATTACATCGCGGCAGCGAGCGAGCCCTGGCCGGTCACCGCCGACCAGCGGCGTCATCGTGCCGCGAGGCTAATGTGGCGGCATGGCGCAGATCACCGTCACTCGTCAGTCCGATGACACCTTCCATGTCCAGACATCCGCTGGCACCAATCACGACGTGAGCGTTCCCGCCGGATTTGCCGCCAACCTGGGATGCGGTCACGTGACCCCCGAGGAACTTGTCAGGGCATCGTTCGAGTTCCTTCTCGAACACGAGCCTGCCACCTCGATCCTGCGCACATTCAGCCTGGACGTCATCAGCCAGTACTTCCCCGGGTACCCCGCCGAGATCCGCGCCCGCCTAGGCAACAGCGGCCCGGGCACGGCCCGGTAGATCACCGAACCGCAGCGGTGTCACGCATCAAGCGGAGCCGCCGCGTAAAGCATCAAGCGGGACAGCACACGCGGTGTCGGACACGCGGTGCCCGCAGGCGGTGCCCGCAGGAGCTGTGACAATTTTCTCTACGGCTTCAAGGGCGCACCTCCGGCACGCCGGGCCTGGCGGCCTGGACGTGAGCGACAGTCGACGGACGCGGGCAACCGGGGGCTGGGTTGAATGGCCACGGTGACCCGCCGTAAGCGGCTGAGGTTCACCCGGGGGAGCGTCGTCGCGGGGCGGCAGCTTTCGCCGCGTCCTTCGGACGCAAGCCCTACCGCACGGCAAGCTGGCGCGCATGGCGCCCCGGTGAACCGGCCGCCTGCGGTCCCCGCCGTATCCCGTTGCTGCGCCCGCCAGCACCCACGGCCAGGCCGTCACGCTCGCGCCGAGTGCGCCGAGAAGCCGTGAATATGTCACAGCGACGGGACGGAACGCCGCGCATTGTCCGGCCTGCCCCCTCCGGCCTCAACGGTGCTTCGCATCCCGCTGCGCGGGACGCGCCTACGGCGCGCCGTTGACCCTGGAGACTCTGCCGACCCAGCGGGCCTGACGGCGAGGGCCAGGCCGGAGGCCAGGCCCGAGACGCGCGCGGCGAACCTCGGGGAGATGTCGGCGGGCTGCTGCGTGGCCTTCTCGATGGTGACGGCTAGCGCGGACTGCGCGGCAGCCGGCAGATGATGAGGTAGATGGCGCCGGTGATCACGAACGTCACGGCCCACAGCCCCATCGGGAGGCCGAGGCCGTCCTGCGGGGCCGACACGCCCGTGTAGATGACCCAGCCCAGGAAGATCACCTGGATCGCCAGGAAGACCCACTGGAAGACCCGGTGCCTCGGCGGCGGCAGCTGCGGCCAGTACGGTTTCCTCGGCGGCGGCTGGCCCGGCCAGTACGGCTCCTGCGTCGGTGGTGATGTGCTGGTGCTCATGCCGGTGCCTCTTAAGCCCTGGTCATCGTATGGTTTCGCAGGTGAATCCATGCTACGTATCGGACTCCGATGAGTCGCCAGGGCGGAAAGTCACCCGCGGCTGGGCCGTTGGCCACGGGCACGAACCCGACAATTCATGGTCGGCAGCTCACAGCCGCAACGCCTACCCCAATTCTTTTATCAGGCGGGGCTGGGCTGTCGAGACACTTTGCGTGTGGATGTGGATACTGTCACGGGCGGTCGGGATCGTGCAGGGCCGCAGCGACCGCTTCGGCTCGGGCCCGGTGCGCATGGCAGCGTGTGATCGACTGCGGCACCGTCATCCGTTCGTGCGCGACCGACCATAGATCGAGAGCCAGCGGCCGGGTGATCAGCATCCCCGGCAGTCGGCGCATTTCTTCCCCGGACAGCGAGATCGAGCGGGTGTAGCGGTCCAGACCGCGGCGAGCGCCTCGCGGCCCCGCCGCGAACAGCAGGAAGGCGAGCGGCCACACCCGCGGGCCACGGCCCGCCCCGATCCAGTCGATGATCACCGGGGGCTGGTCGCCACGCGGGACGGCGTTCGGCGGTGTCAGGTCGGCGTGGATCAGCGCCTCGGGCAGACCGGTGCCGTCGTCGGCATCGGCTAGGGTGTCGACGAGCTCGCCGACGGAAGGACCGATCTGGCCGCCGAGGCGAAGCGCCTCGGCGATTTCGTGCGACGGGGTGGCGCCGAGCCGGTGCCAGCCGCCGCCGGACGGTAGGTCTGGTGCGGACCGGGTCGCCAGCCGGGCGAGCAGCCCGGCGCACCAGGCCAAGATGAAGCCCGGACCGGGAGCCGGCGCCGGCTCGACATACCCGGTGA
>Ga0335076_10001283_pt1 | contig 24236 bp, 21 predicted proteins | sample Lox_Sample_25_FD_206717 | JGI IMG/M metagenome (GOLD analysis project Ga0335076, IMG submission 206717) | Soil microbial communities from Loxahatchee National Wildlife Refuge, Florida, United States - Lox_Sample_2.5 | ecosystem: Environmental > Terrestrial > Soil > Wetlands | place: USA... | reverse complement strand
GGAAGCGTCAGGAGGTAGGGCAACTCGCCGATGGGCGGGAAGGCCGCGCGACCGAGCAGCTCGATCGGTACCGCGCCCTTGTGCTCGGCGAGATCGAGCTCGACCGGTTGCGCCGAGCGCGACAGGTTTGCCACGCACAGGATCGCATCGGCGCCGAACTGGCGCAGGTACACCAGCACGCGGCGATTGCCCGGCCGGATGAAGCGCAGCGTGCCGCGGCCGAAGGCCTGTGAGCTGCGGCGCACCTGCAGCATGCGCTTCATCCAGTTGAGGAGCGAGGAGCGATCGCGGATCTGCGCTTCGACGTTCACCGCCTCGTAGCCGTACACCGGATCCATGATCGGCGGCAGGTAGAGCTGCTGCGGATCGGCACGCGAGAAGCCGGCGTTGCGGTCGGGGCTCCACTGCATCGGCGTACGCAGGCCGTTGCGATCGCCGAGGAAGACGTTGTCGCCCATGCCGATCTCGTCGCCGTAGTAGATGACCGGTGAGCCCGGCATCGACAGCAGCAGGCTGTTCATCAGCTTGATGCGCTCGAGGTCATTCTCCAGAAGCGGTGCGAGGCGGCGTCGGATACCGAGGTTGAGCCGCGCGCGCGGATCGGCGGCGTACGACTGGTACATGTAGTCGCGCTCGCGGCTGGTCACCATCTCGAGTGTCAGCTCGTCGTGATTGCGCAGGAAGATCGCCCACTGGCAGGTGTCGGGAATCTCCGGCGTCTGCTCCATGATCTCCACGATCGGGTGGCGGTCCTCCTGGGCGATGGCCATGTACATGCGCGGCATCAGCGGGAAGTGGTACGCCATCTGGCATTCGTCGCGGCCATCGCCGAAGTAATCGCGCACGTCCTCGGGCCACTGATTGGCTTCCGCGAGCAGCATGCGATCGGGGTACTTGGCGGAAATGGCGCGGCGGATGATGCGGATGATCTCGTGCGTCTCGCGCAGGTTCTCGTTTTTGGTGCCCTCGCGCTCGACCAGGTAGGGGATGGCATCCAGGCGGAAGCCGTCGACCCCGAAGCGCAGCCAGAAATCCATGACGCGCAGCGTCGCGCGCAGCACGTGCGGGTTGTCGAAGTTCAGGTCCGGCTGGTGGCTGAAGAAGCGGTGCCAGTAGTAGGCGCGCGCCTCGGTGTCCCACGCCCAGTTGGAGCTCTCGGTGTCGCGGAACACGATGCGCGTGCCCGCGTAACGCTGCGGGGTGTCGCTCCACACGTAGTAGTTGCGCTTCTGCGATAGCGGTGGCGCGCGGCGCGCCGCCTGGAACCAGGGGTGCGCGTCGGAGGTGTGGTTGAGAACCAGCTCGGTGATCACGCGCAGATTGCGGCGGTGCGCCTCGCGCACGAAGGTGCGGAATTCGGTGCGCGTGCCGTACTGCGGGTGGATGTTGTGGTAGTCAGCGATGTCGTAGCCGTCGTCGCGCCCGGGCGAGGGATAGAACGGCAGCAGCCAGATGGTGTTGACGCCCAGATCCTGGATGTACTCGAGCTTGCGGGTGAGTCCGCCGAAGTCGCCGCAGCCGTCGTCATTAGCGTCGAAGAAGGCACGCACGTGCACTTCGTAGATCACTGCGTCCTTGAACCACAGCGGATCGCTCTGCGGAGCGTGCCGGCGTCGCGCGGTCATGCGCTCGCGCTACTCCGGGCTCAGTATCACGACGGCGAGCGGCGGCAGCCGCACGCCGAGTGAGTGGGCGTGGCCGTGCGCGCCGATCGGTTCGGAATCGACCGCACCAAGGTTGCCCTGGCCGCTGCCGCCGTAGTCGGCGGCGTCGCTGTTGAGCCGCTCGCGCCAGCGTCCGGCGTGCGGCACGCCGATGCGGTAGGGCGCGCGCGGTACTGGCGTGAAGTTGCAGGCGACCAGCACCGGGTCGGCGGAGTTGCCCCAGCGCAGGAACGAGATGACGCTCACGTCGGCATCGTCGCAGTCGATCCACTGGAAACCGGCTTCGCTGAAGTCCTGCTCGTACAGCGCGGGGGTCGAGCGGTAGAGCTGGTTCAGGTCGCGGATCCAGCGCCGCACCCCGGCGTGCAGCGGGTATTGCAGCACATGCCACTCGAGGCTCTCCTCGTGCTGCCACTCGCGCCGCTGGCCGAACTCACCCCCCATGAACAGCAGCTTCTTGCCCGGATGGGTCCACATGTAGCCGAACAGCAGCCGCAGGCTGGCGAACTGCTGCCACTCGTCGCCCGGCATCTTGCCGATCAGCGAGCCCTTGCCGTGCACCACCTCGTCGTGCGACAGCGGCAGCACGAAGTTCTCGCTGAAGGCGTACCAGATGCTGAAGGTGAGGCGGCTGTGGTGGTACTTGCGGTGCAGCGGGTCCTGCTGGAAGTACTTCAGGGTGTCGTGCATCCACCCCATGTTCCATTTCAGGCCGAAGCCGAGGCCGCCGAGGTAGGTCGGGCGCGACACCATCGGCCAGGCGGTGGACTCCTCGGCGATCGTCTGGGTGGCCGGGTGATCACGGTACACCGCGAGGTTCAGTTGCTTGAGGAATTCGACCGCATCGAGGTTTTCGTGGCCGCCGTAGCGGTTGGGGATCCATTCACCGGCGCGTCGCCCGTAGTCGAGATACAGCATCGACGCCACGGCGTCGACGCGCAGCGCATCGATGTGATAGCGGTCGAGCCAGAACAGCGCGCTGCTGCCGAGGAAGTTGCGCACCTCGGCGCGTCCATAGTTGAAGATCGAGCTGTTCCACTCGGGATGGAACCCCTGACGCGGGTCGGCGTGCTCGTAGAGATGTGTACCGTCGAAGCGCGCCAGCCCGTGCGCGTCACTCGGGAAGTGCGACGGTACCCAGTCGAGGATCACGCCGATGCCGCGCTGGTGCAGGTGGTCGACGAAATACATGAAGTCCTGCGGCGTGCCGTAGCGCGCGCTCGGCGCGAAGTAGCCCGTGACCTGGTAGCCCCACGAGCCGTAGAACGGATGCTCCATCACCGGCAGCAACTCGACATGCGTGAAGCCGAGCTCGGTCACGTAGTCGGCGACCGCCACGGCGAGCTCGCGATAGCTCAGGAAGCGGTTGTGCTGCTCCGGCACCCGCCGCCACGACCCGAGATGCAGCTCGTAGATCGACCACGGGCTGCCGAGTGCATTGGCCGCGGCCCGCCGTCGCAGCCACTCGGCGTCGTGCCACTCGTAGGCGAGATCCCACACCACCGAGGCGGTGCGCGGCGGCGCCTCGGCGCGGAACGCATACGGGTCGCACTTGTCGACCGCGTGAGCGCCGTGGTCCGAGACGACATGGTACTTGTAGAGCGCGCCGGCAGCGGCCTGCGGCACCGCGCCTTCCCAGATCCCGGAGGAGTCGCCGCGGCTCGCAAGCGGGTGAGCCGCGCGGTTCCAGCCGTTGAAGTCGCCGATGACCGAGACCGCGCGCGCGTTCGGCGCCCACACGGCGAAGCGCGTGCCGCCACCCCCGGCGGCAGGGACCAGATGGGCTCCGAGCTTCTCATATGCCCGGAAATAACTGCCCTCGCGAAAGTGATAGATGTCCCGGTCCGTCAGCAGCACGCGGGAAAGTCTAGCGGGGTCCCCACAAAATTTCGCATCTTGTTGGGCGGGGTGCGCTCATCGAGCATGGCAGGGGAGGGATGCTTCAGCGGGGCCGCCACGAGATCTCGCTGTCCGGTCGGTCGCCGGGAGCTTGCCGCGGCCAGCGGGAACCTGTGCGCAGCGCCCCTTCAGGTGATGCGCCGCCGTCCGGAGCTGCCGACGAACACCAGCGACTCCCCGGCCTCGCGGCGTGACGGTTGCAGCGCCTCCTCGAGCGTGAGGCGCGCGCGTGCCGCGGCCGCCTGCGCCTCGCCGAGCGCTGCGTCCGCCTCGACCGGTTGCCCGAGCAGGAACCCCTGCACGCCGATCGGCCCGCAGTGCGAGAGAAACTCGAGCTGCGAGGCGCGCTCGACCCCCTCCGCCACCACCTGCAGGCCGAGTCCGTGGCAGAGGGCGATGATCGAGCGCACGATCGCCGCCGCGCGCCCGTTGGTGTCGACGCCGGCCACCAGCAGCCGGTCGAGCTTCACGCGCGTGATGGGCAGCTGCTCGAGCGAGGTGAGCGAGGAGTAGCCGATGCCGAAGTCATCGAGCGCGATGGTCACACCGAGCGCGCGCAGCCGGCGCAGCGACTCGATGGTGGAGGGACCGGTCTGAAACACCGTCTCGGTGATCTCGAGCTCGAGTGCGCTCGCCGGCAGCCCGGTGATCTCCAGCATGCGGGCGACGTGCTCGACGAAATCGCGCTCGAAGAACTGCGGCGGCGAGACATTGATCGCCACGCTGGCGCGCGCCCAGCCCTGCAGGCGCCAGGTGGCGGCCGCCGCGGCCGCGGTGTGCAGTATCCAGTCGGTCAACTCGTGAATGAGACCGGTCTTCTCGGCGACGTGGATGAATTCCTGGGCGGTGGCGATGCGGCCGTCGGGCTTGCGCCAGCGCAGCAGCGCCTCGACCGCCGTCGACTCGAAGGTGTGCAATGCCACCAGCGGCTGATACATGAGCAGCAGGTCGCCCCTTTCGACCGCGCGCCGCAGCGATTGCTCGAGGCGAAAACGCTGCGCGGCCGCATCGTAGAGAGCCGGGCTGTAGAGCGTAAAGCGGTTGCGGCCGAGCTCCTTGGCGCGAAACAGCGCCACGTCGGCCGCACGCAGCAGACCCTCCGCGTCCGCGGCGTGGTCGGGGTAGAGGCTCGCGCCGACGCTCGCGCTGGTGGTGAGCACGCGGCCGTCGACCATGAGCGGCTGCTGCAACGTCGCCACGAGGTGCGCCGCGTGACGCTCCACCTGCTCAGCGGAGCCGACATCCTCCAGCAGCACCGTGAACTCGTCACCGCCGAGGCGCGCCAGGAGCCCCCCGCCTGCGGTCGCGGCCTGCAGCCGCTGGGCGATGTGCTGCAGCACGCGGTCGCCGAAGCTGTGGCCGAGGGTGTCGTTGATGGACTTGAAATTGTCCACGTCGATGAACAGCAGCGCGAGATGCTGCTCCCGGCCGGCGCGTGACAATGCCTCCTCCAGGTGCGCCGCGAGCTTGCGACGGTTGGGCAGCTGCGTCAGGGGATCGTGGTGCGCGAGGTGATGGAGCTGGCGGGTGCGATCGGCGACGTGCCGCTCGAGCTGTGCCTGGTGCGCGCGCAGCGCCGACTCCGCCGCGGCAATGCGGTCCGCCATGGTGTTGAAGGATTCCGCGAGCTCGTCGATCTCGGCCGAACCGCCGCGCGGGGCGCGGGCCGCGCGGTCGCCGGCCGCGAAGGCGCGCGTCGCCGCGGTGAGGCGGCGCACCGGCAGGCTGATGCTGGCCGCGAGCAACGCCGACACCAGGAGCAGCAGCAGCAGCACCGCCGCGCCGGTATTCCGCAGCACCCGCTCGGCGAGCTCGGCGACGATGGCGACGTGCTCGACCGCGCGCAGGAGTCCGCGATCCGCCGGCTTCTGCAGCTGGCTCTGGACGCCTTCCGTGAGCGCGACGCTGTCCTCGAAGAGGTTGTGCCACGCGGCGCCGCTCTGCGCGTCGTAGCGCTGCATCTGCAGCCGCAGCAGTGCCGCCTCCTGGAAGTCATGGCGCACGAGCGACAGCCAAGCCTCGCCGGGTGAGCTCTCGAATTCCGCGACGTGTGCGTTGAGCACGCTCATGAAGTCGCGCTCGCGGTGCGCGAGGACCGCCGCGCCCGCGACGTTGCCGCGTACCGCGTTGATGGCGGACTCGAGCTCCGCCAGCGAGCGTTGCGCCACCACCTGGGTGCCGTTGATCGCGAGCCCCGAGCCGCCGGCGGCGGCAATGCGCTCGTAGACGCGACTCAGCGCCGCCTCGCGCTGGTCGGCCCATTGGGCGCGCTGCGCCGCGCCGGCTGCCAGCTCGCGCCCCTTGGCGATGTGGCGCGTGATCTCGGCACGCAGTCCGCCGGCACCGGGCGTCACGGGCGGCGACAGGGCGAAGTAGTCGCCGACCGAGCGCTCGAGAGCATCGCCGGCATTGCCGATGGTGTTGAAGTCGACGCGGCCGTGCGCCTGAACGTATTCGACGACGGCGCGGTCGAAGGCTACGAGCTTCTCGAGCACCGCGCTCGCGCCACCGGCGAGGGGCTCGTGCTCGCGCTGCATGCTGCGCACGGCACCGAGGGCTTCGCGGCTGGTGCGCGTGGCGAGCATCTCGCCGGCGATGAGCACCGTGGCCACCAGGGCAAGACCCAGGCCGAGGCGCAAGCCGATCCCTAAGCGTGGCGCCTGCCAGCCTGGCGCATGGCCGGAGGCCACCGGCGCCCGCGACGGCGGTAACGGGCCGGCGCTACTCATTGGCTGGCTGCATGCGACATAAGCCCCGAGCGACTCCCTGTCCCATGATGCGCGCCCGGGGAACTGTGCTTCCGTGGCCGGGATCGCATTACGGCCACGCAAGCCGTGACCGATCAGCCGACTTGCGGCGGGAATACCGTGCTCGAACGCTGCGCTCGCGCTGGGCAGGCAGCGGAACGCTCCGACCGGCGGCCGGCGGCGCTGCCCGGAGGCCGGGCGCTTTGCCCTATACTAGGGTGCAACGATGAGGGGCAGCGGAAAGCAATGACCGAGCTCGCGGATACATTTGATGCGGCTTTTTCCAAGGCCGTGGATCTGGGTAATCGGATCGCCGACAAGGATAAGGACGCTGATCTGTGGGACATCGCCGACGGACTGCTCGCCGGTGCGATCCAGTACTGGCTGTACTCGCGTCAGCCGTGCGGTGATCCGCGCTGTCAGGACTGCATGCCGATCAGCACCGCGCAGGGACGCATGGCCGAGCTCAACCGCCTCATCGGGCAGCTCGCATCCGAGAGCGAGTACTTCCACACTCCAACCGACGCCAACGCCGGGCGCGCCTGAAGCGCGCGCCGTCGGCCCGCCTGACTCAGCCCGCGGCCTTCACTCTGGCGGCGCCGCCCGTGACCTCGGCGAGTGCCAGCTCGAAGAGGCGAAAGCCTTCCTTCAGCAGCGCCTCGGGAATGGTGAGCGGGGCGAGGAAGCGAATCACGTTGGAGTAGACACCGCACGAGAGGATGATCAATCCGTGCCGTCCCGCCGCCTGCACCAGCGCCTTGGTGAGCTCGGCGTCGGGCGCATCGGCGCGTCCGTTCTTCACCATCTCGACGGCAACCATGGCACCGAGCGAGCGCACCTCGCCGACGCACGGGAAGCTCACCTGCAGGCCCTTCAGCCGTGAGCTCATGAAGCGACCGATCTCCTGCGCGCGTGTCAGCAGCTGCTCCTCGCGCATCACCTCGAGCACCGCCAGACCCGCTGCGCAGCCGAGCGGGGAGCCGGCGAAAGTTCCCCCGAGGCCGCCGGGGCCGGGAGCGTCCATGATGTCCGCCTTGCCGGTGACGGCCGACAGCGGCACGCCGCCGGCGACGCTCTTGGCGATCGTGATGAGGTCGGGCACCACGCCCGAGTGCTCGATGGCAAACATCCGTCCGGTACGACCGAAGCCGCACTGGATCTCGTCGGCAATCAGCACGATGCCGTGAGTGTCACACACGCTGCGCAGCCGCCGCAGCAGCTCGGCGGGAGCCGCGTAGAAGCCGCCCTCGCCGAGCACCGGCTCGATGATGATGGCCGCAACCCGGGCCGGGTCCACGTCGGCCTTGAAGAGCTGCTCGAGCGCCTGCAGTGAATGCTCGAGCGTCACGCCGTGATAGGGCATGGGGAAGGGCAGGTGGTAGACCTCGGGCAGCATCGGGCCGAAGCCCGACTTGTAGGGCTGCACCTTGCCGGTGAGGCTGATGCAGGCGAGCGTGCGGCCGTGAAAGCTGCCGCTGAAGGCGATGAGCGCCGAACGGCGCGTGTGAAAGCGTGCGATCTTGATGGCGTTTTCCACCGCTTCCGCGCCGGTGGTGAGGAAGATGGTCTTCTTCGGCCCCGGCCCCGGCGCCAGCGCGTTGAGGCCCTCAGCCAGCGCGATGTAGCTCTCGTAGGGCGTCACCTGGAAGCAGGTATGCGTGAGCTTCTCCAGCTGCCGCGCGATTGCCTCCCGCACCCTGGGGTGCACGTGACCGGTGTTGAGCACCGAGATGCCGCTGGCGAAGTCGATGTAGCGCCGCCCCTCGACATCCCACAGCTCGGCGTTGAGCGCGCGCTCGGCGTAGACGGCGAGCGAGTTGGTGACACCGCGCGGCACGGCTTGCTCGCGACGGCTGTGCAGTTCGGCATTGGAAGTCAAGGTGTGTTTCCTCATCTATCAGGGTGGAGTTCGGATGTTGCGCGGTGCGGACACGGGTCGGCTCAGCCGCCAGCCTTGAGCGCCGCGGCACGGTGGATCGCGGCGCGAATGCGCTGATAGGTGCCGCAGCGGCAGATATTGCCGGACATCGCCGTGTCGATCTCCGCGTCCGAGGGCTGCGGCGTCTGCGCCAGCAGTGCCGCGGCCGACATGATCTGGCCCGATTGACAGTAGCCGCACTGCGGCACGTCCAGCTCGATCCAGGCTCGCTGCAGCGGGTGGCTGTTGTCGCGCGACAGGCCCTCGATGGTCGTGACCTTGCGGCCGCGTACGGCGCTCACCGGTGTGACGCACGAGCGCACCGCGGTACCCTCGAGGTGCACGGTGCAGGCGCCGCACAGCGCGACACCACAGCCGAACTTCGTGCCCGTGAGACCGAGCGTATCGCGCAGCAGCCACAGCAGCGGCATGTCCGCGTCGACATCGACGCGGGTATCCGCGCCGTTGAGATTGAAGCTGATCATTGCACTCCTGCAGTGGGGCGCGGCGCCTACTATACGGCCCTCGACGCGCACCGCGCATCTGCGACACCCGCGACGTGCCATGCGGGGGCGCAGCGGACCCTCTACAATGCACGGAGGTCAACCGAAGGATGCGAAAGTTACCGCCTTGAGTGCAAATCCCCCTGCCAACGGCGCCAACGGCGCCGCAACGCCCATCGTTGCCGAGACGGTCGTCATCGGTGCCGGCCCGTGCGGATTGTTCCAGGTCTTCGAGCTCGGGCTGCTCGGCATCAGCGCCCACGTGGTCGATTCACTGCGGCATCCCGGAGGGCAGTGCGCCGAGCTCTATCCGGACAAGCCGATCTACGACATCCCGGCGCTGCCGGTGTGCGGCGCGCAGGAGCTGGTCGACCGCCTGCTGCAGCAGATCAAGCCCTTCAAGCCGCAGCTGCACCTCGCTCAGGAGGTGACCGGGTTCGCGCGGCACGAGGACGGACGCTTTGAGCTCACCACCTCTGCCGGCGTCACTTTCGACGCCGGCACGGTGGTGATCGCCGCCGGTCTCGGCTCGTTTCAGCCGCGGCGCATCGGCATCGAGGGCGCCGAGGCCTTCGAGGGCGGTGCCATCCACTACCGCGTGCGCAACGCCGCCGAGCTCGCCGGCAAGCAGCTGGTGGTATTCGGCGGCGGCGACTCGGCACTCGACTGGACGCTCGAGTTGCTGCCGAAGGCAGCGAGCCTCACGCTGGTGCATCGCCGGAGCGAGTTCCGCGCTGCGCCCGCCTCGGTCGCGCGCATGCGCGAGCAGGTGGCCGCCGGGCGCATGCGCTGCTACGAGGCGCTGCCGCACTCGCTCATCGTCGAGGACGGCGCGCTGCGGGGCGTCAACATCCGCCACCCCGACGGTGCGATTGAGCCGCTGACCGCCGAGCGGCTGCTGGTGTTCTTCGGGCTGCATCCGAAGCTCGGGCCGATCGCCGAGTGGGGGCTGGCGCTCGAGAAGCGGGCGCTGCGGGTGGACACCGAGAAATTCCAGACGAGTCTGCCCGGTGTCTTCGCCGTCGGCGACATCAACACCTATCCGGGCAAGAAGAAACTGATCCTGTCCGGGTTTCACGAGGCGGCGCTCGCCGCGTTCGCCATCCAGCATCATCTCTACCCGCAGAAAAAGCAGTTCCTGCAGTACACGACCACCAGCCCCGTGATGCATCAGCGTCTGGGAGTGCCGGACTGACCCGCCATGGATCAGCGCCTCGCGGACCTGCTGCAACTGCTCGAGCTCGAGCGCCTCGAGACCAATCTGTTCCGCGGCGAGAGCCGCGACATCGGCAGTCCGCAGGTCTTCGGCGGACAGGTGCTCGGGCAGGCGCTGTCGGCGGCCGCCGCGACCGTCGAGGCACGCGTGGTGCACTCGCTGCACGCGTATTTCCTGCGCCGCGGCGACTGCAACGCACCCATCGTCTACGAGGTGGACCGCAGCCTCGACGGCCACAGCTTCTCGAATCGCCGCGTCGTCGCCATCCAGCACGGCCAGCAGATATTCAACATGGCAGCCTCGTTTCAGGTGGCCGAGAGCGGCTTCGAACACCAGGTGGCGATGCCGCCGGTGCCGCCGCCCGAGGGACTGCCGGAGTCGCGCGGTCCGCCGCCCGAGCTCGCGGCGCGGCTGCCGGAGCGCGTGCGCCGCTTTTTCGAGCAGCCGCGGCCCTTCGAGTTTCGCACCGTGCAGCCGATCGAGTACCTGCGTCCGCGCCGCGAAGCGCCGCTGCGCGAGATCTGGTTCCGCGCCGTGGCGCCGATCGAGGGCGACGAGATGCTGCACCGGCGGCTGCTCGCCTACGTGTCGGACTTCTTCCTGCTCGATACGGCGACGCTGCCCCACGGCACCTCGTTCCTGCGCCCGACGCTCGTCATGGCGAGCATCGATCACGCCATGTGGTTCCACCGGCCGTTGCGCGTCGACGACTGGCTGCTGTATGCCATCGACAGCCCGAGCGCCTCGGGCGCACGCGGCTTTGCCCGTGCCAGCGTATTCGCGCGTGACGGCCGACTGGTGGCGAGTGCGGCGCAGGAGGGGCTGGTACGCATGAGAAAGGATTCCTGACAGAGAGCGCGCAGCGGGCCTGCCATGCTCACATCCGTGCTCGCGGTTGTTGCGGTTGTTGCGGCTGTCGCCGCTGTCGCGGCGGACGCCGGCGACGTGACGGCCCTCGAGCGGGTGTGGTCCGGGGTACGCGATTCCAGCGAGCAGGTCGTGATGAGCCTCGAGCGCGGCGCCGCGCCCTGGCCGCAGGTGGGCGAGCTGCGCGTGCGCACCGTCGTCGCGCCGGTGAGCGTGCCGTTTCTCGGCGCGCACGTGCTGTATCTCGAGGAGTTCGTCGAGGACGATCCCGAGGAGCCACGCCGTCAGCTGTTGGTGCGCCTCGAGCCGGCCGAGCAGCGCCACGCGGTGCGCGCGAGCCTTTACACGTTCTCGAGTCCCACGCGCTGGATGCACCTCAACTACCGGCCGTCGCTCGCCGCGGCCCTCGGCCCGCAGGACGTCGTCCCGTCGGCCGGCTGCGATCTGCTCCTGACACGCGCGGGTGACCAGTTCCGTGGCGGCACGCACGGGCATCGCTGTCTCGACCAGAGTGCCGGCATGGCCCGTTATCTCGACTACCAGCTGCTCATCAGCGAGGACCTCTACTGGTATCGCCGGCGGGTGCTGCGGGAGAGCGATGGCGAGCTGCAGCAGGAGGTGATCGGCTACAACCGCTTCGAGCCGAACGAAGCGCGCCTGTACGCCTGCCGCATCGCCTGGTCAGCGAGCGGCGCACGCCGCGACCTGCACCCGCTGCTGACGCTCGACCTTTATGAGGCCGGCGGCCACGGCCGCTTCGTCACTCCCGACGGCCGGACGTTCGAGCTCACGCTGCACGGACGTGACTGGCCCTTCAGCGTCGAGCGCGATGCGCTGCTGCTCTCCATCGAGCAACCGGGCGCAGACAGCCCGCTCGCGACCGCGTGGGCGCAGATGGACGCGCAGCAGATCAGGCTCGAGCTTGGCTGGCTCGAAGTGCGCTGCGGCTCGATCGCACCCGACTCGGACGAGCTCGCTCAGTGAGGCGCACGCTGCGCGATGGCGGCAATATCCTTCAGCAGCAGCGGATTGAAGCGCTGTGGAGACTCCAACATGAGGAAGTGTCCGCTGTGATCGAGCACGTCGAGCGTGAAGTCCGGGAGTGACCTGCGGATGCGCGCGGCATCGGTCGGCGCGATGTCGGAGTTGATGGCGTATACCGGCACGTGAATCGCCGGCAGGAGCGCCGCGAGGTCCATGGACAGCAGCGAGCGCATGCTGGGAATGGCCACCGCCGGCGGCTCGAGCGACATGTCGTACGCCACCTTCTTCACCAGCAGCGGGTCGGCGCCCTTCTCGAACAGCGAGTCGCTCACCAGCTTGCGCGTCTCGCCGATGAAGTCGGCGCTGAACGGGGCGACGCGCCGTTCGATGTCGCGGGAGCTGAGCCGCCGCTCACCCACCGAGCGCAGCGCCTCGACGGTGATGACGCCGATGACGCGGTTGCCGAGCAGCGGGGTCGCGGCCAGCGCGACCGCCGCACCCATGGAGTGCCCGACCAGCACCAGCTGCGGATTGGGAATCTGCTTCGCCACCGCTACCACGTCCTGCGCGTAGTTGGCGATCGACCAGTCGCTGCGATTGCTGCCCGAGGCGCCGTGGCCGGCGAGATTGACGGTGACCACCGTATAGTGCGCCTTGAGCGGCGCGAGCTGCGCGTTCCAGTAGTTGGCGTCACTTGCCCAGCCATGCACCAGGATCACCGCCGGCTCGCCCTGGCCGTAGACGTGGTACTCGATGTGCACGTAGTCGGGTGACATGGTGATGCGCGGCCCTTCGCCGGGGTCGCCGGGTTTGGCCGCCGCTGCGCCTGCGGCGCTCGTCGCGGCGCTGCCGCCGGGCGCCGTCGCAGGCGAGGGCATGCCCGGGTGCTGCCGGCCGCAGGCGCCGAGCGCCAGCAGCAGTGCCCAAAGGCCTGCCCGTGTGACGCGTGCGCTCATGCGGCCAAACGTGACATGCGACGCTCTCTCACTGCTCGCGCAGCACCTTACCCGGATTCATGATGCCGTGCGGGTCGAAGGCGCGCTTCACGGCGCGCATGAGGTCGAGCTCGACCGCGCCGGCGTAGCGCTCGAGCTCGGCGACCTTGAGCCGTCCGATGCCATGCTCGGCGCTGAAGCTGCCAGCGCATTCGCGCACCAGGTCGTGGATTGCGCGGCGCACCTGCGACTCACGCGCAAGCAACGCCGCGCCATCGGCACCCGCACACTGGGTGAGGTTGAAGTGCAGGTTGCCGTCGCCGACGTGTCCGTAGGCGACCAGGCGTCCCTCGGGGACCTGCGCCTCGAGCCACTTTGCGGCACGTGCCACGAACTCCGCGAGCGCGCTCACGGGAACTGAGATGTCGTGCTTGAGTCCAGCGCCCTCGCGGCGCTGCGCCTCGGGGATGCTCTCGCGCATCTTCCACAGCGCGGCGCGCTCGTGCCCGCTGCGCGCGAGTACCGCATCGAGCACCGTTCCCTGAGCGGCGGCGGCACCGAGCGCCTCGCCGAGCAGCTCGTCCAGCGCCTCCTCGGCGCGCGCCGACGACAGCTCACACAGGACGTACCACGGGTAGGGCGTGCCGAGCGCATCGCGCACGCCGGCAATGTGGCGCGTGGTGAGCTCGACACCGATGCGCGGAATCAGCTCGAAGGAGCTCACGCAGTCGCCGCTCGCCTCGCGCAGCCGCGCGAGCAGCCTCACCGCCGCGTGCACGTCGGGCACGGCGGCGAGCGCGGTAGCGCGGACGCGGATCTGCGGGAACAGCTTGAGCGTCGCTGCGGTGATCACCCCCAGGGTACCTTCCGCGCCGAGGAACAGCGCCTTGATATCGTAGCCGGTGTTGTCCTTGCGCAGCCCCGAGAGTGTCTCGAGGACGCGCCCGTCCGGCAGTACCACTTCGAGTCCCAGCACCAGGTCGCGCATCATCCCGTAGCGCAGCACGCTCACACCGCCGGCGTTGGTGGAGAGATTGCCGCCGATCTGGCAGCTGCCTTCTGCGCCGAGACTGAGCGGAAAGAAGCGGCCGGCTTCGTCCGCCACCTGCTGCACGCGGGCGAGGATGCAGCCGGCTTCCGCGGTCAGGGAGTAATTCGCCGCGTCGACGCTGCGGATGCGGTTCATCCGCTGCAGCGACAGCACCAGCTGGCGGCCGGACTCATCCGGCGTGGCGCCGCCGCAATAGCTGGTATTGCCGCCGTGCGGCACCACGCCGATCCGGGCCGCATCGCATAGCGCCAGCAGCCGCGAGACTTCGGAAACCGTGCGTGGCAGCACCACGGCGGGCGTGCGGCCCGTAAAGAGCCGCCGGTGGTCGGTGAGGAACGGCGCGCAGTCCGCGCCGGTGAGCACCGCGTCGTCGCCGAGGATTTCCCGCAGGCGGCGCGGCAGATCCGCCACTGCGGTCGTCAATGGGTGCCGAGCGGGCTGCCGAGGGAGCGCAGTGCGGCGATGCGCTCATCGAGCGGCGGGTGACTCATGAAGAGTCTGCGCAGCCCGCTCGCCACGGTGCCGTCCGCGATGCCGAAGGCGGCGAACTGCCGCGAAGGCAGCGGCTGGTGCACGCGCTTGAGGTCCTCGAGCGCCGCGATCATGTTGGGGGTACCGGCGAGCTGTGCCCCGCCGCGATCGGCGCGAAACTCCCGCTGCCGCGAGAACCACATGACGATCGGTGTCGCGAGCAGGCCGAACACGATCTGCAGCACGTAGAAGGTGAGATACGAGGCAAACCCGCGGCCGTCCTCGGAGCGGAACACGGCGCGGTCGATGATGTTGCCGACGACGCGCGCCAGAAACAGCACGAAGGTGTTCACCACGCCCTGGATGAGGGTGAGAGTCACCATATCGCCGTTGGCCACGTGGGTCATTTCGTGCCCGAGCACCGCCTCGATCTCCTGCCGGTTCATGCGCTGCAGGAGCCCGGTGCTCACCGCCACGAGCGCCGAGTTGCGGCTCGCGCCGGTAGCGAACGCGTTCGGCTCCGGCGAGTCGAAGATGCCCACTTCCGGCATGCCGACCCCGACAGCGCGGGCGTGATGCTCGACCACCGAGAGCAGCCACTGCTCGGTCGGATCCGGCGACTGGCCGATGACGCGCACGCCCATGAACATCTTGGCCTGCATCTTCGACATGGCGAGCGAGACGAACGCACCGCCGAAGCCGAACAGCGCCGCCCACACCAGCAGCCCCTCGAAGCTGCTGCCGCGCTCGGCGAGATAGGTGTCGAGACCGAGCAGGCGCGCCACGATGGTCAGCACCAGCAGCACGGCCAGGTTGGTCACCAGGAACAACACGATGCGTTTCATGACAGTGGCCCTGCCAGCGGGGTGAGTAGGAAAAGCGTGCGCATGCGACCCGCAGGCACTCTACCGTTAGCGCCCGACACCTGCCACATGGGGCCGGCGGGGAGCCTTTCAAGGGCGTGCCGTGCCCGCGCAGGCACACCTCGCCCATGCCGGGGCGCACCGCGCCCGGCCCGGGTGGCCTCAGCCGATCGCGACTCCGAGCGCCCGCCCCACGAGGAAGCTCACTGCGCAGGCGCCGCCGCCGATCAGCACCATGCGCAGTGCCCCACGCACCGCCTGTCGCCCGGTGAAGAGCGACAGGCCCAGCCCGACCGCGAACAGTGCGACGAGCGTGATCGCGGCAGCGCTCACCGCAGCGTGCAGACCGCTCGCTCCCGCGAGGAATGGTGTCAGCGGGATCACCGCACCGATACCGAAGGCGACGAAAGACGTCGTTGCCGCCCGCCAGGGCGAGCCGAGGTCGTCGGGATTCAAACCGAGCTCCTCGCGCGCGAGCACGTCGAGCGCCTTGGCTGGGTTGGCGAGCAGCGCCTGACTCACGGCGCGGGCCTGCGAAAGCTCGACGCCGCGCGCCTGATAGATCAGGGCGAGCTCCTCGGCCTCCTCCTGTGGATACTCGGCGAGCTCCTCGCGCTCGAGCGCAATCTGGTACTCGTACATCTCGCGCTGCGAGCGTACCGAGACGTACTCGCCCGCTGCCATGGAGAGTGCGCCGGCGAGCAATCCGGCGACTCCCGCCGTGAGAACGTAGCCGCTCGCCGCACCGGCGCCGGCCACCCCGAGCGTGAGGCTCACGTTCGATACCAGCCCGTCGTTCACACCGAACACTGCGGCGCGCAGGCTCCCGCCGAGCGCGCTGCGGTGGCGTGCGCCGACCTGCGCCAGCGAGGTCGGCATCGCGTGACCGCCGGCGCCGGGTGGCGCGCTGTAGATCGACAGCCCGCGCAGCTTCATCGCTGCGAGCACCGGACGGAGCGAGCGCGGATCGAACCGCGACAGCAGCCGCGCCACGATGCGGGCGCGCAGCGATGGGGTGAAGGTGCGCGGAGCGCTGTCTCCCGCGGCACGCGCCGCGGCGGCTTGCCACCTGCTCGCCTGTTCCTCGGCGGCGGCGGCGAGCTTCAGGAACAGTTCGCTCTTGCGGGGATCGGCCTCTGCGGCCGCCACCTGGCGGTACAGCCAGGCCGATTCTTTTTCGTGGTACCAGCTATCGACGCCGGGTGCAGTCAATACTCATCCCGCTCTTCGTCGCCATCGTCCTCGTCTTCTTCCCAGTCGTCGTCCTCGTCCTCATCGTCTTCCTCGTCCCAGTCCTCTTCCTCCTCCGCCTCGTCCTCGTCGTCGGACTCGGACCAGCCCTCCGGCTCCTCGATGCGCTCCAGGTCCATCTCGTGCCAGGTCTCCAGGTCGATCTCCTCGATGTCCCCGTCGAGGTACTCGATCTCGAGGAGCTCCGAGTCCTCGTCCACCGACAGCACGCGGAACGATTCCTCCTCCTCCAGGTTCTGGTACCACTGGCCGGGCACGGGCTCGTAATCTCTGCTCACCGCGAAAGCCACCCTGTCATTTCGCCGCGCACAAGTGTAGGGGCTGCAGTCGCCTTGGGCAACGCGGCTCGCGTTTGCGTATGATTTTCTTCAAATGGCCGCCCGAAGCGAATCAGCGACGCCCCTCACGCAGGCGCGGCGGATCGTGGTGAAGGTGGGCTCCGCGCTGCTGGTGGATGCCGACAGCGGTCGCGTCAACCGCACCTGGCTCGAGACCCTGGTCGAGGACCTGCTGCGCCTGCGCCGGCGCGGCCAGCGTGTCGTCCTGGTGTCATCCGGCGCCATCGCTCTCGGCCGCCGGCGGCTCGGGCTCAAGCATGGGACGCTGCGACTCGAGGAGAGCCAGGCGGCCGCGGCCGTGGGGCAGATCCGCCTGGCCCACGCATACAAAGAGCTGCTCGAGGGTAACGACGTCACCGTGGCGCAGGTACTGCTCACTCTCGAGGACAGCGAGCGCCGCCGCCGCTACCTCAACGCTCGCGCGACGCTCGAGTCGCTTCTCGAGCTCGGCGCGCTGCCGGTCATCAACGAGAACGATACCGTGGCGACCGCGGAGATCCGATACGGCGACAACGATCGCCTCGCGGCCCGGGTCGCGCAGATGGTCGGCGCAGAGTGCCTGGTGCTGCTGTCGGACGTCGAGGGACTCTACAGCGCCGACCCGAACCGCGCGCGCGCCGCGCGCCTCATCCACGAGGTACGCCAGATCACCCCCCAGATCGAGGCGATGGCCGGTCGATCGCTCTCGGCGGTCGGGGCGGGCGGCATGACTGCCAAGATCGTCGCCGCACGGATCGCGGTCGCGGCCGGTTGTCACATGTGCATCGCCGCCGGCGCATACCGCCATCCGCTGCGACGCATCGAAGAGGGCGCCGACTGTACCTGGTTCATTCCCACCGCGACCCCCGCGGCAGCGCGCAAGCAGTGGATCGCCGGAACGCTGCGGCCGGCCGGGGCGATCACCATCGACGCGGGCGCCCTGGGTGCGCTGCTCGAGGGCCGCAGCCTCCTGCCGGCGGGTGTTACGGCCGCCCGTGGACGCTTCGACCGCGGCGATACCGTGAGCGTGCTCGCCCCCGACGGCACGGAGGTCGCGCGTGGCATCATCGCGTACTCCGATGCCGACGCTGCGCGCATCATGGGGCGCAAATCCTCGGAGATCGCGGACCTTCTGGGATTTCGCGGACGCGACGAGATGATCCACCGTGACGACCTGGTGTTGATGCGCCAGGGGCTCGCCGCTGCGGGCGGGACCGCGGCCCCACAGCCAGCCTCCTGAAGCATGAGCGCCGCTGACATAGCCCAGGTGATGGAGGAGCTCGGCCGTGCCGCGGTCGCGGCGGCCGCGGTGCTTGCGCACGCTCCGACCGCGCAGAAGAACGCGGCCCTCACCACGGCAGCGGCCGCCGTGCGTGCCCGGCGTGCCGACATCCTCGATGCCAATGAGCGCGACGTCTCCGCGGCGCGCGCGCACCATCTCTCCGGAGCGCGGCTCGAGCGACTGCGCCTCGATGGGAAGCGCATCGAGGCGATCGCCGCCAGTATCGAGGCCGTCGCGGCGCTGCCCGACCCGATCGGGCGCACGAGCGCGGAATGGGAGCGGCCGAACGGATTACGGATCCAGCGCGTGAGCGTGCCGCTCGGCGTCATCGGCATCGTCTACGAGAGCCGCCCCAACGTCACCACCGATGCGGCGGCGCTGTGCCTGAAGTCGGGCAATGCCGCCATCCTGCGCGGCGGCTCGGAGTGCCGCCACTCCAACGCCGCGCTCTACGAATGCGTGGCGCAGGGGCTCGCCACTGCGCAGCTGCCACCGGGCTGCATTCAGCTCGTGCCGAGCGACGATCGCGCCGCGGTCGGCTACATGCTCGCCGGCATGAGCGAGTATCTCGACGTGCTCGTGCCGCGCGGCGGCCGCAGTCTGGTGGAGCGCGTGCAGCAAGAGGCGCGCGTGCCCGTGATCGGGCACCTCGAAGGCAATTGTCACGTCTACGTCGACCGCGATGCCGACATACGTATGGCGCGCACCATCGCCGTGAACGCCAAGATGCGCCGCACCGGCATCTGCGGTGCGGCCGAGACGCTGCTGGTCGACAGCGCTTGTGTCGCCACGCACCTCGCACCCATCGTACGCGACCTGCTCGACGCCGGCTGCGAAGTGCGCGGCGACCAGCTGGTGCAGCAGGCTGACCCGCGTGTGCGGGCGGCGAGCGAGGACGACTGGTACACCGAGTACCTCGATGCGATCATCGCCGCGCGCGTGGTCGACGGCGTCGATGGGGCGATCGCGCACATCGCGCGCTACGGCTCGGCGCACACCGAGTCGATCGTCACCGAGAACGCGGCAACTGCCGAGCGCTTCCTCGAGCGTGTCGACAGTGCCATCGTGCTGCACAACGCTTCGACCCAGTTCGCCGACGGGGGCGAGTTCGGCATGGGCGCGGAGATCGGCATTTCCACCGACCGCTTCCACGCGCGCGGTCCCGTCGGTGTGGAGCAGCTCACCAGCTACAAGTACGTGGTGCGCGGGGCGGGGCAGGTGCGGCCGTAGCGGCGGTCGTCGGCGCCGCTGCGCGCGACGTCAGCGCCGGTGGTGATGGACGTGCTCGCCCGTGGCGTCGCCATGCGCTCCGGGAGCCTCGCCGTGTGCCCCGGGTGTGGCGCAGCGCTCGCAATTCACCCAGCCGGAGTCGCCGTCGAGGTAGTGCTCCTTCTTCCAGATCGGCACGCGGTGCTTGACCTCGTCGATGATGTAGCGGCAGGCACGAAACGCCTCGTCGCGGTGCGGTGCGCTGACCCCGACCCACACCGCCAGCTCGCCGACGGCGAGCTCGCCCACGCGGTGCACGCACGCCGCCCGCGCCACCTGAAAGCGGTCGATCGCCTCGCCGAGAATGCGTTCGCCCTCGCGAAGCGCCAACGCCTCGAACGCTTCGTACTCGAGGCCGCGCACACGGCGACCCTCGTTCGAGTCGCGCACCCAGCCCTCGAACGCGGCGTAGCCGCCGCACGCGGGATCGGTGAGTTGCGTGCGCAGGGTGGGGGTCTCGATCGGGGTACGGCTGAACTGGAACGCGCGCATGGTCTTGACCGACTAACCGCCCGCGACCGGCGGAATGAACACGACCTCATCGCCGTCGGCGAGCGGTGCCGACCACTCGCGGAACTCGGCGTTTATGGCGACCCGCAGTACCTGCGGCGCGAGCGTGAACGGGTGGCGTTGCGAGAGCTCGGCGTACAGCTCCCCCGGCGTCGCTGCGCCGCTCACCAGCGCCTCCTCGCGACGGCCCGCCTGCTCGCGCAACAGGGCGTAGTACTGCACGGTGAGATGCTTGGGGTTCGCCGCGGCTTCCGGGGGCAGCGCGGTCATGGCCAATCGATACTCCTCTGGGGTGTTGACATTGTCGAGCGCCGCGGGGTTCGGCTCGTCGATGAGCTGTGTATCGGCACTCAACAGAAAGCGGCGCGGACAGTCCCTGCCGGCGGCGACAAATGCACGCAGCGGCTCGCGGCTGCGCGGCTCGTAGATTGCGCACAGCGGCTCGGGTAGCCCGTCGTGGCTCGAACGGAAGGCGGTCGCCGCGCGCTGCGGCGCACGGGCGCGCACTAGGTGCCGCAGTGTCACCGCATCGAGCAGCGGCAGGTCGCACGCCAGCACCAGCCAGGCCGCCTCCGCGTGCTGCTCCTGTGCCGCGAGCACCCCGGCGATCGGACCGAGGTTTGGCTGCGCATCGGCGATCTGTGGGAAGCGCGCGCGCAGCGGCTCGGAGCGCTGGTCGGTGCGCACCGAGACGTAGGCGCGGATCACGTGCGGTGCGAGCAGTGTCATGGCCCGCTCGAGCTGCGCGCGGCCTGCGTAGGTGAGCGTCGCCTTGTCGCGCCCCATGCGGCTGCTGCGGCCGCCGGCGAGCACCAGGCCGTAGAGCGGGGCCGCAGCGGCAGCGGCCGGGGAGTCGCCCGCGGTCGCAGCGCTCATCGCCCCTCCCGGCCCGCGGCCCGCACGAATTGCCGCCGGCCGCCGGACTTCGCTTGCAGGCGCAGGCTCGTGATCTCGATGTCGTGGGAAAGTGCCTTGCACATATCGTAGATCGTCAGCGCCGCCACCGCCGCGCCTGTGAGGGCCTCCATCTCCACCCCGGTACGGTGATGCACCGCGACCTCGCAGCGCACCAGGATTTCCTCAGCGCCGTGCTGCTCGATCGTCAGCTGACAGTTCTCCAGCGCGAGCGGATGACAGAAGGGGATGAGCTCGTGGGTGCGCTTCGCCGCCATCACCCCGGCGAGGATGGCGGTGTCGAACACCGGCCCCTTCTTCGTGCGGTGCCCGCTTGCGCGCAACGCGCGCGCCACGGCGCGCGGCAAGCGCAGGCGCGCTTCAGCCACGGCGACGCGGTGCGTCACCTCCTTGGCCCCAACGTCGACCATGGCCGGCCGACGGCGCGCGTCGAGGTGCGTGAGAGCGCGGGCCATCGTCAGCCACCGATGTAGAACATCTCGACCTTGCGCTCATCCTGCACGGCGCGGCGCAGGTTCGCGCGCTGCTCGCTGTAGCGATCGCTGCGCCTGAGCCATACGCCGCGGATGAGCTCGAGCAGGTGATCGTCGCTCGCGCCACCACGCAGCGCGTCCCGCAGACTCATGCCATGGGAGGCGAACAGGCAGCTGTACAGCACGCCATCCGACGACAGCCGGGCCCGCGAGCAACCGCCGCAAAACGGCTGCGACACCGAGGAGATGAAGCCCACCTCTCCCTGGCCGTCGACGAAGGTGTAGCGACGCGCGACCTCCCCACGGTACTGCGGCTCGAGAGGGGCGAGCGGCCAGCGCTCGCCGATGCGTTGCAGCAGCTCTTTCGACGGTACGACCAGATCGGAGCGCCAGTGGTTGCGGTTGCCGACATCCATGTACTCGATGAAGCGCACGATGACGCCGCTGCCGCGGAAGCGCTCCACCAGGTCGAGCACCGTGTGATCGTTCATTCCGCGTTGCACCACGGCGTTGACCTTGAGCGGTGTGAGCTCGGCACGGCGCGCGTGCTCGATCCCCGCGAGCACCTCGTCGACGCCACCGAACCCGCCGCTCATGCGTGCGAACACCTCCGGGTCGAGGCTGTCGAGGCTCACCGTGACGCGCTGAAGTCCCGCGGCCTTGAGCTCGCTCGCGTAGCGTGCCAGCAGCACGCCGTTGGTGGTAAGGGCCACGTCTTCGATGCCGCCAATGTCCGAGAGATCGCCGATGAGATCGGGCAGGTTGGCCCGTAGCAGCGGCTCACCACCCGTCAGGCGCAGCTTCCGTACCCCGAGCTGAACGAAGAGCCGCGCCAGGCGCACGATCTCATCGAACGACAGCCGCTCGTGGGACCCGAGGAAGCGGTAGCGCTCATGGTAAGTCTCGCGCGGCATGCAGTACGGGCAGCGGAAGTTGCAGCGATCCATGACCGAGATGCGCAGGTCGCGCATCGGGCGCGCGAGCGTATCCCGGGGGGCAGGCAGGGCATGCAGCGGCACGATGACGTCGCGGTCGGACATGTCGAGAGCAGTATGCGGACCGGTCGAGATAAAGGCTATCTGTCGGGGCGGCAGATGCGCACACCAGAGTTCATGGGGTCGCCGCCGGGCGCTGCAAGCCTCAGGACCAGCGGTACAGGCGGGTCACGAAGCCCTTGGCGTAGGTATTGGGTCCGGGCGGCAGCTCGACGAAGCCGTCCGTGCCGGCGAGTGCGGTGAAGTCCCCGGATCCGTTGGTGGGCGCAGGCCGCGCCCATTCTCGTCCCCAGTCGTCCTGCTCGAGGCGCACCGGGATGAAATGCGTCAACGGAGGCGTCACGGTGAACGGGGCGCCGAGCGCCACGCGCTGCGCGGCCGAGGGGCTCTGGCCCTGGCTGCCGCGCAGCGCCGGCAGCACGTAGCGCGCGAGGCACACCAGGGTCGACACCGGATTGCCGGGCAGCCCGAACACGGCCGCTCCGGAGGGCGCCACGCCGAACCAGAGGGGTTTGCCCGGACGCTGCGCGACCTTATGGAAGATCGCCTGCACGCCGAGCTCGGCGAGCGCGGCAGGTACCAGGTCATAGCGGCCCATGGAGACGCCACCGGAGAGCACCAGCACGTCATGGGTCTCGAGGTGAAAGCGCAGCCGCGCACGCAGCTCGTCGGCGTCGTCGCGGATGTGATCGTCGGCGACGCGCTGAAAGCCGTGCTCGCGCAGTGCACTGACAATCGCATAGGCATTGGAGCGGCGCACCTGGTGCGCGAGCAGCGGTTCGCCGGGCTCGATGAGCTCGTTGCCGGTCGAGATGACGACGAGCATCGGTTGACTGCTGACGCGGATGCGCGGCATGCCGGCGGAGGCTGCGATCGCGATCTCCGGTGCCCGCAGTCGCTGGCCGGCCGAGAGCAATAGCGTCCCCTGGCGCGTGTCACTGCCACGGCGGTGCACGTTCTGCCACGGCTCGACGCGCGCATTGGCGGCAAGACCCGCGCGGCCGTGGGCGATGGCGAGCTCCTCGACCGGCACCACGCTGTCGCACCCGACCGGCAGCACGGCGCCCGTCATCACCTCGATGCAGTCTGACGCCGCGCCGAGGCTGAGCGGCGCATCGCCGGCCGCCTGCGTCGCCTGGATGCGGAACGAGCGCGCGCCCGAACTCGCCGCGCGGCTGTCGAGCGCAATGCCATCCATGGCCACGCGGTCGAAGGGTGGCTGGTCGCGTTCGGCGTAGATGTTCTCGCGCAGCACCGCACCGGCGCACTGCGCCAGCGGCAGCGACTCGATCGGCAGGCACTGCAGACGCTGTCCGATCAGCCGGTCCGCATCGGCCGGGGTCAGCACTAGCCCTTCTTGTCGGTCCTCGTCTTGAAGACCTTCACCTGTTCGTTGAAGCGGTCGGCCACCCCCTGCAGCTGATCGATGGCGGCGTTGTGCTTCTGCGCCTCGACCTTCTGCATGTCAGCTTTCTGCTCCGGCTTGAGCTTGTCGCCCGCCGCGGCGATTTTCTGGTCGAGCTCCTTGTCGATACAGTCCACGTAGGCTTTGATCGCCGTGTCGTACTCCTTGACGACTTTCTGCCCCGCCAGCATCTCGTCGAGGGTGGCGGTGGCGCCATCCGGGAGTTTCCCCGGGGCGGCGGGATAGGTGCAGTCAGCGTATACCGGCCCCGCCGCGAGAACCGCGATGAGCGCCATCGCACGAAAAACCTTCATGGCAAGTCCTGAGAGCAAATGAATCGGACCGCTATCTTAAGAGGCGCTCGCGGCCCGACGCTACTTCGATCGCGGGGCAGGGCGCCCGCGACGCTGCGGAGCGCGCCGCGGCGGACACAGGAAGCAGCCGCGCGCGTGATCGTTCACGACCCCGACGGCCTGGAGGAAGGCGTAGACGATGGTCGAGCCGACGAAGCGGAAGCCACGCTTGGCGAGGTCACGCGAGATGGTGTCGCTGAGCGGTGTGCGCCCTGGCACGGTGCCGTCGCGCGGGCGGTTCACGATGGGACGGCCGGCGACGAACGACCACAGGTAACGATCGAACGAGCCGAACTCGCGCTGTAGCGCGAGGAAGGCACGGGCGTTAGTCACGGTGGCGTCGATCTT
>Ga0335076_10001282_pt1 | contig 24240 bp, 18 predicted proteins | sample Lox_Sample_25_FD_206717 | JGI IMG/M metagenome (GOLD analysis project Ga0335076, IMG submission 206717) | Soil microbial communities from Loxahatchee National Wildlife Refuge, Florida, United States - Lox_Sample_2.5 | ecosystem: Environmental > Terrestrial > Soil > Wetlands | place: USA... | reverse complement strand
GCGGCCACTACCGGCACGTACGGAACGACACCACCCTAGCCGGCGTCGACCTGCCAGCCGGCTCGCATCTATTGCTGCTGTGGGGGGCGGCCAACCGGGATCCGGTCCACTTCGAGGCGCCCGGCGAGTTCCGGCTCGACCGTACCGAAGCCAAGGGCCACATCAGCTTTGGCAGGGGAGCGCACTTCTGCATCGGCGCTGCGCTGGCGCGCTTGGAGGCCCTGATCGTCTTGCGGTTGCTGCTCGATCGAACATCGGAGATCAAAGCAACCGGCGTCGGCCGGTGGTTGCCGAGCATTCTTGTGCGTCGCCTCGAGCGTCTCGAGCTAGCCGTCACGCCGGCCCCACGAAAGTGCAACTAGCGACGCATTTCTCGAGTAGACGTGCCGATGCGACGCGTCAAGTGGATGGTGCCGGCGGGTGGGGCGGACCGACCACAACGAACGCCTCGACCGCCGTCGCCTGCCCGAAACCCTCGACTTCCACGCGCCACTCGTAAATCCCCGGCTCCAAAGGTATTCCGCCCGGGATGTTGAGAGTCAGCGGCATGCGAACCGAAGTGCCGTGGATCGCCCCGGGGGGACGCCCGGCCTCCGCTGACGCCTCGAAGGAGATCCGCTGGGCCCCCTGTGTTCCCATCACGACCACCGGTTCGCCGTCGGTGGTCAATAGTTGGCATGTCAGCTTGTGCGGTTCGTTCGTCTCGTCCCAATCGATGTCCAGGAACAGCACCAAAGCGAAAGGGGGCGTTGGTGTTTGACACTGCCGCCACCCCAGCCCGAGGGCATGGACCTTCCCGGATTGCGCATCGGCCTGCGCCGCATCCGCGAGGAACAGGGTGATCTTCACGCGGGAGCCACGATCGCTGTTCCGGTCGTCACCGCGAGATCCTGCCCTGCCATTGCCGCCGCCTCACGAGATCAGATCCTTCCCCCGATTCTTCGGGAGGATCATACCTTCGCCTGGATCAGCTACTGCGGCCGTGTTGCGCGTGCGGAGCGCTCACGTGAGCGCGGCAACATTCGCTAAGCGCCGGCGGGCTTCGGCGCTGGGCCCTGTTCCTCGGTTTGAGTCAGTTTTTCGGGGCAGTACGCGGAGGCCGCGATCGCCGCGAACTTGGCGGCGCCCGGGCCCTGGAACCCCGGGTTGCGATCCTGCAGGTTCTTGACGATCTCCTCGCCCGTCATTCCGTCGTCGGCCAAACTGCACACCTGCTTGCCGGCCGCTATCGCGCGGTCGGCGTTCATGTAGGTCAGCCCGGCTTGGGTGAGCGCGTTGAGGAAGGCTTGATCTTTGGCACTGGGGTCGGCATAGGCCGGGGCGGCCGTACCGATAACCACGGCGGCACTTGCCAGCAGCAGTAGGAGTCTCATAGTTCGGTGATTGTCGCAAAGCGGCGATGAGCATGCATCCCCCTGCGGCCAACGGGACGTTAACCAGGGCTGACTACCCGATGAAATCCGCTGCCGCAATCACTTTCCGGGCGGCAGCTGCCGCGGGCCTTCGGGTGCACGCAGTTCGCGCGGTCCGTCTTGCCGGGTCAGCGCGCGTTTGCTGTCGTGCTCCGCCGACCCCAGCGTCAGGCCCTCGATGTCTTTCGCGGCGACCGACCTGTGCTGCCCGCGGCTGCCGACTCGCTGGTGCGTCGCATGGCCGCGCTGTTCGCGCGACGACGGGATCCGCGCGGTAGCGGATGGGGTTTCGCCGGTCGCGGATTCGGGCGGCGCCTGCCCGTTCGCGTCGGTGCTTTCCGAGTTGAACCTCACCTTGCGGGTTCGCCTGAGCGCAAAGGTGATCTCTTCCGCCTCTTCGAAGACCTCTTCGAAGACGTGACGCGCGGAGCGGAGCGGCTGCGTGGTGTTGTCGATCACCCGCGCAACGAACGGCGGAACCAGCGGGCGAATCCAGCGGGCCGCGGCCTTGGTGGCGTCCGGAATCGACGGAATCAACGGCGCCGCTCGCTCGTCATGCGGCTCGACCTCGCCGGTTGGCTCGACTTGTGCGGGCAGGTTCGCGAGGCCGGCGGTGGCCGCCTCGAGGTCGGCATCCTCGGCGGCGGCAGGCAATGGGGCGATCGCCATGCTGGCCGCCTCCGCTTCCGCGGCGATCGGCAGATAGATGTCGTCCTCCGCCGGCTCGAACGTGCGCCGTGACGACGTGTGCACCGGGCCCTCGAGGGCGTCCACCACGCGTCGGCGTTGGTGTTCGCGGTCAATCTCGGTCTGGGCCTCGATGGCAAGCCGGGCCTGCGTGAGTTGATGCTCGGCCCACATGATTTCGGCCTCGCGGCGAACCTGCGCCCGCTTGATCGCGATCGCGGTATCGGCCTCGAGTTCGGCGCGTTCGCGGTCCGCACGCGCCGTGGCATGGCGATCGTGGGTCGTCTCGCCACGCCACAGCCGCAGGATCAGCGGCAGCAGGTAAAGCAGCGCGAAGAACGCGATCGTCACCAGCCGCAGCGCCAACGCGCCGGCGCCGGCGAAGGTGAGGTCGTTCATGGCGACCCAGCGCGCGCCGAGCCCCCGCCCGGCCTCGGCGACCACGTTCTGACGCGCCTGGCCGAGGGCCTGCTCCTGGTGGGAGAGCCGGGCGTCCAACTCGGGTGCTTGACGGTCGCGAGCGGCCAACGCGTTGTCCAGCTCGTGCTGCGCGTCGGCCAGAAGCTCGTCTGCTGTCCGTGTTTCGGGCCCGGCCCCGGGAACACCGGTGATCCGCGTCTGCGGACAGGGCGGGGTCGGGTTGTATTCGCAGCGCGCGATGACCAAGGCCTGGTCCTGGTGTGCGCGCGCCTGTTCGACGGCCCGGTCCAGCCCGCTGCGCGCATCCCGGGTTTGTTGGAGGGATGCCGACGCCTGTGCAACTGCGGGCGCCGAGTCGGCGTCGCGCAGGGCCCGCTCGTCGAGGCGGTGATCGATCGAGGTGGCAAAGATGACCAGCGCGGCGAGCTCGCCGACGATGACGCCGACCGCCACCGCGACGACCGCGCGTCCGGCGATGCCGGGCCAGCCCCGCCGGGGCCCGCCGGCGATGCCGCGGGTCACCGCGCCCACCAACAGGCCGAAGACAAGCGTGAGCGGCACGACGGCGAGCATCGACCAGCGCGCCGACTCGCTCACCGCCAAGCCCGCGACGAGCCAGGCCAGCGCGGCTCCCAACAGCACGACCGCGCCCGCGACGGCGTGGGTGGACCGCTCGTGGCGCTCACCGAGTTCGCGCCAGTCCCCGCCGCCGAGCCAGGTGAGCGGTCCCTCTATGCGGGACGCCAACGAGCGCGGCTCAGTGATCGGCTCAGCAACCTTTTGGGCGCACATTCGTTCCAAACACCTCCAAGTCCAGTCAAGCCTCTCAGGCCGGCAGCCGACACACCGAATCGAAGCGCCATACGTGTGGTGTGGTTCACAGCACAAACGGCGGGGGCCTGTGGGCGCTTGGCTCACATCGTCGTGATACCCGTCGGTCCGCCCAGCCTGGCCCCTGGTCACATCCGGCGCGAAATTGCTGCGACGCGGGCAGATCAGCGACTGTTCCGGCAGGGGACGTGAGACGGTATAAGCCTATGCCGTATCACGATTATGTCACCTACGAAGAGTTCGGCCGTCGATTCTTCGAGGTCGCCGTCACCCCCGAGCGTGTCGCCAACGCATTCGCTGACATCGCGGGCAACGAATTCGCCATGGAGCCGATCGCTCAGGGCCCCGGCGGTATTGCCAAGGTCAGCGCCAATGTCAAGATCCAGGACCCGAAGGTGACCCGACGATTGGGTGACGACATCACGTTCGTCATCCACATTCCCTTGTCAATCGATCTGCTCCTCGACCTGAGGCTCGACAAACAGCGGTTTGTGGTCTCCGGCGACATCGCGTTGCGTGCCACGGCGCGAGCCGCCGAGCCCCTCCTCCTGATCGTCGACGTCGCAAAACCGCGGCCGTCCGACATCACCGTCAATGTGTCGTCCAAGTCCTTCCGGGGGGAGGTGCTGCGCATCCTGGCGGGCGTCGACGGTGAGATCCGTCGCTTCATCGCTCAGTACGTCGCCGAGGAGATCGACTCACCGCAGTCACAGGCGGCGCAAGTCATCGACGTGGCCCACCAGTTGGACCAGGCCTGGCCGTAGAGGCGCAAGAACGCCGATCGGGTTTATCGGTTCGGCGAAGCCGGGTATGCGACTCCGAGGGCCGTGACGTCTCACGAGGAGCGACGGAGTTGGCACGAGTAGATGTTTCGATGTCATCGGATGTGCAACCCGAGACCGCTTGGAAACTCGCGTCCGACCTGCGGCGCTTCGATGAGTGGATGACGATTTTCGGCGGCTGGCGCGGCCCGGTTCCAGCAGCGATCGAGGAGGGCACTCGTGTCTCGTCGTGCGTCAGGGTCAAGGGCTTCCGCAATATCATCCACTGGGAAGTCACCCGCTATGACGAGCCCAAATCGATTGAGCTGCAAGGCCGCGGCCGGGGTGGGATTCGGATTGCGGTCGCGATGACGGTCACCGGCAGGGATTCCGGAGGCTCCGGATCTGATTTTCATCTCACCGCCAACCTGACGGGCGGTCTGCTCAGCGGGCCGATCGGGGGGCTGGTCGCCAGAGTGCTTCGGTCCGACGTGCGCAAGTCGGTGAACAACCTCGCCGCCCTGCGATAGCGGGCCGCGATAACCGGTCACCGCGCTGGGTGGCTCATCGGCCAATCACGTTCGGCGTCGCGAATCCGTCTGCGGTCCATGGCAACCCACGACAGGCCCGCCCCAAAACCCAAGAGTTTGACGATCGCGGCGGCAATGCCGGCCCTGGCCTCTCCGAGAGCGAAATCGGTCACACAGACCACGAACACCAATCCGGCGCCCGCAACGACGAGCAGTCCGGGTGACCGCACCGAAACCCGCCCGACCCCGTCCCGCCGAGTGGCCCGAACCTGGTCGACGGCGCCGCGCGTCATGTGCCTCATGAGCGTCTCCTCAGATGTCACTTTCGTTCCATCGCTTCTGTGCGGCTACCCGAAACGCCTTCTAAAGAAACGACTCCGCGGCTACGGCGCAGTCACGGCACTGCGGTCTGCGGAAATCCAACTCACACAGTGGGTTCCGCACGCGCTACAGCGTTTGGTGCCGTCCGAAATACTTGTGGTCCTCGCTGTAGCCGCCGTAACCGCTGCCGATGTCGCGGTAGTCGGCGACGAACTCGATCCCCTTGATCCACTTCACCAGCTTGAAACCGTGCTGCAGCTCGTTGCGCAGCCGCAGCGGCTTGCCGTGCATGTAGGGGAGCGGCTGCTCGTTCATGTTGTAAGCCAACATCGTCATATGGTGGTCCATCTGGCCGATGTGGTGGGCGTTGTAGTAGATCCCACCGGTGGCGCCGAGGCCCATCGAGTAGAACACCGCCCATTTCGCCTCGGGCAGCGGTTTGACGATGTCCATGATCGTCTTCATCTGCACGCCGCCCCACTTGGCCACGCCGGACCACGCTTGGATGCAGAAGTGCTGGCTGATCTGCTCGTGGTAGGGCAGCGCCATCAAGTCGTCGAGCGAGAACTCCACGGGGTGCTCGACGAGTCCGTAGACCCTCAACCGCCAATCGCGAAAGTCGTTGCGCTCCAACTCTTTGTACTCGACGGTTTCCGGCAGGCGACCGTTGCGCCAGTGGTGGGGCGAGATGTCCTTTTCGGTGAAGGCACCCGGCTTGGGGTCGAGCTGTTCGAGCATGCGCTGGAACGGGCCGACAAGTGCATACCCGACCCGTTGGATCACGCGGGGATGGCGAATGGTGAAGGGGGTGGCCCAAACCCACGCGACGGCCGTCAGCACCATCGCCGCAGCGAAAATCCAGAAACCCACCCAGCTGTTGTCGTCGCGGGCGGCGAACATGTGGTTGAGGTTTCGCAGCGCGCTGGTCGTCAAGACCATCGTCACGTGCACCAGGATGAAGAACAAGAAGTACACCAGCACCAGGAAATGCAGCGACCGCGCGTGCTGAATGCTCAGCCGCCTGCTGAGCCAATGGACGCGCTGCGATAAGGCCGGGGACATTCCCAGTCCGGTGATCAACGCGGCCGGCGCGGCGATGAAGACGATGGTGAAGTACGACAGCAACTGCAGGCCGTTGTAGGCGACCCATCCGTTATCGGTCGGCCAGTCCAGGGACAGGTACTGGATCACCACCGATGCGGCGTCGGGGAAGACATCCCAGCTGGTGGGGACGATATGACGCCACTGCCCGGTGGCGAATAACAGCACGTAGAAGACCGCCCCGTTGACGAGCCACAAGACGTCGACGCCCAGGTGCCACCACCGGGCCAGCCCGATGGAGTGCCGGAATCCGGGCAACCCGAATTGCGGTGGCAGGGCGACGGTGTCGGCGTTCGCGGTCCACAGTTCGTCATCCGGCACCGGCGGGCCAACCCGCAGCCACTCGTCCTTGCCGGGGGTGGCGTTGCGACTGAAGTAGAGGCGGGGGTGGTCACAGAGAATCTGGATCCCCGTCCTGATGATGAACATCATCATGAAGAGGTTGAAAAAGTGGGTCCACCCGATCCATGCGGGCAGGCCCGGCCCGATACCGATATGCGTGTCGGTCCCGGGATGCCGGTGGATGAATGCCTGCACCGCCGGCATGTTGTGTAGGCCTTTGCCTATCGCCACCCCGGCGATCAGCAGGGCAAAGCCGATCGGGATCAGCCACAGCAGGTTGAACCATTTGTCGCGTCCGACGCGCAGTTTGGGAGCCGTCGCCCGCCGGGTGATGTCGAAGCCGCCACCGTAGGCCTCCACGTCGATGGTGTCCTCGGCGGTGTGGATCTCGTTGCGATAGTCGGGGATGGAGGCCAGCGGCGTGCCCACCGCCAATGTCGATACAGAGCCGTCCTGTGGTGCCCGCCCCCCGGCGGTCCCGGCGGAACCAACACGCCGGTCGCGATGTTCGGTGTTCGTCACGCGGCCGAAAATACACGAAAGCCCTTGGATAAATTGGACTCGATCGGGAAGAAAAGCGGTGCCCCGAGCCACGCGGCGTGTTGCGGCCGTCGGCAATAGTTGCCAACGGGTACAATCCGCTTCGGCACGAATGGTGATAACCGCAAGTGCCTGGGAAATATCCCAATTTCCGCCGCAAACTCGGTTCCTTAAGGGTCACTGTGAGTTTGGGCATAACTTTCTGGACGTCACGCTAGGTCGGGTCGTGCGGCCGCAATCTTCGGGCGGGACGGGTCTCGATGGCGTTGATCGTCAACGCGCGGCGGCTGATCCGCCAGCCCGCGTCGGTCAGCTCGTAGTGGTCGTCGTAGCGCAGGTGCCAGACCACGTCGACCACCTCATCCCCGCGCCGGCTCCAATGGTGCGCGATGCACGCGACGCGCCCGCCGGCCGTGCCGGGGCGTGCGGCCTCGTCATAGACCTCGCCGATGATGGCGTGCTCGGTGCGGGTGACCGCGGCGACGGCGGCGACCGCGGCGACGATGGCCTCTTGACCGCGGTGGCAGTGGATAGGCGCCAGCACGGCCGGCGGCTCTGGCACCGTCAGCTCGGCCGCTTCGGTGAAAAGCTCCGCGACTGAGTCGAATTGACGGTCATCGACGTTGGCCGCATACCGGTGCACCAAATCGCTGAGGGCCATCCGGTCGCCGGCTGAAAGGGTCATTGGAAAAGCTCGGTAGAGGTCCGGAGGCGATTAGGAGATTAGGGCCAGCCGCTGCGCACATGCCGACAACATGTCTTTCGCCTCCTCGATGTCAGCGGTCGGCGGCATCGCCAACACGATTCGGTCGGCGCCCTGATCGATCAGGCCACCCGCGCGTTCGGCGTCAATCTTGTTGACCGCGTGGCCAAGTGACACCTCTAGGGCCGCCGGGTCGCGGCCCGCCGCTGATGCCTCGTCGCGCATCAGCTCGATCAGTGACGCGAGTTGCGGACCGGTCACGCCGAGCGGCTGAAAGCCGTCCCCCAAGCGCCCGGCGCGGCGTGCCGCCGCCCGGCTGTGCCCACCGATGTGGATCGGAAGTCGTTCCCCCGCAGCAGGTTTCGGGTAGCACATGATGTCGTCGAAGTTGAAGAACTCGCCCCGAAACGACGCGCCTTGCGGGCGGTCGGCCCACAGGGCCCGCAGCACGGCGAGCTGCTCGTCGGCCCGCCTGCCCCGGCTGTCGAACTCCACGCCGCACGCCTTCAACTCCTCCTTGAGCCAGCCCACGCCCACGCACAACCGCAGTCTTCCGCCCGACAGCGCATCGACGGTCGCCGCGCGTTTGGCGAGAACCACCGGATGGTGGTTGGGCAGCACCAGCACCCCGGTGGCCAACCCCAGGCGGGTGGTGTGGCCCGCCAGGAACGCCAGCAGATCGAGCGGGTCGGGAATGGGGCAGTCAGCCGTCAGGCCGACCCGCCCGGAGCTGTCGTAGGGATAGACGCTGTCGTAGCGGGTGACCAGCACGGTGTGTTCGACGACGACGATCGATTCGAACCCGCATCGCTCCAGGTGGCCCGCGAAACTCACCATCCACTCGGGATCCGCGGTGACACCGTCCGCGACCGGGACCACGACCCCTATTTTTAGGGAAGCCTTCATGGCCCCGAAGCTAACAGCTGGCGCTTAGGCGGGAGGCGCGATCGCCTCGCGGACCGCCTCGGCCAGTGTGGCCGCCCGGCGATCGGTGAACACGTCCTCGAGCATCACCGGCCGGCCGTCGGGGCCGGTCAGCGGGACCCGCCAGTTGGGGTATTCGTCGGTGGTGCCGGGCTGGTTCTGGGTGCGGCGGTCGCCGACCGCGTCGGTCAGCGCCACTCCCAATAGCCGCGACGGCGTTCGGCCCAGGTACCGGTGCAGGGCGGAAACGATGAGCTCCGGGTCGTCTTCACCGCCACCGAGTAACCCGACGCGGCGCAGCTCGGCCATCCAGGCCGCCAGCTCGGCCCGGTCGGATTCGAGCTCGGCCTCCACCGGCCGGGTCAGCAAGCCCAGGGACTCCCGCAGCCGCACGTGGTCGCCGGCCAGGTAACCGGCCGTCGGCGGCAGATCGTGGGTGGTGACCGACGACAGGCAGTACTCACGCCAGCGCTCGGCGGGCAACGGCCCTCCGTTTCCGTCGCGATCCAACTCGAACCAGAGGATCGAGGTGCCCAGCACGCCGCGCAATAGAAGGTAGTCGCGCACCCACGGTTCGACGGTGCCCAGATCCTCGCCGACGACCAGCGCCCCGGCCCGATGCGCTTCCAGGGCGACGATGCCGATCATCGCCTCGTGGTCGTAGCGCACATAGGTGCCTTGGGTGGGTGCTGCACCCTGCGGGATCCACCACAGCCGGAACAATCCGATGATGTGGTCGATGCGGACACCGCCGGCATGCCGCAGCACCGCCCGGATCAGCGCGCGAAAGGGCCGGTACTCCTGCTCGTCGAGCCGGTCCGGACGCCACGGCGGCTGTGACCAGTCCTGGCCGAGCTGGTTGAACTCGTCCGGCGGCGCCCCGGCCGTCACGCCCAGCGCCATCACATCCTGCAGCGCCCAGGCGTCGGCGCCGTTGGGATGCACACCGACGGCCAAGTCGTGCATGATGCCCAACGCCATCCCGGCCCGGACCGCCTGCGACTGCGCCGAGGCGAGTTGTTCGTCGAGTTGCCACTGCAGCCAGCGGTGGAGATCGACCGTGTCCGAATTTCTCTCGACGAAGCCGGCGACGCCGGCGGCGTCGGGATGCCGCAGCGACTTCGGCCAGCGACGCCAATCGCCGCCGTACTCTTCGGCCAGCGCGCACCAGGTGGCGAAGTCGTCAAGCGCGCGGCCCTCACGGTCGCGGAACGTGGCGTAGGCCAGCTCACGGCCCGCCGACCGCGGCACGCGATGCAGCAGTTTGAGCGCGGCGCGCTTGGCGGCCCATGCGCTGTCGCGGTCGATCGCGTCGAGTTGACGGGCCCGCTCTTGGACTTCTGACCGCAGCCGCCGCACCCGGCCGCGCTTGGCCAGCTCGGCGAACTCCGGGATCGCCTCCACACGGAGATAGAGGGGGTTGACGAAGCGGCGCGACGTCGGTAGGTACGGCGACGGCTCCATCGGGCGTGTCGGACTGGCGGCGTGCAGGGGATTGACCAGCACATAGTCGGCGCCATGGCGGGACGCCGACCATATCGCCAGGTCGGTCAGGTCGGTGAGGTCGCCGACGCCCCACGACTGCCGGGACCGCACGCTGTAGAGCTGTGCGGCCAGACCCCAGGCGCGGCGAGCACCGAGTTGCTCCGGGAGCCCAAGCCAGTCCGGCGTCACGATCAGCGCGGTGCTCGTCTCGGAGTCGCCGGAGCGCAGATGTACCCGGTGGTAGCCCAGCGGCAGGTGGGCGGGCAATACGAAGCTGGCCTCACCGATCCACCGTCCGTCCAGATCGAATGGCTGCGTGAAGTTGTCGACCTGCTGCACCCCACCGCGCACCGTGCCGTCCTCGAGCTGCAGCCACACTTCGGCGGGATCGCCGTGGGTCACATGGACCCAGAACCGGATCTGCTCACCGGTGCGCCCGACGATGGTCGCCGGCATCCGGCGCTCCCAATACGACCGCCGGTGCGCGGTCAGGGCGACGTTCCGCTCCCGTTCGGTGCCCGCGGCAACACCGAGAGCACCGAGCACCGCCACCAGCGTGTCCTCCGGGACGTGCACTCGCCGGCCGATCCAGTCCTGGTACTCGGTCGCGATGCCGAACCGGCGGGCGAGTTCGACCAGCGAGGGCGCGAGCTCAGTCATGTCGCCCATCTTGCTTGAGAGCGCCGTGACCCGGCTCGATCGGGGCCATCGGCCCCATCTTGCCGAGCGGCCGGCGAAGATGGGCATTCAACAGGACTAGATCGCCATCCGCGGCTAACATGCCCAGTGACGACGTGAAGAATCCAGCCGGGGATGAGTGGGGAATAACAAAGTGCCAGCACCGCTGCCGGCACCGATCGCAAGGCCGGGCGACCCGACAGACCCGAAAATGGCCGAATTCGTCCCCGCGGCGAGATGTGAATACGAGAAGTGAATAGAAGTGAAGCCGCACGGCACGCGTGGCGAGGTCCGTGCGGGTCCCTTACGGTTGTCACTGGTTGTCGGAGTAATTCCCGCAACGCATTTTTTGAGGGACAATGTCCAGGCGTTCTAGCAGACCGGATGGTGAATAAGCGTGGCGGAAGAGAGTCGCGGGCAGCGAGGGTCGGGGTACGGCCTCGGGTTGTCGACCCGGACCCAGGTGACCGGTTATCAATTCCTCGCTCGCCGGACCGCGATGGCGCTGACCCGCTGGCGTGTCCGCATGGAAATCGAGCCCGGACGGCGTCAGACGTTGGCGGTCGTGGCCTCGATCTCCGCGGCGCTGGTGATCTGCCTGGGCGCGCTGCTGTGGTCGTTCATCAGCCCGTCCGGCCAGATCAACGAGTCGCCGATCATCGCCGACCGTGACTCCGGCGCGCTGTACGTCCGCGTGGGTGACAAGTTGTATCCGGCGCTGAACCTGGCATCGGCGCGGCTGATCACCGGGCGGCCGGACAACCCGCACCTGGTTCGGTCGAGCCAGATCGCGAACCTGCCCCGCGGGCCGCTGGTGGGCATCCCGGGCGCACCGTCGAATTTCGCCCCCAAGACCCCGGCCGCGTCGTCTTGGCTGGTGTGCGACACGGTGGCCGGCTCGACCGGGGTCGGGGCGCCGTCAGGGGTGACGGTGACGGTGATCGACGGCACGCCGGACCTCAGCGGCCACCGACAGGTACTGAACGGGTCGGACGCCGTGGTGCTGAGTTACGGCGGCGACGCGTGGGTGGTCCGGCAGGGGCGCCGGTCGCGAATCGACGCGATGAACCGATCGGTGTTGTTGCCGCTGGGTCTGACTCCCGAGCAGGTCAGCATGGCAAAGCCCATGAGCCGCGCTCTGTTCGACGCGCTGCCGGTGGGGCCCGAACTGACGGTGCCGGAAATTCCGAGCGCGGGGTCCGCGGCGACGTTCGCGGGGGCGCCCGGACCGGTGGGGACGGTGATCGTCACACCGCAAATCAGTGGGCCGCAACAGTATTCGCTGGTGTTGGCCGACGGCGTGCAGACGCTGCCACCGTTGGTGGCTCAGATCCTGCAGAACGCCGGCGGTCCGGGTAACAACAAACCGGTGACCGTGGAACCGTCGGCGTTGGCGAAGATGCCGGTGGTCAACAAGCTGGACCTGTCGTCGTATCCCGACAACCCGTTGAATGTCATGGACATCCGGGAGAACCCGGCGACGTGCTGGTGGTGGCAGAAGACGTCCGGTGAGAACCGGGCCCGTATCCAGGTCGTGTCCGGGTCGACCCTGCCCGTCGCGTCCAAGGAAATGACCAAGGTCGTGTCGTTGGTGAAGGCCGACACGACCGGCCGCGAGGCCGACCAGGTGTACTTCGCTCCCGATCACGCAAACTTCGTGGCAGTCACCGGCAACGATCCCGGCGCCAAGACGACGGAATCGCTGTGGTGGCTGACGGACGCCGGCGCCCGGTTCGGGGTGGACGACACCCGCGACGTCCGCGAGGCGCTGGGTTTGAAGACCCAACCGAGCCTGGCGCCGTGGGTCGCGCTGCGGCTGCTGCCGCAAGGCCCGACCCTTTCACGGGCCGACGCCTTGGTGGAGCACGACACCTTACCGATGGACATGTCCCCTGCAGAGTTGGTGGTACCCCGATGAAACGTGGATTTGCGCGGCCGACGCCGGAAAAGCCGCCGGTCATCAAGCCGGAGAACATCGTCCTACCGACCCCGCTGAGCATTCCGCCGCCCGAGGGCAAGCCCTGGTGGATCGTGGTGGTCGGCGTCGTGGTGATCGGCCTGCTGGGCGGCATGATCGCCATGACCTTCGCCAGCGGCTCACACGTGTTCGGCGGCGTCGGCGCGATTTTCCCGATCTTCATGATCGGCGGGATGGCGATGATGATGTTCGGCGGCCGGTTCGGCGGCCAGCAGCAGATGAGCCGGCCGAAGCTGGACGCGATGCGCGCCCAGTTCATGTTGATGCTGGACATGCTGCGCGAGACGGCCCACGAGTCGGCCGACAGCATGGACGCCAACTACCGCTGGTTCCACCCCGAACCGACCACGCTGGCGGCCGCCGTCGGATCGTCGCGGATGTGGGAACGCAAGCCCGACGGCAAGGACCTCAACTTCGGCGTCGTGCGGGTCGGCGTGGGCATGACGCGTCCCGAGGTGACCTGGGGTGAGCCCCAGAACATGCCGACCGACATCGAACTCGAGCCGGTGACGGGCAAGGCGCTTCAGGAATTCGGCCGCTACCAAAGCGTCGTCTACAACCTGCCGAAGATGATTTCCCTGCTGGTTGAACCCTGGTACTCGCTCATCGGCGGGCGCGAGCAGGCGCTGGGGCTGATGCGGGCGATCGTCTGCCAGCTGGCGTTCTCGCACGGCCCCGACCACGTGCAGATGATCGTGGTCAGTTCGGATTTGGAGCAATGGGACTGGGTGAAGTGGCTGCCGCACTTCGGTGACCCGCGGCGTCAGGACGCAGCGGGTAACGCCCGGATGGTGTACAGCTCGGTGCGGGAGTTCGCCCAGGAGCAAGCCGAATTATTCGCCGGCCGTGGGTCTTTCACCCCCCGGCATGCCAGCTCGTCGGCGCAGACCCCGACGCCGCACACCGTGATCATCGCCGACGTCGCGGATCCGCAATGGGAGTTCGTCATCAGCGCCGAAGGTATCGACGGCGTGACGTTCTTCGACCTGACCGGCGCGTCGATGTGGGCAGCTGTCCCGGAGCGGACGTTGCGATTCGACGAGTTGGGCGTGATCGAAGCCCTGCCGCGCGACCGCGACACCTGGATGGTCATCGACGAAAAGCCCTGGTTCTTCGCGCTCACCGACCACATCAGCGTCGCGGAGGCGGAGGAGTTCGCGCAGAAGGTGGCGCGCTGGCGGCTGGCCGAGGCGTACGAAGAGATCGGCCAGCGGGTCGCCCACATCGGCGCCCGAGACATCATGGCCTACTACGGGATTGACGATCCGGCCGATATCGACTTCGACTCGCTGTGGGGCAGCCGCACCGACACGATGGGCCGGTCGCGGCTGCGGGCACCGTTCGGTAACCGCTCCGACAACGGCGAATTGCTGTTCTTGGACATGAAGTCGCTGGACGAAGGCGGCGACGGCCCGCACGGGGTCATGTCCGGGACGACTGGTTCGGGTAAGTCGACGCTGGTGCGAACCGTGATCGAATCGTTGATGCTGGGCCACCCGCCGGAGGAACTGCAGTTCGTCTTGGCCGACCTCAAGGGTGGTTCGGCGGTCAAGCCGTTCGCCGGGGTTCCGCACGTGTCGCGCATCATCACCGACCTGGAAGAAGACCAGGCACTGATGGAGCGCTTCCTGGACGCGCTGTGGGGCGAAATCGCCCGCCGCAAAGCCATATGCGACAGCGCCGGAGTCGACGACGCCAAGGAATACAACAGCGTGCGCTCCAGGATGCGGGCCCGCGGCCAGGACATGCCGCCGCTGCCGATGCTCGTGGTCGTCATCGACGAGTTCTACGAATGGTTCCGCATCATGCCGACGGCGGTCGACGTTCTGGACTCGATCGGGCGTCAGGGCCGCGCCTACTGGATCCACCTGATGATGGCGTCCCAGACGATCGAAAGCCGGGCCGAAAAGCTCATGGAGAACATGGGTTACCGGTTGGTGCTGAAGGCGCGCACCGCCGGCGCGGCGCAGGCGGCCGGCGTGCCGAACGCGGTGAACCTGCCGGCCCAAGCCGGTCTGGGGTACTTCCGTAGGAGCCTCGAGGACATCGTCCGGTTCCAGGCCGAGTTCCTGTGGCGGGACTACATCTCGCGCGGGATCACCGTCGACGGCGAGGTGGCGCCGGCGTTGGTGCACAGCATCGATTACGTTCGCCCGCAACTGTTTACCAACTTGTTCACCCCGCTCGAGGTCAGCGTTGGGGGACCGGATCTTGAGCCGGTCCACTCGAACGGCGAGGTGCTGGAGGCGGCGGACGCCGAGGCCGAGGACGACGAAGAGGGGATCAGGACACCGAGGGTCGGGACGGTGATCATTGATCAGCTGCGCAAGATCGACTTCGAGCCCTACCGGTTGTGGCAGCCGCCGCTGAGCGAACCCGTCGCCATCGACGAGCTGGTCAATCGGTTCATCGGCCACCAGTGGCAGCAGGACTACGGCAGTGCCCGGGACCTGGTTTTCCCGCTCGGGATCATCGACCGCCCGTTCAAGCACGACCAGCCGCCGTGGGCGGTTGACACCTCAGGGCCGGGCGCCAACGTCCTGATCCTGGGGGCCGGCGGTTCGGGCAAGACCACGGCGCTGCAGACGCTGATCTGCTCGGCCGCGCTGACCCACACGCCGAAGCAGGTCCAGTTCTACTGCCTGGCCTACAGCGGCACCGCGCTGACCACGGTCGCCCGTTTGCCCCACGTGGGTGAGGTGGCCGGGCCGACGGATCCGTACGGTGTGCGCCGCACGGTAGCCGAACTGCTGGCGCTGGTTCGCGACCGCAAGCGCAGCTTCCTCGAATACGGGATTGCCTCGATGGACGTGTTCCGGCGCCGCAAGTTCGGCGGTGAGGCCGGCCCGGTGCCTAACGACGGGTTCGGCGATGTCTATCTGGTGGTCGACAACTACCGGGCGTTGGCCGAGGAAAACGAGGTGCTGATCGAGCAGGTGAACCTGATCATCAACCAGGGTCCCTCGTTCGGCGTGCACGTGGTCGTCACCGCCGATCGCGAATCGGAGCTGCGGCCGCCGGTGCGTAGCGGTTTCGGCTCCCGCGTTGAGTTGCGCTTGGCCGCTGTGGAAGACGCCAAGTTGGTGCGTTCCCGGTTCGCCAAGGAGGTTCCGGTCAAGCCCGGGCGCGGCATGGTCGCGGTCAACTACGTCCGACTCGACTCCGACCCGCAGGCCGGTCTGCACACGTTGGTGGCCCGACCCGCGCTCGGTAGCACACCCACCAACGTTTTCGCGTCCGACAGCATCGTCGAAGCGGTCAGCCGGCTCGCCAGCGGCCAGGCCCCGCCGATCCGTCGGCTGCCCGCGCGGTTCGGCGTGGAGCAGGTGCGCGAGCTCGCCGCGCGCGACACCCGCCAAGGGGTTGGTGCCGGCGGAATCGTCTGGGCCATATCGGAATTGGACCTGGCGCCGGTCTACCTCAATTTCGCCGAGAACGCGCACCTGATGGTGACGGGCCGCCGCGAATGTGGGCGGACCACGACGCTGGCGACGATCATGTCGGAAATCGGTCGGCTCTACGCGCCCGGTGCCAGCAGCGCACCGCCGCCACCGGCCGGGCAGCCCTCTGCCCAGGTGTGGCTGGTCGACCCACGCCGTCAGCTGCTGACCGTGCTGGGCTCCGAGTACGTCGAGAAATTCGCCTACAACCTCGACGGCGTGCAGGCGATGATGAACGACATGTCTGCCCTGCTGGCCAGCCGCGAACCACCGCCCGGCTTGTCGGCGGAGGAGCTGCTGTCGCACTCGTGGTGGAGCGGTCCGGAGATCTTCCTGATCGTCGACGACATCCAGCAGATGCCGGCAGGTTTCGATTCGCCGCTGCACAAGGCCGCCGCCTGGGTGACCCGGGCCGCCGACGTCGGCCTGCACGTGATCGTCACCCGCACGTTCGGCGGCTGGTCGTCCGCGGGCAGCGACCCGATGCTGCGGGCACTGCACCAGGCGAACGCGCCACTGCTGGTGATGGACGCCGACCCCGACGAGGGCTTCATCCGCGGCAAGATGAAGGGTGGCCCGCTGCCCCGCGGTCGAGGCCTGCTGATGGCCGAGGACACCGGCGTGTACGTCCAGGTGGCGGCCACGGAGTTCCGCAAGTAGGAACCGGGAAAGGACCTAGAAAAGATTAGGCCGCTGGGCTGGGGTTGATTTATTGGCCCCAGTGCAGCGGTAATTTCTTGAGCGCGAACGTCTTTGACGGAAAGCTGATCTCGGGAGTGTAGTCCGGAGGCAGTTCGAAGTCGGGAATCTGTTTGAGCCACTCCGCGACGACGATGGTCAATTCGATCCGTGCCAGATGAGAACCCAGGCAGCGGTGCGGTCCACCACCAAATCCCCAGTGCCGGTGCACCTTACCGTCCAAAAACAGGTCATCGGTGGACATCGCGTCGCTGCCGTCGCGGTTGACCGCGGCCATGCACAAGCGCACCGGCGTGCCCGGGGGCAGCGTCATGCCACCTACGGTGACGACCTCCGTCGTCACCCGGGGCGCCACCGGCGCCGATGGCTCCAGCCGGACGATCTCTTCGATGAAAACCCTGATCTGCTTGGGATTATCGCGCAGCGCCTCGCGCAGCTGCGGTCGCCGCGCCAGCTCGAAGAGGGCGAATCCGATCGCCGCGGTCACCGTGTCGAGGCCGGCCAGGATCAGCAGGTGGCTCATGCCCAGCAGCTCCACATCGCTGAAGTTGCCCTCGCTGTTCATCACGCGGGACAACATGTCAGAGCTCGGGTTTTGCCGGCGCTGCTGGATCACGTCGGCGAGATATGCCAGCAGCTCGTACCCTTTGTCGATGTCCTCCTGGGAGAGGTAGGGCTTGTCGGCGATGATCGCGTCCTTCCAGGCGATCAAGCGGTCACGATCCTCCAGCGGCAGACCGTACAAGTCGAGGAACACCTGAAACGGGTACAGCCGCGCAAAATCCGCCATCACCTCACACTCACCCCGGCCGGCAAAGGCGGCGATCAACTCGGCGGCGTGGCGCTGCAACACCGGCCGGGACTTACTCAACCCCTGCGGGCTGAAGAACGGCTGCAGGATCTTGCGGTAGCGCGTGTGCTCCGGCGGGTCGAACGCCAGCGGGACCACCGGGAGCGGGTAGCCAGGGGGCTGCAACGCCAGTCGGGACGAGAAGACCTTGGGATTGCGGAGCGCGGCCAGCACGTCCTGACGGCGCGTCAGGTAATAGTGGCCGTTCATGAACACCACCGGCCCGGCATCCCGCAAGGTCTTCCACCCGACGCCACGGTCGGCGGCCATCGGTAATTTCGAGTACTCAAGCCGCGGAAGGTGGAAGGCGCCCGGCTGGCTTTCACCAACAGTGCTCATGCGCTCTGATCTCCGCTTGTCCGTGTGTTATTCGTGCCTCGAGGGTCTTCGTCCCCGACGCTGCCAGGCCCTGGTTGGAACTTTGTCGTCACCGGTTCCGGGCGGCACACCAATATCGCATGTGCGGCGAAGGGGCACCAATCCGGATGGCGGGCGAGTACGAGGTGTCAACGCGGCGGCCGCGATCGGTCAACCGTCTTCTAGACTTTATCGACCGACTAATCTCCATCTGGGTCCTCCCCGAAGGCATCCAAAAAGGAAAACCTCGTGAAGGTTCGTCTCGAAAAGTCCAAATGTGTCGGCCACGCCCAGTGTTACGCCGTCGAGCCGGACCTGTTCCCGATCGACGAGTCGGGCTATTCGACCCTCGAAGAGCACGAGGTGAGGCCCGAGGATGAACAGTTGACTCGAGACGGCGTGGCTTCCTGCCCGGAGATGGCGCTGATCCTCGAAGAGGACTAGCCGCCGATGGGGCCGTACCAATAAGCAAACGAAAGATGAACATTCAGTTGTCCTGGATGAACCGCGGCTGGCCGGGAATGAACATTGGTTGGCCGGGAATGAACAGTTGGCATCGTCGGTCGGCGTGCCCGGTACGACCAGCTAATGTCGTCCGCGAGCGGCAGTTCAGGCATAAACGAGCTGTCGCTCGGTTGCTGACAGCGGGCTAGTCGAGGCGGATTGTGCATGCGGTTCCTGACCAGACGTCCGGGGAATCCTGATGGCGGAGCACCTATCCGGGCGGACGGGACGGCGCGCTGCAGGGTTCCGGCCATCGCGCCGACGGGGTTTGCTGGTCGACATAGTTGTGACTGCGCCCACCACGGTTTCTAGCTGACCGCCGAGATCGCCACCGCGATCACGGCCGACTGAGGAGGACACGGTGTTCGACTTCGGAGCGTTACCGCCCGAAATCAATTCCGGTCGGATGTATGCGGGCCCGGGGGCCGAGTCGATAATGGTTGCCGCGACGGCGTGGGACGAGCTGGCGGCCGAGTTGGGGACGGCGGCCAGCGGGTACAACTCGGTGATCACGGAGTTGACCAGCGCGCCGTGGGTGGGTCCCTCGTCCACGGCGATGGTGTCCGCGGTGGTGCCCTACGTGAGCTGGCTCAGTACCGCGGCCGGCCTGGCGGAGGAAAGTGCCAGCCAGGCGCGCGCGGCCGCGGCGGCGTTTGAGAGCGCGTTCGCGATGACGATCCCTCCGCCGGTGATCGTGGCCAACCGGGTGTTGTTGATGACGCTGATCGCGACCAACTTCTTCGGGCAGAACACGCCGGCGATCATGGCCACCGAGGCCCAGTACATGGAGATGTGGGCCCAGGACGCCGCCGCCATGTACGGCTATGCCGCGACATCGGCGGCCGCCACGGTGTTGACCGCGTACCAGCCGCCGCCGAACACCACCACCCCCGACGCGGCGGCCAACCAGGGCGCTGCCGTTGCCCAGGCCACCGCCCAGCCGGCGCAGAGCGTCCTGGATCAGATCGCGGCGATCCCACAGACCTTGAACCAACTGGCGCTGCAGCAGCTGTCGAGTTACACCTTCACCAACTGGCCATTCTCGATGCTGCAGAACCAATTCCAAGATCTTCTCAAATACGGGCTGCCCACCCCGACCAACGACTGGTTCAACGTCCCGGGCCTCGTCAAAGGGGTCGTGGGCTACACGTCGACGTTCCCCGCCAGCGGAATAAGTCCCTTGTACAACGAGGGCAGGCAACTCCTGCAGGCGTACTTCGGGGTGGGCATCGGAAACTTCGGCTGGTCGATGGGCCAGCAGACGACATTCGGCCCCGGTGGTGCAACCGCCGGTGCGGGTGGTGCCTGGTATCCGACACCACAATTCGCCGGCCTGCACCTGGGCGCCGTCGGAGGAGGCCTGGGTGGCGCGCACCCTGCCGGCGCGGTGTCGGCCAGCGCGGGCGAGGCGGGCAGGGTCGGGATGTTGTCGGTTCCGGCGAATTGGACCAACCCGACCGCGGAGGCAACTCTCGTCAGCGCTGTGTCCGAAGAGACTCCCGCGAACGCCGGTGCGACAGCCGTACCGGGGAACGCCCTGCTGCGGGGCATACCGACCGGGGCCGTAGGCCGCCGCAGCGCCGGCTACGGCTACACCACCAAGTACGGATTCCGCTATGCCGTGCTGACACGCCCGCCGTCGGCCGGATAATGAGGGGCGACGACCATGACCTTGCAGCCGGCAAACCTGCCCAGGATTGCCCCAAATGAACAGCAGTTGTCCACCCATGAACAGTTGGCGCTAAGGAGGCGCGACCCGACGGGATCAAATTAGTCTCACTAGCAAGCCATGTCTGAAATGAACTTTCAGCAGCAAATCTTTCCTTGAAGGTCATGCAGCCTGAAAAGTTGAGGAGGAAACGAAATGTCGTTTGTGACTACGCAACCGGAAGCGTTGGCCGCGGCGGCCGGCGGTTTGCAGGGTATCGGCTCGGCGTTGAGCGCCCAGAATGCCGCCGCGGCGGCCCCGACGACGGGTGTCGTGCCCGCGGCCGCCGATGAGGTGTCGGCGCTGACCGCGGCCCAGTTTGCCGCGCACGCCCAGATGTATCAGGCCGTCAGCGCGCAAGCGCAGGCGGTCCACGAGATGTTCGTCGGCACCCTGGGCATCAGCTCGGGGTCGTACGCGACGACCGAGGCGGCCAACGCGGCCGCGGCCGGCTAGGGGGTCGTTATGAGTGATTTGGGTTCACTACCTCCGGAGGTCAGCTCCGCGCTGATCTATGCGGGTCCGGGCTCCTCGTCGCTGATGGGGGCGGCCGCGGCCTGGAACGGCCTTGCCGCCGAACTGACTTCGGCCGCCATGGGCTATGACCAGATCGTCACCGCGCTGTCCAGCGAGGAGTGGCTGGGGCCGGCCTCGGCGGCGATGGCCTCGGCGGTGCAGCCGTACGTGCAATGGATGACGACGACCGCCGGGCAAGCCGAGGAAGCCGCCGCCCAGGCTCAATCGGCCGCGGCGGCCTACGAGACCGTGCTCGGCTCGGTGGTGCCCCCGCCGATGATCGCGCTCAACCGCACTGAGCTGTCCCAGGCCATGGCGACCAACATCCTGGGTCAGAACAACGGGATCATCTCGCAGCTGGAAGCCCAGTACGCTCAATTCTGGGCCCAAAACGCCGCGGCCTTGTACAACTACGCCGGTCAGTCAGCGGCCGCGACCAAGGTGACGCCGTTCACCAACGCGCCCGTGGTTGCCAACCCGGCTGCGGCTGCCGTCACCCAATCCGCGGCCCCGGCCGCCTCGATCCAGCAGACCCTGCAGAGTTACCTCACCCAGATCCAAACCACGTTGGGCCAGCTGGCCACGCCGAGCGGGACGAGCGCGCTGGTGTCGCAGTTCCAGTCGTCCAACCCGTTGCTGCAGGAACTCTGGTTCCTCATCAGCGGGCAGACCACGCTGCCGACAAACATCGGGACCTTCCTGGGCGGCTACTCGAACTACGCCAGCTTCTTCTACAACACCGAGGGTCTGCCGTACTTCAGCGTCGGTATGGGCAACTTCGGCGTTCAGATGGCCAAGACGGTCGGGTTGATCACCGGGGCGGCGGCGCCGGCCGCGGCCGCTGTTCCCAAGGGCTTGCCCGGACTGGGCGGCATGCTGGGCGGCGGCGCCGCTGGCGCGGCAGCGCATTTGGGCAGCGCGACGTCGATCGGCAAGCTGTCGGTCCCGGCCACATGGGCGGGGTCGGTCCAGGCTGCGCCCCATGCCGCGGCGATCCCGGTCAGCAGCATCAGCGCCGCCCCGGAGGCCGCGGGAGGACCCGGGAACCTGCTCGGCGGCATGCCGCTGGCGGGAGTGGGCTCCGGCGCCGCCGGTGGTGCCGGTCCGCGGTACGGGTTCCGCCCCACCGTGATGGCCCGGCCACCCCTCGGCGGGTAGCTGCGTTCTCTGAAACCTGGCGTCGTGGGCGCAGGCAGACCTGCCTGCGCCCACGGTCATACCTGACGTAAGACCTGGTCGGCGACGAACGTCAAGACGGTGCTCCGTTATCGCTGACGCGACGGTGGATCGTGTTGTGTCGCACTGATCGGCGTCGGGGCTGGGCCATTTGGGGCCTGCGGGCGACGGCGCCCGCGAACCGGGTCGTGTCGAAGGCATCCGTCATCGGGGTTGTTTCAACTCGCTTCGCGGCCGCTGGCTCGTGGCTCTCCAGCGAAGCGCGCTGAGGCTTTATCTGCGGCGGGATTTTTATCTGGCGCCGGCGTTTTCATCGCCGCTGAGTCGCACCGAAACGGCACACCGGCGGCCGATCAACTGCCGTCGTTGGATGGACTCGTCCGCGCATTCCTGCAGGTGACAGCCGCGCAGGCCCGCAGTCGCGGACCACGCGTCGGGGCTTGCGCTTATCTCGGGCCACCGGATGAGGAAACGCTCCCGCCCTACTGTCGGTCCGATCGCGGTGCGGCAGCGGGGGATCGCGGCGATCTAGCCTCACTTGCGAGCAACTTCCGTGAAGGTCGTCGAATGAGACAGCTTGCGATGGGCCACATGTCGATCGAGTCCGGCGGCTACTAGGTGTTGGATTTCGGGGCGTTACCGCCAGAGATTAATTCGGGCCGGATGTATGCCGGTCCCGGTTCGGGGTCGATGATGGCCGCGGCGGCGGCATGGGATGGGCTGGCGGCCGAGTTGAGTTCGACCGCGACCGGATACACGTCGGCGATCACCGAGCTGACGAGTTCACCGTGGCTTGGGCCGGCGTCGCGATCGATGGTGGCCGCGGCAACGCCCTATATCGCCTGGCTCAGCAGCGCTGCCACGGGGGCCGAGGAGGCCGGCAACCAGGCCCGGGCCGCCGCGGCGGCCTACGAAGTCGCGTTTGGGCTGACGGTGCCGCCGCCGGTCATCGCCGCGAACCGGGTGTTGTTGATGACGCTGATCGCGACGAACTTCTTCGGGCAGAACACCCCGGCCATCGCGGCCACCGAGGCGCAGTATGCCGAGATGTGGGCCCAAGACGCCACGGCGATGTACGGCTATGCGGGCGCGTCGGCGGTCGCCACGCAGTTCACTCCGTTCACCGAACCGGCACAAACCACCGACCAAAGGGGGTTGGCCGCACAATCGGTCGCCGTCGGCCAGGCCATTGCCACGCCGGCGGGCACCACCGCGCCCGACGCGGCCGCTGCGACGCCAAGTCTGGCCGTTGCCCCCGACGCAATCTCCGTCACGTCCATCTTTACGTCGATAAACCAAGCGCTGCAACAGCTTTCGTCGGCGTCCTTGGCCTCGCCGCTGAACCCCGACAACTGGTGGATCGTGCAGCAGTTCGCCAACCTCAACGTCACGAACCGAACCGCACTGTCTCGTACCACCGTGGGGCTCGCTTACTTCTCGGTCGGCATGATGAGTTTCTTTGGCTCGATCGCACAGCAGACGACGTTCGGCCCCGGCGGGACGACGGCCGGTGCGCAAGGGGCCTGGTTTGCGACACCGCAATTCGCCGGCCTACACCTGGGGGCCGTGGCCGGCGGTGTGGGCAGCCATGGCGGAGTGGCGGCGAATCTGGCCGCGGCGAACAAGATCGGGGGGTTGTCGGTGCCGCAGACCTGGGCCGGCTCACCCGGCGCGACGGAGGAAGTGGCCACCCAGGCGATAAGCGTCGACTATGTCACCGGTTCGCATGGCGACGCCAGCGGCCTGCTGCGCGGCATTCCCATGGGCACCGGCAGCCGACGCGCGGGCTCCGCCTGGCCACCCCGCGAATACGGATTCAAGCGCAGCGTGCTCACCCGCCCACCGTCCGCGGGATAACGCAACCATGCCTATCGGAAATGGCCGACGGTGCGCCGATTGGACCGAATCTCACCCGGTCGACTCGGTGTCGCGAGACGTGTTATGGCACAGCGGAACAGGCGACTGGCAGCGCCGCTCAGCAGGCTTTATCCGCGACGGGATTTTATCTTCGAGTGAGCTGGCGGTAACCCGGGTCGGGGAGGGCACACGGCGACCCGGACTCGCGGCGCTGACGGTTGATCGCTGGCACCGTCGTCCGTTGTCCCAGGTCATGGTCGCCCAGTCCGTTCGACCCTCCGGCCGCGAAGTGGCCGTCGCCTCGGCGCCGCCGCCACCGAAGGCGCAGCGGCCGGCGCCAACCACCGACTTCGCCCAACAGCCGATCGGCCCGGACGAACTAACGTACCTCACAGCCGAAGGTCAGTGGGGTGCAGCAGC
>Ga0335076_10001281_pt1 | contig 24263 bp, 21 predicted proteins | sample Lox_Sample_25_FD_206717 | JGI IMG/M metagenome (GOLD analysis project Ga0335076, IMG submission 206717) | Soil microbial communities from Loxahatchee National Wildlife Refuge, Florida, United States - Lox_Sample_2.5 | ecosystem: Environmental > Terrestrial > Soil > Wetlands | place: USA... | reverse complement strand
GATACAAACACTGGAAACTTTTACGGCACGTTCGTCTTTGGAACCCGACAGAACCCCGATCCTACCTGCGTGCCCACGTCCAGCAACAATAATTGCAGCATCACACCGATCGAAGCGTATCAAATTACTGCACAAGGGATAGCCAATGGCTTGACCATTCCTCAGATCCAGACCCTCGGGGGTGGCGCAACCTATTACACACAGACGGCTGGCATTCCGGCCATTTCCGTAAATATGGTCGATGCGGGGATCTTCGCTCAGGATGACTGGAAGCTTCGACCCAATATTACCGTCAGCTACGGGCTGCGGTTTGAGACTCAGAACAATTTAAGCGATCACGCGGACTTCGCTCCCCGCCTCGGCGTTGCTTGGGGAATCGGCGGCAACGGCAAAAATGCTCCGAAGACTGTGCTGCGCGCCGGTTTTGGGATGTTCTACGACCGTTTTGCACTTGGCCTTTACGAGGGACAACAAAGGTTCAACGTAGAGGCTCCACTCCAGCAGCAATTCCAGATTCCGAATCCCACGTTCTTCCTGAGTGGTAATCCCAACTGCGTCCCACCGTTTTCCCTGCCCATTCCGGTAGGCTGCGGTATCAGTTCCAGTCAGACCATCAACTATGCAACCAACAACAATCTCCGTGCGCCTTACACGATCCAGACCGGTGTAACGCTGGAACGCCAACTGACGAAAGTGGCCAACATTGCGGTTACTTATCTGAATTCGCGCGGCGTCCACCAGTTTTACACCGACAACATCAATCCCATCGATCCCGCCAATCCCCCGCCCACGCCGCAAAGTCCGATTTACCAATATCAATCGGAAGGGATCTTCAAACAAAATCAGCTCATCGTGAACGGTAGTATCCGGATGGGCGCCAAGCTTTCGCTATTCGGTTATTACACTTTGAACTATGCCAATAGCGACGTTTCGGCGCCTGGAACGCTGATTTCTATTCCAGGCGATCCATCCAAAGACTATGGCCGGTCCAGTTTCGACATTCGGAATCGTGTATTTCTTGGTGGCACCATCGGCATGCCTTACTCTTTCCGCCTGAGCCCGTTCATGATTTACAGTTCCGGTCTTCCGTTCAACATTATCACTGGGAGTGATCCCTTCCAGGATTCTGCATTCAACGTACGTCCCGAGTTTGCAGCCTGCGCCACCGCGACATTCCAAACCAAGTATGGTTGTTTCGCCGAACCCGCGGCCTCGCAGTATCTTAGCTACACGCCGGTACCCATTTATTACGGCGAAGGACCAGGCCGCTTCGCGCTCATGCTTCGGCTCAGCAAGACCATCGGGTTTGGTCCTGAAATCGAACACGCTGCCAATAGCGGTGGCGGCGGACCCGGCGGAGGAACTTTCGGTCGTCCTACCCGCGGCGGAGGTGGTGGACGGGGGGGATTCTTTGACGCAGGCACCAGCAACCGGCGCTACTCTTTGACGTTCGGAGTCATGGCTAGGAACGTATTCAATAATGTTAACGTTCTGCCGCCCATCGGGAACCTTGGCTCGCCATTGTTCGGCGAGTCCAACGGCCTGGTGGGCCGTCCTTACAGCGACCCAAGCGCCAACCGTCGTATCGATCTCCAGGTCATCTTCAGTTTCTAGCAAGGATTAAGATGAAGCGCCGCAAGAACAAAGGCCTGGATAAAGGCAACGAAGCTCGACGCGCAGCCAGGAAATCCGGCGTTTCACCCGCCGCGACGCGCGTCATCCCGGACAAACGAAAGAAACCACCTAGGCACAAAAAGGACTTATTGCCGGAAAAACTTGGTTTGGAAGATTAGGTCCCGACCGGACCTAGTTTTTCGAACCTCACCCAGGCTTGTACGCCGGCACAATCTCATCAGGCCGGAAGAGCGGCACTGCCGCGATTTTTTCCGCCTGCGCCACTTCAGCGGCAATCTGCTCAAGTCCGTTTTTATCAAACCCTATGAAGCTCACTTTCACCGAGCCATCCTGCGCAATCAAAAAGATAGTCGGCACGTTCGTGAGTCCGTAGGCATTGGAAACCGGATACCCGCTGCTGTCCAACAGCGTTGGAAAAGTCACGCCATATTCCTGGTTATATTCTTTCGTGCTGCGCGCGTCATCTTGGGAAATCCCGATTACGGAGACGTTCTTCCCCGCAAACCGTTCGGAGATGCGCTGCAGAAACGGGGCTGTGAACTGACAAACCGGGCAGGAGATCTTAAAAAAGGCCACGACCGCCGGGCCACGCCGCAGCAGTTCAGACAACGAATACTGCTTCGCGTCCAGCGCCTTGAGCGAAAAGTCAGGAGCGTGTTTCCCCACGTCGATGTTTGTCACGGTTACCTCCAACGCATTCTGATTTTACCGTAACGGCTATCCCACACAAAAAAGGCCCGCCCCAAAAAGGAGCGGGCCACCAGCTTCAGTTATTTACTTGGAACTCGGGTTCATTGATTGTTGAGACTGAGATTGCTCGTTCTGGTTTATCCCGGACTTAATCTGAAGCACTTCGCGCTTACCACCCGGGTAAATCGCGACTAGTTGCTTTGTTCCGTTCGGCCCTGTCGTCGAACCGTATGCGCTTTCCGGATTTTGCGTCCCTTGCTGCTGTATTTCTGCCGGGACGGTGGCAATGGTCTTGTTGTGCTGAAGCACTTTCAATTCCACGTTCGGACCAGTGCCTTCCCATTCGACCCGGTACTTGCCCGGCGCCAGCGTTTGCCCATTAACACTGACCGTTTGCGACAGATCGAGAGTTGTTTTATTTGTGTCCTTGGCAGCAAACGCGCTGGAACCAAGCAGCAGGGCCGCGCCAAAAACGGTGACTGAGATTTTCGAGAGTGTCATTAACAGCTCCTTTAGAAATTTCCCAGGTTCTTTGCTCTGCAGGACACCGCAGGCGAAACCACGGGTTTTATGTTTTTTCCGCTGTTAGAACTTAGACGTCCAGACACAACTGCCAGTTACGCGGAATCGCCATTTCGGGGATGAAAATTGCGAGTCGAATCGATTCAGTACTTTAATGTATCCGATATTGCGTTCGAGCATCGAAAGGCGGGCTGTCAATAAGAGTCGTTCATACTAGTGAATCGTTTTCGTTTTTCTCTGCATGTAGTCCATCAGCAGATACTGGCCCAGCGTATATGGCGTCGTGAAGTACGCCTTCCCCTTGCACATTTGCGTGATTTTCTGGACGAACTGGACAAGGCTGTAGTCGGTTGCCAGCATGAATGTATTAATCATAATTCCCGCGCGTTTGCACTTATTTACTTCCTCAAGGGTTTCACTTACTACGAAGGGATCCAAGCCAAAGGCGTTCTTATAGATTCGGCCGTCCTCTAAAGTCAGCGCCGACGGCTTGCCATCCGTGATCATGATGATTTGCCGCATGTCCTTTCGTTGTCGCAGAAGAATCCGTTGCGCCATCCGCAAGCCTTCGCGCGTATTCGTGTAATAGGGTCCCACCTGCACCCGCGCTAGTTGTGCTAGCGGCACTTCCTCCGCGGAGTCGTGAAACAACACCAGGCTCAAAGTGTCGCCGGGGTATTGCGTGCGAATCAGATGGGACAACGCCAGGGCCACCCGCTTCGCCGGCGTGAAGCGATCTTCTCCGTACAAAATCATGCTGTGGCTGCAATCCAGCAGCACCACCGTCGCGCACGAGCTTTGATACTCGCATTGGTGCACCATCAAATCCCGGTACTGCATATCGATTGGCACTTTTGCGCCCTCGCGTCGAATGGCGTTCGAGAGCGTCTGGCTGATGTCCAGGTTCAGCACGTCGCCGAATTCATACTCCCGTGACGCGCCCCCCGATTCGACTCCCGTCGAAAGATCGCGCGTGTCATGACGCCCGAAGCTGCTGCGCCCCAGCGAACCCAATAGATCGCGCAGTGTTTTGAATCCCAGAAAATCAATCGCTTTATCGGTGATCTCGAACCGCGCTTCCGGGTTGCGTTCCAACGGCTGGCCCAGTTGCCCTCCCGGAGTGATTTGAGGCGGAGGAGTTACCTGGGGCGGCTGCTGTGGATTGATGAAACCTTCTTGCGTGAGCCGCTGGATGATTTTTTCGATCAGGTCGCGCACATCCTGATTGTTCAGCGCGCCGGGATCCTGGAGCATTTGCTGCAGCTCGTCGCTCATCAAATCCTCCGGCAGCAAATCACCTTCCTGAAGGGCGCGCAAAATTGCATCTCGAAGAGCTTCCATCGATTGCGCCGCATCGAATTCAGACAATCCGTAATATTGCGATTCGAATCCGCTCTGAAGTAGAAAGTCGCCGAGCCGCTTCATCAGCTCGTCGAGATCCACTTCGTCCGCCGCCTCGCCCGTATATTTGCGGTATTTGACGATTTTCATCGTTGATCCTTAGTCCCCCAAATCACTAGCGGCTTAGTTATACGTGCGACGAGGCCGATTGGGGTTCTCACGGTCACGGGGCTCCGGGATGCGTTGTGGTTTTTCCGCGTAATATCCTCGCTCCTCGCTCCGTCCCACTCGCCGGTGTGCCCACAGCCCTTCCAGAATCATCTCCGCCGCTGCAGCCGCCGGCCCTTCTTCCTTGCGATTGGTTACGCCGAGCTTGCCAGTGTGGTCCATCAGGCCTTGCACATGCGAAAGCTGCTGGAACCGCTGGTTCGTTGACACATCGTCTGGTATCTTCAATTCGCCACCGGCCTCAAACCACTGGATCACCGGTTGGAAATTTACTTCACCGAAATACTTCGTAAACACGCGGCCGATGGCCGCGCGGATCAGCTCCCGTGCAATGGACTCGGCGCCCTTCAATTCACCTTCATATTCCAGTTCCAGCTTTCCAGTGATCGCCGGTAGCGCGGAGTACACGTCCGCCACGCGCGCAACCACGCATGCTTCACCTGTGCGGGCTGCCCGTTGCTCCGCGCTGCTGACTACGCTTTCGAGCGTAGTGATCGGCAGGCGCTGGCTGACGCCGGACCGTCGATCCACTCGCTTGTCTTCGCGAGCCTGGAACGCGATTTCCTCTACCACCTGGCGCAAGTACTCAGGTACCTCTACCTTGATATGCGAATCCCGGCTGGTCCAGGCTTCCTGGTCCGTAATGGTCATTCCTTCTTCGATCGTGCTTGGATAGTGCGTGCGAATCTCCGCCCCAATGCGGTCTTTCAAGGGCGTAATGATTTTTCCCCGTGCGGTGTAGTCCTCGGGGTTCGCGGTAAACACCAGTAGAACGTCGAGCGGCAGCCGCAACGGATAACCCTTAATCTGAATGTCCCCCTCTTGCATGATGTTAAAGAGCCCCACCTGAATTTTCCCGGCTAGGTCGGGCAGCTCATTGATCGCGAAAATCCCGCGATTTGCGCGAGGAAGTAAACCGTAATGAATGGTCAGTTCGTCCGATAAATCGCGACCGCCTCGGGCCGCGCGAATCGGATCGACGTCGCCGATGATATCGGCAATGGTCACGTCTGGGGTGGCCAGCTTCTCCACGTAGCGTTGATCTCGCGGGAGCCAAGCTATGGGCGTGTTGTCGCCCTCGGCCGCCAAAAGTTCGCGGCAGGACCGGCAAATCGGCCGCAGGGGGTTATCGTTGATTTCGCACCCCGCGATGACGGGAATTTCTGGATCTAGAAGCTGAATCAATCCCCGCAAAATTCGGCTTTTTGCCTGTCCGCGCAGGCCGAGCAGAATAAAATTATGCCGGGACAGCACAGCGTTCACGATTTGCGGAATCACGCTGTCTTCATAACCGTGAACACCCGGAAACAGGGGCTCGCTCCGTTCGATAGCGCGCAACAGATTCCTTCGAATCTCGTTCTTTACCGGCAATGCGCTGGAGCGCGCATCGAAATCGGGTATCCGCCGCAACTCTCCTAACGTGCGCGGCTTCGAATGACCTGCCGGATACGCTGGATTACCTGCTGTCATGGAACCCCTTTATCTGCGGGTGAGTCCGGGGACCCGCCGTCAACTAGTTCAAACCCTGGCCGTTGCCACCACTACGCTGGCTCTGGGTATCTCTCCTGTGTAGATGCAGGGCCCACTCTCGGAGATACCTCAGCAAGCGGTCCTGGCGTTCCGCTTCCGACCGCAACTCCAAAAGCTGCTGCTTGCAGAGCAGGTCCAGCGGGAGCACACCAGCGATCGCAAACGAAAGCGAACGCGCTGCGGTTTGTGGAAGGTCTGGTGGCATTCCTGTAGAGAGCAGCGTATAGCACACTTCATACAACTCGATCAGCTTTTCCCGGATCTGTGGATCAACCAGGGAATCCTCGTCCTCCAAATAATCAACCGAGCCCGCGAGCAAAGGCTCGTCACTGAACAAGTCGAGCACCCGGTACGGTTGCCGGCCAACAGTCAGGATGTCCATACGACCGTCGTTGTAGCGCTTCGTCACTTCCAGAATTTCGGCGCTGCAGCCCACATGTGCGACACCGTTGGGTAGCGCCAGCAACATTCCGAATGGCGTTTTGGCATCCAGACACTCACGCACCATGCGGCGATAGCGCGGTTCAAAAATGTGCAGTGGCAACAATTCTCCAGGGAAAAGAACGACGTTCAGGGGAAAGAGCGAAATGCGATCCGGCATGGTTCCGCCAGGCAATTCATGATACCAGAGCGAGACGCCTCTGTGCGTAAGCCACAGTTTTGAATGTAAACTTCAGCGCTATGCGCTCACCGCCTGGCTCGAATTGGATGCTGAGCGCGAGCGAATTGTGTACCGAACGTTAAAAAAGGGAGCCGCCGCCGTTACCGCCTGGAGATCGGCGTCGTCCGAATAGCGGCGCTTCGGAATCCTTCGTGCCAAAATCGTGAAGGAAAGGGGATCGCGCCGGAATGGATACGGATACAGGGTAAACTGGCCTTGTCCGGGTCCTGCGGGGCGCAGTTCCCAATCCACCTCAGCCCCATCGTCGTTTACCGGCACACCCTCAATCGATGCATCTTCCGTACCACCCAGGCAGAAATACAGCGAGAGCCGATCCAACGCTTCCAGGCGCTGCACGTTGGCTTTGATCAGCTTTTCGTCGGTAAAGGGCTTGGTGGCTGGGTTATTTCGCAAATCCACTTTGATCCGCAATTGCTGAAGCCGCAGGCGCTGCACAAAATCATTCGCTACGTGTTGCTCCTGAGACTTCACGTACTTTGCCGAATATCCCGGAATCGTGGCGCGCGAGCGATCGTATAGGCCCATGCAGTGGGATACCACTAACAGGCCGGCGTACAAGTCCGCCTTCACCATCCGGTCGATTCCGCGTTGATACAGGAAGATATGCTCCTCGGTCGGCACGGTCATGAAACTGTACGGCGCGAAAGTACGCGGATCTACTCCCGGTGCAAGTTCCCATTCCTGCCAGCCGTTATCGTGCTCGGCGGCAGCCAGGCAGAAGGAACCGAACGGTTCGGGGCGGGTGAAAACCTCATTGCCCCATTCCCGCGCAAAGAAACCCGCAAGAAAGGCGTGGTCCGTCTGGCGAATCACGATGATGGGGTCAGTCTGTTGAAGAATCAAAGTTCGGCCCTTGGTTGTGTCCTGACCGGGTGCACTCATTATCCACAGAGACATGGCCTGTTTCCAGTGCAACCACGACCCGCAGCTTCCATCGACCTCGTTTTGGGGCGCGACGGCTTTACTCCTTCTTAGGTCGTTCAGGATGAAAACGAAGGCCTATCCAGGAATACTGCCAAGCGAGGGCCACCTGGCTATAGTTGCCGCCAAACCGAACGTATGCTCCCCTGCTGAAGCTAATCTTGACCGACTGTTGTTTGGTAAACGGGAACGAAGCGGTTACTCCAACTCGCGAACTGGTCTGTTTCGATTCGAAATTCGCTACGCCATTTAAACTGGTCCTTCCCCCAAACCAGAAGTTTCCGTCCAGCGAAGCCCAAAAACGTTGTTTATCGAAGTCGTAGCTTAGGTGGCCCTCAAACGACCCGATGGGTTGTTCCGTTTGCGGATGGGGTTCCGGGATCGAGTAGAAGGCGTCGTTTGTGGTATAGAACCACACCCCACCGTAGCCATCCAGTACCCAATTCCCCCATCGCTGCGAATAGCCGAACTCCGGTTTGACGGCCCAGCGATTGATACCCCAGTTGAGCAGCTTTTTGGGATCGTATTGGCCGGTGGGAGCAATGACCGTCAGACTGGCGCCGAGCAAAATCTTTTGTTTCCATTTTGCGAATTGTTGCGCCGACATAGCCGGCCCGCCCTTCAGGTTCACAGACCATCGAAAGCCGGCATCCAGCAGGCCGGAGCGGTAAACCTGCCGTTGAGTGCCCAGTACCGCCCCTTCAAAGGTCCCCACAGCATAAGGCAAAGAGGCGGCAAAGTTCGATGAACGGCCGAAAAAACTGAATGAGTGGTAGAAGCTGAAGACCGGTACGTTGTAGCTACCCGTGGCTCCTGTGATGGGAATGGTTCCGTTGAAGTTCAGGCCGCCATCGTAAAAAGACCACGTCAGCGTGACGGCGTTGGCATTCAGCGGAGTAATCACGTAGGCGCGTGGCGCCAGGCTTTGTGCGTTCAGCAGCCAGAAAGGGAGCAGGTTCCAAAGCAGGCACCACGCGAACTTTGCCAAACGCTCCATACGTGTCACGCCGAGAAAGCACCCGGACGTTGCTGACCGAATTTAGATTAGGCGTGCTCCCCGCGTCCAGCACTGTATCATTGCCATACCCGACGGACACCCCTCGTATAACAACACCTCGACCACGAGAACGTACTCATCAACGCACACACGGAATCAGAGGTTATCTTGCGTGTAGAACAAAAAAGGCGTCGGCTTCCTCACGGTTACTCATTCTTATTCACGGAGAAGTAATAGATAAGCTAAAGAAGTAGCGGGCGCCACACGGTGCAAGGCCGCGCAACGTCCCTCACTCACACAGCGGAGGTACCCGCGATGCAAGCTCGAATTAGTGTAATCCATTCCCCTGTTGTCACCTTCCCGAAGCCAAGAGGAATCAAAAACAAAAAACACTCCGCTCGCAAAGAGAGGGAATACGTAAGGAGGGGCGAAATCAAAGGAAAAAACGGACGAGCACCCAGGGCTGAGTGGGCTGGGACTGTAAGCAGACAACAGTTTCCCCCTACCGCGTCCTGAAAAGGCTTGGGGTTGTGGTATGAGTGTGGGAAGTATGAAGTGTTGCCGTTATTCCTTTTACTGCTCTCTGGCGCGTGCTGTCCAGAGGAAGCCATGCAGCGAGCCGCTCTGGTCCGTGTAGATGCCTACCATTACACCATCCGAATTCATGCTGGAGGGAGAGATATTGGCAGCGCCGGGCACATCGAAGGTGGTGATGACGCCGTCCTTGTCGCGCACAAAGCCGTACCAGACGTTGTTTGGGGTACGGTACTCTCCTCCGATTAAGCCGTCGTCATTGATGCAGCAGAGACCGCTCGCTGCTGCGCCGGGCACATCGAAGACGGCGATGGCGCCGTGTTTGTCACGGATAAAACCATGCCCTACCCACGCAGCGGTGTAGGATCCCACGATTGTGCCTTCTGCATTGATGCTGAGAGGATAGGTGAACCAAAGGGCGGCGGGATAGGGGGTGGGATCGAAGATGGTAATGGTGCCGTCCCTGTCGCGGATAAAGCCATGCGCGTCGACAGAACCATTCGTTACCCAGTTTGGGTTCCAGTAGAACCCCGTGATTTCACCGTGGTCGTTGATGCAACGGGGTTCAGTTTCGTTAGAGCTATTAGTGTCGGTGGGATCAAAGGTGGTGATGACGCCGTCCTTGTCGCGCACAAAGCCGTGCCAGCCGCCGTTCGCGTTTGAGTATAATCCCGTGATCACGCCTTCTGCATTGATGCTGGAGGCAGAGGTACTGGCAGCGTCGGGCACATCAAAGCTAGTGATGGTGCCGTGTTTGTCACGGATAAAACCATGGGAGACCGAATTTGCGTTGTTGTAGGATCCCACGATTGTGCCTTCCGCATTGATGCTGAAGGGATAGGTATTGGCAGCGCCGGGCACATCGAAGATGGTTATGGTGCCGTCTCGGGCGCGTAGAAACCCGTGGTAGATTGTGTAGGATGCGGTCCTAGTTCCATAGAATCCCGTAACCACCCCTTCTCTGTTGATGCTGGCAGTAACGAGGAATATGGAACCCGGAACATCGAACTTGACCAAGGCGGGATGGTGCTCATGGGCAGTGGCCGAAAAGCTTAGCCCAAACGCGTACAGGACCAAGCACAGAGCGAGGCAAAATATGAGCGCTCGTGTAGCGGAAACGGATCGGAACACTCGGGCCAAGTCATAGGAATGGATTGTCATTTGACAACCTCCGTTGGGGGGGCCTTGGAGGGGAGCTGCTGATTGATCGCTATCTCCGGGCAGGGGCATGCTCCGCGCAAAATACGATGAGGGCCCGGCGCATGTTCACTAAGTAACGCCTTGTGACACCTAATGTCAGTGCGTCGAATCACCTAAACGAGTGATCGCAGGCATGCGGTCAGTTCGTTCCGTGGCCAGAGCGATGCGGCACCTGTGGCTGAGAACCCTTCTGGCTCTCAGCTACACCTACGGATTCCGCAAAGTCGAACTGCTAACTTTGCGTAGACTTACTTTTCAGAATTGGATGGCTGAAGGTCCCAAAGGCAACGTCTATCGCGGCTGTGGCTGCGTTTGATTCTTTTTGATTATGTGGGCCATCTGGCGCTGGCAGTGCGAGCTTCCTAGTGAGGCTATCGAGTGCCTGCAGCTCTTCGGGCGAAGGGGAAACGAGTTGGGGATTGCGGTAAGTAGTGTGCGCGTGGATGATCCCGCCTGATACGTCAACGGCTTGCTTAGCCTTGCCATCCCGTCTATCTGTAAGATATCAGCAAGCGTCCTAAGCCGAATATCGCTCTTGTTCAAGAGCAAGCCTCTCCACAAATCAGGCTCATTGAAGTGCGCGAGTATGTCAGCCGCAGTTATAGCCTTGATGCCCCGGCGCTTGAGGTAATTCGGCTTGCGGCCAGCTCCAGCACGCCTGCTACCCCTGCCGGTATGCCTGCCATTCCTTAGCGGTCGAACCGGCTTGCCAGTTTCACCACTGATATCCTCTATCATTCCCGCACCCGCGCTAGACTCCTAATCTCACTGTACTCTGCAAATGTCTACAGACACGGCAGTTATTCTAGCAATAACCTAACTATAGCCAAACCGGCGAGCAATCCCGCCCGCTTTCCCGCCTCCAATCATCTCACCGCTATACCGTGTCTGATTTCACGCTTTATAGACGAGAGAAACATGAGAAACATCCTCATTTGATTGGTTCTACTTCAATCGGACAGCTATCTTGCTGAGAGTGGTCCACGACAGCACCATTATTTCCAACTGCCAGAATTGTAATCGGTGGGCCAACTGTTTCTGGCGATGCTCTAATTTCAGAATCCACCGCCTTGCGTGCAGTTTCAAGAGGGTCCCAGCTGGGGATTTTGAATGAATCAGCCAGGGCTTTATCCGCAGCTGCTGTCGCGCCAGCAGAAAAAGCATAATTTTCGCCGGAACAATCTCCGGGACAAGCTAGCCGATCTATTTTTATATCAGGGTTTGTTCCGTCGATATACTTGAAGGCCCGAGCTGCCATGTGAGCCGAGTCACCGACCATAACCCCAACTATGACCGTCAGTAAATAGTCGCTTCCTTCTTTGTGCATCGCAAACGCAAACTGTGCTGGGTCCTCAATGTCAAGTCGTTTCATCTCGATTTTCAGCGAATGGGAAATTGCGAGTTCCATACGGTCAACGTTCGATTCGAACGACGTGGAATCTGAGAAACTATCTGCAATGGTCCTTTCTGGGAAAAAATTTCGGTTTTGGTCCTTTGCCATGCCAGCGATCCCAAAATAAAAGTTACCTGAACGAAATAACTTGCAGACAGTCGTTGACCCTTTAATGCCAGCGCCATAATATGACGGCTTGCCGTTGGCCGCGATCACGAATCCATGCTGTAATCTAATGCCTACGATAGTCGTAGCAAATATAGATGTGAGGGAGGCTAGAACGAACTGCGCAATGATCCTAGGCATTAGCAGTCACCTCCATTTGGGCAGCCCACACGTCAGCCAGCCATCATCACTGCATCCACCGCTGCTCATTGCTCTTTCCGCAAACGTAGTTCGGCTCAACCCTGGGCGTCACCTGCCGCTGCATAACATATAGCCCAGACATCACAAGATACCGCATGGCGTCCATACAGTGATCTCTTTCCTTCACAACTTTGCCCTTTTCATCGCGCCGATAACTCCGCAGTTCGGAATACCATTGGCTAAGCGAGCCGTCTACCTGAGAACGTCCCTTTGCGGCCGGATCAATTACGGAAAGCAATCGAATGGGCGGAGCGCGCCTGGAATGTTCACCTGAAGGCGTTCTTCGGCGGGATGCTCGCAAAGCAGGTAGGCACAAGCACGCTTTCGCGGTACATCGAATTGCGAAGGGGTGAGTTGGCCGCGAACAGCACTGTTAACCGCGAACTGTCTCTTCTACAAGGGCCTTCATGCTTGGCTATGAAGCCCAACCGCGAAAGGTAGCACGTCGGTTGCGCTTTCACGGTCTTGCGGAGTCTAAGCCGAGGCAAGGTTTCACTGAGCAGGCCCAATACGATGCGCTAATCAAAAATTGCGCCGACCTGTGGCTGCGGACCATGTTGACGCTGGCCTATTCGTTCGGATTCAGGAACGCCGAATTGCTAACCCTGAAGGTCTCGGATGTGAACCTGCTGGCAGGCACACTCCAATTGCGGGACAGCAAGAATGGGGAGCCGCAAAAAGTGGGTTTGCTCTTTCACGATCTGTGCCGTTCGGCTGTTCGGAATATGGTTCGGGCCGGAATCCCCGAAGTGGTTTGCATGAAGGTTTCGGGTCACAAGACTCGTGCAGTGTTTGACAGGTATGACATTTCGAGCGAGCGCGATCCAGCGGACGCGTCCCGGAAAATCGAGTTAAGCCAGAGACAAGCTAAAGTAGCGGAAACGCAAGCAGAGCCGCAGGAACCGGAACCTGCTACAATTCAGGAAGTTAGCCTCGGTGCGGGAGTGGCGGAACTGGCAGACGCGCAAGACTTAGGATCTTGTGGGGTAACACCCGTGGAGGTTCAAGTCCTCTCTCCCGCACCATCTTCCCTTGACGTACTTCCGGCGCTTTTGGCCGTTTACCTCATTCATAGCCATTCAATCCGAAGCCACACTCGCGAATCGTGATTCGTGACTTGTTCGATGGATCACGTTTGCGGTTCATCGGTAAAATGTATGCGCGGATCCTAGTTCCAGGTCTTGAGTTTTGGCCACGCTTGCTTCAAGGGGACTCTGAAATCGTGGCAGACCAAAATGTTGTAGTGTTCCCACCCCATCCCCAAGGGCGGATCATTTCGGGGCCCCACGTCGACGCTCCCGCACCAATACTGCGCGTCCTTTAAACTCCACTCGAGTAGGATGACGCTTTCGCCGGTGTACTCGCGCGGTCCCCAGAAATAATAGTTTTGATGAGCGCTGATGGCTTTCGGTAAGCCGTAACGCTCCCCGAAAAAGTCGATCGCGCCAGCGCCTCCATAATTCCCGGCCAGAATGGCTGTTTTTGCTTGCACATCTGGCGGAACCGAATGGTAGACTTCGGCAACCTTGGCGACCATTTCGGGCCAGCCGAATTCGTCCGCGAAATGCTGCGGCAATGGGCTGACCATGCCGTTTTCCGTGCGAGTCATCTTGAGGCCGAGTGCGTTCATATAACCGGGAATTTTCTCCGCAGGAAGTATCGGCATTGCCAGCGGAGCCGCAACAATTCCCACCGTGATCACCACCGCCGGAATCGCATATCGCATCCAACGAAGAAACGAATAAAACTCAATGGCGATTTCCCAGAACACCGCGCCTGCCGCGAACAGCATCGGGTAGATCGGCGCCAGGTAATAATCTTTTCCGTGCAAAGCCATCATCGTAACGAGGAACACCAGATACGTATAAGCCAGGAAACGATAACGGCGGGCGCTCGCATGAAACAGGAGATACAAAAGTCCTGTAATCCACACGAAAGAACTATAGGGGTTCAGCATGCCGATTTGCTGCTGCAGAAATGGCAGCGGAGGAAGCTCAATGTTTTTGTGCGTGGCCTTCACGTTGTGCAAATCTTCCAGAGTTGGAAAGTGATTCACGTATTGCCATATCACGTTGGGCAGCGCGATACAGAACGCGATGAGCGCCGCGAGCCAGAACCATTTACTCGCAAGAAGCCGGCGCTGCCGCGACAGCGACAAGCCAATCACAAGCGCCGCTATGAAGAAGACAGTCGAGTGCTTGTTGAGCAGCCCGAAGCCCAGCAGCACGCCGCACCACAACAAAAGTTTCGGTTCATCGCGATTGATGCTGAGCAGAAGCACGTAGCCACAGCCCATCCAGAAGAGCGGCTCTACCGGATTCATGGCCAAACGCGTGCCATTGCCGAGAATGACGGGAGCGACCAGAACAGAAATGCACGCCAGGAACATGGCCCAACGTTTGCCGCCCAGTTCGCGTGTCAGGAAGCCGGTGAGCGCGATTTCCGCGCCGAACGCCAGGGACGGAATGAGCCGAATGGCGTGGAGAGAATCTCCAAACACGATCCGGAAGATGCGCGCCAGCCAGGGGAGCAGCGGGGCCATGTCCACGTATCCGAAGGCCAAATGATTGCTGCAAGCGATGTAATACAGTTCGTCGCGGAAGTAACCGTAACGGCCGTTGAACGCCATTTGCAGCAGGAACCCAAGGCAACCGATGGCCCAGGCCAGCCGGGAATCGGCTGCCTTCGCTTCTTGAGTTTGCTGACGGAGAACCGCGGGTGTGGCCATGGGTGCTGGTGCAAACGATACCACGACCCGAGACTCGGTGGACGGCCTAGGAGGTCTTAAATGGAAGCGCTCAGGAAAGCTCAGCGAGCAGCGTTTCCATCTCAGAGCGGGCATGTTGATTACCCGCCCGAGTAGCGGCTTGAATGCCTTGAGCGAGAATGGATTTGGCTTCAGCGGCGCGACTGTTTTGCGCCAACGTCTGCGCATACATCTGGTAGCCGGGGACGTATTCAGGGTTGGACTCTAACAGCTTCCGAAAATAGGATTCTGCGGAGGCAGGATCGCCGCTGTTTATGCATTCAAGCGCGAGTCCATAGAGTGTGAAAGCGTCGCTGGGATTCTGGGCGAGAAATTCCTCCAACTTTTGCCGGCGCGTTTTCTTTTGGTCGGTCATGGGACGTCTCGTATTATACGTGAGAACGAATCGGCCTAAGCTAAGTTGAAAGGGTGAGAAATGCCACGATATGGCAAAGAGATGATGGGCAAGTTCCGCGAGGAGCCAATGAAAGGCAAGCCGGTAAGCGCGTCGGCATCGGAAATGGCGGAAGTGGTGCTCCCGGCACAAACGAATGCCCTGGGGAAATTGCTGGGCGGCCACGTGATGCACCTAGTAGACATCGTCGCGGCCATGGCCGCAAGCCGGCACGCCAACAGTTACATGGTGACTGCCTCGGTGGACTATATCGATTTTCGCAACCCGGTCAACCTCGGAGAAATCGTGATTCTAAAGTCGCACGTGAATCGCGTGTTTCACACCTCGCTGGAAATCGGTGTCGACGTCTTCTCTGAAGATATCCTCACCGGCGAGAGGAAGCACACAACCACGGCGTTTGTTACCTTTGTGGCCATCGACGAACATACGAGAAAGCCGAAACCGGTTCCTCCCCTCATTGTGAAGACTGCAGAGGAAAAACGGCGGTGGAAAGAAGCGGCCAAACGCCGCGAGATTCGCCTGGCGCATCGCGTAAACGAGAAGCGCTGAAACCGTTAGTTGGCGAACGAAACGCGGATTTCGTCAGCCACTTTCAGCGCTTCCTCAATACAGGTTCCCATCGCGGGGCCTTTGAGAAAATTGCCGGCAAGATGCAGACCGGGATACCCGGCGCGGAGCTTCTCGATAGCGGCAAGACGCGCAGTATAACCGAGATTGTATTGAGGAAGTGCTCGCGGCCATATCGTAACGTTTGAAAACACGGGCTGATTTCGAATGGAGAGGATAGGAGCAATCTCATGGTGAACCAGGTCCACGAGCTCGTCGGGAGATTTCTGGACGATGCCGGGATTGGTTGCGCCCCCGACAAAGCTGGTAAGCAGCGCATAACCTTCGGGAGCGCGGCCGGGAAAAAGCGAGGAATTCCACACGCTTCCAAGTGCGTTCAGCCCGGAAGAACGCGGAATGAGAAAACCAAACCCGCCGAGGCTATGGCCCACGTGCGGTTTGCGGTATCCGAGCGAAACCACGGCGATGGCGGCGTACTCGATTGCCGCCAGCTGCGCGCCAAATTCTGGATTGAGCGACGCCAGCGCGCGTCCTGCCCCCAGTGGTGAATTCGCAAGCACAAGCCGCTCGCTCTCAATTCGCTCTTCGCTGCCTCCGTTGCGAACGGTCACCCGAAATCTCGGCGCTTTCGCCTCGCGACCGCAGTCCATCGCCGTTACCGCGGTGACTTCCGAATTGCACATCACGCGTTCATCCAGCTCTTTAGCCAGAGCGCGGATGAGCGTATCGTTGCCCTCGCGAAAGGTTTGCAGCGTGGGTTTCTCGCGTGGAGTGTTGCCCCGTTTGGCCTTGCGCTCTTTCATCATGGCAAAGCCGCCGCGAATCAGGCTGCCTCTTGTAACTTCCGCCTCGTGAAGAATCGGAAACGCCGCTCGCAGACTCAGTCGTTCCGGATCGCCAGCATAGATACCAGACACAAATGGAGCGAGCAGGCGTTCCAGAAACGTCGCAGACAATTTCCGGCGCGCAAAATCGCCAATCGATTCATCCATCTCCGGAGGCTGAGTGGATCCAAAAAGATCGCGCAGCAGCGCCAAGCGCGTGCCACCACCAAAGAACGTCGAAGCGATGAGGCCGGGGCCCATCGGCACGTTAATAAGCTTGCCGTCAATCAGCACGAAACGGGGAGCCTTGGAATCTGCAACGATGCGCTGATCGAGAATGCCCAGATCGCTACAGATGGAAGTGATGCTGGCATTGCCGGCGAAGCTCTGCGGACCACATTCGATAAGAAAGCCTTCGCGGCGGACGGATTGAATCACGCCACCGGGCCGCGATGACGATTCCAGAACAATGACCGAGGTGCCGGATTTTTGCAGAGCGTAAGCGGCGGTGAGACCGGAAATGCCTGCACCGATAACGAGCGCCTGGACCTGGCTGGGCATAAGAAGTGAGCGGCTCTCCGGCTATAGAGTCTTGGAAAAAAGTGGACGGCTGGCTAATTGCTGTTTCTCTAAATAGGGGTCGAAAATCATAGCGAGATTCCGAATGAAGATGCGACCTAGCCATGCGGTGCGAATCTCTTTTTCGTTGATTACAACCAACCCGTCTTCTTGCGGCGCTTTCAAGCGTTGCAGTTCCGGCGCGAAGTATTCATCGAAGTGGATGCCGAACTGCCTGGAAATTTCATCCTTCACAATCACCGTGTGGCACAACAGCCGGCTGATTACTTCGCGCCGTATGATGTCATCTTGCGATAGCCGGTACCCTCGCATGGTCGCGATCCCGCGATCGTTCACCGCTTTTTCCCAGTTGGGAATGTCGCGATGGTTTTGCGCATACACGTCCTGAATCCCGCTAATCGCCGTGATACCCATGCCGTAAAGATCGGCGCCGGCTTTCGTGGTATAGCCCTGGAAGTTGCGGTGAAGTGTCCGATTGCGCTGCGAAATCGCAAGTTCGTCGTTTTCTTTCGCGAAGTGATCCATCCCGATGTACAGATAACCGGCTTCGAGGAATTTCAGCAGGCCGCTGCGGAAAATGTCGAACTTTTGCATGCCTTCGGGAAGAAACTTGACGAAGGAGCCTTGCTGCTTTTTCAGCCACGGCACGTGCGCGTAGCTGAACATGGCGATGCGGTCGGGAGACAGCGTGACCATTTGCTCGACCGTGTGCGCAAAGCTTTCCCCGGTCTGGTATGGCAGCCCGTAAATCAGATCCACATTGATGCTGTCGAATCCCAGTTGCCGCGCGGTGGCGATAATGTCGCGTGTGGCCTCGTAGGACTGGATGCGGTGAACGGCTTTCTGCACCTCTGGTTTGAAATCCTGAATGCCCATCGACAGCCGGTTGAATCCCATGCGCCGAAGGGTCTCGAGGTGCGCCGTAGACGTGACCCGAGGATCCACTTCCACGCCGATTTCCGCATCGGGCGCAAACGTGAAGCGATCCCGCGTGTAGGTGAAAAGCTCTTCCACCTGTTCCGGGGAGAGATAGGTCGGTGTGCCGCCACCCCAATGAAACTGGGTCACTTGGCGATTGCGGGAAACACGCCGAGCGATGTGGTCAATCTCCTTTTTCAAAGTGGCGAGATACGGTGGCGTCACGCTTTTATCTTTTTGGATGATGACGTTGCAGGCGCAGAACAGGCACAAGCTCTCGCAGAACGGGAGATGCATGTACAGCGAGACTGGCGACCTTTTGCGGTCAGCATCTTCGATCGCGGCTTCGTATTCTTCGGGGCCGAAGGAGTCCGTCCACACGGGCGCAGTGGGATAGCTCGTATAGCGCGGGCCCGGCCGATTGTACCGGTTGACGAACTCTTCGCCCACGGACAGTTCCTGCTGCATTTCGTGGAGCGTTGGATGCGAGGTTGGCACGGTTTCTGCCTCCTATGGTTGCGCGGATACCGCATGAAACGCAGCCTGTTGCCCGGTCGAAATAAAGAGCTGAGCATTCTCCACTGGGGTGTGCTGCAGGATGCCATGCCCCAAATTCAGAATGTGACCATGGCCATTCAGCTCAGAAACAATTTCCAATGTAGCCTGGATGATTTTTTCCTTAGGGCCAAACAATATCGCCGGATCCAGATTGCCTTGCAGCGCAACGCCCGGTCCCGCGAGCGCTCGAATCTCAGAAAGGGAAACGCGCCAGTCAACACTAAGGACGTTTGCGCCCGATTTGATCACCGCCGGAAGCAGATGGTGCGACGCCTTGGTGTAATAAATAACCGGAACCGAGTGCCCGAGCCCGGCAATGACTTCCTGCACAGCTGGCAAAACGAATTCGGAGTAATCGTGGAGGTTCAATTCGCCACACCAAGTGTCAAAAAGTTGAACAGCCGTCACTCCCGCCGCAATTTGCGCTTTCAAGTAAAGCACCGTGGCTCGACCTATCTTGCGGAGCAGTTCGCGGAACACCTGCGGCTGTTCGTAGAGGAAATTCTTGACCGTTGCGAACCCTTCTTTGGTGCGTCCTTCCACCATGTAGCAGGCCAGGGTCCAAGGCGAAGCCGCAAATCCGAGGACGGGAAAGTCTGGGCCAGCATAGCGGACCGTGCGGCGCAGAGCTTCCATCAGGAATCCGGTTTCTACTTCGGGATCGAACATGTGGAGTTTCTTTACATCGGCTTCGCTGCGGACTGGTTCCGGGAGATTGGGCCCCTTGTCTTCCAGTTCCAACGGTAGGCCCATAGCTTCGGCGGGAATCAGGATATCGGAGAAGATGATGATCGCATCAAGACCCAAGCGACGAAACGGCTGAACGGACACTTCCAGTGCTAAATCGGGCGTTTTGCACACTTCCAGGAACGAATGCTTGGCTCGAACTTCGCGATACTCGGGAAGGTACCGGCCAGCCTGGCGCATCATCCAGACCGGAAGGCGAGGTACCGGCTCGCACCGGCAGGCACGCAAAAACAGCTCTTTGCGGGTCATCATAGGGGCCTGGGAAGTCATAATTGTAGAAGCAGAATAGCAAATCGAGCCAATTCTTGCCTGTGCGCCAACGCACTGACTCCGTTGTCTTATTTGATTCGAGATCAGACCAATTAAGGCCATTTCAGCCCCAATTTAATGTCAGGACATAGGGGCTGTTGTCAATGGGGCAACGCACAGCGGGCACCACGGGGAGTGCGCTATACTCGGCCCAGAAACGCAAATACCGGGCGAAGGCAGGACAATACCTCGCCGGTCAGCGTGAAAGCAGCAAATGACCAATACATTTGTCATCCTAACGGTTTTGGCCTATCTGGCCAGCATGGGGCTGTATCTGCGCTTTCTGAGTACCGGCAAAGAAACCACCGGGCGCCTGGCTACCGCGCTGATGTTTCTGGGCTTAGTGGCACATTATTTAGCGCTGCTGATGCGCGCCAAAGGCACGCACACGGTCCCTTATCATGACTTGCAGGGTTCCATGTCGCTTTTCGGTTGGCTGCTCGCGGTCACCTACTTGTGTTTGGAGATTTATCACCGCCAGCGGACCGTGGGCGCGTTCGTTCTACCGGTCATTCTGGCCTTCTTCTTCACTGCGTATATAGTGCCGGATCATCCGAGCCCGCCAAGCACTCCGCATGGTGTGGTGTTCGCCCTCCACGTGACACTGAGCATTCTGGCCTATGCGGCCTTCGCCCTCTCCTGTGTCTTGAGCCTGATGTTCCTTGCTGAAGAGCGGTTTTTGAAGACACGCAAGCTGGGCGAAGTGGTGTGGAGGCTCCCGCCGTTGGAGTTGTTGGAACGAATGAGCCACACCAGCGTCTTGCTGGGGTTAATCACTATTGCCATAGGCACAGCGCTGGGATTTCTTGTGGTGGACCGGCAACCGGGGCACCCAGCGTACTTCGATCCCAAATACATAGTGACTCTCGTCGTCCTGGGACTGTATCTGGCGTATTTCCAGTTGGCGCGTACCACAGCGTGGAGGGGTGCTCGAGCCTCGAGGTTGTGCGTGTTCAATTTTATCTTGGTGGTCCTGAGTTTCACCGTCGTAAATATCTATTTCTCTCAGCACCATCGGTATTTCTAGCGATTTTGGCGAAACCGTGAATGAGCACGGATCCTGGGCAGGCTTCTTAGGAGCAAGCAAACTCGGCATGGAGATTGTACTCGTCGGTCTCAATTTCCGGACGGCTCCCGTGGAAGTACGGGAGAAGGTGTCGTTTTCGCAGGAGCAGGCCTTGCATGCCTCCGAAGAGTTGCGAACCAGCGGCATACTCGAAGAGACCCTCGTCCTATCGACCTGTAATCGCAGTGAAGTGTATGGAGTCAACCCAAACGGCAATCGGCAATCGGCCAGTGCATTGTCATCGTACCTGTGCAAGTTCCACGCGTTGAAACCGGAGTTGCTTAGCCCATCGCTGTACCACCATTACGATCACGACGTGGTGCGGCACCTGTTTCGAGTGTCCGCGGGGCTCGAATCGATGCTATTGGGTGAGGCGGAAATTTTGGGACAAGTGCGCGAAGCCTATCTTCGGGCGCACGATGGACATGCCACCGGGCCGGTATTGAACAGATTATTCCAGGCCGCGCTGGAGATTGGAAAGCGTGTGCGCGCGGAAACGGAATTGGGTACGCGACCCATGGGCGTAGCCTCCGCCGGCATGAAGCTTGCCGAACGCATCTTCGGCAAACTCGATAAGCGCTCCGCACTGGTCTTGGGTGCGGGAACCATCAGCGAACAGGTGGTTTCCCAATTGCGCGACAGGAACATCGGCAACCTGTATGTCACCAACCGTTCCCGCGACAAAGCTGTCGAATTTGCCCAGCAATACAACGGCAAGGTGATGGAATGGGGCGAATGGGATACGGTCTTGAAAGTGCCCGACGTAATCGTCTCCGCGGTGGGAGTTCAGGAGCCGCTGTTGACCAAACCGATGATTGAGAAAGCTATGGCGGCACGCGGAAACAAGGCGCTGTTCCTCATGGATCTGGGCATGCCCAGGAATATCTCGCCGGCCGTCGGCGAACTGTATAACGCTTATCTCTACTCCATGGAGGATCTGACCGAAATTGTCCAGCAGAATCGTGACGCCCGGCAGAGCGAAGTGCCAAAAGCAGAAGCGTTGGTGGAAGAACATGTAGGCAAGTTCATTTCCTGGCAGGCCAGCGTCGAACTAATCGGGGTACTCGATACCTTGCGCGACAGGATGAAGCAACGCCGGGCGTTGTTTATGAAAGAGAAGTTGAATGGAATCGAGAAGTGGAGCGCCGAAGATCGCGAGCATCTGGGCAAAATGATGGACGAGCTGATCGAGCAGGTCTTAATCGCTCCAGCGGAACGGCTGCGCGCCGAGAAAGAGTTTCGCAAAAAGATCCAAAGCCTCGAGGCGATTCGGGAATTGTACTTGTCCGACAGGGAGAAACCGTGAGGCCATTGCGGATCGGAAGCCGGGGAAGCATATTGGCGCGATGGCAAGCGGAATTTGTGCGCAAGCAGTTGTTTCAAATTACCGGCGTCGAAGCGGAAATTGTCATTATCAAGACCTCGGGCGACAAGATGCAGCAGGCTCCCTTGACGCAGATCGGTGGAAAGGGAATTTTCATCAAGGAATTAGAAGAAGCGCTGATCGACGAGAGTGCGGATCTGGCAGTGCACAGCGTAAAAGACATTCCTACGGAAACGCCGAGTCGGCTGTTTTTTCCGGCGGTGTGTCGCAGGGATGATGTGCGGGATTGTCTGGTCTCCAACAACGCAACACCGCTGGCAAATTTGAAGCAGGGCGCCAGGGTGGGAACAAGCAGTCTGCGACGCCAAGCGCAATTGCGCCATTATCGGCCGGACCTGGACATTCGCGAGTTACGCGGCAACGTGGACACCCGGCTCAGAAAAGTGGAAAGCGGAGAATACGACGCTATCGTGCTTTCCAAAGCGGGACTCGACCGGCTCGGTTGGAGCGCGAAAATCACCGAACCCTTGTCGACCGACATTTCCTTGCCTGCTGTAGGCCAAGGCGCCATCGCCATTGAATCGCGCGTCAAAGATCAAGAAGCGGCGGAGATTCTGGGCAAACTCGATGATGAGGAAACTCGTACTGTGATTATTGCCGAACGGGCGCTGCTGTCCGCGTTGCAGGGTGGCTGCCAGGTTCCCTTGGGTGCCTGGGCGCGAATGGAACGCGGGGAACTCGTAATGGAAGCGGTCGTGTGTTCCATTGATGGCGTGCAGTATATTCGGCAGAAAGCCACAGCACCCCCAAGCCAGGCCGCCGAATTGGGCCAACGCATGGCCCAGCTTCTAATTGAAGCCGGAGCGCGAACAATTCTCGATGAGGTGAACCGCGCCCGTGGGTGAACTCGCAGCAAAGCCGTTGCACGGTAAGACGGTCCTGGTGACTCGCGCGTTCGAGCAGAGCCAATCGTTGGTAAGCGCGCTGCGCGACGCCGGCGCAGCGCCGGTAGTTGTGCCCATGGTTGCCTTTGGAGTGCCTGACGATCTCAGCGCCGTGGATGCGGCAATTCGCGAGCCAGGCAAGTACGATTGGGCGCTACTGACGAGTCAAAACGCAATCCGTGCCTTGCACGAACGCGCCGAATGGATGGGAATCGATCTGGCAACCACGCTGGGCGCGACACAAATCGCGGCGGTGGGCCCGGCGACCGCGGAGGCGGTGACCCAATTAGGTCTACGTGTCGCTTACGTAGCGGTGAAACATAGTGGCTTGGAATTGGCGGAAGAGTTGGGTGAACGAGTGCGTGGGAAACGGATTTTTTTGCCCAGGAGCGATCGCTCCAATCCGGACTTGGTTGAGAAGTTGAAGCAGTTGGGCGCGCATGTAGAGGATGCAGTTGCTTATCGAACCGTGCGGCCCAATGAGGCCGCCGCCACGCGCCTGGAGCAAACAGTAACGGAAGGCGTAGACGCCGTGCTATTTTTTAGTCCTTCGGCGGTGCATCATGTGTTGGATGCTTTGGGTGAGATCCGGTTTATGAAATTGGCTCGGCATGCGGCGTTTGTGGCGATCGGGCCAGTCACCGAAAAAGCTTTACGCTCAGCAAAGGTAGAACGCGTCTTGATGGCGAATGACACAACGGTAGAGGCCGCGCTAAGGGCGTTAGCGGATTATTTCGCGGCGACGAAGATGCCGGCGGGAGCAGACTAAAGTGAGTTTCCCATTGCATAGGCCACGGCGCCTGCGGAGAACGGAAAGACTGCGCGCGTTGGTTCAGGAACACCGGCTCAACGCATCAGGCTTTATCTACCCGATGTTCGTCTGCCCCGGCACCAACGTACGCAACGAAATTGCAGCTATGCCCGGGGTGTACCAGCAGTCGGTGGATCACATCGTTGAGGAGGCCCGGGAAGTCGAAGCCTTGGGAATCTCGGGAGTGATTCTGTTCGGTCTGCCAGAGAGCAAGGACGCGAGGGGATTAAGTTCCCTCGCGAAAGATGGCGTAGTGCAGCGGGCTATTGAGGGAATCAAGAAATCCAAGCTGGATCTGCTGGTGGTTACCGACGTGTGCTTGTGCGAATACACCGACCATGGACATTGCGGAGTGATCGAGCATGGAGAAGTAGTCAATGACGAGACACTCGAGATTCTGAGCGAGCAGGCGCTGT
>Ga0335076_10001280_pt1 | contig 24270 bp, 24 predicted proteins | sample Lox_Sample_25_FD_206717 | JGI IMG/M metagenome (GOLD analysis project Ga0335076, IMG submission 206717) | Soil microbial communities from Loxahatchee National Wildlife Refuge, Florida, United States - Lox_Sample_2.5 | ecosystem: Environmental > Terrestrial > Soil > Wetlands | place: USA... | reverse complement strand
TGCAGCTCTTCCGTTCCGTATCCCATGATTGCCGAGAGCGGCATCCCGTGAACGTTTCCCGACGGCGAAGTATCCGGCGTGTTCATGTCGCTGTGGGCATCCAGCCAGATGCACCCGATGCTCTTCTTTTCTTTCCGGAAGTGCGCCGCCACTCCGCTGGTCGATCCCGCTGCAATCGAGTGATCTCCGCCCAGCACCAGTGGCAAATACCCTTCGTCCAGCGATTTCTGCACCGCCGCGCCCAGATCCTTGCACGCGTCCGCAATTTCCTCGATGTATTTTGCCTTCTTCTCCCCGTACGACATCTCTTCCGGCTGCTTCACCGAAATATTCCCGATGTCTTCCACGTGGTGCCCCAACTGTTTGATCCGTGCTTGCAGCCCCGCCACGCGCAACGCCGACGGTCCCATGTCCACTCCGCGCCGGCTCGCCCCCAGGTCCATCGGTACGCCGATAATTCGAATCTTCTGTGCCATGGAATTTCTTGCGCCTCGTAAGCTCTAGCCCAGGTCACTCTTGGACCGACCCGCAGCCGCATCGTTATTCCGAGCGAAGCGAGGAAGCTCTCTTTTCCGCCAGTAGGGCAAAACGGACCCTTAGCGCAATTCGGTCAGGATGACCGCCTGAATTTGGAACGTGCCGCCAGGAAAGCGCTGATTGCTGCTCGATCTGCCCATTCTAAGGATACACGCGATAAATCATGCGCGGGAAGGGGATGACCTCTCGGATGTGCTCGGTCCCGCAAATCCATCCCACCGTGCGCTCCAGCCCCAGCCCAAACCCCGCGTGCGGCACGCTTCCGTATCGCCGCAGGTCCAGATACCACTGGAACGGCCCCTCCGGTAAGTTGTGCTCTTTCAATCGCTTAACCAGTAGGTCGTAATCGTGGATACGCTGGCTTCCGCCAATAATCTCTCCCGCCCCCTCTGGCGCCAGCATGTCGAACGACAGCGCCAGGTCCGGCCGCTCCGCATCCGGCTGCATATAAAACGCTTTGATCGCCGTCGGGTAGTGGTGCACCATCACCGGCCGTTCGAAGCTGTTCGAAATCACCGTCTCTTCGTCCCCGCCGAAATCGTCTCCAAACTTCGCCGGCTTCCCGTTCTTTTGCAGAATCTCGATCGCTTCCTCGTAGGTCACCCGCGGGAACGGCGGCTTGATGTTCTCCAGCTTCTTGATGTCCCGCTTCAGCGTTTCCAGTTCGCGCGAACAATTCTTCACCACTCCCTGGACAATCGCGCTGACCAGGCCTTCGCCCAGGTCCATCATGTCGTCCAGCGTGGCGTACGCCGCTTCCGGCTCCAGCATCCAGAATTCCGTCAAATGCCGTCGCGTTTTCGATTTCTCCGCGCGAAACGTTGGCCCGAACGTGTACACCTTGCCCAACGCCATCGCTGTCGCTTCGATGTACAGCTGCCCGCTCTGCGTCAAATACGCTTTCTGATCGTCGATGTAGTTCACTTCGAACAGTGTCGACGTGCCTTCGCATGCCGCCGGCGTGAACATCGGTGCATCCGTCAGCGTGTACCCTTGCTCGTCCATGTAATTGCGCGCCGCCCGCACCGCCTGCGCCCGGATTCGCAGAATCGCCGCCTGCCGCGGCGTCCGGATCCACAAGTGCCGCTGGTCCAGCAGGAAGTCCACACCGTGTTCTTTCAGCTGGATCGGAAACGGCGTGTCTTCCGGCACTTTTTGCAAGATCTCCACTTTCGTTACTCCCATCTCGTACCCGCCCGGCGCCCGTTTCTCCGGGCGTATCTTCCCGGTCACCACCACGCTCGATTCCTGCGTCAGCCCCTTTAGCGCCTCAAACGCTTCCGGCGTCTCCTTCAGCGAGCACACGCCCTGGAGAATGCCGGTACCGTCGCGAAAAATAGGGAACAGCAGCTTCCCCGACTCCCGCAAGTTATACAGCCAGCCCCGGATCGTCACTTCCTGCCCGTCGTGCTGCCCCGCCTGTTCAATCGTGATCGTAGTAGTCATAGTGGGTTTCTTCGCTTACACAACAAACGAATAGTCTAACAAAGTTCGTTAGCGCTCGTATTGGCTAGCCTGAATTGTCGACGGTACTGCCCTGAAGTGAGGCGCATCAGAGGATTGCTTCTACTGGCATCCTTCGACGAGTTGGATCGCTTGATCCCTTCCCGCATAGTAGGACGTGATCTTCCCGCCAACCGCTTCGAATCGAATCCCGCGCCGCCCGTCGCTCGTCTTCGCCGTCAGGTAATGCCCGTGTTCCACGTATTTCTGCGGCTCCACCTTCAGCCGCGCGCCATACACTTTCCGCGCGTGCGCCTCGCTATCCCCAACCTGGATTCCGCTCGCCGTCTTGATCCCCGGTTCGCGCACGTCGATTCGTGCCACCCGCCCTTCCAGCATCATGAACAGCAGCTTTACCGGCTTGCTCGTGCTCACGTAGAAGCAATCCGCTTGGCTCTTCGCCGCCGGCGCCTGGAGGTTCTCGTCTAGCGCCTTATTCAACTGCGCCAGCGTCATCCCGATTCGCACCGATCCTACGCCGTCGGGACGCACCACCCAGGCCTCATCGGCAGCAGTAGCGCCGGCGGCGACCACCATGAACAGTGCCAGGATTAGAGATCGCGCGTGTTTCACTCCCCAGATTGTATGACGATTTTCCCCAACACTTCCTATCCATCCGTTTTCAAGAGTCATTCACATTTTTCCACAGAATTCGCTCTTACTCGTGCCGCCGCCGGCCCGTAGAATTTGACCATCTTTTCTTCTCGGAGAATGCCTATGTTGTTTGCAACTGTCTCGCGCGGTAAAAACGCCGGAAGCCGCTTGCTGCCCCACCGGTTTCAAGATAACCGCTACCATGTTCAATTGGGTCAGAAAGGACCGTATATTCCCATCTCCGACGATCGAGAAATCCCTTCCTACCTGGCCAACGGCTACTCGCTCAAAATGAGCAGTCCGGAAGCCCGCACCCCCGTTCTCGTATGCCCGCAATCCGTTCGTGGCTGGAGCCCCGACTCAAAAGAGATTTTCTTCCCAATTTTCCGCGAGCCGGTCTTCCCCGTTCTTTAGACGGCCGTTTAGATCTTCCATTCCTTTTCCAACTGGTCCAGCGACTTCGCTGCTGCCGCAAGCTGCTCCCCGAAGCTTGGCGCTTCGGGTCCCGTCTTTTCTTTCAACTCCAGTGTCAGCGGCACTTCCCCTGCCGGCAATCCGTGCAGCAACTTCTTGGCCGCCGCCCAATCAATCGTCCCGTCGTACGGCGGCAGGTGCTCGTCCTTCTCCCCGTGATTATCGTGAATGTGTGTGCTCGCCACCAGCTCCCGCAGCGGCTCCAGGCTCCGCGCAATCCGTCCCGCTTCATCCCCATCTGACAAATGCGCGTGCCCGATGTCAAAATTAAACCGCAGCCCGGTCAAGCGCGTTTCCTCCACAAATGACCGCAAATACGCCGGCTCTCCCATCTCGCTTGTGGTGTTCTCCAGGCAAATCGTTACGCCCGCGTGCCGCGCATGCAGCACCAGATGCTCCAGCGTGCTAAACGCTGCGTCCCGCTTCCTCGGGTCCGCCGCCTCCCGCGAGCCCCCCATGTGCAGCACCATCCGCGGAAACGCTAAGTCCTCCGCTACATCAATCACCCGCTTCAGCTCGTCCATCGCTTCGACTCGTCGCACGCGTTCCACTTCCGTCACCGAAAGGGGCACTCCGCCCTCGCGATTCACGCTCACGTCCCGGCTCGTCGGCGCATGCAGCGAACTCAGTTGCAGCTGCAGGTCCGCCAGCGCGTGTCCGATGGCCTGCACTTCGGCCTTCGTCGCATAATCGAAGTGGCTGCGCGTGGCAAAAATCTCCACCGCCTGGAACCCCGCGTCGCGCACCTGCCCCAGCAGTTCGCGGTTCAATTTCTTGGAGACAAACAGGTAGGTCGAAAGAATTCGATACATAAGTTACCAGTTTAACGTGTAGCCATCATCCGGCGCGGGCGTCGCCAACGCCGCTACACAGTTTTGGTTAATACCTCAAATACCGCTCTGCCCCTCGGTGACACTTGGCTCCCACCGCCCACTCCTCCGTCATTCCGAACGAAGCCCGCGAGCGAGGAGGTTTTGGCTTGCCCGATCGCCCCCTCCCCGGCAGTCGGTTCGCGCCTTTCGCGAAAAGCCCACATCCGCCATTCCGAACGGAGTCTGCGCAGTGCGGCATCTCTCTTCTAGCATCGACAGACTCATTCATGCCTCTTCAATATCCCACCGCCGAACCCTCATCCCTCGGGTCCGCCGCTCCGCACCGCTCCTTCGTCTTCGCATCAATCCCGATCGCATTCACCAGCCCGATGTGACTCTTCCGCTTCACCGTGTACCCCCGTTCCTTCATCTGCTCTTCCATCTCCGCGGAAAACAGCTTCTCCATCAGCAATTGGTCCGGCAGCCACTGGTGATGGAACCGCGGCGCATTGATCGCCGTCTGCGCATCCATTCCCAGTGTCATCCAGTTAATCACCGTCAGCAGCGTCGCGGAAATAATCATCGGCCCGCCCGGCGAACCGGTCACGAAACTCAGCTGCCCGTCGCGCAGCACAATGGTCGGCGTCATCGAACTCAACGGCCGCTTCCCCGGCGCAATGGTATTTCCCTCAGACTGGATCAGTCCAAACAGCGCATTGGGCACTCCCGGCTGCGTCGTGAAGTCGTCCATCTCGTCGTTCAGCAAGAATCCCGCCGACGAGGTCACGTGCGACCCGTAACTGTCGTTCAGCGTCGTCGTGCTCGCCACCGCGTTCCCCGCCGTATCCACCACCGAAAAGTGCGTGGTGTGTGGCCCTTCCCCCAGGCTGATGATCGTGTTCGGCGCCACGCTGGCGCTAACACCCGATGTGCACACGCGCGGATTCCCGGCCTTCACTTCGGAACTGCTGCTCGCGCGTAGCGGATTGATGGTCGCCAGCAGCTCCTGCGCGTAACAAGGACTGGTCAGCCCCGCCACCGGCACGTTCGAATAATCCGGGTCGGCCAGGTACGCCGCGCGATCCGCAAACACCCGCCGCATCACTTCCGCCACCATGTGCACGCTCTGCGCATCGTCCCAGCCCTTTAGCGGAACGCTCTGCAGCATATTCAGCGCCTCGATCACTGCCACCCCGCCCGAACTCGGTGGCGGCGACGAGATCACTTCCCACCGCGTTCCATTCGCACGGTAATTCGCGCGCAGCACTTCGCGGATCTTCGGCTGGTACTTTGCCAGGTCCTCCATCGCGATCAGCCCGCCCATCGCCGCCATATCGCTTGCCAGCATCTTTGCCGTCTCGCCGCGGTAGAATTCGTCCGGCCCCTTCTTCGCGACCCGCTTCAACGTCGCCGCCAGTTCCGGCTGTTTCAGCGTGTCGCCTGCTCGATAAAACTTTCCGTCGTTCAGAAATACGTGGCTGCTCATCGAAAACCTTTGCAGATCCTTTCTCTCTTCCGCAAACTCCCGCACCAGTTTCTCGGTCACCGGAATCCCGCCCTCCGCATATCGAATCGCTGGCGCCATCACCTCCGCCAGCTTCATTGTTCCATCCGTCTTCAGCGCCAGCGCCAGACCTGCTATCGTTCCCGGCACTGCCACGGATCGGTATCCCATCGTCGACGCCTCGTTGTCCAGCTTTCCGTCCGCTCCGATGTACATCTCCCGCGTCGCCTTTCCCGGCGCCATCTCGCGGAAATCGAAAAAGTTCGTCTTCCCATTCGCCATGCGCACCAGCATGAACCCGCCGCCGCCAATGTTTCCCGCCGCCGGTTCCACCACCGCCAGCGCAAACGCCGTCGCCACCGCCGCGTCCACCGCGTTCCCGCCGCGCTTCAAAATCTCCACGCCCGCCTGCGACGCCAGTGCCTCATCCGTCGCCACCATCCCATGTTCTCCGCGCACCGGCTCTCTCGGCCACTCCTTCGGAATATCCTGGTGATCGCGAAATTCATGGGCGGTTTGTGCAACGCCGCAAACCGGCAGAGAAATCAAAACAATTAAAACCCAGATGGTTGTTTTTTTTGTTCGCATGGCAGAAATCCGACAGTACTTGGATTCATTCCGGCCCGTCAAGCCGCGCCCGGAAATTTCCAAACGCCTTTGGTGTATGCTTTCCACCATTCTCATCGAGGAGATCCCGATACCTATGCGTTCCCGCCGCACCGCGAAGTCCGCAATTCTGTGCGCATTCTTCCTCACCGCTCTGCCGCTTCTTGCCCAGCAGCCCGCCCCGCCCCCCGACCTGGACGACTACGTTGCCCGTTCCATGAACACCTTCGAAACACCGGGCATGGCCGTCGCCATCGTCAAAGACGGCATAGTCGTCTTCTCCAAAGGCTACGGCGTCCGCAAACTCGGCGACGCCACCCCTGTCGACGAAAACACCCTCTTCGCCATCGGCTCCAACACCAAGGCCTTCACCGCCGCCGCTCTCGCCACCCTTGTCGACGCCGGAAAAATTTCCTGGGACGATCCCGTCTACGAGCACCTCAAGGGCTTCGAAATGTACGACCCCTACGTCTCTAAGGAAATGCGCATCCGCGATCTGCTCTGTCATCGTAGCGGCCTCAGCCTCGGGGAAGGCGACCTCATGTTCTGGCCACACACTACCTTCACCCGCGACGAAGTTGTTTACCGCCTCCGCTTCCTTAAGCCCGCCACCAGTTTCCGCACCGCCTACGCCTACAACAACCTCATGTTCCTCACCGCCGGCCAGGTCGTCGCCGAAGTCAGTGGCCAATCCTGGGACGATTACATCCGCGAAAAAATCTTTCTGCCCCTCGGCATGAACAACTCCAACACCAGCAACTCTCTCTTTACTCCCGGTGGAAACTGGGCCTACCCGCACGAAAAAGTCGATGGCACACTGCAGGTCATCCCCTTCGAGAATCTCGACAACGCCGGTCCCGCCGGCTCCATCAACTCCTCCATCGCCGACATGTCCAAGTGGGTCCTCCTCCAGCTCCAGCGCGGGAAAATTCCCGGTACCGAAAACCGCATCTTCAGCGACCAGTCGTCGCAGACAATGTGGGCTCAGCAAATGATCGTGCCCGTCGGCACTCTTCCTGCGGAACTCAAAACCCTCCAGCCTCATTTCGCTGGTTATGGTATGGGTTGGGGCTTGCGAGACTACAAGGGCCGCAAACTTGTCGGCCACACCGGAGGCGTCGCCGGTTTCGTCACCCGCGTCATGCTCGTCCCCGAAGAAAATCTCGGCGTCGTAATCCTCACCAACGCCGAGCAAACCGGCGCTTTCGACTCGCTTCTCTATCACATTCTCGATTCTTATTTCGGCGCGCCCACTACCGATTACATCGCCGCCTTTAAAGCCCTTGACGACAAGAACAAAAAGCAAGCTGACGAAACCATCGCCAAGGCTTCTCAATCCCGCGCCGCGGATTCCAAGCCTTCTCTCCCGCTCGAAAAATACGCCGGCGATTATTCCGATCCTTGGTATGGCAAGGTCAACATCAAGCTGGAAAACAGCGGCCTCGTTCTCAATTTCGAGCGCACCGCAAAGGGCCTCGCCGACCTCCAACACTGGCAATACGATACCTTCAAGGCACACTGGCGCGACCGCACCGTCGAAGACGCCTTCGTCACCTTCACCCTCAATCCCGACGGTTCCATCAACCACTTCACCATGGTTGCCGTTTCGCCGCTCGCCGACTTCAGTTTCGATTATCAGGATTTGTACTTCGCGCCGGTAAAGCCGCAATCCACCGCCAAAAACTAGCGTCGTGGCACAGCCATTCCTGCCTCTGGCAGTCCGGTTTCTCTTTGTTCTTGTAGCGCCGCGCCTTCAGGCCGGCATTCTTGGAGGTCTACTCGTCCAAAAACTCCACCGTCGCCGGTCCTGGCAACAACCCCGCCGCCGTACCCCGCTCAATCAACTCGCGCACGGCCTTCTTGCCCTTTTCGCCGTACCCCAGCGTCCACTTGTTCACGTACATCCCGACAAATTTGTCCGCCAATTCCGTGTCCATCTCCCGCGCAAACTGCATCGCGTAATTCAGCGCTTCTTCGCGGTGTTCCAGTCCATACGACACGCTGTCGCGAATGGTCCGCGAAATCAGTCTTCCCAAATCCGGTCCCAGCGCCCGCCGCACCGCGTTTCCGCCCAGCGGCAACGGCATTCCCGTCTGTTCCTGCCACCACACGCCCAGGTCCACCACGCGATGCAAACCCAACTGCGGAAAGAAGAGCTGCCCCTCATGTATCAGCAGTCCTGCATCCACCAACTCGTTCTTCACCGCTTCGATGATCTTGTCGAACGGCATCACCACCGCTTCGAAATCCGGTTCGTACAGTTTTAGCGACAGGTACGCCGAAGTTTTCAGTCCCGGCACGCCGATCCGCTTGCCCTTCAATTCCGCCGGCTTCATGGAGTGCGTGGCCACGACGATCGGCCCGTAGCCTTCGCCGAAACTCGCCCCGCAATCCAGCAACACGTACTTGTCCCGCAGTGACGGGTACGCCGCGAAGCTTACCGCGGTTACGTCGTAGGTCTCCGCCAGCGCCGCTTCGTTCAGTGACTGAATGTCCGACAAAATGTGCGTGTACTTGTATCCCGGTGTGGCCAGCTTGTGTGTCGCCAGCGCGTAAAACATGAACGCGTCGTCGGAGTCCGGCGAGTGCGCCAGCTTGATCTCGCGCGCCTCTTTCTCGGGTTGCGAAGCCACTTGTCTTCCAGGCATGTCGGTCACAAATCCTTGGCCCGGGCTATTCGCGCAGAGACGACTTTCCCTTCGTGCGACTCGCGGAACACACCGCAGGAAGAGGTCGAGCGACGTTGGGACGTGCGTGGCGCTTGGCCGGGCTGAGTATGGCAGGCAAAAGACTAACATACCGCCCCGCCCCGAACAAATAGTGCCGCCGGACCCTCACGCCGCTGAAATCAGGTGCGCGATCGCATCTTCAAAGTTCACCTTTCCATCCAGATATGGCTGCCAGTACAGCACCAGCAGCAGGTGATATTCTTCCCACCCGCGCTGCGTCAGGATGTCCCGCAACTCATACGGCACGAGGTTCGGTTTCACCGGCGCCGGCGCGGCCGCGGCCTTTGCCGCTTCCCCTCCGCTCCCGCCTTTTTCTGGTTCCGCCGGACCCTTCATGATTGGCCGCAGCACTTCACCCGTCGTATAGAAAATCAGCGCATGCCACAAGTTCCTTGGAATCGGCTTATCCCTCTGCTTGCATTCGCGGTTCATCGCCGCTTGCACCGGCAGCGCAATGCTGTGCGACGCTTCGTGGAACAACACCTCAAACGCCTCCGCTCCCTGATTCCGCGCATCCGTGCTCGCTATCGTCACCCGCAGCGGATCCAGCGTCGTGTACGCTCCCGCCGGATTCGCATAGGCGCACACATCCACGCGGATTCGTTCCTTCGGCCATTTGGTCTGATAAATGTCCGCCAGCCGTTCAGAAAGGCCCACGCCTTGTTCCCTCACCAGTGGCGAAACCCGCGCTACCCATCGCCGGTTCCCGCGATCTTGATCCGCCCACCAGTGCGCCCGGTAAATCGGCGCCACGCTCTCCAGCACCGGCCCGATTTGTCCCGGCAACCCCGCATCGCACCGGCGCTGCTTTTTCCCGGTTAACTCCGTGCAATCCTCAAAATCTCCCAGTTGGTTTTTCAGCAGGATCAGGTCGATGTTCACCAGCATGTCTTTGCCGGCGTAATTGGCGATGTAATAGGCGATCGCGTCGTCCCACAATTTCCGTTGTCCCGGTGTCAACGCCGATGCTGCCGCGCCGGATTGCTTCAGCACCGGCCCATCCGTTTTCGGCGAAGCCGCCTCGTTGGCTTCCTTCGCTTCCTGGGCGGCCATCCGCGCGCGCGCCTCGTGGTACAGGAAATGATGCAGATTCACCCAGAAGCTGCTGTGAAATTCGAACACGGGCAGGGAACTGTCCATCGTGTCCGATTCCTGAGCCAGCACCGCCGGCGTGGCGATCATCATCGACGCGCTGAGGCAAACGAGCGCCATCGCTCCTGGAAAGGCTGGTCTCATGGTTTCTTGAAGATGTTAGCGTACTTCATGGTGGCGGCAAATTCGCAACCCCTTGCCCGATATGCCACCATCCCAGCCCGCGTCAGAATTCTTGATCGCGATTCGCCAGCCACCGCTCCAGTCGTCCCTTTTCTTCTTCCGTCACCTTTGTGAACACCACACCCATTCCCAGTCCATAGCTCACATACACTACGCGCCCTACCGCCTCAAAAATCTCATTGTTGTGACTGAAGCGTAGCCGGACTTCCGAACCCTGCGGAATCGGGTTCAGTGTATCGATATAACATCCCGTCAAACTGATGTCAGACGTTCGCGCGCTTAGCCGCGCCCCTCGCGGAAGCTCCACCACATCCGCTGACAGTACCATCGGGTAGCGTGGCGCGCTCCGCCGCTCTACCGTGACATCCGGCATGCTCCGTCTCCGACAGCTGGCCCTCGGCCAGCATGCCTGTTGGGAGGGTGCGCATCCGCGCAGCCCTTGCCGCCCGGAGCCGGATGATCCCAGCCAAATTCTTACCCGGCGATTTGTGCTTCGCAATAGACCATCCGTAGAATGTTCTAATCAGTTAAGTGCTGGCTCCACTATTCCAATTTGGGATCCGTCTCCGTTCCCACTGCTCCTTTATGGTCTGCGCTGTGTAGCGTTCCCGACGAATCCAGGAAGAACGACGTCGCTCCTGTTCGCCCATAGGCCGCCGGTATCGCCGCCAGTTCATACTTGGCAGGGGCCCCCGAATTGTTTGCTCCCACGATCACATACCGGAACACATAGCCGTCTTTTTTTCCGGCAGCCAGTTCCGCGCTCATCAACCCGGCCTCGCCGATCGACGCTGTTGCTTTCGTTGCCGGACCTAGGACGCTGAGCGAATCGGGAAGCCGCGTATATGTCACGCGATACTTTTCGATGGCCGCTTTCAGTTCGCGCATCGACGCCAGCGCCGACTTCTCGTTCGAATCGATCTCCGCGCGGTCCCATTCTTCGCCCAGCGACGGCAAATCCAGCAACAGCAGTCCCAGCGAAAGCAGCTTCCATTGACCGTTTTCCACTACCAGCCCCATCTGAATGCGTCGCGCGCTCGTTCCGGCGGTGTCCGAACTCTCTCTGACTACCAGCGGCAGAAACGCCAGATTCTCCTGGATGTCGGCTTTCCCGATCAGCATCTGCGTGGATACTTGCTCCGTTGCGCAGGTCACCGTCACTTCGCCCTTTGCGCTCAGCTCCGCATTGGGTTTTCCCGCATCGTCCAGCAGCACGAACCGTTTCAGCAGCGTCACTTGCGCTGCCGGCGTAAGCAGCGCAAACGCCGCCGCATTTCGCGCCGTCAGATGTGCGCTGAACTGCTTCGCATCGTGGGAACACGCCGCCATCAATATGTCTCGCAGCGCGGTGACCGCCTCTGACGGTGCCTCGCCCGCCACAGACCTAGCCGGGGAGAAAAACGCTATACACAGCAACAGCAATAACCACCGCTGACTGCAATTGCTCATCTTCCGATCGCTCCACCTTTAATCCTTCGCGGTTTCCAGTATGCGGGCGAGGTTTTGCGTGAACACCGACCGCGGTATCACTTCCGTCGAACCCGCCGTGCGCGCCTTAGCCGCCAGCTCCGTCTGTACGTGCGACAAGAACGCCACCACCGGCAGCTCTTTTTGAGTTGCCCGGACGCGCTCAATGGTTGCCAACGGGTCGCTCTTCGCGTTCAAGTCTACAATTACCAGTTTCGTTGGCGGCTCCAGCATTCCCGCCAACACCTCTCCGTTGCTCGCCACCTTGAATTCCACCCCCACGTGCTTCGCCGTCTCCAGCACCTTCATCTGGAAGAACAGATCATCCATCAATGCCACAACGCGTCCCATTCCTCATCCCCCTGCTATGGCTGTAGGGACCGCCTTCTGCCTGCCCTGCGCTTCGAAGGGAGGCGGTCCGCCTCTCGAACTGCGATTCTCGATTGCATGTTGGGGGGGCACCGACTGCAGTCGCGTGCCGTTCATCTGGTCTTCGGCCTTGCCTAATGGCCTTCCGATGGCTCGTGCGCTCCCACCGTCTTATCCGGCACGTCGCCCTCGCGTCCCTTCACCCGGTCGTACACGCTTAACAAACTCACCGACCCCAGCGCCTCGTTGTAGAACGTTGGCACGCCCAACGCCGTGCGCAGTTCTTCATTGAACTTCCGCAGATTCGCCAGTTGCTCCGCCAGCGCCGGGTATTTCGTTCCCTCGTCGGTCAACAAAAACTTCTGGTATCCTGCATCCCACAGCCGCGTGAACTGTCGCTTCATCATGATGGTCGGCAGAATCGTCATCTGGAACAGTCCGTTCGGGTCTTGCCGGAACTCCGCGCCGCTTCCGTACTTTTCCACGCGCACCACGCCCCGCGTGCTGCCTACCGAAAATCCCAGCGACGCCAGCTTGTCCATCTGCTTCTTTTCGAATCGTTCGTCGACATTCCACATAGTCTCTTCAGCCTAATCAATCTCACTTCCCCTGTAAAGTCATGCCCTCCTGAGGCTGCTCGACCTACTTCCCCTTCTGCAACTCTTCCGTCAGCGCCGGCATAATCTCAAATATATCGCCCACCACGCCGTAATCCGCGATCTCAAAAATCGGCGCGTTCTGATCCTTGTTCACCGCCACAATCGTCCGTGCGCCTTTCATCCCCACTACGTGTTGAATCGCGCCGCTGATGCCCAGCGCCAGGTACAGTTTCGGCGCCACCGTTTGCCCCGAGCTGCCAATCTGCCGCTCCATCGGCAGCCAGCCTTCATCGCAAATCGGCCGCGACGCCGCAATCTCCGCGCCCATGGCCTTCGCCAGCGCTTCCGCCTGCGCGATATTTTCCCGCGCCTTGATGCCGCGCCCAATCGCCACTATCAGCGGCGCCTGCGTCAAATCCACCGACGACTTCGTCTCCTTGAACAATTCCAGCGGCTTCGTACGTATATCGTCAGCTTTCAATTCCAATTTCGCCGCGTTCACCGGCGCTTTCCCGCTCGCATTCCCCGCCAGCAGATCCGCGCGAAATGCCCCAGACTGAAATGACGCGAACCACGGCCCATCTCCCGCAAAGGTCACGTCCGCCGCCGTCTTCCCCTGGAACATCTGCCGCACAAACACCAGCTTCCCACCTTCTTCGCGGAAGCCCACGCAATCACCAATCATTCCTTTGCCGAGCATCGCCGCCAGTTTCGGCGCGTAGTCGCGCACCTGGTAGGTGTGCGGAAACAACACTACATCCGGCTTCACGTTCTCAATCACCTGCTTCAGCGCTACGCCATATCCATCCGGTGTGTAGTTCTCGAGTTGCTCATGATCGACCGCTAGCACTTCCGCCACATTCTTCGTGGCCAGCTCCTCGGCCAGCGCCGCAATACCCTTGCCGAGCACTGCCGCGACAACCGTCCCGTTCTTCGCGCCCGCAATCTGCTGCGCCGCCACCAGCGTCTCGAAACTCGTGTTATTCCACTTTCCTTGCCGCTGTTCCGTCACTACCAGAATTTTCATCGCTTACTCCCGCCCTAAATCACGCGCGCTTCGAACTTCAGCTTCTCCACCAATTTTGCCGCTACTTCCTTCGGCGTCCCGCTCACGAACTCCGTCTTTTTCGTCTTCGTCGGCACGTAAATCTTCTCGATCTTCTGCGTCGGCTCTACGTTCACGCCCAGGTTCTCGCGCGTCATCGTCGCAATTTCCTTCTTCTTCGCCGCCATGATGCCTTTCAGCGTCGCATACCGCACCTTGTTGATCCCCGACTGGATCGAGAGCACCGCCGGTAGCGGGCATTCCACCCACTGGAACCACCCCGCCTCCAGTTCCCGCTTCAGCTTCATTTTTCCGTCTTGCACATCGATCTGCATGATGATCGTCGCGTGCGGCAAGTCCAGCAGCGCCGCCAGCAGCACGCCCGTCTGCCCGAAGCCGTGGTCGTCGCTCTGCAATCCCGTCAGCACCAGATCGCATTTCTCTTTACCGATTGCCGCCGCCAGCACTTTTGCGGTTCCCAACGGGTCGAGCTGCGCGAAATTGTCATCGGCAATGTGAATCCCGCGGTCCGCGCCCTTCGCCAGCGCCTCCTTGATCGTCTGTTTCACCCGCTCCGGCCCAAGCGACAGCGCAATCACTTCTCCGCCGTGCTTCTCCTTCAGCCGCAGACCTTCTTCCAGCGCGTAGCTATCCGGTTCGTTCATCTCAAATCCGATGTCCGATTCCTTGATCCAGTTTCCGGCAATCGACAGAGGCGCATCCTTCGCCGGCACCTGTTTAACGCACACGATGATGTTCACGGGAGTTTCCTTGTGACAGCATATGGAGTGCGGGAGCCCTGCTCCCGCTTTTGCGGTTTATAAAACGCCCAATCCCAAAAAACGGCAGCCGGGCTGCCGCACTCCAAAACTCTTATTTGCCCGTCCAGCGCTTGAAAATCAGCGCCGCGTTCGTTCCGCCGAACCCAAACGAATTCGAGAGCGCATAATCCACGCTCGCCTTACGCGCCGTGTTCGGCACATAGTCCAGGTCGCATTGCGGATCCGGCGTGAATTGGTTGATCGTGGGCGGGAGAATCTGGTCGCGTAACGCCAGCACGCTGATGCCCGCTTCCAGCCCGCCCGCGCCTCCCAGCAAATGTCCGGTCATCGACTTGGTGGAGCTCACCGGCAGCTTCTTGCTGGTCGCGCGCTCGCCAAACAGCCGCTTCATCGCTGTCGTTTCGAGCACGTCGCCCAGCGGCGTGGAAGTCCCGTGCGCATTCACGTATCCGATGTCGTCAGCCGAAAGCTTCGCATCCTTCAGCGCCGCTTTCATCACGCGATACGCGCCGTCGCCATTTTCCTCCGGCTGCGTGATGTGGTACGCGTCGCCGCTCATGCCATAGCCCACGATCTCCGCCAGAATCGGCGCATTCCGCTTCTGCGCGTGTTCCAGCGACTCCAGGATCAGAATCCCGGTGCCTTCGCCCACCACAAATCCGTCACGATCCTTGTCAAAGGGCCGGCTGGCCGTTTCCGGATCATCATTGCGCGTCGAAAGCGCGCGCATCGACGCAAATCCGCCGATGCCCATCGGCGTGACCGTCGCCTCCGTGCCGCCGCAGATCATCATTTCCGCCGCGCCGCGCTCGATGATCTTGAACGAATCGCCAATCGCGTGCGCGGAAGCCGAGCAGGCCGTCGCGGTCGCCGAATTCGGCCCTCGCGCGCCATAACGAATCGAGATGTGTCCTGAAGCGAGGTTCACGATAGCCGACGGAATGAAGAACGGCGAAATCTTTCCCGGGCCGCCCTGCATCAGCTTGATGTGCTCGCGCTCGATGATATCGAACCCGCCGATGCCCGACGCCACGTACACTCCCACCTCGTCCAGGTCCGACTGTTCCGGCTTCCACTCCGCCATCTTCACGGCAAAGTCCGCGCCGGCCAGCGCGATCTGGATGAACCGCCCCATCTTTTTCAGTTCTTTTTTCTCGATCCACTGGAACGGGTCGAAGTCTTTGACTTCCCCCGCGATCTTGCAGTCAAAATCGCTGGTGTCGAAATGCGTGATTCTCCGGACGCCACTCTGCCCGGCGATCAGGTTCTTCCAGCTTTCTTCGGTCCCAATCCCCAGTGCGCAGACCAGACCAACGCCCGTAACAACGACTCGGCGAGTCAAATCTCTTGCTCCTTCTTGCGCAGATTTTGTTCTACGGCCTTACTTGCCCTTGGAGTGCTTGTCGATGTACTCGATGGCATCCTTGACCGTGGTCATTTTTTCGGCGTCCTCGTCCGGCACTTCGATGCCAAACGCTTCTTCGAACGCCATGACCAATTCCACCTGGTCCAGCGAATCGGCGCCAAGATCGTCGACGAATGACGCGGTCGGTGTCACTTCCGCCTCATCCACCCCCAGCTGCTCGACGATAATCTGCTTCACCCGTTCTTCTACACTGGCCATTCCAGTCCTCCGCGACCTATTGTCGCACTTTCTGTTTCAACTGACTCCACACCGTAATCCGGCTTTTCGGCCGGCCTACAATCTCTTCTGGCTATCCTAGGGCAACCTGCCCATTCTAGTTACCATTACCCGCCAAGGTCAACTTAGCGCTCAGCCTTTTCGAGCACGTTCGCGATAGCCACTTCGGCGCCGCGACCAGATGACTTGCCTCTGCGATTTCTGTGCCCCGGTGGCAAATCTTATCAAGTTAAGCCAAATACATGCCGCCATTCACATCGAGGACATGACCGGTAATGTACCCTGCTTCGTCGCTTGCCAAAAACACAATGGCCGCCGCCACATCCCGCCCGCTGCCCATGCGTCCCAAGGGAATCCGCGTCTTCAACTCTTCCTTCACCTTGTCCGGCAACACATCCGTCATGGGTGTCTCGATGAATCCCGGGGCCACCGCGTTCACCGTCACGCTCCGCGAGGCAATTTCCATCGCAATCGCCTTGGTCAATCCAATCAACCCGCCCTTCGCCGCCACGTAATTCGCTTGGCCGGCATTTCCCATCTGCGCCACCACCGACGCAATGTTGATGATCCGCCCCGCGCGCGCCCGCATCATGGTCGCCAGCGCCTGCTGCGTGCACAGATGCGCTCCCGTTAGATTCGTCCGCATCACCGCGTCCCAATCTTCGAGCTTCATGCGCATCGCTAGGCCATCGCGCGTAATCGCCGCGTTGTTCACCAGGATGTCCAGCTTGCCAAATTTCTCCAGCACCGCCTTGAATCCCGCCTTCACCTGCTCCGCGTCCGCCACGTCCATCTTCACCGCGAACGCCTCTCCGCCCTTACCGGCAATCTCCGCCACCAGCGCCGCCAGCTTTTCCTCATTCCGCGCCGCCACGGCCACCTTCGCGCCCGCTTGCGCCAGTGCCAACGCGGTCTCGCGTCCGATCCCTTGCGACGCGCCCGTCACCAACGCCACCTTGCCACTCAAGCTGAACATTCTCTTCTCAGCCTCTCCGAACTCTGTGCTCTCTGTGTCTCCGTGGCCATCTCATGCCGCGTCCGACTTCGCGCCGGCAATCTTCTCGATCGTCGCCGTCAGGCTCTTCTCATCTTCCACGTTCAACATCGCCACCGACCGCTCGATCTGCCGCATCAATCCGGTCAGCACGCGTCCCGGTCCCGCTTCCACAAACGTGTTCACGCCTTCATCCAGCAGCATGCGCATCGATTCTTCCCAACGCACCGGCATCGACACCTGCCGTACCAGCGCGCTGCGAGCCTCGTCGCCGCTGCGAATCGTATCCGCATCCACGTTCGTCACCAGCGGCACCTGCAGCTCACCAAACGCCGTCACCTTCAGATCTTTCTCCAACTTTTCCTGCGCCGGCATCATCAATGCCGAATGGAACGGCGCGGACACCGCCAGCATCACCGCGCGCTTCGCGCCCTTCTGCGAGGCCATCTCCACCGCGCGCTTCACTGCGCCGGCATGCCCCGAAATCACGGTTTGTTCCGGCGAGTTCAGGTTCGCCGGCGCGCAAATCTCGCCCTCCGCCGCGCGCTTGCAAACGTCCAGCACATCCGCGGGCGACAATCCCATGATCGCGGCCATCGCGCCTTGTCCCGCGGGCACGGCGTCCTGCATATACGTTCCGCGCTGGCGCACCAGTTTCACCGCATCGGCAAAGCCCAATGAGCCCGCCGCCACCAGCGCCGAGTATTCTCCCAGGCTGTGTCCGGCCACGTAATCCGGCGACACGCCCTTCTCCGCCAGCACGCGATGCACCGCCACGGACACCGTCAGGATGCACGGCTGCGTATTTGCCGTCAGCTTCAGCTCGTCTTCGGTGCCCTCAAAGCACAGCTTCGAGACGGATATCCCCAGCGCCTTGTCCGCCTCGTCAAATACGGCCCGCGCCGCCGCATACTTCTCTGCCAGCTCTTTCCCCATGCCAGGGTATTGCGAGGCCTGTCCTGGAAACACAAACGCTACTTTTCCCATGCTCGACTCCTCTCTCCCGCTTCACGCCCTTGCGTGCGTCAGGGAGAGCTCCTGCTCAATTTTTTCGTTCACCCGAGCCTTGGCCAACCCCGCGGCAACGCGAATTGCGTTCTTCATAGCATTGGCGTTCGATTTTCCGTGTGATATCACGCACACTCCGCGAACCCCAAGGAGTGGCGCTCCGCCATACTCCGAATAGTCCATCGTACGCTTAATGCCTTTGAACGCCCCTTTGGTTAACAGATAGCCCACTTGCGACGCCAGCGACCCTTTGTACGTCTTCCGTAGAAATTTCACGATCTCCATCGCCAGCCCTTCGCAAATCTTCAGCGCGATGTTGCCCACGAATCCATCGCACACAATCACGTCCACTTTGCCGGAAAACAGGTCGTTCCCTTCCACGTTCCCCACAAAGTGCACCGGCAGGTTCTTCAGCCGGTCATACACCGCGCGCGTCAACTCGTTTCCCTTGCTCTCTTCTTCGCCGATCGAGAGCAATCCCACCCGCGGCTTCCGGCTCCCGAACGTCAGCCGGTAATAAATCTCGCCCATCACGCCGAACTGCAACAAGTGCTCCGGCTTCGAATCCACGTTCGCGCCCACGTCCAGCAGCACGCTGACGCCGCCCTTTGCGTTCGGAAACGGAGCCGCCAGCGCCACCCGGTCCACCGACGGCAGTGTCCCCAGGATGAACTTCGCTGTCGTCATCACCGCGCCTGTGTTTCCCGCGCTCACAAACGCGTCGGCTTCGCCATCTTTCACCAGCCGCGCGCCCACGTGCACCGAACTGTCCTTCTTCCGCCGGAACGCCTGCGCCGGGTGATCTTCCATCGTGATCACCTCGCTTGCCGCAATCACTCCCAGCGGCAGCGTGGGCCGCGAATGCTTGGCCAGTTCCGCCCGGATCAGGTTCGGTTGCCCCACCAGCAGCACCCGCACGCCGTATTCCTTCGCCGCCAACACACTCCCCTCCACCTCCGGACGGGGTGCGTGGTCTCCCCCCATGGCATCGACCGCGATGGTAATCATGGGAATCTCGTCGACTCAGGCCAGTTCAGGTGGGCACCACCAGCTGTGCCAATCGGGACTTAGCGAGTCCAGCTCTCTCCGCCGAACTTACTTCGTATCGTGAACCGGCCGGCCCTTGTAGTAACCGCAATGCGGGCACGCGCGGTGCGGCTGCTTCATTTCGTGGCAGTTCGGGCACTTCCCCAACGCCGGGCTTGTCAGGTGATCGTGCGCTCGCCGCGTGCTCGTGCGCCTCTTGGAATGACGTCGCTTTGGATTTGGCATTACACTACTCCTCGTTTTCGCCTCGGTCGTGGCGGCACACAACACCTTTCCGATCGAGGTCGGATTCTATGGGCTTCACGCCCTGAAATCTATTGTTTCTTGAGCCAGTCCTGCTTCAGTCGTGCGAGGGGCGCCAGACGCGGATCCGTCGAGTGCGTCTCGCACCGGCACTCTTCGTGGTTCAGGTTCGCCCCACAGCTTGGGCACAACCCGCGGCAATCGCTCTGGCAGATCACTTTCATCGGCAATGACAGCAGTACCTGTTCCTTCAGCACGTCGGCCAGGAACAAGCCTTCTCCTTCGAAAAAACCTATCTCCGTGTCGTCATCCTTCAGCCGCTCTTCCTCGTGACGCGTGCCCTTGGGCAACGGCTGATAAAACAGATCGAAATCCCTGTGCACTTCCTCGATCACCGGGTCCAGGCAGCGCGCGCACGACATCTCAATCTTTGTTTCCAGCTCGCCGGTAATGCGAATCTGCCCTTCCAGCAGCTCCGCGGTCGCGGTCACTTCCAGCGGCTCGGCCTGCCGGATCTCGCTTATCCCGTAATCGATGCTTCCCGGAGCATAGCTCTTCCGGATGCGTACTTTGCGGACGGCAAGTTCCTTGACGTCGAGAAACATATCCCCAGCGCCTCCGGCGCGTACGCTCATGCCTTCCTATTATTTGGGCAGTTGCACCGCAAGTCAAGAAAACGCAGCTGGGCCCAATTCCCCTGATTCGCGTCCGCCAACCGTAACTCCTAGTACTGTCGATTCAGCCTTTTAGCGGCTCCCTCAGGTACCCTGTCATCGCTCGCACATAGTCCGGAAACGCCACCTCGGGTTCGAGCAAATCCGGGTGCCACACCTTCTCCCACTCGAAGCAGTAATACCCCTTATAGCCAATCTTCCTCAGTGCCTGCACCTGCTGCTGCACCGGCACCTGCCCTTTCCCCGTCAAGACGTACTTTCGTTCCTGGCCGTCTTGCACCGAATCTTTCAGGTGCGTATGCCGGATCCATTTCCCCAGTTCCGCTACTGTGTGTCCCGGCTCCTCGTGGCCGTCCACGTAGGTGTGGTGCGCGTCCCAGAGCAAAGCGGCGTACTCCGAATTCGCTCGCGTCAGCACTTCCTTCAACGTCGGCGAATCCACAAAGTCGCCGTGCGATTCGATGATCACCGTCACCCCGCGCGGCCCCGAGTACGTCGCCATTTCGTGCATGCCCGCGGCCACGCGTGCAATCACCACTTCCCGCGTGCCGCCTTCAAATTTGTTTCCGAACACCCGCACGTACGGCGCACCCAAGGCCTGCGCCAGATCGATGAACCGTTTCCCGTCCGCGATCCCTTGCGCGCGTTTCTCGGCGTCCGGAACATGCAGTTCCGTTGAACTGCTCACGCACGCAATCTTGATCCCATGATCGGCAATTTCCTTTTTCGTTTGCGCGATGCGGTCCGCCGCGAATTCCGGCCGCGACGGCAGATCCAGAGTGCCCATCATTCCGCGCAGTTCCACCGCGGCAAATCCATTGGCCTGCGCAAATTCCAGGATCTTTGCCAGTTCCCACTTCGGGCAGCCCAGCGTGGAAAACGCCAGCGGCAGCCGCGTCTCGCCAGCGCTCCAGGCAAGCCGGCTCGCCACCAGGGTCGCCGCCCCCGCCGCCACAAATTCTCTTCGATTGATTCCCATGAGTGCCTCCAAGTTTCTATCCCTGACTTGGAACTTGAATCTGCTCTCATGATACGCTCGAACTTCTTACTGGGAGGTAGGTTTGCAACGCCGCGAACTTCTAAAGCTCCTCGCCATCGGTTCGGCCCTTCCTGCCATTCCCTCTCCCCTTCTCGCTGCCTGCCGCGAAATCCACGCCGGCTTGACGGAAACGCCGGCGCTGAAGATTTTTTCGCCGCACCAGGACGCCACCGTCACTGCCATGGCCGAACTCCTCATCCCGGGCACCGACACACCCGGCGCCAAAGACACGCACGTGAATCTCTTTATCGACCACATCGTCGCCGATTGGTATTCCGACGAAGAACGCGCGGTGTTTCTTGGCGGCGTCGCGGACGTCGATGTGCGCACGCAATCCCTGTTCCAGATGAATTTCGCCGACGCTTCGCCTGCACAGCAAGCCGAAATCTTCCGCTCGCTCGGCGACGAACTCGCCCAAGCCGCAGACGCCGTTGCCAACAGCCCCCGCGGTTATCGCGGCGCTTCTCCGGAACCCGAAAACAATTTCTATCTGCAATTCCGCGAACTCGCCCTCACCGGCTATTTCACCTCGGAAGCCGGATTCACGCAGCAGCTTCACGAAGAAATCATTCCCGGCCGCTTCGATGGTTGCGTCCCAATTCAGCCAGTGGCGCAGACCAAGGGCTCCTGACCATGGCGCAAACGAAATACGACGCGATTGTCATCGGCTCGGGCATGACCGGGGGTTGGGCCGCCAAGGAACTCACGGAAAAAGGCCTGCGCACACTCGTCCTGGAAGCCGGCCGCCCCATCATTCCCGACAAAGACTACGTCGAACACATTCCCACCTGGGACATGTCTTTCCGTGGCATGCGCGATCGCAAGAAACTCGAAAAAGAACAGCCCATCCAGAGTTTGTGTTACGCGTGCGAAGAAACCAACGCGCAATTCTTCATCAAGGATACGGAGCACCCGTACACCACCGATCCCGGTAAGCCTTTTCGCTGGATTCGTGGCCGTCAGGTGGGTGGCCGCTCGATTCTGTGGGGCCGGCAGTCGTATCGCTGGAGCGATCTCGACTTCACCGCCAATCTTCGCGAGGGCATCGCCATTGACTGGCCCATTCGCTACGCCGACGTCGCCCCCTGGTACGACTACGTCGAACAGTTCATCGGCATCTCTGGCGAACCGCTTGGCCTGGCCCATCTTCCCGACAGCAAATTCCTTCCACCGATGCAGCTGAATTGCGCGGAACTCGCGGTGAAGAGCGCTGTCGCCAAATCTTTTGGGGCGCAGCGCGTACTGACCATCGGCCGCGTCGCGGTTCTCACGCAAGAGCATAATGGCCGCGCGGCGTGCCACTATTGCGGTCCCTGCCATCGCGGATGCATCACGCTGTCCTATTTCAGCAGCGTTAATGCCACTCTCCCCGCCGCCGAAAAGACCGGGCGGCTTGCCTTGCGCCCCTTCAGCACCGTGCACAGCCTCATCTTCGACTCCAAAACCCGCCGCGTCACCGGCGTTCGCGTGATCGACTCGCAATCCCGCGCCGCAATCGAATTCAATGCGCCGCTGATTTTTCTTTGTGCTTCCACTCTCGAATCTGTCCGCATCCTGCTGAATTCCGCTACGCCTGAATTTCCAGACGGCCTGGGCAATTCTTCCGGCGAACTCGGCCACAATCTGATGGACCACATCAAGGGCGGCGGCGCGCGTGGCACGATTGCCGGCTACGAAGACAAATGTTCTTATGGCAACCGGCCGAACATCGCCTACATGCCGCGCTTTCGGAACGTGAACGAAAAACATCCCGGCTTCCTGCGCGGTTACGGATTACAGGCTGAAGCCGAACAGTTGGGCTGGGAACGCGGCGCCATCCAACTCGGCTTCGGCGCCGATTTCAAGCGGGCCATCAGCCGCCCCGGTCCCTGGCAATTCGCGTTCTCCGGCTACGGAGAATGCCTGCCAAATCACAGCAATTTCGTCGAAATCGACAAGAACGCCATCGACGCTTGGGGTATACCCAGCCTGAAGATTCATTGCGCCTTTGGCGAAAACGAACTGGCCCTCCGCAAGGACATGTCCATTGCTGCCGCGGAAATGCTTTCGGCCGCGGGCGCGCGCTCCATTGAACCGTTTATGGATGACGACCCGCCGGGATTTTCCATCCACGAAATGGGCACCGCGCGGATGGGCCGCGACCCGAAAACCTCCGTGCTGAATTCCTGGAACCAGTCGCACGATGTCAAAAACCTTTTTATTACCGACGGCGCGTGCATGGCCTCCTCCGGCTGTGTTAATCCTTCGCTTACCTACATGGCCCTCACCGCGCGCGCTTGCGATTACGCTGTGAATCAGTTAAAACGCGGCGAGCTCTAGTTTTTTAGTGCCGCTCGCCCGGAGCGCAGGGAAGAGAGCCAAATCCGTTTTCGAGGTGCAAAATGACGCCACCAAAAGTAACGCGCAGGGAATTCCTCAAGGAATCTTCCACTGCTCTCGCTGCTTCTGTTTTGCTCCCCGCCTCCAGCTACGCGCGCGTCCTCGGTGCCAACGACCGCGTGCGCGTCGGCATTGTCGGTTTCTCGGATCGTTTCCGATCCAGCCTGCTTCCCGCGTTTCACCAGCACTCGAAGGCCCTCGACTTCGAGATCGTCGCGGTGTCCGATATCTGGACCATGCGGCGCGAAGCCGGCAAAGCCCATATCGACAAACTCACCGGCAGTTCCATCGCCGCCGTCCGCAACAACGACGAACTCTATGAGCGCAAAGATGTCGACGCGGTCATCATCTCCACCGCCGATTTTCAGCACGCTCTCCACGGTGTCGAAGCCGTCCGCGCCGGCCGCGATGCTTACGTTGAAAAGCCCATGGCGCACACGATGGAAAACGCGCGCGCCATCCGCGCCGCTGTCCACGAATCCGGTAAAATCGTACAGATCGGCACGCAGCGCCGCAGTTCCCCGGTCTATCAGGCGGCCTACGACTACATCCGCAGCGGCAAATTCGGCGACATCGTTTCTGTGCTCATGACCTGGAACGTAAACCAGCCCGGCCGCTGGCGTCGCCCAACGCTTGTCGCTGGCCTCACGGCGGACCAGGTCGATTGGAAGCGTTACCTGCTGAATCTTCCCGATCAGCCCTTTGATGCGCGCAAATACGTTGAATTTCGCCTGTTCTGGCCTTTCTCTTCCGGCATTCCCGATCAGTGGATGGTCCACCAGATCGATACGGTCCATTGGTTCACGGGCCTGCCGCGCCCGCGCAGCGTGGTCGCCAACGGTGGAATCTATTATTGGCACGATGGCCGCAAGAATTGGGACACCATGACCGCGGTATTCGACTACGGCCCGCTCGATGACACTTCAAAAGGCTTTCAGGTGGTTTACA
>Ga0335076_10001278_pt1 | contig 24277 bp, 17 predicted proteins | sample Lox_Sample_25_FD_206717 | JGI IMG/M metagenome (GOLD analysis project Ga0335076, IMG submission 206717) | Soil microbial communities from Loxahatchee National Wildlife Refuge, Florida, United States - Lox_Sample_2.5 | ecosystem: Environmental > Terrestrial > Soil > Wetlands | place: USA... | reverse complement strand
CGGCTGGCTCAGGACCTCGACTGGATTGCGGTAGCGCGACCACGACAGGCCGTCGATGCGGCTGAATAACGCCCGAGCTCGCGGGTTCCAGCTCCACCACATGTTGTACGACAGGCGTCGCATGCCCTCGAGCTGGGGCGGCAACCGGAAGGAGGCACCCGGCAGAGTGGGAACCTGCACAGTAATGTCCATCAGCCGAGCATCATATCCGACGACGTTCGTATCTTCGTTCCAGGCCGGCCTCATTCCACTAAACGGTTTTGCACGGCGCCCCCGGCACCGTGCCCCCGGCGCGTGCCCTCGACGGCGCGGCCGAGCCGTCTCGCCGCCTGCCCTCGGAGCCGGCGACGACTACCATTACGTGACCCCGGGCGTCATTGGGAGCGAATGCCTCTCAGCCCACAGGAGCGAGCCAATGCGGGTCGTCTGCATCTCCGCCGAGTGCGAGCCGTGGGCCAAGACCGGCGGTCTGGGCGACGTCGTCGATGCCCTGGCCAGGGCGCTAGGAGCGGCCGGCCAGGCCGGCGAGGAGCGGCCCGCCACATCCGGGCCGGAGGGCTGGCCCGGAGCCGAAGGGGCCCCGACTCCGGAAGCCACGCGCGTGCCCCAGTCGCAGATCTGGATGGGCACCGGCGCGGTGATGGCCGTCGGCCAGGGCGAACCCGATGTCGCCGCCCACGTCGAGCCGCCCGTCGACGTCTTCCTGCCTCGCTACCGCGGTATGGCCGTTCCCGCCGGGGCGACGTCGCGACCGCTGGACGTTCCCGACCCGCTGGCGGAGAGCGGCACCACGGAGGTGGCCCTGGTCGAGTTCGAGGCCCGGGGCTACCGGATCCGGCTGATCGACCACCCCCCGGCCTTCGATCGGGCCGGCTATTACGGCGACGCGAGCGGCGACTACCCCGACAACGGCTGGCGGTTCGGTTTGCTCTGCCGCGGCGCGATCGAGGCGTTGCTGGCGGACGACCGGCCGGTCGACGTCCTCCACCTTCACGACTGGCAGTCGATGCCGGCGGTGCTGCTGCGCGACCTGGCCTATCAGGCTTACCCGCTCATCTCCCGGGCCGCGGTCATGGTCACGATCCACAACCTGGCTTACCAGGGCTGGATACCGGGCAGGGACGCCGCCGGGATGCTCTTCGCCGACGAGCTGACTCAGGCCCTGCCCGCCCACGCCGAGGGGCTGCTGCTGCTGGGGGAGGGGATCGGGCGCGCGGAGCTGGTCAACACCGTCAGCCCCGGATACGCCCAGGAGATCCTGACGCCGGGGGCGGGGATGGGCCTCGACACGGCTCTGACCGCCCTCGGTCACCGCTTCGGCGGAATCCTCAACGGCCTGGACATGACGGTCTGGGATCCCGAGACCGACCGGGCCCTGGCCGAGCGGTACTCGCGGGCGGACCTGGCCGGCAAGGCGGCCTGCCGCCGGGCACTCCTGATCGAGATGGGCTTCGATCCCGACGATACCGGTCCGGTGCTGGGCATGATCGGCCGGCTCGATCCTCAGAAGGGTTTCGACCTGCTGGCCGGCGCCGCTCCGACCCTGGTTGCCGAGGGGGCCAGACTGGCGGTTCTCGGCACGGGCGACCCCAAGCTCGTGGGCAATCTGCGCGAGCTCGCGGCCGAACACCCCCGCTCGGTGGCCGTTGTCGAGGCTTTCGATCGCGGTCTGGCCCGGCGCATCTACGCGGGTGCGGACCTGTTCGTCATGCCGTCGCGGTTCGAGCCTTGCGGGCAGGGCCAGATGATCGCCATGCGCTACGGCACGCCGCCGATCGTCCACCGTACCGGCGGGCTCGCCGACACGGTGCTTGACGTGGACGATCGCCCCGACGAGGGCACCGGCTTCGTCCACGAGGCCGCGACCACCAAGGCCCTGCTCGACGCCTGCCGGCGGGCGATGGCCCGCTTCCGCGCCGGCGGCGAGGAATGGGCCGCGCTCCGCGACCGGGGCATGGTCATCGACTGGTCCTGGGAGTCGGGACCGGCCGAACAGTACGCGGCCTCGTACCGGCGGGCCATCTCGATTCGCCGGGAGAACCGCGGCCAGCTGTAGTCCGATCCTGGCGGCGGCCCGGCCGGCGAAGAGGCGGCCGGGCCCCGCGTCGAGGCCAACTGGCGTAAGGTGATGGCCCACTGCCCGCAAGCTGTCAGAGGGTCGTCACCACTCAGATGTCCAGCAGGTCGTACGACGTCCTCGTCGTGGGCAGCGGCGCGGCCGGGCTCACGACGGCCCTGACCGCAGCCGAGCGCGGCGCCCGTGTCCTGATGCTGACCAAGGGCCACGCCCCCGACTCCAGCAGCTGGCACGCTCAGGGCGGCATCGCCGGCGCCATCGGCGACGACGACACGGCCGAGCTGCATGCCATCGACACCGAACGGGCTGGTCGCGAGCTGTGCCGCCAAAGCGCTGTCCGGGTCCTGGTCGAGGAGGGTCCCGAGCGGGTCCGCGAGCTGATCGCCTTCGGGGTCCCGTTCGATCCGGAGCTCAACCTCGAAGGCGGGCACTCACGCCGTCGGGTCTCCAGCGTCGAGGGCGCCCATACCGGCTGGGCGATCACGAGCCTGCTCGGCCGGCGGGCGGCCGCGACCCACGGCCTTGAGACCCGCGAGGCGACCGCCGTCCGGGCGCTCGTCGTGGCGGGCGGTCGCTGCCTCGGCGTTCTGACGCCCGACGGACCGCTCTTCGCCCGCGCGACCGTCCTGGCGATGGGCGGCGCCGCGGCGCTGTGGTCGCGATCCACCAACCCGGAAGGCCAGATCGGCGACGCGGTGGCCATCGGGGCGGCGGCCGGCGCGGCGATCGCCGACATGGAATTCATGCAGTTCCACCCGACCGTCCTGGAGGGCTCGCGGCTGCTGTTGACCGAGGCGCTACGCGGCGACGGCGCGACACTGATCGACGAGAGGGGCGAGCGGTTCGTCGACGAGCTGGCGCCGCGTGACGAGGTTGCCCGGGCGATCGTCCGGCGCGGGCGCTGCTTCCTCGACCTCCGGTCGATCGATCGGCAGCGGTTCCCGGGGCTGATGCTCGAGATCGAGAAGTCGGGCTACGATCCGGCGGCGGTGCCGATCCCGGTCTCGCCGGCGGCCCACTACACCATCGGCGGCGTCGTCACCGACCTCGACGCCAGAACCGACGTCCCTAGCCTCTTCGCGGCGGGCGAGTGCGCGGCCACCGGCGTCCACGGCGCTAACCGGCTGGCTTCGAACTCGCTGCTCGAGTGCCTGGTCTTCGGTCGTCGAGCCGCCCTTGCGGCCCTCGACGAGCCACCCCTCCCGGCCGAGGCGGGCGAGCCGGACGTGCTGCCGGCGCTGCCGGCCCAGAGGATCGCCACGGCCGAGCTTCGGGACCAGGTCTGGCTGCAAGCCGGCGTGATTCGGGACCCCGCCGAGCTGGCCCTCCTGGCTCGCAGCCCCGATCCTGTCGCGGCGATGGTCGCGCGCTTCGCCATCGGCCGAGCCGAAAGTCGCGGCGTCCACTACCGTACCGATGCGCCGGCCGCCAGTCCGGTCTTCGAAGGGCATTTCGTCCTGAGACCCGGCCGGGGCCTGATCCTGGAGCAGTGGACTTGACCGCAACCGAACAGCCCGCCGGCCCCTCGGCTCCGGCCCGCCGCCCCATCCGCCCGCCGGACCCGGAGGCGGTGGCGCGGGTCGTGGCCGCGGCCCTCGCCGAAGATCTCGCCTTCGGCGACCCGACCACCGACGGCCTGTTCGGGCCCGAGGCCACGGCCACTTTCTCGCTCCTGGTCAAGGCCCCGGGAGTCGTCGCCGGTCTGCCCGTCGTAAGCGCCGTCTTCGCGGCCCTGGATCCGGCCGTCGTCGTGGGCGCGTCCGCGGCCGACGGCGATCGCGTCGCCGGCGGGCCCACGGAGATAGCCCGGATCTCCGGTCCGGCCCGGGCGATCCTGCGGGGCGAGCGGACAGCCCTCAACCTGCTCGGCCGGCTGTCGGGCATCGCCACCCTGACCGCCGGCTGCGTGGCCGAGCTGGCCGGGACCCACGCGACGCTACTGGACACGCGCAAGACGACGGCCGGGCTGCGCGACCTGGAGAAGTACGCGGTCCGGTGCGGCGGCGGGACGAACCACCGTCTGAACCTTGGCGAGGCGCTGCTCGTCAAGGACAACCACCTCCGCCTCGCCGGCGGGATCGCGGCGGCCGTGGCGCGGCTGCGGGCCGCCCAACCGGGGATGCGCCTCGAAGTCGAGGCCGAGACAATCGACGATGTCGGAGCCGCCCTGGCGGCGGGCGTCACTCGAATCATGCTCGACAACATGACCCTGGCCGAGATGAGGGCCGCCGTCCAGCTCGTGGCCGGCCGGGTCGAAACCGAAGCCTCCGGCGGGATCACGCTCGACAACCTCCACGCCGTGGGGGAGACGGGCGTGGACTTCGTCTCGCTCGGAGCGCTGACGCATTCGGCCCGGGCCCTGGACGTCTCGCTGGAGGTAGTCGCGTGAGCGCCACGGATTCCGCCGCCTCGTTCGGCCCGGGCTCGGTCGACGTTCCGCCGCCCGGCGACCCGGCGACGTTCGCCGCTCTCCAGGCCGAGATACGCGAGCTGGCCCGCGAGCACGACGCCGTGATCCTGGCCCACAGCTACGAGCGGGCCGAGATCCAGGACGTCGCCGATCACGTCGGCGACTCGCTCAACCTGTCCCGCGTGGCCGCGACCGCTCCCCAGGCGACGATCGTCTTCTGCGGCGTCTCCTTCATGGCCGAGACGGCCAAGATCCTCTCGCCCGGCAAGCGGGTCCTGCTACCGGACACCAGGGCCGGATGTTCGCTGGCCGACTCGATCACGGTCGAGCAGCTTCGCAGCTGGAAGGCCGAGCATCGGGCCGCGGTCGTCGTCTCGTACGTCAACACGACCGCGGCGGTCAAGGCGGAGAGCGACTACTGCTGCACCTCGAGCAACGCCCGGGCGGTCATCGACGCCATCCCCGCCGACCGCCAGATCCTCTTCCTGCCCGACATGTTCCTGGGTCTCTGGCTCCAGCGCGTGACCGGCCGCAAGCTCCACATCTGGTTGGGGGAGTGCCACGTCCACGCCGGCATCCGGCCGTCGGACGTCCAGGAGTGGCACGACCGCGAGCCGGGCGCGGAGCTGCTGATCCACCCCGAATGCGGCTGCACCAGCCAGGTCATCGAGATCGCCGGCGACTCCGCCCACATCCTCTCGACCGAGGGGATGGTCACGTACGCCCGGAATTCGACCGCCGAGACGTTCCTGGTCGCCACCGAGACGGGCATACTCCATCGCCTCGGCCAGAAGGCGCCGGGCAAGCGCTTCGTGCCCGTCAATCGCGAGGCCGTCTGCCAGTACATGAAACTGACCACGCTCGAGAAGCTGCGCGACTCGCTGCGGCTCGGCCAGTTCGAGATCGACGTGCCGAACGAGGTCGCCGATCGGGCCCGCCTGGCCCTGGAGCGGATGATCGCCATCGCGTAGACCCGCCGGGTGGGAGGGCGTGCGGCCCGGACCGCGCCCGATGGAGTCGGCCGCGCCGGGCAGACGGTTGCGAGGGCCCGACGCCGCCACGGGTCGCCCGGCGCCACGGGTCGCCCGGCGCCACTCCCAACCGCGCGCCCCTGGCTTCAGCGCGGGTGGCCGATCTCCGCCTGGACCGCGGGTAGCTCGTCGACCTGGGCCAGCCGGGCGAAGACGTTGCCCTTGGCGCGGTAGTGGTCGACCAGCCGGCCGTACTCCTCGGCGACCCAGGCGTAGTCGGGGTGGCCGGCCTGCCACTGACGGCTGAAGACGATGCCCCGAAGTCTGACCTGCATCGCTTCCTTGAGACAGTTGAAACAGGGCTGCAGAGTGGTGTAGAGAATCCCGCCGTCGATGGCGGTCCCGAACCGCGCGGCGGTGGCCATGGCGTTCTGTTCGGCGTGGACGCACAGGCAGATGTCGTAGAGCCTGCCGGCCAGGCTCGCATCGGGCCGCTCGGCGCGAAGCGCGCAGCGCCGGCAGCCGCGTTCGGCTTCGGTGCAGTTCGGGTAGCCGGCCGGCGTGCCGTTGTAGCCGCTGCCGAGGACGCGGTCGTCGCGGACGATCACGGCGCCGACGTGCGAACCCAGGCACTTCGCGCCGGTTTCGACCACCTGAGCCAGGCGCATGTAGAAGTCGTGGCGCTGCCAGGTCGGGTCGTCGAGCTCGATGACTTCGGGGGCCATGTTTGCCTCGCTCCTCCGGCTTGCGGAGCCCGGGCTCGCGACCGACTGCCTGGACCGAGCCCGCGGCCGTGCATCCGGCCGGACCTGGCTGACGGTACACGAGCGGCCGCTTCGGCGCGCGGTCCCTTTCGCAGTGGCGCCCCGACGCAACGGCGCGCGCCGCCCGGGCCGCGCCACCTGCCGGAGATGGCTATCCTGAACTCCTGACGAATTCGACGGGGGAATCAGCTCACGTGGAAGACTTCTCGAACGAGCCGGCGGTCAAGGATCGCGCGACGATCGAGACGAGGGTGGGGCTCCGAGTGGTCGTGGACCAGGCCATCGTGGCCAACGTCACGGCCGACGAGGTCTGGGTGGTGGTCGACGCGGCGGCCGCAGAGCGGCTGGTGGCCGGCAGCGGAGTGCGGGTCGCCGTAACCGGAGCCGACGGCCGCAGCCTCAACGCCGAAACGACTGTCAGGCGCACCGTCGGCCGGTTCGACCGGATGATCGCTCTGGCCAGGCCTCGGGAATGGACGTCGCCCTCGCGCCGGGTCAACGGCCGGGCCCGACTTGCCATCCCGGCCTATCTCCGGACCGAAACGGACGGAACAGTGGCTTCGGCTCAGACCACGAACGTAAGCGTCGGAGGGTTCCACTGCGTGACGGCGCTGCCGCTATCGGTCGGCGACGAGCTGGAGGTGTCGCTCATGTTCAAGCCGACCGACGCTTTCGAATGCCGGGCCCAGGTCGTACGACTCAACGAGGACGCCAGCGATCCACTGGGCCTTCGACTCGTTGCCGCATTCCGTTTCGTTGACCTGTCGGAGGCCGGGGAGGCCTGCGTTGCCGAGGCTCTGGCCGCCCTTCGCGGCGAGACCGACCCCGCGGCCGTACCGACCGCGTACCGCACCAAGCGGGATAGGGCCAGGTCGGCCGGCTAGGGTCGCCCGCTGCCGACCTCGTCCGCTACGTCGCCAGCGCCGCCGCCAGGCCCCGCCCCGCCCCGCCCCGCGCCCCGTCGATCTACTCCTCGTCGAGCGCTCCGCGGACCGCCCGAAGCAATTCCGCGGCGGTGTAAGGCTTGCCGATGAACGGTATGGTCAGCGGCGCCCCTTCAGCATGGGTGTTGAGCGCCTCGCTGTAGCCGGAGGCGAACAGCATCCGGATCTCCGGTCGACCGGCCGCGACCTCGGCGGCCGTCTCGGCGCCAGTGGGCCCGGGCATGACCATGTCGGTGAAGAGCAGGTCGATCCGGGCGGGGTATGTGCGAGCGATCTCGATCGCGTCGGCGCCCGTCCCCGCCCGGAGCACCGTGTAGCCGTTGCGGCCGAGCAGCTCGGCCGCGAAACCCAGAACCGCAGGCTCGTCCTCGACCACCAGCACGGTTTCCCGGCCGGCGAGCCCGGCACTGGTCAGGACAGGCTCGTCGGTCGTGTCCAGCTCGGACTGGACCGCCGGCAGGTCGATCTGGAAGACCGCGCCCCGGCCGGGCTCGGAGACCACGCCGACCCGCCCGCCCGACTGACGGACGATCCCGAAGACCGTGGCGAGCCCGAGGCCGGTGCCGCTGCCCGGGTTCTTGGTCGTGAAGAAGGGCTCGAAGATGTGGTCGGCGATCGTCGCGTCCATGCCCACGCCGGTGTCGGAGACCGACATTCGGACGAACTCACCGGGCTGGACCTCGGCCTGGCCGCCCAGCTCCGACTCGCCGAGAGTCACGTTCTCCGTCTCGATCGCCAGCTTGCCGCCGCCCGGCATCGCGTCTCGAGCGTTCGCGGCCAGGTTGACGATGACCTGATCGAGCTGACCGCGATCAGCGAAGATGCGCCGGAGGTCCGGTTGAGGTCGAACCTCGAGGCTTATGTCCTCGCCGATGATCCGTCGCAGCATCGGCGCCAGCTCGGCCACCACCTGGTTGAGGTCGAGGACCTTCTGCTGGAGCACGGCCCGGCGGCCGAAGGCGAGCAGCTGGCGGGTCAGAACGGTCGCGCGTTCGGCCGAGGACCGGATCTCGGCCAGATAATCGGCCAGCTCGCTGCCAGGCTCGGCTTCGGCGTTGGCCAGCTCGGTGAACCCCGAGATGGCGGTCAGCAGGTTGTTGAAGTCGTGGGCGACGCCGCCGGCGAGCCGGCCGACCGCTTCCATCTTCTGGGCCTGGCGGAGCTGATCCTCGAGCTCGCGCTCATGGGTCACGTTGTGGCGAACAGCCACGAAGTTGACCAGCGCGCCGGACGGATCGCGAACCGGCGAGACCGTCATCAGGTCTCGCCGCACCGAGCCATCCTTGGCATAGCTCGTGACCTCGCCGGACCAGGTTCCGGTCCGCTCGATATCGGACTTGATCCACTCGTAGATGTTCGGTCGGGCGCCCTGGCTGCGAAGGATCTCGAGACTCCGCCCGGTGATCTCCTCGCGCGAGTAGCCCATCTCTCGCTCGAAAGCCCGGTTGACGTACACGATCTCGCCCTGGGGATCGGTGATGTTGATCGCCTCGCCGGACTGCTCGATGGCCTGGACCAGCCGGGCCCGCTCGCGTTCGGCGGCCTTGCGGGAGCCGATGTCCCGGGCCGTGCCTAGCATCAAGCCCGCGGCCGTGTAGCGGGCATGGATCTCCAGCTCGACGATCGAGCCATCGGGGCGGCGGATGCGCCGCTCGAAGACGATCGGCTCGGGGGCGTTGCGGGTCGGGCGGATGAAGCCGACCTGGGCCAGGTCGGCGGGGTCGATGAAGTCGGTCCAGAGCCGGCCCCGCAGCTCGTCGACCGAGCGGCCCGTCACGGCCGCCAGGGCGGGGTTGATGTCGATGATCCGGCTGTCGTCGTCGAGCAGGAGGACGCCGTCGGCGGTCTGCTCGACCAGGTTGCGGTAGCGCTCCTCGCTGGCCCTCAGGGCTTCGTCCGCCTTCCGGCGCTGAGTGGTGTCGACGATCGCCAGGATCACGTGCGGCCGGCCGTCGATCTCGGTGACCGTGGCGGAGATCAGGCCGTACATCACCGTCCCGGCCCGATCCCGGAGCGGCACCTCGAAGTCGTGGACGTGGCCGTCGCGGCGCAGCCGCCGGAACATGGCGTCCTCATCGTGGACGTCCGCGTAGAGCGACAGCTCGGCGGCGGTCTTGCCGACGACATCCTCGCGGTTGTAGCCGGCGCCGCGCAGGAAGGCGTCGTTGGCGTCGACGAACCGGCCGTCGTCCAGGCTGGCGATGAGCATCATCACCCCCGCGTACCTGAAGGTGGCGGCGAAGCGTGCCTCGCTGAGGCGCAGGGCGTCCTCGGCGGCCTTCCGGCTGCTGACGTCGACCGCGGCGACCATGAAGCAAGCTTCGCCGGCAAGGTCGATCCGCGAGATCGTGAAGGCCAGATAGCCGATCTCACCGCCCGGCAGCCGGACCCGGATCACCTCGTTGTGGACCGAGCCGTGGGCCATCACCTCGGCCGCGACGCGTTCGCGATCGGACGGGTCGTCGTAGAGATTGAGCTCGGTGGATTGCTTGCCGATCAGCTCCGATCGGTCCCGCCCGATCGTGGCGCAGTAGGTGTCGTTGACCTCGAGGATCACGCCGTCGCGGGCCCGGGAGATGGCCAACAGGATCCCGGCGCTCTGCAGTGCCGCGGCGGCCATGGGCGAGCCGTTGCGCGGCGCTTCCGCAGCCTCAGGTTCTTGCACGACTCTCGGGTCCTCCGGTGACTCCATCGGTGGCTCGGATCGGTCTCCCCTTGGCCGAACGACAAGAGCTGCTTACAGGGTTGTCCATATTAGCCCCGGTGGCGCGCGCGGCCCACGGGGCAACGAGCCGGTCGGACGAAGGTCCCGACTCAGGTGTCGGCCGTGGCGATGCGCGGGTGAACGTTCCGGCCGTTCGGTCGGGCGACACCGCCAATCGAGTCGGGGTAGAGTCGGGGCAGAGGGGCGCCCGCTTCACCATAATTCGGAGTCGAGATGGCCGCAATTCTCATCGGTGCCGTCGTCCTCGTGGTCGTCATCGCGACGCTCGTGCTCGCCGCCCGCTCGTCTGGCAAGGGCCTCGAGCGCGTCGCTCGCTGTCGATCGGGCCACCTGTTCAGCTCGTTCGTGATACCGGGCGCTTCCTTCAAGGCCGTACGGCTGGGCCGGCAGCGCTTCGGTCGATGCCCGGTCGGGCGCCACTGGACGCTCTACGGCTGGGTCGACCCGGCGAGCTTGACGCCCGAACAGCTGGCCGAGGCGCGCGCGCATCGCGACTCGAACCTGCCATAGGTCCTCGACCGCCGCGGACGATCCGCTCCCAGCTCACCTCACCCGCGGCCGCTCAACCTGCCTACACTGGAGATCGAGGCGGACCTGGCCGCGCCATCCCCAGGACTCGGAGAGATCGGCGGTGCATCGACTCAAGGGTGAGCTTCGCGTCATCACCGGACCAATGTGCTGCGGCAAGAGCGAGGAGACGATGCGCGAGCTGCGCCGCGCCGTGATCGCCGGCCGTCACGTGCTGCTGCTTCGCCCCGCGGTCGACACCAGAACCGAGGTGGAGGCCGAGGCCCGCAGCCGATCGGGGATGACGTTCCCGGCACGGACGCTGTCCGATTCGTCGCAGATCCTGCCGACCGTCGCGGCGGAGGGCGCGGACTTCGTCGCGGTCGAGGAGGGCCAGTTCTGGGACGACGGCATCATCCGGGCCGCGGCCGAGATGGTCGACCGCAACCTGGTCGTCATCGTCAACGGTCTCAACCAGGACTACCTTGGCCGGCCGTTCGGGCCCATGCCCACGCTCATGGCCCTCTCCGACGAGGTCCGCATGCTCAAGGCCATCTGCCAGGTCTGCGGCGAGGAAGCGACCAAGACGCAGCGGCTCCACGCCGACGGAACGCCCGCCGGCCCGGACGAGCAGCTGATCCTCCCCGGCGGGTTCGAGCAGGACCACGGCGAGGATCGCTACGAGGCCCGCTGCCGTCGCCACCACATCATCGGACCGGCCCGCGGGCGGCGGCGCGGGTAGACCCGGCCGGTCTTCGGCGGCCTCACGGGGGCGGGCGCGGCCCGGCGCTGCCTCCGTACTCCCTGGCCCCCGGTGGCATCAACCGATCGGTTGATGCCGGTCCATCGACCGCCCGCTGGGGCCGGCGCGGGCGCCGGTCCAGATTCGAGCTGACGCTTCGGCCCTGTCGCCGAACGTGCAGCCAGGAGACCCGATGAGCCCCGTTTCTGTCCGGAGGGCCGATCGGCCTGCCCTCACCGTCAGGCTTGCCATGCTCAGCGCTCGCCGGCCGCTTCTCACGCTCGGCGCCTGGTTCGCGTTCATGGTCGGGCTGTTACTTGCCAGTCTGGCTCTCGGTGGAATCAAGACCGCCGCCGTCACCACGTCCGGGGTCAGCGGCACCGAGGCGGACAGGGCGGCGGCGGCCATGCAGTCCGGCCAGTCGGCCGAAGCGGGGACGGTCGAAGAGATCGACGTCGTGGTCACGGGCCGGTCGCAGGCCGCCTCGGACCCGGCGTTTCGATCCCAGGTCGAAGCGATGGTCGCCCGGCTGGGCGCCGTTACCGCCGCAGTCGACGGTCGGACTCTGCCGGCCATCGACGGCCTGACCGACCCCTATCAGGCTCCGCCGACGGCGGGCTTGATCGCGCCGGACGGCACGAGCGTTCGGATCGTGGGCTCGCTCTCGGGCGATCCGGCCGAGCTCGAGGCGCGGGCGAAGGCGATCGGGCCGGTCGTCGCGGACCTGCAGTCGAGCTACCCCGCGCTCGAGATCCACGCCCTCGACAACACCCTGACCACCGACGAGGTGACCGCCGAGATCAACGCCGACATGGACGGGACGATGGCCGTCAGCATGCCGGCCACGTTCCTGATCCTGCTGCTCGCGTTCGGGGCGCTGGTGGCGGCCGGGGTCCCCCTCATCCTCGCCGTCACCGTGTTGCTGGGCGGTTTCGGGATCTTCGGCATCATCAGCCAGACCGTGGAGCCGGTCAGCCCGTTCGCGGCCCAGTTCATCGTTCTTATCGGACTGGCGGTCTCGGTCGACTACTCGCTCTTCATCCTCAGCCGCTTCCGGACCGAACGACGAGCCGGCCGAGAGCGGCTGGCCGCGATCGAGATCGCGAGCGCCACCTCCGGTCGCGCCACGCTCTTCAGCGGCCTGGCGGTGATGATCTCGCTCGGCGGCCTGTTCCTGATGCCCGACTCGCTGTTCCAGTCGATCGCCATCGGCACGATCGGCGTCATCGCCGTCTCGGTCGTCGGCAGCCTGACCTTTCTCCCGGCCGTGCTGGCACTGCTCGGCGACGGCATCGACCGCGGCCGCCTGGCGCTGCCTCGGCGGCTGACCGGCCGCCTGGGTCGCGCCTCGGCCGCGGGCGAGTCCGGGCCGGGAGTCTGGGAGCGGCTCGTTGGCGTGGTGATGCGCCACCCCGTGCCCGCGGCTCTGGCCTCGGTCGTCGTCCTTCTCGCCCTGGCCGCTCCGACGACCGGTCTTCGCCTCGGCTCTGCCGACATGTCGGCTTTCCCCGATCGGCTGGACGGCGTCCGCGCCTACGAGATGTTGCAGACCCACTGGTCGGCGGGCAGCATCCTTCATCTCGACATGGTCCTGGTCGAGAACCACGGCCCAGACGGCGCTCGGATCGCCGCGGTCGAGAAGGGGCTTCTGGCCGTTCAGGGGCTGAGCGGCCCGGCGACGGTGACCACGTCGCCCGACGGCCGCGCCACCGCCGTGTCGGTGGTCCTGGCCGGCGGCACCAACGACCCGGCGAGCTGGGACGTCGTCCGGTCCGTTCGAGCCGACGTCGCGCCCGCCGTACGTGCCGCCAATCCAGATGCCACCGTCTACGTCGGCGGCGACGCCGCCGCGGCCATGGACGAGACCGCGGTCTACGCCGACGGCATGGTTCGCATCGTCTGCTTCGTCCTCCTGCTGTCCTTCGGGCTGCTGCTCCTGGTCTTCCATTCGATCGCGATCCCGCTCAAAGCCATCGTGCTGAACCTGCTGGCGACGGGTGCCGCCTTCGGCACGCTGGTCGTCGTCTTCCAGGACGGCCTCCTGGCCGCGCCCTTCGGCATCCGGCCGATCGAGGCCATCCAGAACTTCATCCCGTTCTTCGTCTTCACGATGCTCTTCGGGCTCTCGATGGACTACGAAGTTCTGATCCTGTCGCGCGTCGCCGAGGCCCACGACCACGGCCACGACTCGCGCGAGGCCGTTGCGGTAGGCATCGGGCGGACGGCTGCCACCGTCACCAGCGCGGCCGCGATCATGGTCGTCGTCTTCCTGGTGTTCGTCGGCCTGCCGCTGGCGATCGCTCGCGAGCTCGGGCTCGGCCTGGCCGTCGCGGTTCTGGTCGACGCCACGGTGATCCGGACCGTGCTGCTTCCGGCGACGATGCGGCTGCTGGGCGACTGGAACTGGTGGCTGCCATCGATCCTGCGCTGGCTGCCCCGCATCCGGATCGAGGGCGAGCCGGCCGCCGAACCCGACCATAAGTCGAGCGGTGCTCTCGCCGAGGCCCGCTGATAGCACAATAGCGCTGGATCGAGCCATCGAAAGGATCGAGGCCGTGGCTGACTCTGCGCCCAAGGCCAGCCGAGACTACTACCAGCTCGGCGAGATGGACATCAGCGGCGAGTCGTGGCTGCGCTGGCTGCCGATGATGCGCGTCTACGGCCTGGTCGTGCTGGCCATCACCCTGGCCGTGGCCTCGCCCTGGAACGACCCAGGTGGCCTGGCGGGAGCGGCGGCCATGGCGATCATGGCCGTCCTCCTCGGCGCGTTCCTCCTGATGTGGGTCCACCGGCCGATCTGGCAGCACAGCACGAGGTTGCTGGCGGTTCACGGCGCGCTCCAGGTGGCCGCCTACGCGGCCCTCGTCACCATCTCGCCGGCCTTCGGCCTGCTGGCCGTGCTGATCTACCCGCAGGTTCTGTTCTCTCTTCCGGTTCGGTGGTCGATCGCCGGAGGCTTCGCCATCGGGCTGGTTTCGGCCCTGGCGTTTCTCTCGGCCGCGCACGGCCAGCTTGCGTCCGCGGCGGACGGCGTTCTGGTGAGCCTGTTCGTGGCCACGCTGGCCACCGGGCTGGCCGTCTGGATCCGCGAGACCATCACGCAGAGCCTGGATCGCCGGGTCCTGATCGAGCAGCTCGAGACGACGCGGGCCGAGCTTTCCGCGGCGGAGCGCGCGGCCGGCGTCGCCGAGGAACGAACCCGCCTCGCGCGGGAGATCCACGACACCCTGGCCCAGGGCTTCGCCTCGATCGCGACGCATCTGGAGGCCGCGGACGCGTCTCTCGCGGCGGGCAGGGCAGGGGACAGCGGGCAGGCCCGGGAAGACGTTCGAACCGCGCTCGACGTCTGCCGGTCCGGCCTCGCCGAGGCCCGGACCCTGGTCTGGGCGCTCCGACCCGACGCGCTGGCCATCGCCGGGCTCGGGGCGGCGATCCGGCGAATCGCCGCGAGCGCCGCAGGGTCGGGCGAGCCCGTGGTGGACGTGGAGGTGTCGGGGCCCGTCCGCCAGCTCCACCCTGACGTGGAGGTCACTCTCTTGCGCGCCGCTCAGGAGGCCCTCGCCAACGTCCGGCGCCACGCGGGAGCCTCGACGGTCACGGTCACCCTGACCTACTTCGCCGACCAGGTGAGCCTGGACGTCACCGACGATGGCCGCGGTTTCGACCCCACACTCGGCCGGCGATCCGGGGGGATGGGCCTGGCAGGTATGCGCGAACGCGCCGAGCGGCTGGGCGGGAGCCTGGCCATCGAGAGCGAGCCCGGGGCCGGTACGGCCGTGGCGGTCACGCTGCCGGCCGTCGAAGTAGGCGCGCCGGTGGCGGTCACGCTGCCGGCCGTCGAAGTCGGTGCGCCCGCGGACGTCGAGGCGCCGAAATGAAGCCGATCCGGCTGCTGATCGCCGACGACCACATGGTCGTTCGCACCGGGCTCCGCCACCTCTTCGAGACCGAGCCCGGCTTCGCGGTGGTCGCCGACGTGGAGAACGGCGCCGAGGCCGTCGAGGCTGTCGTCGAACATCGGCCCGACATCGTCTTGATGGATCTGCAGATGCCGGTCATGGACGGGGTGGAGGCGATCCGCCGGATCCGGTCGCGGCCCGGTGCTCCGCCGGTACTCGTGCTCACCACATACGACTCGGACGCGCAGATTCTCGCGGCAGTCGAGGCGGGCGCGTCTGGATACCTGCTCAAGGACGCGCCGAGAGACCTGCTCTTCGACTCGGTTCGGAGTTGCGTGGCGGGCGGCTCACCGCTGGCTCCGTCCGTCGCCGCCCGGCTGCTGACGCACGTCGGCAACCGGACGCTCGCGTCGGAGCCGCTCACGGGCCGCGAGCTGGAGGTCGTCGCCCTGGTCGCGCGAGGCGCCTCGAACCGCGAGATCGCCCGAGATCTGCGCATCAGCGAGGCCACGGTCAAGACGCACCTTCTCCACATCTTCGAGAAGCTCTGCGTCGGCGACCGGACGTCGGCGGTGACGACCGCCCTGGAACGCGGCCTGATCCGGCTGCCCGGCCAATAGATCCACGGCGCCGGTAGATCCGCCGCGCCCGCGTCCAGATCGATGGCCGTCCCCCGTGGGCCCGGCTTCACCGTACCGTGGCAGCCGATGTGTCGAGGCGCGCCACCCGCCCGCCGACGCCTCTGGCAGCCAGAAGGCAACCGGTGACGAGCTCGAAGGGGCCGATGGCGATGTAGGCCGCCATGCCGATGTGGTTGCCCAGCAGCTCGGCCGAGCCGCCCGCCAGCCCAACGACTACGGCCGCGAGCCCGTAGCCGGCCAGCCAGCGGGGGATGAACCTCGATTCCCAGAACAGGTAGTAGAAGAGCAGTCCGCCGGCGCAGTAGAAGAACATCAGGATCGTGCCGCTGAGCTCGTAGCCGTCCTGATACAGGAACGAGCCGAGAGCCTGGTAGAAGGAGTTCGCCGGCGACCCGGCCGCGGCGAAGTCCGTGCCGGCCCGGATCAGGCCCGCCCACGAGATCGCCTGGAGCGCATAGAAGAAGGCTTCGCCGGTCCAGCACAGGACGCCGATGAGGGCCATGGTCTTGCTCTCGACCCTGAGCACCGCATAGAGCAACGTCGCCAGGACGAGGATGCCGACGGCGTTGAGCATGCCGGCCAGGATCGCGACGTGGATCGCCCCGGCGTTGGTCGAGGCGTTCGCCAGGATGCCGGCGACGCTGCCCGAGCCGAGGGCCGAGTCGGCCGCGGCCCCGCTGACCAGGCTCGTAAGGATGACGGCCAGAAACGCGCCACCCAGATAGCGCGCTGTCTTGTCGTTCGAGTTCATCGTCTCTCCTCAAGAAATCGCGGGGGTGACCATGGAGCGCGCCGCCTCTGATCGTGACGGCTCGGGCGCGCGGAAACCCCGCAGGATCAGCCAGGCCGCCAGGACCAGTTCGTTGAGACCCAGGGGAGCGAGCAGCACGCCGGCGTCGGCCAGGTGGGCGATGCAGGCCCAGGCCATGCCGGCCATCCAGACGCCCACGCCGAGCAGGCCCCAGATCGACAGCCAGGCCGGCAGAATTCGCGCCCGGAAGAAGACCCAGTAGTAGGCGGCGGCGCCCAGGGCGAAGATCAGCTCCCCGACGAGGGCGAGGCGGTCGCTCAGATCGAGCAGCGCCGTCGCCGCGTTCTGGTACCAGCTCGGATCGGCGGCGCGCTCGGGAGCCTGGCCAAGCGTGACGATGGCCATCAGGATGGCCGCGCACAGCAGGTACGTCACCGCCTCGGCGGTCCGGAAGGCGACGGCCGCCACGGCGAGCGCCGCGTCCAGCGGCCGTAGCACCGGATACAGGGCGACGGCTACCCCGGCGCACGCGGCCGCCATGACTACCAGGCACAGGGCCGCCCAGCCGAGCCCGGTTTCGTTGCCGCTCACTCCGCTCAGGACGTCGGGTCCCGCCCGCAGGACCTGCGAGAGGAGGCGGCTCGTGACGCCCGCGAAATCGGCGATCAGGAAGAGCGCTCCGGCGGCAATCGCCGGCCGCCGCCACGACATCACGGTCTCGACTCCTTTCGTTTGCGGCTGGGGCTGGGCCGTTCGATCCGTGCGCCTCACGGAGACGAGGGGCAGCCCGAGATCCCGGATCCGTCGCAACAACCCGTGCATCGCGGCCTGATCGATCTCCCCCGTCAGGACCGTCTCGCCGGCCTCGCCCTCGGTCGCCCGCAGTCCGGCGAGCCAGTCCGACCATTCGTCTCCGAGGCAGCCGCCGACCCGTATCTCGTAGGTGGTCCGGCCGGTGTCCGGGCCTTTGTAGATCTGGCTCGACGTTGCGCTCACGACGGCTCCTGTCCGTGTCTCTCGCCCGGGAGGGCTGGGACGAGCATGCGGTCGTGCCCGGAGGGTGTCATACCTCCGGAGAGGTATTCGAAGCCGGTCGAGGGGGTATTTGGGCGGCGTCGCTCCCGCCTCGAGGCGGTGCCTATGATTGGCCATGCCGCTCCCGATTCTGGCCACGAAGATCGCCGTGCCGCCGCGTAGGGCCGGGATCGTCGCGCGCGAGCGGCTCGACGAGCGTCTGTCGGAGGGGCTCCACCGACGCCTGACCCTCGTCTCGGCGCCGGCGGGGTTCGGCAAGACCACCCTGGTCGCCGACTGGGCGTCGCGGTGCGGCTCGCCCGTGGCCTGGCTCTCACTCGACGAGGCGGACCGCGATCCGGCCCAGTTCGTGACCGATCTCGTCGCGGCACTGCGGACCGTCGCGCCGGAAGCGGGAGAGGCGGTCCTGCCGGCCCTCGAGCTGCCGCAGCCGCCAGCCGTCGCATCGGTGCTGGCCAACGTCGTGAACGACCTCGCCGCCGCTCCGGCGGACTTCGTGCTCGTCCTCGACGACCTCCACGCCGTCGACGCCAGGGCGGTGGACGACGCCCTGGCCTTCCTGATCGATCACGCGCCCGGGCGAATGCATCTTCTGATAGCCACCCGCGAAGACCCGGCCCTGCCGCTGGCTCGATTGCGCGCGGCGGCCGAGCTGGTCGAGCTTCGGGCGGCGGACCTGCGGTTTACAACCGACGAGAGCACCTCGTTCCTGAACGAGACCATGGACCTGCGCCTCTCGGCGGCCAATGTGTCGACGCTCGAGGCGACCACCGAGGGCTGGATCGCCGGGCTCCAGCTGGCCGCGGTCTCGCTGCGCGGTGAGTCCGATCCCGCCGCTTTCATCCGCTCGTTCTCGGGCAGCCATCGCTTCGTGCTCGACTATCTTGTCGAGGAGGTGCTCGGCCGCCAGCCGGCGGCTGTGACGGCCTTTCTGCTCCGGACCTCGATTCTCGACCGGCTGTGCGGCGAGCTATGCGACGCGGTCACGTTCGATCCGGCGACCCCCGGACGGCAGACCCTCGAGCTGCTCGAGCGGACGAACCTGTTCGTCGTCCCCTTGGACGATGAGCGTCGCTGGTACCGCTATCACCATCTCTTTCGCGACCTGCTCGCCCAGCGGCTGTCTCAGGCGGAGCCGCCCCCGGCGATCGACGAGCTGCAGCTGCGGGCGAGCCGCTGGTACGAGGACAACGGCTTCGAGGTAGAGGCGTTCCGCCACGCCGCGGCCGGCCACGACGTCGAGCGGGCGGCCCGCTTGATCGAGGGCAAGGGCTTGCCCCTGTATCTCCGGGGCGCCCTGGCGCCGATCGTCGACTGGCTGTCGTCGCTGCCCGATGAGACCCTCGACGCCTGGCCGAACCTGCGGGTCGTGTACGCGACCGTGCTGCTCGGGAGCGGGCACACTGCGGGCATTGAGGAGATGCTCGACCGGGCGGAATCGATCGTGCGAACGAGGGTCGGGACGAACGCGCCCGACCAGGAGACGCGGTCTCTGCTGGGCAGGCTGGCCTCCGTTCGTGTGTTCGTCGCCTTGAGCCGGCATCAGGCCGATCGAATGATCGCCGAGTCGAAGCGGGCGCTCGAGTACCTGCCCGAGGACGATCTGCCCGGGCGCTCGGCGGTCGCGGGGACCCTCGGCTACGCCTACGAGGTCCTCGGCGATCGCGCCGCGGCGAAGAAGGCTTATGCCGAGGCGCTGCCGCTGAGCCGCGCCACGGGTAGCCGGTTCGGGGAGATGGTTGCCGTGCTGGGGTTGGCTGGCATCGAGGAGCGAGACACCGATCTTCGAGCGGCCGCGGCGACCTATGAGGAGGCGGTCGGGCTGGCGGCGGATCTGCCGTACCCGATCATCGCCGAGGCGCACCTCGGGCTGGCCCGCATCGCCTACGAGTGGAACCACTTGACCACCGCCTGGCAGCGAGCGCAGCGGAGCCTCGAGTTTGCCGGGCAGCTCGAGAACACCGACCGGACGGCCGCCAGCCAGGTCATGCTGGCGCGGGTCAAGCTGGCCGAGGGTGACATCGACGGAGCTGAGCGCATCCTGGGCGATGCGGAACGATCGATCCGGGAGCTGCCGTTCGTTCGCGAAGGCCCGAACGTCGCGGCTGTGCGTGCCGAACTCTGCCTCAGGGGGCGCGACCTGGAAGGCGCGGAGCGCGCCGCAAGCGAGTTCGACCTCGCCGCGGTCCGAGCTCGGGTGTTCCTGGCGCGAGGCGAAGCTGCCGGAGCCCTGGCCGTTCTCGAGCCCTACCGGAGCCGGGCGGAGGCCCGAGGCTGGGCGGACGAACGCCTTCAGGCGCTCGTCCTCGAGGCCCTCGCTAGCCGCGCCGCCGGCGACGTCGATCGAGCGCTTGCGGTCCTGAGTGAAGTCCTCGAGTCCGCGGCCCGCGAGGGCTACATCCGACTGTTCGTCGATGAAGGGCCGGCGATGGCCAGGCTGCTCCGCGAGGCCGCGCCGGGGCCGCATCGCCGATACGTCCTGGCGCTGCTCGCCGCTTTCGACGAGCCGACTACGGCTGAACCGTCACCAGGCCCGCCGGGCGGTCTTGCCTCGGCTGGAATGGAGCCCCTCACGAAGCGCGAGCTGGAGCTGGTCGAGCTCATCGCCGAGGGGCTGTCGAATCAGGAGATCGCTGACCGGCTGTTCCTCTCGCCGCAAACCGTGAAGGTCCACGTCCGCAATATCTACTCCAAGCTGGGCGCGAACAGTCGCACGCAGGCCGTCGCCCGAGCCCGGAGTTCCGGGATCCTCCCCGGTTCGTGACAACAACGACGGATGCGCCGCCTCGGTGGCCCCCGGGCTGTCCCATGACCGCGCCAACTCGAGACTGTTCAGGTGGTCGAAGGCCGACTCGTCTGGCGGCAAGACGCATCCGATAGCCACAACCTCGCCCGATGGGTTGGCCGCCCTCTGCTGGATGGTGCCCAACCAGGACGTTCGAAGGCGATTCTTCGTCCGGCATAAGGTGGCGGCAGGCTTGGCCGTGGAGCCGTCGTCCGCCTGGCAGGTCAGCGAGGGAGCCGGCCGCGCCAGCCCGGGTGACCGACCCACTTTCCGTCGAAGGGAGGATCGCCGCCCCCGAAGTTGCTCAACCTCCAGGCAGAGCTCCGGATACCGCCCGAAGAACAAGCCCAATCGCTGCCGTGCTTCGAGGAATTGGGCTTGACAGGCGTGCCATTATTACTTCGTTCGATAGCCGAAGTAAATGCGAGCACCAAGTATGCGTATCGGGCATCGCGAACTGATCCGGGACATGAACCGCTCGCTGGTGCTGAATCTGGTCAGGGAGCAGGGTTCGCTTTCGCGAGCGCAGCTGTCGCGTCTCTCAGGGCTGAGCCCTTCCACCATCACGGCGATTACCGCGGACCTGCTCAGCGAGGGCTTCTTGCTGGGCGAGGTCGCGGCGAGCGACTCGGTTGCCGAGTCTGTGGCTCTAGGTCGACCAGCCACTCCACTCCGCGTGAACCCGAAGGCCGGCTATGTCGTCGGCGTCAAGGTGAACGCCGATGACGTCGCGGCCACGCTCATCGATCTCCAGGCGGAGCCATTGTGCTATCTGACCATGCCCCGTGGGCACGCCTCCGACGGGGAATCAGTGGCCGGCCTGTTCGCTGATGCCGTCGACTCGCTGTGCGACAAGGCTGGCATCGGCCGAGAGTCGATCCTCGGCGTCGGAATCGGAACTCCCGGACTGGTGGATCCGGCCACCCGTCGCGTCTCGCTTTCGCCGCTGCTGGAGTGGTCCGATCTCGATCTGGTCGAGATCGTCTCAGCCCGCCTGGGTCTGCCCGTACATCTGGACAACGACGTCAACACGTTGGCCATCGCGGAGCACCTCTTTGGGGCCGGTCGCGGGCTGCGCCATCTGATGGTAGTGACCATCGGCCGGGGCATTGGTATGGGCATCGTCGTCAACGGCTCCGTCTATCGGGGTTCCTCAGGTGGAGCTGGCGAGTTGGGTCATTCGATGACCGTACCCGATGGACCTCTGTGCTGGTGCGGACGCCGCGGATGCCTCGAGGCGGTTGCCTCAGAGCTGGCTCTGACGCGGGATGTCGGAGCTGCGCTTGGTCGTGACGTGCTCCCGCAGGAGCTCCCAACGCTGGCCGCGAGCGATGTGCGCGTGGCTCGAATGCTGGCCGAGGCAGGTCGACTTGTTGGAATGGCGATCGTCAACGCGGCGACGGTACTCGATCCAGAACGAGTGATCGTATCGGGCGAAGGCGTTCGCCTTGGCCCGTCCTATCTCGAACCGCTGCGACAGGCGGTGATCGAGCGAACCCCCTGGAAGGAGGCTTCGGCTGAAGTTGGCTTCGGGCGCTGGGTGCCCGTGGTTGAGGCATGGGGCGACGACGCCTGGGCGCGAGGGGCAGCCACCCTCGTCCTGCGCGAACTGTTCCAACCTGCCCATCTGCGCGATGAAGTGTCCGCGCCCTCAGCGGTTCCCGATCGTGTCGATGGCCATCCTGGAGCCCGATTGGGCCGTGGAGGAATCAAGTGAAGTTCAAGCTCCTGCAACGCGCGGGCGCATTGTCAGCGGCAGTGGCGCTAGCCCTGACTTCGGCTGGCTGCTCCTCGAGTGCGACAACCGCACCTGCGACGCCGACTGCCACGTCCGATTCCGTGGCCGCCGCTTCGCCGGCCGCGTCGCCGACTGAGTCGATCAGCGGCACCATCACCTTCTGGGATTCGTACAGCGAGGGTGGTCAGAACGACGTCGTAACGGTTCTCGACCAGCTCATTCAGCAGTTCGAATCGCAGTACCCGAACGTCACCGTAAAGCACCAGGAGATCGGCTACGACGACCTGCGCCAGAAGCTGATCACTGGCATGGCCGGGGGCGTCCTACCCGACGTCCTGCGGGCCGACATCATCTGGGTGCCTGAGTTTGCCAACGACGGCGCTCTGCTGCCGCTGGATCAGGCTATGCCAGACTTCCAGAGCCTCGCCGACCAGACATTCCCCGGACCGCTGGCCACCAACAAGTGGAACGGCCACTACTACGGTCTGCCGCTCGATACCAACACTCGGCTGCTCTTCTACAACAAGGCAGTCTTCACCAAGGCGGGGATCACCGCGCCCCCGACCACAATCGACCAGTTCGAATCGGATATGGCGGCAATCAAGGCCAGCGGTGCGGCCCAGTACGGTTACGCGGAAGGCGGGACCGGTAGCTGGAATATCCTGCCCTGGATCTTCTCGATGGGCGGTGGAATCACCAACAGCGATCTCACCCAGGCGACCGGCGTCCTCAACGGCCCGCAGACAGTAGCGGCAGTTCAGAAGCTGTACGACTGGCTCAAGCTCGGCTACCTCTCGCCTAGCATCCTCGGCGGCGGGCTCGGTACCTCCGACGCCCTCGGCAAGGGCCAGACCGCGATGATCGTGGACGGACCCTGGATGCCCTCGATCTTCCAGGCCCAGTATCCGAACCTTGGCTATGACCTGGCGCCGTTCCCCTCCGGCTCAGCCGGAAGCGTCTCGGTCGTCGGCGGTGAAGACATCGTCGTCTTCAAGCAGACACAGAACGAGGCCGCATCCCTTGCCTTCACGCGGTTCATGCTCTCATCTCAGGCCCAGATCGCCCTGGGCAAGGTGGGTAACATGCCGGTCCTGAAGAGCCTCGTCGGCAATAGCGAACTGCCGAGCTACTACACGGTCTTCCAGAATCAGATGGCGACGGCTCAGCCTCGAACGCCGACGCCGCAGTGGTCCGCCATCGACACGATCGTCACCAACGCCGTCCTGAAGGCCCTGCGCGGCGATGAGCCCGTGCAGAAGGCGCTCGATGAGGCTGCCGCGGCGGTCGACCCCCTCCTCAAGCAGTAGAACGGACTCCGACGTGGCAACGCTCGCAACGCTCCGCTCGCGTCTGCCGCGCCGGAGGCCGGTAAACCGGACTAGGGCGAGCCGGCGGCGGTCAGTCTCCCTTCGCCGGCTCCTGCCCATCTACGTCCTCATATTTCCAGGCATGGCCTTGTACCTGCTGTGGGCCATCTATCCGCTGGCCAGCTCGCTGGTCATGAGCTTCTTCCATTGGAACCTCATCAAGCCAAGCGTATATGTAGGCCTCGACAACTACACGCGGGCGCTTGGAGACCCGGTCTTCTGGCAGTCTCTGAGTTCGACTCTTGGTTACACGCTCGTAACCGTGATTGGCCAGCTGATTCTCGGTCTGGCAGTGGCAATGCTCCTGAACCAGGGCATACCGGGGCGCACGATCCTTCGGCTCATCTACTACCTTCCCGTCGTCACCTCCTGGGTAATCGTGAGCTTGATCTTCGTGTACCTCTATAACGGCCAAGCCGGAGCTCTGAACTGGATCCTCCATGACGTCTTGCACGTCACCAATGCGGACGTCGCCTGGCTCGCCGATCCGACGACGGCCCTATGGGCTATTGCAGTTGTGGGCATCTGGAAGGGCATCGGCTGGACGATGATGGTCTTTCTTGCTGGGCTCCAGGGGGTTCCGCCAGAGCTCTTGGAGGCGGCCGAGATGGACGGGGCGGGAGCCTGGAGCCGTTTCCGCCACGTAACCCTGCCGTCTCTTCGACCCACCTTCACCTTCCTGTTGGTTGTCCTAACAATCGGCGGCTTCAATGCCTTCATCCCAATCTTCGTAATGTCCTCGTCGGCCAACTCCCTCGTGGGCGGGCCGCTCAACAGCACTCAGGTTGGGCTTACCTACATGTATCAGACGGCATTCTCCAACCTAGACCTCGGCTATGGTGCGGCGCTCTCATATCTGATCGCGGGCGCCCTGTTGGTCGTCAGTGTCTTCGAGTTGCGGTTCGCTCGGCGTCAGGCGGT
>Ga0335076_10001276_pt1 | contig 24322 bp, 18 predicted proteins | sample Lox_Sample_25_FD_206717 | JGI IMG/M metagenome (GOLD analysis project Ga0335076, IMG submission 206717) | Soil microbial communities from Loxahatchee National Wildlife Refuge, Florida, United States - Lox_Sample_2.5 | ecosystem: Environmental > Terrestrial > Soil > Wetlands | place: USA... | reverse complement strand
CCGGCGAGCAGGTGCTGCCGCTGGACCCACTGCTCACCGAGGCCGCAGACGTGCCCGCGGAGCTGTTGCGCGATACTGCACCGGTCCGGCTATTCACTGACCGGGTGCGCCGCGTGCGTCCCGACCTTCCGGTGACCGCGGAAACCACCGCGCTCAGCGCGGCAGTGTGCCGCCAGCTCGACGGGGTGCCGCTGGCGATCGAGCTGGCGGCAGCGCAGGCGGCGGCGGTCGGCCTGGCGCCGGTGCTGGACCGGCTGGGCGACCTGGATGTGCTCGCCGACGCCGACGGCGGCATGCGGGCGGTCCTCGACCGTTCCTGGACCCTGCTCACCCGCGGCGAGCAGGAACTGCTGGCAAGACTGTCGGTGTTCGCGGCCGGCTTCGACCTCGACGCGGTCGAGCATGCCGGCGGCCCCGCGGCCGCGGTCCGCCTGGCCCGCCTGGCGGACGCGTCGCTGCTGCACGTCACGCACGAGCACGGCCAGGCGCGGTACCGGATGCTGGCGATCGTGCGCGCCTTCGCCGCCGAACGACTCCGCGCCGACGGCGCGGCCGGGCCAGCCCGCACCGCGCACGCCCGCTGGATCCGCGACCTGGCGGAGGCCGCGGCCGCTGACATCCGCGCCGGAGGGGCCGGCGAGCCGCTGCACCGGCTGCTGGCCTACCGCGCCGACCTACTCACGGCGGTGCGCGGGGCGCTGGACGCGGGCGAGGTCGAAGTGGCCGGCGCGATCACCGCGGCGCTGGGCTGGTGCACGCACTGGGTGCTCGACGGGGAGTTGCTGAGACTGGCGCGGGACGTAGCCCGCGACCCGCGCCTGCCCGCGACGCCGGTCGCCGCGCTCGCGGCAGCGTCCGGCGCGCTCCACGCGGCCCAGCTCGGCGACCTGGACGAGGCGCACCGGCTCGGCACCCGGGCGCTGGCGTCCGCGTCCACGGCCGAGGAGCAGTGCCTGGCGCTGACCGCGCTGGGCGTGACCTGCGTCTACCGGGGCGAGCACGCGGAATCGATGCGCCACTGGCATCGGCTGCTCGGACTCCCGGCCGTGCCGGCGCCGCTGCGAGTCGACGCGCACGCCACGTTCGCCCTGCTCGCCTGCTACGGGTCGGACCAGGCGGCCGCGCGGCAGTACGCGGAGCGGGCCGTGGCCGCTGCCCGGGACGCAGGACCGACCGGGGCCTTCGCGACGTACACGATGGGTGAGGTCCGGCTGCGGGAGGACCCCGCGGCTGCGGTCGAGATCCTCGAACTCGCCGTGTCCCAAGCCGAGGCCGGCCGGACCGCGCAGATCGCCGAGGTCGCACGCATCGCGCTCATCTCCGCCCTGGTCCGGCTCGGCCGCCACCACGAGGCGCTGCGGGTGTTTCCCGATCTGCTGCATCAGCTGCGCCGCCGAGGCGGATGGCCGCAACTGTGGACCAGCCTGCGCATCCTCGCCGAACTGCTGGAGGCACTCGGCCGCCCGCACGACGCGGCGCTGCTGCTCGCCAGCGCCAGCGCCGACCCGTCCGCCCCGAGCGTAACCGGGGACGACATCCCGCGCTACCGCGAACTGCAGCGCCGGATCATCGGCCAGATCGGGACCGCCGCACACCAGCGAATAACGGATCAGGCTGCCCTGCGCCCCCGGGCCCAGGTTCTAGACCGGACGCTCGACGCGCTCGCTACGACAGCACGCGGATGACCGCTACCGACAGCCAGAACACGCCCGGGCATACAGATCAGCCAATCGGGAACCAGTGGAAGCAGCCATCTGACAGCCGAGCCGCCCATCATAAGGCGGCTCGGCGCGCGTTACGGGCTGGGGTCCCGGCTACCCTCTGCAACGGTGGCCACCTCCCCGGGTCTGTCATGAAAGACCCCTTCGGCGGCCTGGACGCGCGTTGCGGCCAACCCGGCAACTCGAGCGCAGGCTCCACCGCGGATGCTCGGTCGGCGGAAGAAGCGGTAGCGCCAGCCTGTCACCCGCGCCTGTTCCGTCCGGGGCTAATGGTGTTCCCGACGGGGACACGCCGGAACCCGGTATGCCGCCCAGCCCGGCTGACGAGCAGCCTGACCCGATGCGTCGGCTGGTCATCGAGGGGAACAAGGCCTGGCAGGCCGCGGCCGAGGTCCGTAAGCGCTGGCTCGCCGACGAACTGTTCGCCCGCCGGGCCGCACCACGTGAGGTGGCTCAGTTCGTCGCCCGCCAGCTGCTGACCATGCCCGAGCCGCTGCGCACCGGCCTTTCCATCGCCCCCGGCCGGATGAGCTTCACCGAGGTCACCCGGCAGGACGCGGCGAAGTGGCTGGAGATCTGCGGCACCACCGCGGCAGCCCGGCTGCCGCTGCTGATCCTGGCCCCCATCGCTGTCGCCTACGAGTACGCGATGACCCAGGGCGAAGGCCGGAACACTTGGCGCACCGATAACCGCTACAGCCCCTGCCCCCGCACCCAGGCCGGTGAATACCTGGCCTTCCTGGCCAGCGTCGGTTACCAGCTCACTCTGATCGAGCAGGCTGTGGCCGACAGCGTGCCCTGGACAGGCGACACCCCAGCCGACACGCTGTCCGACCACGGCGACGATCCGGCCAGCGATGGTGAGCCAAGCCCGGAAGCCTCCGGCACCGGTGACGTCGACTCCACTGTGGACGGCGCCCCGGGGCAAGCCGCCGCCTGAGATCCATTCCTTTGAGAGGGCCGTCAGCAGGTGTTGCTGGCGGCCCTCTCAAAGTCTCCAGCCACGCGCCCGCTCGTCACAGAGCATGTACGTGTGGCCAGGCGCAAGCGCGCGAGTGGCCGCCGCCCGGCGCGGTTGGGGCGCCGATCCGATTGCCTGTGATGCCTTAACGAACGGGTCGCTCTGCTCGCCGACCGACTTCCTGATCTAGCCGAATAGAGGGGGTTGCTGTTGCACGTGCTTATGCGCCGATCAGCATGCACTTTCGCTGTCGGCAATCTCGTCGGAGGTGGCGGGCCGAGCGCTTGACCCAACCCAGAGGCGGCTTCCCTGCCGACTCGGGTGCCGCTTGCAGGTGGTGGTCGCATGGCGGTTGAGCGGCACAGGACAACCGGTTACGTGCCGGGCGGCGCACCCCTGGGCCGACTGGCTCGGGTCCGGTGACGTAACGTCGCTTGTGGCCACCTGTCCAACCCCCGAGGAGAACCCCGTGCCTGGTCCCACCGTCGTCCTCGTCCACGGTGCCTTCGCCGACGCATCTGGGTTCGCGGGAGTGATCCGCGAGCTTGAGAGCGCCGGCCACACGGCGCTCGCCCCGCCGAACCCGTTGCGGGGCGTTGCCTTCGACGCCAGCGTCGTCAGCGACGTGGTCAAGGCCATCGATGGCCCAGTCGTGCTGGTCGGGCATTCCTACGGAGGCGCCGTGATCACCCAGGCGTCCGCCGGCCTGGAGAACGTGACCGGCCTGGTCTTTCTCGCAGCGTTTGGGCTGGAGGTGGGCGAGAGCTGCGCGAGCGTGCAGCAGCCGTTCCCGCCGCCCCTGCTCGCCAAGACGGCCGCCCCGACCCCCTACGACGCGCCCGGCGCCGCGGGCGGTCCCGACCTGTACGTCCAGAAGGACGGGTTCCGGGAGACGTTCTGCGCCGACGTACCGGTGGACACGGCCGATGTCATGTTCGCGACCCAGCGCCCGCTCGCCGCCGCGGCGCTCAACGAGAACGCCACCGCGGCGGGCTGGAAGAGCAAGCCGTCCTGGTTTCTGGTCTCCGAGCACGACAACGCGATCTCGCCGGACGCGGAACGGTTCATGGCGCAGCGGATGCGTGCCACGACCGACACCATTGACGGCTCGCACACCGCGTTCATCGCGAAGCCAGTCGCCGTGGCCACGTTCATCCGGCAGGCGCTGCGGTGACCCATGGTTCTCCTTTTGGCTGACGCGCCGCATACCGACAGGGCGGCGCCTGATCTCGGTTGACCGCTTGCCGGTCCAGCCCCGGCGCTGCCGTCATCAGTTCGCGCCCACAGCCCGGCTTGCTGAGCCGGCATTGCTGCCGCACAAGGCCTCTGGCGTACGCTAGTGCGCTTTTACGGCGAGCAGCCAGGCCACCACCACCAGCCATATGTAGGTGACGCCCAGGAAGAACCGCTCGGGCAGCCCGAAGACATGCCGCAGCCGGGGCAGCAGCGCGGCCAGGACCAGGATCAGCCCGACGAGTATCGCGCCGGACAGCCAGTCGAGTGCCCCCCGGTGCGAGTGCCACGGGTAGAGCTTCACCAGGTCGGGGGTTAGGTCCGAGATCGCGGCGTAGGTGAACCCGAATGTCAGGATCGCGAACAGGTAGTGCATCACCCCGGTCCGGGTCAGCTTCTGCCCTTCGACGGTGGTGGGGAACAGTGACTCCCCGATGCGGCAGGCGGACACCAGGCCCAGGAACACCAGGCCCCGGGTCAGCAGGGGCGGGGCGCCGGGTTCCAGCGTCAGGCCGATGGCCAGGGCCAGCACGGCGATCGAGCCCGCCCAGAGGCTGACCCGGAACAACGGCGCGTACTGGCCGACGCCGTAGTCGCTGACCGCGTTATGGACGAGGTCGTAGCCGGTGGGCAGGAAGTGCAGCGCCAGCACCACGCCGACGTAGACCAGGCTCCCGGCCACGCTGATTAGCGCCAGCACCAGGACATCAGCTCGCAACGTGCACTCCTTACGACAGGCCTTGGCCAGGCCAGGCCGGGTTTATCGTGCTCAGCGGCCGGGGAGCCAGCTGCCGTGGAAGCCCAGCGGGATCGGGGCCGGCACGTGAACGCGCGCGACCGGCTCGGCGGTGAAGTCCTGGGCGGCCAGGATGACCAGGTCTGCCGCGCCGCGGTCGGGGTTGTGCACGAAGGCCATGACGTAGCCGTCGTCCTCGCCGGAGTCCGCCGACGCCGGCGCGAACACGGCCTCGCCCGCGGTGGCGTCCTTGCCGAACTCGTGTACCTGCACGGTGCCGGCCGTCAGGTCGTGCTTGAGTATCGCGTTGGTGAAGGCGTCGTCGCCGAAGTCGCCGGTGGCCGTGATGGCCCGGGTGACCTCGCCGATGACCGCGCTGTAGCCATAACGGTGCGGCCGGGAGATGATCCGGTCGTCGACCCGGGGGAACTCCTGCCCGCGGTCGTCGACGCGCTGCTGGGTGATCTTCCCGGCCGCCGGGTCGATGGTCCACCGGTCCAGGGACACCGGCCCGTGGGTGGACCATAGCGTGGAGACGTCGAAGCCCCGGTTGTACTGGCATAGGTCGACAACGACCTTGCCCTGGTCGTCGTCGTAGGCGTTGAGGCAGTGGAACACCCAGCACGGCTCGATCTCGATCCAGCGGACGGGCGAGCTGCCGTCACGGGGCAGCAGGCCGACCCGGGCCTGGTGGGCGTCGTTCCACACGTACGGCAGTTCCTTGCCCTGGGTGACCGCGTTCAGGCTGAACGTGACCGGCAGATCCAGCAGCACCACGTACTTCTCGGTCAGCGCGAAGTCGTGCATCATCGGCCCGTCAGCGACCGGGATGTCGGTGGTGCGGGTGACCTTTCCCGCCGGGTCGACGATGACGTGCTGGACGTGGTCCCAGGCCCAGAAGTACGCGATCGCGTGCAGCTCGCCGGTGGCGCGGTCGAGCTTGGTGTGCGCGGCGAACCCGCCGGGCAGCGTTCCGCCAAAGTTGCACGGGCCGATGGTGTCCAGCTCGTCGGACATCTCGTACGGCAGCGGCCCGGCCTCGACGGTGGCCAGTGTCTTACCGCCGTGGGCGATGATGCAGGTGTTGGCGGCGAAATCCATGTTTTCGTGCACCGGCCCGGCCGGCCACTTTTCGTGGTGCGCCGCGGCGACGGCCTTGGAGCGGACCCACCGGTTGCGGTACCACTCGGCCTTGCCGCCGCGCAGCCGCACGCCGTGCACCATGCCCGAGCCCAGGAACCAGTGATAGTCGGGGTCATCCAGGCCCAGCGGGTTCGGCCCGTTGCGGAGGTAGCGGCCGGACAGCCCGGCGGGTATCTGGCCGGTGACCGGCAGGTCGAACGCGGTGATCTCCTCGGTCACCGGGGCGAACGCCCCCTCGAGGAAGCGGTGGTCAGAAGGCACGGACATGATCCCTCCCGGTTAACGGCAGACGCTGTGCGGTCACCGTGCTGGGAGCATGACACCGTATCTGCGGCGGAAAAAGACGTAGCTTATGAACGCACTCTTCGGCCCGGCCGAACAATGAGCGCCCCGCCGGCGATCTCCGTTCCCGGGACACGCGGGCCAGCGTGGGGAAGATGAAAGCCGGTGCGGGTACCTTCACCTTGTGGAGCTGCGTCAGCTCGAAGCGTTCGTGGCCGTCGCCACCGAACTGCATTTCGGGCGGGCCGCCGACCGGCTGCACATCGCCGCACCGACGCTCAGTGAACTGATCCGGCGCCTCGAGCGTGAGCTAGGCACGCCGCTGCTTACCCGCACTACCCGCCGGGTGGCCCTCACTAGCGCCGGCGCCGAACTGCTCAGCCGCTCGAAGGTCATTCTCGACGAAGTCGCCGCGGCGCAGGCCGCCGTGCACCGCGTCGCCGGGGGGGAGGCGGGCACCGTGCGGCTGGGCGTCACGCCGCCCGCCGCGCCGGTGCTCGCCCCGCACCTGATCAATCTGTTCGCATCCCAGGCCCCCCACGTGACCGTCGACCTGCAGCGGATGTGGCTGCCCAAGCTCCTGGACGCTGTCGTTGCTGGCGGCATCGATGTGGCCCTCACCTGCGGCCCGCTCCCGGAACCGGCCGGGATCGCCACCGAGGTGTTCTGCGCCGAGCCGCTGGTGGTCGGCCTGCGGCCAGGGCACCGCCTGGCCGGCCGCGACACGGTCGCGCTATCGGAGCTCGCCCACGAGGTCCTCGGCACCGCCCCGGAGGCCCTGTTCCCCGCCTGGGCCCTGGCCCAGCGCCAGGCCCTCGCCACTGCGGGCATCGCCCCGCCGGCCATCGAGCTGGCCGACACTGACCTGGCCGCCATCCGCTGGGCCGAGCAGCCCGGCATCGACTGGATCCTGCTAATCCCGTCCCTGGCCGCTGCCCACACCCAGACCGTGATCTGCCCGGTAGCGCCCCGCCAGCTCGTGCCGTTCACCCTGCAGTGGAACCCCAGCCGGACGCACACCCAGGCCGTAGCGCGATTTGTTCGCTTTGCCCTGACGGCCGACCTTCCGCCCGGCTGGCACACCCAGCTCGATCACCTGCACCACATCGAACAGGACGAGAACCCAGACGACCGCCCGCCCCGGCCGGGCACGCGATAAGACTCCCGCAGCCATCCCGAGAGTCCCGCGACGGCCGGAAACGCCGCCGTTCGGGTGTCTGTTCGGGCGGGCCCGATCCACCCACCCGCCAAATGCCCCCCGCCGCGTGGCCCCTGCAACAGATGTGTCAGCGCAGCGGCTTGAAGGCCGCCCGAATCTCGGTGGCGAACAGCTGGGGTTCTTCCCAGGCGGCGAAGTGGCCGCCTCTTGCCGCCTTGTTGAAGTAGGTGAGGGTGGGGTAGGACGCCTCGACCCAGCTGCGTGGGGCCCGGAAGATTTCGCCCGGGAACGTGGTGAACCCGACCGGGAGCTTGACCGGCGGTGGGGGCTGCCCGGCCGACCTGGCTGCCGCCTGCCCGTTCTCCCAGTACGACCGGGCGGCCGTGGCCCCGGTGCCGGTCAGCCAATACAGCGTGATGTTGTCGAGGATGTGGTCGCGGGTGAGGCCCCCGGACGGCTGCCCGCCGGTGAAGGCGCGGGTGATCTTCTCGTAGGCGTCGGTGTCGTGGTCGAGCATCCAGGCAGCCAGGGCGACGGGTGAATCCAGCAGGGCGTAGCCGATCGTCTGCGGCCGGGTGGCCTGCTCCAGGAAGTATCCGAAGCCGGTGGCCCGGAATGTCTTGGTTTGCTCGAGCGCCGCGCGCTCCTCCTCGGTGTCCGTTGGCATCGGGCCGCCGGCTAGGGCCGGCGCGAGCAGGTTCGTGTGGATGCCGGCCAGTCCCTCGGGTGCCTGGCGGCCCATCGCGTCGGTGACCGCGGCGCCTACGTCGCCGCCCTGGGCGACGTAGCGGGTGTAGCCGAGACGGCGCATCAGCTCCGCCCAGGCCTGCGCGAAGCGGCCGGCGTTCCAGCTGACCTCGGCCGGCGCGGCCGAGAAGCCGTAGCCGGGCAGCGACGGGATCACCAGGTCGAACGCGTCCCCGGCGGAGCCGTCGTGCGCAACCGGGTCGGTCAGCGGGCCGATGATCCCGAGCAGCTCGACCACCGAGCCGGGCCAGCCGTGCGTAATGATCGCTGGCAGTGCGTTCTCGTGTGCCGACTTGGCGTGGATGAAGTGGATGTCCACCCCGTCAATCTCGGTCTTGAACTGCGGCAGCGCATTCAGTTCCGCCTCGCACGCCTGCCAGTCGTACTCACTCACCCAGTACCGGGCCAGCGCCTGGATCGTGGCCAACTGCACGCCTTGCGATCGATCGCCGACAAGCTCCTTGCTGGGCAACCGTGTCGCGGCGATACGTCGGCGCAGGTCGGCGATCGCTTCTTCGGGCAGGTCGACCCGGAATGGACGGATATCAGTTTTGCCGGACATGAGTCTCCACTTTGCTGGCTTGGTTGATGACAAGGTCGGGCCGGTTGACTACACCCCGGCGCCATCTGGCCTGGGGCTGGGCGCTGCGGCCATCCCGTCCCGGTAGGGGGCCAGGAAGGTGGTCAGCGCGGCCAGCAGCTGGTCAGGGGCCTGCTCGGCGACCCAGTGGCCGCAGCCGGGGATGACCAGGGTCTGCACGTCGTCCGCGGCGAGCTTCATCGTGGCCCCGGGCCCTTCGCCGGAGCTTTCCGCTCCACCAATGGCTAGCACCGGCAGGGTCAGCCGCCGCGCCTTGCGCTGCTGGTTCTGCGTGATGGTGGTGGGGATCGCGCGGTAGAACTCGAAGCTGCCGCGCAAGTGCTCAGGGTCGGCGGCCAGAGTGTCGATGTAGTAGTGGATGGTCTCGCTGGGCAGCTTGTTGGTGCCGGCCGAGGCGTCGAACTCGGCGCCGAAGAAGATGTCTTCCCGCCCGGTGACCAGTTGCTCGTTCACCGTGGGGAGCTGGTTGAAGGCGAGATGCCAGAGCCGCTCGTTGAGCTGCGGGGGGAGGAACAGTGGCGGGGACGGGGATATCCCCGGGAGGGGGGCCTCGGAGACGGCCAGGCGGTCGACCCGGTCACGGTGATCGGCGGCCAGCGCGTAGGCGATAGGCATGCCGACGTCCGTCCCGTACAGGGCGAACCGCGGGTGGCCCAGCGCGTCCATCAGCGCCACCAGGTCGCTGGCCAGAGTGGCGGTGTCGTACCCGCCGGTGGGTTTGTCGGACAGCCCGATGCCGCGCTGGTCGACCGCGACCACGGAGAAGTACCGGGCCAGCGGCGGCATCAGCATCCGCCAGGCGTACCAGGTCTGGGGCCAGCCGTGCACCAGCAGCAGCGGCGGGCCCTCGCCCCCGGTCACCGCGTGCAGGCGCAGCTGACCTGTGTCGACATACCGGCTGGTGAACGTGCTGGTGAACCCAGCGGGCAGGCCGGGCGCCCCGGAAACGGAACCGGGGCCTTCTGGAGTGGGCAGGCCGGTAGATGAGCTCATCAGGTCCCCCTCACAGCACTTGACCAACTTCGTGCAGAGCTGGGGCGGCTACCGTTGGCCCGACGATCTCATACGACTGCGAGGCGCACATCCCTCTTGTGGGGTGATTCCCAGGTGATAGCAGCTCTCCTCTACTGCTGCTACGTCAGCGTGGTGGCCCGGTTGAAGTGGGCGGAGATGTCACCGAGGAAGTAGACGGCCACCACCGGCCACGGCGCCGGGACCAGGGACAGGATCAGCACGGTCTGTCACGGCTGCAGCGAGCGGCCGCCGTAGCGGACCAGGACAGCCGCCCCGCGGACAGGATGAGGGTGAGCCCTGACAGGCCGATGAACTCGGCCAGCCGGCGCGGCCGGTGATCAGGGTTGGCCCAGCCGGCTGGCCGCCGACCGGGGCAATCAAGGCCGCCCCGTCGGCCGGCATCCGGCCGGTGGCGACGACTTATCCCCGGCTGTGGCCATGTCAGGATTTCCCGGGCTCAGAGAACAGCAGGGTTTGGTTCGTCACCCCAGCCCTCCGGAGCGCCGGGGCGGCCGGCTCACTGCCGCGGCGGTCACACAACTGGAGTGACACATCGGCGGCACGCCTAGGCCAGTAGTGACGGGTGGCGAGGTGCCGGGTTCTGCGGAAACAGTTCCTGCCAGACTCCGGTCGCCTTGGCTGGCCCGCTGTGGGTGAGGCGTTCGGACGGCGACTGCGCCAAGGGTGGGTCTGCTCGGATGTCATGGGGCGCCCCCCAGGGCTTGGGTCAGGCCGGCGCGGCTGGTGACACCGAGCTTGGTGTAGGCGTGGTGGAGGTGATTGTTGACCGTCCGCACGGACAAATAGAGGCGTTGTGCGATGTCCTTGCTGGCCATGCCGGTGGCGGCGAGCATCACGATCTCGCGTTCCCGCCCAGAGAGCGGGACTGGTTTGGCGGTGTGGATCAGTCCTGGTGTGGCCGCGCCTTCGCAGGTGGAGGCGAGCACTCTGGAGCGGCGCAGCGCGGCCGCCGCTGCCCGCTGGTCACCGGCCCGGCTGAACGCCTCGGCGGCAGCTGCCGAGGCCTCGGCCGCGAGCAGCATCGCGCCCAGAGATTCGAAGTCATCGGCGGCGCTGGCCAGCTCCGGAGCGTTGCGGGCGCGGGCGGCAGCGGCATGGCGAGCCCGGGCGGACACCAGCGGCGAGTCACACATGCTGGCCAGCTCGCGCAACCGGGCGGACGTGTCGCTGCCGTTGGTACGCATCAGATCGTGCAGGAGCCACGCCTCGGTGGTCCGGTGCCCGGTCGAGGCCGCCTGCGCGGCGGCCTCGCGGAACCGCTCGGCCGCCTCGACCGGCCGCCGCGATGCGAGGGCGGTCCATGCGTCGGCGAGCTGCTGCTCCGGTTCGCGGAAGCCGAACGCGGGCCCGGCGTCGCGGTCGGCGATCGCCTGGGCGGCGGCGTCCGCGTCGCCGAGGATGGCGTAGGCCAGCGCCAGGCCGGATAGGACCAGGCGGCGAGGCCCGGCGAAGCGGTTCGCATCGGCCAGCCCGGCTGCTTCGGCGTAGTACCGGCTGGCGGTCGCCAGCCGGCCCTGGAGGGTGGCGACCCGCCCGAGACTGGCGGCGAAGAAGATCTGGGCGACAGGAACCCGCTGGGAGGCGACGATCTCCGCGCCGGCCTGGGCCAGCTGGCAGGCGTCCGCGAACCGGCCCGCCTCGGCGAGTGCGAACACTTGGTTGACCAGGTGCATGGCTGGGTGAGCGATGGCGAGCTCGTCGCCCAGGGCGACGTGATCCGCGTAGCCTGCCTCGGCGACGTTCACCGCTTCGGCCGTCCGGCCGGTGAGCGCCAGGGCGGGCGCGGCGGCGATCGCTCTGAGGACCCGGGTGCGCCGGTTCGTGCCCTCGATCCGCTCGAAGGCGGCCAGCGCCCGGTCGGGGTGCCCGGAGAAGGTCAGCACCGACGCCTTGGCGGCCACGAGCTGCTCCGCCAGGGGCGGGGAGGTGACGACGGCCCGGGCGGCAGCGATGATGGCCAGCGCCGCCTCGGGCTGGCACAAGCCCCACTGGGCGTTTACGGCCCGGGTGACGGCGAGGCGAAGTGCGAGGAGCTCGCTGCTGGGGAGCTGCTGACCGCGGGCGAGGACCCGCTCAGCGCCGTCGAAGGCACCAAGCTCGTAGAGCGCCTCACCCAGCAAGAGCGCTCCGGCCGCATCCAGGTGCTCGTCCGGGACCGCCTCGATCAGGCGGCGCACGACACGGAAGTCGTGCGCGTACCGGGCGAGATGGGCGCCGCGGATCAAGATGGCCGGGTCGGGCCGTCCCCCGGCGTCCAGCCGCCATACCGCGATCCGCAACGCCGCACCGGTGGCTGCGGCCGCTTCCAGCCGGTCGGCCTGGGCTAGCAGGATGGCCCGTGCCCGCGACCTCGGCATGGCGGCGCGGACCACCTTGCCGTGCAGCGGGTGGGCCAGGCGCACCTGTCCGTCGCCGACCGTTATGGTCACCAGTGCGGCCCGTTCCAGCGATTCCAGCACCCCGGCCGGGGCGGTGGTCTCCAGGTAGCTGAGCTCCACCGGTTCACACAGGGCCAGCAATTCCACGACCGAGCGGGCCTCGGCAGGCAAGCTCCCAACCCGCTGCTCGACCAGCTCCACCAGCCGGCTGGTGGCCGGCAAGGGATTCTCCAGATGCCATACCCCCGACCGCTCGACCAGCGCCCCAGATTCGAGCGCGCCCAGGACCAGTTCCCGTACGTACAAGGGGTTGCCCTGAGTGATCTCCCAGAACTCCCGCCCTGCACCGGCCTCGACCGGGCCTCCCAGAGCCAGGCGCAGGAGTGTATCGAGATGGGCACGGCTCAGATCATGCAAATCGACCCGCTCCAGCCGGCCATCCCGCCACAGACCGGTCACCAGGTCCGGGACCGGCTCGCCGGTGCGCACGGTGGCGATCAGGAAGATCGCCGCTCGTGCGGCCAGATGACCCAGCAGGGCAAGCGAGACGTCATCCAGCAGCGAGACGTCGTCGGCGACGGTCACCAGCCGGCGCCCACGGTGGCGCTCGTGCAGCGCCCGACGGGTCTCCTCAAACAGCGCCACCGCGTTGACCTGCCCATCCGGGCCGGAGCGGCCGAGCCCGCCGACCAGCAGGGCGGCCACCGCGCCCAGCGGCAGCAGCGCGGTCGTGCGGCTGCCGGCCACGCGCTCGGTCGGGTAACCAGTCTCCGCCGCCAGCCTCGCGCACTCATCGGCCAGCCGGGTCTTCCCGACCCCGGCCCGCCCGTGGATCACCAAGCCCGCGCGATCGCCTAGGCCCAGCGCCCCCTCGAACACCTCAAGCTCCGGGCGCCGACCCACAATCGGCCACTGCGGCAGCGCGACCGCCACACCAGCCAGCATGCCAGCCATAGCCGAGCGAACCAATGCCCGCCCCCTCATCCGGCGCGCCCTCGGGCGGTTACCACAGGCGGCCGCAGCCCGGCCACCATCCCCGCAGTGTGGCCCGGCAGATCGTAAGACACGCCCAGTACGGCGCCAGACAGGGCCGCCGTCGGCACCTGGCTGGCCGCTGGCAGATGAGTAGGCGCCCGGCGCGGAAATGAGTAACCGCTACTCAGGCGGTCACCGGGGCACCGGACTTACAACTGTGGAAGAGCGGTCCGGCTACGGTCCGCCACCACCGTTAGTGAGGAGTGGAAATGTACTGGTTTTGGCTCAACATGCCGCTGGCTGCGGCCTGCTTCGCGGCCTGGGTCGGGATCCCGATGTGGCTGGTCTTCAAGCACCCAGATAGGGCTCCCGGGCCGGATACGCCAACGACCGCGGTGAGCACGCAGACGGTAATCACCAGCCCGCCCGCGGCGAGAGGCGCCCAGTCGGCCATCAGCACGCCATGCCCGGCGCGGGTGTAGGGATAGCGGCCAGGACGGGGGGGAAGACGCGATGACGCAAGAAGCGATGGTTGAGGACCGGGCTTCGGTGGTGCGGCCGGATGGGACGGTGGCACTGGTGGGCCGTGGGCAGGCGGCGATCGTGATTGTCTGCCGGGACGCCCGGGCCCGGGTGGCCTTCGGCCGGGAGCTGTACGGGCGATACGGCGTGGATTACCAGATCGTCGAGTGTGACGATCCCGCCGGGCTCGAACGGCTGGTCACGGACCTGCTGGCGGTCGGCACGCCGGTCTCGCTGGTGATCGGCGGGGTGGGGGAGGCCGACCCGGACGGCATCGACGTGCTGGCCCGGGTCCGGGGCATCGACCGGTCGATATCGCGGGTGGCGGCGGTCCGCTGGGGTGAGTGGGACACCGCCCGGCCGGTGTTCGACGCGATCAGCACGGGCAAGGTCGACCACTGGGTGACGTGCCCAGTACAAAGCCCGGACGAGGAGTTCCACGAGTCGATCACCCACTTCCTGGGCGAGTGGCGCAGCCGGCATGGTGGCTTCGAGCCGGTGCAGGTGATCGGCGAGCAGTGGTCGCTGCGGTCGCAGGAGTTGCGGGACACGTTCTCCCGGAACGGGATCCCGCTCGGCTTCTACGACGCTGGCTCGGTGGCTGGCCAGCACCGGCTCGCCGAGCTCGGTCTGGAGTCGGCGGAACTGCCGGTTGTCATCCTCCGCTTCAGCGGGCAGCAAACGGCCCTGGCCAACCCATCGAACCTGGAGATCGCCGAGGCCTTCGGTCTGATGACCCCGATCCCCGACGGCGAGGTGTTCGACGTCGCCGTGGTGGGGGCGGGCCCGGCGGGCCTGGCCGCCGCGGTGAATGCCTCCTCGGAGGGGCTGCGGACGGTGGTGATCGAGCGGGAGGCGATCGGCGGCCAGGCGGGGACCAGTTCGATGATCCGTAACTACCCGGGGTTCGCCCAGGGCGTCACCGGGGCCAAGCTCGCGTTCGCGGCCTACCAGCAGGCGTGGTTTTTCGGCGCCACGTTCGTGTTCATGCGCGAACTGGAGCTGCTGTCCCGCCACGACGACGGCTGTTACCGGTTGCGGCTGTCGGATGGTGGCACGCTGACCGCGCGAACGGTGGTCATCGCCAACGGCGTCACCTACCGGCGGCTCGGCGTGCCCGCCCTGGAGGACTTGGCCGGCCGGGGGGTGTTCTACGGTGCCGGGGTCAGCGAGGCGGCGGCGATGCGCGGGCAGAAGGTCTTTGTGGTCGGCGGCGGCAACTCGGCCGGGCAGGCCGCGCTGCACCTGGCCCGGTGGGCCGAGCAGGTCACCATCCTGGTCCGCTCGCAGTCGCTGACCGAAAGCATGTCCGACTACCTCATCCGCGAGACCGACGCGGCGCCGAACATCGAGGTCAGGTACGGCGTGGAGCTGGCTGGCGGCGCCGGCGCCGACCACCTTGAGTCGCTGGTTCTCGAGCATCAGCAGACCCGGACGCGATGGAGTGTCCCAGCCGACGGCCTGTTCGTTCTCATCGGCTCCGAGCCGCGGACCGAGTGGCTCGGTGAGAGCGTGGCGCGGGATCAGTGGGGCTTCATCCTCACCGGGCCGGACGTGCCGGACGACGCGGATGCATCCTGGCCGGCCGGCTGGCAGCCACTGCCGCATGAGACCAGTTTGCCGGGGGTGTTCGCCGCCGGTGACGTCCGCCACGGCTCGGTCAAGCGAGTCGCCTCCGCCGTCGGCGAAGGCGCGGTCACCATCCCATTGGTGCTCCGCTACCTGGAAGGTAGTGCGGTGCCCGAGGCAGTAGCGAGGTAACTCCAGTGGATACCAACACCGTTCTGCTTGCCCAACCCGATAGGCAGCGGATGGTCCAGGGCCCCGGCGCTCCGGAGGACCCCCGCGCGGCGGTTGCCTTCCGGCCGCTGACACCTGGCATGCGCTGGCTCCTGTTCACCGCGTCAGGGCTGGTGCTGCTGGCCGGGATCCAGCTGCTGGTGTTCACCGGCTGGACGGACCACTTCTTTGCCTTCACGATCGCCAACCCGCTGGCCGCGGCGTTCCTGGGCGCGGCTTACTGGGCCGCGGTCCCGATCGAGGCGCTGGCCGGGCGGCAGCCACTGTGGGCCAACGCGCGGATGGCGGTGCCCGCCGTGCTGGTCTTTACCGTCCTCACGCTGGCCGTCACCGTGACCCACCTGGGCCAGCTCCATCTCGGCAGCCAGTACCCGGTAGGAACGCGGATCGTCGCCGGTGCCTGGATCGCGATCTACGCGCTGGTCCCGGTGCTGATGGTCATCCTGCTGGCCGTGCAGGCGTGCACCCCGGGGGCGGACCCGCCCCGGTCAGCTAGCCTGCCCGTCTGGCTGTACGCCGTGCTGGCCGTCCAGGCGATCGTCTTGCTCGGCCTGGGCACCGCGCTGTTCACGGTGCCCAGGCAGACAGCGCAGCTGTGGCCCTGGCACCTGACCCCGATGATGGCTCAGGCGACCGGCGCCTGGCTGATCGCCCTGGGAGTGGCGGCCGGGCATGCGCTACTGGAACGGGACGCGCGCCGCCTGCGGCCCGCTGCCACCGGATACATCGTGCTCGCCGTGCTGCTGACCATCGCGCTCGCCCGCTATCCCCACCACTTCCACTGGGACACCACCGCTGGTGTTGTCTACCTGATCTTCGTGGCCACGATGCTGCTGACCGGAGCGGTAGCCCTGGCCCGGGGGCTGCCCCGCACCATCCGCCGGTCCGCCACTGCACCAGCGGCCGCCGGGGAGATCAAGGGACAGACAGGACAATCGCAATATCAGTCTCCAGCCTGATGCCCGGGTCGTCCTCGGCTAGGCTTAGCTAGGCAACTGGCCCATCTCGGTAGCTTGCCGGCGCCTTCGAATCCACAGTGAGCATGGTCGGCGCCGAGGGCCTGGCACCTGGATGGCCTTCAGGGTTAATACTGCTGCGCACCCTGTCCCGCCCTAAATGGAATTCGGTAGCTGACCTGCAGGTTTCCGTGCGCCAGGCGGCGCGCACATACTTGTTGATCAGGCCGTTGAGGACGGGTCTTCGGTAGATCTGCCGTGTGCCGACTTCGGTCACGGCCGCGGGGTGAGCGATCTGCCCAGACGGGGCGCACTCTACTCATGCGCGCGGATGACATCGGTCTGAGCCTGCCGGTAGCCTGCCTATCTGTGAACGACCGGGCCCTGCCGGGTGATCTCGGCCCAGGTGATGTGATCACGCTTCCCGACGGCGGGGATGAGTTGCTGGTCAAGGCGGTCCGTCTCGGGCAGGGCGGCTTCATCCTCACGGTGTCGCCGGTCGATGACGACGCACCGTGGGCGGAGCGGCTGATCACCTTGACGGCAACAACGCACCTGCGCAAACGCCACTGAGTGACGTCGGCTTCACAGTGCCGGCCCGCGGCTGCAAATCGGTGATCTCCGTGCCAGCTGCCTGCTCATCCTGGCCTCCGGCCCACTCGCAGCGGCAGTAGCCGTGCGACCCGTGTTCTTGGCAATCAGCCGCAGGACGTATAGCTGGGCGAGGTCGGCCATGGAAGCCGGATGAAGCCGTCAACGCCCACACGCTCATCTGATCAAGGATGTGACCGAGGCCCTGGAACTGGCCGGCCAGCTGGGCATCTACGACTCGAAGCTGGCCGGTGCCATCGAAGGCGGACCGCTGGACGCACCGATCGCGGACGCCAAGCTGTACAAGAGACCGTGTTCCGCGGGGTCGCGAAAGCCGGGACGCGGACGATCCTGCACCGCGGCAGTTCCGGCCCGGCCGAGGACCTCATGCGGCCGACAGGGAGAGTGGAGGCCGTGTGATGCCGAACGACAGCACCCGGACCGTATTGGCAGCCCTAGGGGCGGGCCTTCAGCGGTTCTTGGCTGGCCGGGCGGGGGAGAAGAAGCCGGTGAGCAGCTGGTTGACCCGCTCGTGCTCGTCGTGATGCACCCAGTGCGAGGCGTCGGGCAGCCGTTCGACGCGGTCGAGGTTGGGTACGTCGTCGTGGTCGGGTTCGGCCAGTTCGGGGCCGAGGTAGTGATCGCGCTGTCCCCAGATGACCAGGGTGGGCGCCTTGACCGGGTGGATCTCGGCGGCGGCCTTCTTGGGCGGGGTCCGCACCGAGGACCGGTAGTAGTTGATCATGCCGGTTGCGGCGCCCGGCTGTGACCACGCCTCGATGTAGCGGTCCATCTCGTCCTTCGTGTAGGCCGGCTGGGCGTCGTGCAGGAAGTGCCGGAAGAAATGCCAGTGGTTGGCGTGCACGACGCTTTCGGGCAGGTCGGGAAGGTCGAAGAAGAAGAAGTACCACGACTTGCGGAGCTGGCCCGGGTGGTGCAGTCCCTGCGACAGCTTCCGCGGGTGGGCCGCGTTGAGGATGGCCAGCCGTTCGACGGCCTCAGGGTGGTTCATCGCCAGTTCCCAGGCGATGCTGCCGCCCCAGTCGTGACCGGCGACCATCGCGGAGCCGGCGCCCCGCTCGTGGATGAGACCCTCGATGTCGGCGGCCAGCAGGCCGACGTCGTAGGCGCGAACACCATCGGGCTTGGAGGACAGGTTGTAGCCGCGGGTGTCAGGTGCGACGACGCGGAACCCGGCTGCCGCGAGCGGCTGGATCTGCTGCCGCCAGCCGTACCAGAACTCGGGGAAGCCGTGCAGCAGCACGACCAGCGGCCCATCACCAGCCTCGACGTAATGCAGCCGCTGGTCACCGACCTCGGCGTAACCCTCACGAAGTCCGCTGTTCTCGTCCACGTTCTTCCCCCGTTCGCCGAAGCCGCTCGGCTATCTCCTGGACGGCCGGACCTTGACCACGACCACCGCGAGCATCTGCTGTCAGGCAATCCCTGGGTAACACGCACGTCAAGAAGCGGCAAGAATTACCGGGGGGTAATCATCCTCGCGTAAGCGGACGTCCCTATGAAAAACCTACGTATTCACAGTCTGTGCTCCGCCGACGGCCACGACGTCGACCCGGTAGTAGTTTTGCGACTCGCGCTTCAGTCCCGACTCGATGCCTCGTGCCAGTGCCTTGACCTGGGCACCGCGCAGGCCATCATCGATGTCCAGGCGGGCGACAATCCATACCGGCCCGGGCCGACGAAGGTGACTAGGAGGTCGCGGATGGCGGTTACCCCCGGGTAGGCAAGGAGGAAGGCCCGTACTTTCTCCTCGTCAGCTGGCCGGAATGGCTGGGTGAAGCCAGCAACATCGTGGCCCCGCGAGCCTCCGGCGGCTCCCGCCCAGGAGCCGACGAGGAAGTCGTGGCTGCGCTGGATCAGCCGGAGGCTGACGCGGATCAGCACCAGCGCGATGACCACCGCGGCTACGCCCTGATAGATGGATGACCAAGTGATCTGATTGAGGGCCAGGGCGGCAAGCGCGATCACGTCTCCGGAGACCGACACCGCGTCCTCGACGAACACAGCCCGTAGCGTGGGGTCGGAGGTGACCCTGGACTCCTCCAGGAACTCCCGGTGATAACGCGTGCCCGGCGGATCATCTGGCCCGCTGACTGGCGGATGGACATCAGGTCAAGGACGGTGGAGATCGCTAGCACGGCATAGGCCACGGCGAACGATGAGGTGGCGCTGGGGTGGATCAGCTCATCGATCCCCTCGCGCAGCGAGAACGCCGCGGCGACGACGAACACGCCGAGGGCCGCGATCAGCGCCCAGAAGTACGCTTCCCGCCCGTACCCGAGGGGATGCTGATCGTCAGCCGGGCGGCCGCTGCGACGCTGAGCCACGAACAGGGACACGTCGTTGCCGGTATCGGCGAGTGAATGCGCAGCCTCGGCGGCCAGAGCGGTCGAACCCGTGAAGGCCGCTGCCGCGGCCTTGGCGACCGCCACCCCGAGGCCCGCCCCGAGGGCAACCAATACGGTCCGCGTGCTGTCGTCTGGCATCGTCCGGCCTCCACTCTCCCCGGCGACCGGCCACGATGGGCGCGATCGCCGATACCACCTCCTCAGGAGGAAGGACGGCCCTCGACCGTAATCCGGGTGCCCTATGTGGCTGGCTGGAGCTGCACGTTGTCGCGGTGTTGCGGGCCGCGCGGCCCGTAATCGAGTTCCGCGCCGTGGTTGCTGCTGCTAATGACCGCCGCTGGAGCGTCGTGCGGATCCATGACTGATTCCACGAAGATCAGTTGGTCGTTTGGCGCGCTGAGGACCTTCTTCAGGTCGTCGACGGTGTTGACGACGAACGACCGCGCCGTGGTGTCCGGGCGGAACACCTTGGGCAGATCCGCATAGGCCCAGCGGGCCACGTCGTTGTAGGTCTCGGATTTGCCGAGGTAGCCGCGTTCGATGGTGTACCCGCCGTTGTTGATCAAGAAGATCACCGGCTTGAGGTCATGCCGGAGCATGGTGGACAGTTCCTGCGCCGTTTCCTGGAACGAGCCGTCGCCCACGAACAGCAGGTGGCGGCGCTCCGGGGCCGCGGTCAGGGTGCCCAGCAGCGCCCCGACGCTGTAGCCGATCGAACCCCAGATGATCGACGCGACGACGGTGCAGTCCGGCGGCAGATGGAAGCCGAAGATGGCGTATGACGTGCCGTTATCAGTCAGCAGGACGTCGCCGGGCCGCAGATAGCTCTGGAGGGCTGTCCAGTACGCGGCCTGAGTCAGCTTGGCGGAGCCGTTGGCATGCGGAACCGCTGCCGGAGCGGCGAATTGGCGGGCCGGGCGGGTCGTGACGCGTGGGACCGCGTCGGTGACACCGCGCAGGACTTCCATCAGCGTCACCGCCTGGTAGTTATCGTCGTCGACGTCCACCGAGTGCCCGCGGGCGCGGATCGTCTCGGTGGGCAGCGAAGCCGTGAAGGCGCCCGACGTGTCATCGATCGGCCGGTACCCGATCGAGAGCAGGCAGTCGCTCCCCTCGATGGCCTCCTGCGTAGGCGGCAGGCTGGCCTTCCCGTTGTAGATGCCCGCGTAGTAGGGGAACGTCTCGTCGATCACTCCCTTGGCCGGGCCAGTCACCGCTATGGGCAGCTGCATCTTCTCGGCCAGCGCCATGATCTGGGCGGCGGCGCCGTACCGGGCCGCGTCCTCGTCCACCAGGATCGCCGGTGACCGGGCATCGGACAGGTGACTGGTGATGGCGGCGGTGCACGACTGTAGCCGTTCCGGGTCGCTGGCCGGCTGGGCGAGTATCAGCGGGGCTGAGGGAACCTCGATGTCGAGGTAGGCGATGTCGGAGGGCAGTTCCATGTACACCGGGAGCTTCTCCCGCCAGGCGGTGAGGATCAGCCGGTCGATCTCGGTGACCGCGTTGTGTGGCGTCAGCCTGGCCTGCGCGACGGTCACCTGCGCAAAGGCGCCCAGGAAGCGGTTCCACGTCCCATCGGCCGTCGTGTGGTGCATGCCCAGGCCGCGCTCGATGGACCGCAACGGTATCGACCCAGTGATGAGGATCACCGGGACATGGTCGGCGTAAGAGCCGGCGATCCCGTTGATCGCGCCCATCGCGCCGACGGCGTTCGTCACGCTGAGCGCACCCAGGCCGTTCAGCCGCGCATACCCGTCCGCCGCATAGGAGGCGTTCAGCTCACTACAGGTGCCAACCCAGCTCAGCTGGCTGTTGTCCTCAAGCTGCTGCAGCAGCTCGAGGTTGTAGTCGCCGGGGACACCGAAGAGATGGTTGATGCCGGCCTCCGCAAGACGGCGAAGCAGGAAATCGCCGATACTCATCCGCTGACTACCTGGGCTGCTGGACATGACGTCTCCCCTCAATTCGCTGATCTCGTGACGCGGCGAACTAACCGGCCGGATTCGTGGAAGTAGCTGAGGCTGGGATAGACCCACTCGGCCCCGCCGACGGTAACGGGTTAACCGCTTCTTAACATCACCCGTTTTGCTAGATCTGGTACCGCTACGCTCGTTTCGTGAACTGATGCTCTTATCGTCCCGGTGGGATAGCCCTACGATTCTTTGACCGTACGTTGACCGCACGTTGACTGCCGGACTTGCGGCCGGTAAAGCTTTGTCCGATCACCCTTGCGAGGTGGCCGCAGAACAGCCGGGTCGGCTTCCTAATAGCGTTGGCGGGTTTCTATGCGGGGGACATGGAGGGCCCGTGGCCGTTCACGGGTCTTCGGTCATCGGCCCGCTGTTATCGGCGTTGGGCAGGAACCAGCGCGCGATCTGGAACCCGGCCGCGTGCCGGTCGATGAGCAGTGCGCGGGCGCCAGGTAGGTGCGCGGGCAACACCAGGGCAGCGGTATCGGCGGCCAGCGACAAGACCTGCCGCCTGGATGCCTCGGCCGCACGCGCTTCCTCGTCGTAGCAGCTGGCCCAGTGTGGCTCGATGACCTGCAGCGGCGAGTGAAATAGGTCCCCGGTGAAGACGGCGGTCTGGCCGCCGCAGCTCATGACGAGCACGCTGGAGCCAGGCGTGTGACCCGGCGCGGAGTGCAGGGTCAGCCGCCGCCCGATCTGATGAGTGCCCGACCAGACGTCGGCCTGCCCGCTGTCGATGACGGGGCGCACGCTGTCTTCGAACACGTTGCGGTTCGCGGTCGCCAGCCGCGGTGAATGGCCGCCTGCGGGGTCCCAGTACTCCACATCCGGGCCGGGCAGAACGTAGCGGGCATTGGGAAATGTAGGCACCCAGTGACCGTCATCGCGCCGGGTGTTCCACCCGACGTGGTCGGCGTGCAGGTGGGTGTTGATCACCACATCGACGTCCTCGGGCTGAATGCCCGCGCGGGCCAGATTCTCCAGGTAGGGCGTGGACAGCCCGGCGAACAAGGGCTGCTCCGGGCGGTCCTTGCCGTTCCCGGCGCCGGTGTCCACGACCACCGTCATCCCGTCAGCCTGTAGCACCCAGCTGTGGACGCTCAGAGCCCGCCGGTTTGTGACCGGATCCCACAGGCCAGTGCCGGACAGCCAGCCCCGGTGCTGTTCCCAGTCCGTGCGGCTGGTCCCCGGCAGCAGCTTGATGGCGTCGGGAACCTCACCAGCCCAGTCGATCACCGCTGCGATATGCACGTCGCCCCAGCTGATCGTGTCAGGCACGCCGTCCCCCCAGACAATCCTGCCGGCAGCCGCTTTCGCCATCGCCGTGTGGCACCACTGCGGATTCGCCCTTCACCGCCCGGTCAGTTGGTACCACTTCGCCGGATCACCAGCCGGTCTTTCGTTGCGCATACTGCGGGGCTTGAGTCAACGCGCCGTGGTGCCGGCCAAGAAGATGGAGCCGGACATGGCCGCGATAGTACGTCCAGTTCGGCGGTAGCGGAACCCGTACATCCTCACCAGCCGTGCCGCCCTGCCGATAAGGCGCGGTCAGCTCGGGTTGGGTTAGTAGGCCTTGGCGCCCGGGAACCGTGTCAACAGGAAGCGAAACCTGACTAGCTGGCGACTTTGAGTTCCCCGCGCGCTGGCCAGTATTCAGTTGCCGCCGGCAAAACGCAGCCAGCGGCCGGCTCGGCTGGCTCACGTTGGCCCGCTCACGCCAGCCAAGCTCCGGCGCGGGTGCGCGCGCTGCCCGCGCAGCACTCGGACACACCGCCAGCAAGGCCGGACGGCCCAGGCCCCGGCAGTATCTTTCAGCGCAGTGTGCGGAATGCCGCGCGCAGCTCTTCTGAGAATTGTTGGGGTTGTTCCCAGGCGGCGAAGTGGCCGCCCTTTTCGGTTTCGTTGAAGTAGATGAGGTTGTGGTAGGCCTTCTCGGTCCAGCTGCGCGGCGCCTGGACGTACTCGTCCGGGAACACCGAGACCGCCGCCGGGAGGGAGACGTCGGCAGCGGCGTAGAAGTTCTGGCCAGTAACGGCTTGTTGCCAGTACAGCCGCGCCGCGGAGGTGGCCGTGTTGGTGAGCCAGTAGAGCGAGGTGTTGTCGAGCCAGTCGTCGCGCGTGATGGCGCCGTAGGGGTGTCCGGCGAAGAGGTTGGCGAGGTGCTCGTAGGTGGTCGCGTCGTGGTCAAGGAGCCAGGCCGCGAGGCCGACCGGGGTGTCCGCCAGGCTGTAACCCATCGTTTGCGGACGCGTGCCTTGGATGACGCCGTATCCGCGGTGATACGTCGCAAACGCGACTTGTTCGTAGGCGCGTTTTTCCGCGTCGGAGAGCCCGGCCGGCGCGGGATCGCCGTTGCGGATGTGGCCGAGCACGCCGGGCGGGACCATCTGCGCGAAGTTGACGTGGATGCCGAGCAGCCCTGCGGGCGCCTGGCGGGCCATCGCGGCCGAGATCGCGGTGCCCCAGTCGCCGCCCTGCGCGACATAACGGGTGTATCCCAGTCGCTGCATCAGCACCGCCCACGCGCGTGCGATACGGTCAGGACCCCAGCCAGTGGTGGCGGGTTTGCTCGAAAACCCATAACCCGGTAGCGACGGAATCACCACGTCGAACGCCTCCGGCGCGTTCCCGCCGTGTTCGGTGGGGTTGGTGAGCGGCTCGATGATCTTGAGCTGCTCGATGATGGAGCCAGGCCAGCCGTGCGAGACGATGAGCGGCAGTGCGTTCTGCTCAGCCGACCGGGCGTGGATGAAGTGGACGTCGAGCCTGTCGATGCTGGTGATGTACTGCGGCAGCGTATTCAGCTTCGCTTCGCATCTGCGCCAGTCGTAGTCCACCGCCCAGTAGTTCACCAGCTCCTGCATCGTCGCGAGCTGCACGCCTTGTGATTGATCGCTGACGGGCTCGCGCTCAGGCGGCCGCCACGCCGCGATCCGGCGGCGCAGGTCGGCGATCGCCTCTTCGGATATATCGACATGAAACGGCCGAACAGCTGGATCCGCGTTCATGGCAGCAGGGCCGGTGCTCATGATCTGTGTCCCTAAGATCGAAGTGTCTGGAGTGAAACGGAATCACTCTGGATGCCCAGGGTGACGGGGTGTGGCTGATGAGCTGTTGCCGCTTTTGTGGCTTGAAAGGAA